>Ga0206835_1018_pt1:60000-85046 | contig 85046 bp, 81 predicted proteins | sample Alteio_BWOrgCont_31_FD_152853 | JGI IMG/M metagenome (GOLD analysis project Ga0206835, IMG submission 152853) | Enriched cells from forest soil in Barre Woods Harvard Forest LTER site, Petersham, Massachusetts, United States -... | ecosystem: Environmental > Terrestrial > Soil >...
CTGGCGATATTATTGCTGCGGAATTTGTAAATCAAGGCGTCACTTATCACGCCGTTCGCTTTGAAAGTGCAGATGGTGTTGCTGAATATTACACACCTGAAGGCCAAACACTGCGTAAACCATTTTTACGTACGCCTGTAGAGTTTGCGCGTATTTCTTCAAAATTTAATCCTCGTCGTCTACATCCGGTATTACATACGATTCGCGCTCACAAAGGTGTAGATTATGCCGCACCTATTGGCACTCCCGTTCGCGCCGTAGGTGATGGTGTGATTTCACTTGCTGGAACACAACGTGGATATGGTAAAGTCATTGAAATCAAACACGGCACTACTTATTCAACCTTATACGCACACTTAAATGGCTTTGCACCCAGCATGAGAAATGGTACAAAAGTTAAACAAGGACAAATTATCGGTTATGTGGGTAAAACAGGTATGGTCACTGGCGCACATTTACATTATGAATTCCGTGTCAATGGCGTTCATGTCGATCCACTGACGGTGAAACTACCTAACTCTCAACCTATTGAAGCTCGCCATAAAAACCAATTTTTGGCTTATGCAAAAGATGTCATGAACCAACTTAGCAATTATCAAAACATTCAGTTGGCTGAAGCTGAAACAAAAGATAATCCTAATACACCTAAACAAGGTGCATAATAATGCCCGATTTGTTTATCGGCTTAATGTCAGGCACAAGCTTTGACGGCATTGATGCTGCTTTAGTTTCATTTGATCAACAGCATGTTCAATTATTAGACACTTGTTTACATCCCATGCCGGAACATATTAAACATGCATTGTTACACTTAAGTGAACATAAACTGCATGATTTAAATAAAGTCTGTCAGTTAGATGTCGAATTAGGCCTATTGTTTGCACAAGCTGTCAATCATTTATTAGATAAAAATAAACTTAAGGCATCTGATATTAAAGCCATAGGCAGTCATGGCCAAACGCTGCGCCATTTTCCGCATCAACCTTTCCCTTATACCTTACAAATTGGTGACCCGCATGTGATTGCAGTCAATACGGGAATTATTGTAGTTGCAGACTTTAGACGCCATGATATTGCTCTCGGCGGACAAGGTGCGCCCTTAGCCCCATTATTTCATCAAGCGTTTATGCAATCAGAAATAGAAAATCGCGCGATTGTGAATATAGGCGGATTTGCGAATGTCACTGTGTTATCTAAAAACAAAGATATCAAGGGTTTTGATACCGGCCCAGGTAATGTATTAATCGATGCTTGGGCATTACAACATATTCACAAACCCTATGATGAAAATGGTCTATGGGCGCGCCAAGGTAAAATTCACGCAGATCTCTTAACCGCATTATTATCCGATCCTTATTTTAATAAACAACCGCCGAAAAGCACTGGCCGTGATGATTTTAATTTAAATTGCTTAAATCAATATTTAGAAAAATTTCAAGCCATGCCTGCCGTTGATGTGCAAGCAACACTGACAGAACTCACTGCAAAAAGTATTATGAATGCAATTAAACAATACGCATCAAACACCGATGCAATCTATATTTGTGGTGGCGGCGCTGCCAATGAATATCTGATGGAACGTTTACAAAATAATGCGGGAACTGTTTTGGTTCACACAACTGGAAAATTAAACATTGATCCACATTGGCTAGAAGCCATGTTAATGGCTTGGCTTGCCAAGCAACGTTTAGAGAATCATAAATTAAATTTGAAAGACATCACAGGCAGCACTGCGCCACATCTTGTAGGTACAGTATATTTAACTTAATTCTTGATATTGATCATGGACATCAGAGTATTTAAATATCTGTCCTGTTTTAATATCAAAAAACCATAAATGAATAATTAATTTCCCCTGTTCTACTTTTTCAGCAATCCAAGGAAATGTTAAACAATTTTGATAAGATTGCTTCAAAGCCGCTTTTGCACAATCGTCTGATTCTCCAATATGGCAATGATTAGTTTTTATCAGTGAAACCCAGCTAGAAATAAAATCATTTTCTGTATGATTATCGAGTAAGGCTTGAATCCCGCCGCACTGACTGTGTCCTAATAGAATTAAATTTTGCACTTCTAAATTACGCACGCCAAATTCTAGTGCTGCGCTGGTACCGTGATGCATTTCATCTTTTTCATAGGGCGGAACAATATTAGCGACATTGCGTACCACAAATAAATCACCCGGGTCACATTGTAAAATTAAAGCAGGATCTACACGCGAGTCACAACAAGCCACGACCATGATTTGAGGTTTTTGGCCATAATGCGATAAATATTGCATCACAGACTCATCGCCATGCGCATATTTATCACGAAAATCTTTATAGCCTTGAAGAATTTTGTTAAAACTTTTTTCCATGTTCATATCTTTATACTGAGAAAGAAGAACCACATCCACAAGTCGTTTGTGCATTCGGATTACGTATCACAAACTGCGCGCCTTCAATCCCTTCAGTATAATCAATCTGCGCGCCCATTAAATATTGAAAACTCATGGGATCAATCAATAATTTCACCAATCCACGCCCACCACTACCGCCCTCACCTTCATCGTCTTCTTCATCAAGATTTTTTTCAATCACTTGATCATCAGCATTAATCACTTCATCAAAAGTAAAACCATACTGAAATCCAGAGCAACCACCCCCAACAATATAAGCACGCAAATTCAAGCTAGGATTACCCTCTTCTTGAATAAGTGAAAACACTTTATTGGCTGCCGCCAAAGTGAAATCTAGCATGGGCATGGGTGCGAATTCAGGTTTTAGTTGTGCTTCAGACATAATTATTCCTTGGTTTTAGGCATTATAACATAGTGTACAAATATGACGGTGTAAAAAAACCGGCATATGCCGGTTTTTTTGCTTTCTAAAATTCCTATTTCTTTTTGAATATCACACGAGTATCGTCGGTTATCTTATCAACGATAGCTTGCGAGTCAGGGACCTTTACTTTATCTCTCACTTCACTGACATTTTGATAATTACAGTTTATATCTTTCCATCTTTCAACAACTGCGTGCACTCTCTCAACTGAAGTTGAAGATTGTTTTTGTTGTGACTCCAAAACTGCTCGTAACTCAACTAAACATTCAATCTTTTTATCGATAGAATGACAATCTTTCTCAGACTTCCACCAACCTAAGAAAAATCTTGTAAGACGTAGACACCAGATTTTAGTAGTTAATTCCTCTCTAGTATCCGTCAAATAATTATGAAGCACTTTAGGATTCTGCCTTCGTTCTATTGCAGCCAATGTAGTATCTGATAAACCTTGAGGTAGAGAAATATGATGGTTCAAGTTAAATTCAGGCTGCTCATTTACTTCATTATTAGCCCCATCATTTGTACCGGGTTTTCCCTGAAGAGTTATTAATAGATCTTCAGCGGTCAAAACAAATGCTACCAGTGGAGCTTGTTCTTGTTCTGTTAGATGACTAAAAGTAATAGATGCTCTCAAAGCTTTATTTAAATCATCATTGACTAGTTGTTTTTTTAAATCAACAATTAACTCTTGGCACGCTATAATTGCATCTTTATTATGCAGAATATTAGCACTAAGTTTGTCACCTTCACCTTCATCTTCACTGATAGGTTTGCCAGCCGTGCACAACAACAGAAAATGGCTTGCTAAAATTGCAATATCCTCAATAATCTCTTTTGTACGTTTTTCTGAAATTGGCATTTTACCCTCTAAAAGTTATTTAACTTATTTTGAATATATCACATATATTTCACTAAATCAAATAAAACGACAAATTTCTGTCACTTTTTATTTCTTTATTATCAGATACTTAAGAATATCAATGGCGATTGTCTTACGGTATTAATAAATTAATGCTTACAAGCCACTATTCTCAACTAACTTGCTTTCTTATCGTCAAAGGATTACCGTAGCTTTAGAGCTATCTCGAGGAGTTTTCTGATGTTATGGATCAAAGCCTTTCACCTTATTTTCATAGTCTGCTGGTTTGCAGGCCTTTTTTATCTACCCCGTTTATTCGTTTATCACAGCGAAGCCACTGATACGATTAGCCTTGAGCGCTTTAAAGTCATGGAGCGAAAACTCTATTACTACATCATGATCCCATGCATGCTACTAACCATATTTTTTGGCCTCGGATTAATCGGAAGCCACTGGGCTATTTATAAAACTGCCGGCTGGATGCATGCCAAATTATTATTAGTCGTACTATTAATTGGCTACCATCACATGTGTGGCTATTACCTAAAACAATTTGCCCAAAATAAAAACCGACATTCAAGTCGGTTTTATCGGATTTTTAATGAGGTTCCAGTGGTGTTTTTAATTGCGATTATTATTTTGGCGGTCGTGCGACCGTTTTAATAATTATTTATTATTTTTATTCTCTACTTTTTGTGCTATTTCATCAGTAGGTGATGTTAAAATAGCTTGCGTTTTACGCTGCCAGTCTGCTGCAACTAAAGTATTCTTCTCTTCACCTAAATCATTATATGCAGAATGCTGTTGGTCTAATTTAGAGTAGAAATTCGTTAGAGAATTTATAGTGCTTAATTCTTCAGTGCAATCCATACTGAATATCCGACGAAAAAATACAATAACAATCGAACAAGTCATTGCCATACCAGTTGCAATTATTTGCCATTGCAATTGAAGGTATGTTGGAAGAATGTCTACTTCAGCTGCATATGTTCCTTTAATTGAAGTTTTTTTATCAATTAGTTTCAATGTCTCACTTGACAAACCAGTTGGTAAATAACTTTCTTTGGGTCCTCCAAAATTAGCGCCTGCTAAAGCCTCTAACCATTTATTATCTCCATATATTTCCCACTCACCTTCTTCTTTTAAATCTGCTTGAGTAAGTGTCACATTCGCAGCGGTTAACTCTTGCTTTAATTTTTTAATTAATTGATAACTTTCAAGAATAGCAGCCATCTGCTCTACTTGAGAATACTCGTCATTAAGTGGCTGCTCCGTCAACGTTTTTATATTTTTTACTAATAACCTAATGTCACTTACAATTTCTTCTTTTCGCTGAGCTTGATTAAGCAAGGATTGGGAATTGTTATCATTTAATGTATTATTAATTGTAAAACCTTGTGGTTTAACCTTGTGGGCACGCTGTTCAGTTCGAATGTCTGATATCTTCTTTTGGGGGTTCTTTAATTCAGATATTAAAACCGCATAAGCTTCCTTCTGAAACTGGTTTTCTTCTGTAACAAGAATAAAAGAACTCAATTTATTCTGAAATTTGCGAATTAACTCTTGCCGTTCAGGGGAAATGTTATCTATAACTACAATTTCCACTGACTTCTCACGTTCAAGATGAATTGAGCTGGATGATGAGCTTGAAAGAGATGATGGAGGAGTAATAGCTGTAGAATTAGCAATCTCTTCCGCAGGATCATTTTCTCTCACCCACTGCGGGAGATGTATTACTGCTAATGTTGAGATTGCCATAATATATACAAAGTCTTTTTGAATCTCTCCAGGAAACCATGATTTTATCATGTGTTGAGAATGAGGTATTGCCAAAAAATTGAAAGAATTCATATCCTCTTTGGTAAGCTTTGTATCAAGCTCTGGGATAACCTCTATATCCTTTAAATCATCCTTTATAAAAGCATTTGAAATATCACTTAAAAATTTTACCATTAAACCATAAAAAAAATTCTTTTCATAAGATACATTCTTAGCTCTCTGAGCATTGGCAAAAGAAGTGATTAGTGATTTAATACCACCTTCTCGGCCTCGCAGAGTCTTTGCAGCTAATTTTGCATTTTCAGAAATCATAGTCTATTCTTCAATAATAAAAGTTAACAAACCAGTCAAATAACTCAATACTGCTTATAGTTTACCAGCTCAGAATGAGTTTTACAACTATCTTTATCATTTTTATTGATAATAACATCAGATACTTAAGAATTTATTATGGACAATATCTCACAAGATGATTGGCCAATATCTGGATTATTAAATAATCCCGCGCTTATGGCAAGCAAATCAGCGCCTGCCTCTATTAATGATTGTGCATTTTCTTTGGTAATTCCACCTATGGCAACTATGGGGAGCTTAAATTGTTCCTTGGCTTTTGTTAGGACTGATAAGGGTGCAGGTTTAGCGTTGGGTTTGGTTTTTGAGGGGAAGAAGCAGCCGAAGGAGATGTAGTCTGCGCCTTCGTTTACAGCTTTTTGGGCTAGTTCTAAATTGTCGTGGCAGGTGATACCTATGATGGCTTTTTCACCTAGATATTCTCTTGCTGTTAATAATGTACTATCTGATTGGCCTAGATGGACGCCGTCGGCTTCGCAGATTTTGGCAAGTTCTATATCATCGTTAATTAATAATAGGGTATTGTATTTATTGCATAGGCTGCGCAAGGCTTTTGCTTGTTCGATGCGGATTGAAGAACTTAGCGACTTATCGCGGTATTGTATGAGACGTACGCCGCCTTTTATTGCGGACTCTACTTGTGCTAATAAAGTAGTCGTATTTTCTTCTGCGGGGGTAATCGCATAGATATTAGGGAACTTAATGTATTTCTTCATCATGTAAACGATCAGGAATTAATTGGCCGCGGCCTATCGCGTTGGCATTTTTTAAGCTTAACCAGGTGTAACTTTGCGCTTCACTGATGGCTTGCAAGGCGGTATAACCTGTTGCCATTAATGCTGCAATACTCGATGCCAAGGTACAACCCGAACCATGAAATTCTCCCGGCAAACGCGACCAACGAAATCGCATATATTCACCAAGACTACTGTAATAATGATTAATAATTTGCGCGCTGTCATCATGACCGCCGGTAATTAATAAATGCTTTATGCCTGAATTTAACAATTTTTCCGCACATGCGATGCGGGTTTTTTGATAAGGTGCGAGTAAATCCGCTTCCACGCTATTAGGCGTTAACACTGTGGTGCGAGGTAATAATTCTTGCTGAATAAAGCGCATTAATTCCGGATCGGTTAAATTCTGCCCTGTACCCGCATTAATGACTGGATCTAAAATCACTGGGACTTCCGGGCGCATTTTGATTAAATCGCGAATTACACATGCATTTTCAATACTGCCAATAAGACCAATTTTAATTGCATCTATAGGCAGATCGACTAATAATGTATTTACTTGTTCATAGACTAATTGGCTATCAACGGGTTCACAAAGGCGAACCGTTTGGGTGTTTTGTGCGGTAATAGCAGTTACTATCGGCGCAGGATGCGCGCCTAGACGTGAAATGGCTTGAATATCAGCACATAAACCTGCGCCACCGCAAGGATCATGACCGGCAAAAACAAGCACAACATTCGTGACTTTTTTTCTGGGCATAGCAATGATAGTATAGTAACTACTGGGTGCAGTCTAGTTTTAAGGGTGAGTCATGCAATACAAAAAATACATGTGTTTATTATGTGGTTATATCTACGATGAAGAACAAGGTTGGCCAGAAGATGGCATAATCGCAGGAACTCTTTGGTAAGATGTACCCCTCACCTGGCGTTGCCCAGATTGTGGTACAACTAAAGAAGACTTTGAAATGCAAGAGATTGAAGCTTAAGTCAACTTTATGGTATAATATAAATGTTAGAGCATCGGGGGCGTTTTGGATTCGACGTTGATGACAAAGCCTGAAGTGCATGTCGAGGACGTAGCAGACCTCGTAAAACCAGCTACAAAATGATACTTGCAAACAACGCAAACTTCAACGCTGAAGAAACTGCTATCGCTGCCTAATCGGCAAAAATAGCATTCTTCGTAGCCGCTTAATAACCGGCAAGCGTCCTCCAAAATAAATGTGCTTATGCGTTTATGGCGGGGGTAACATCACATAAGCTCGCGAGCCAAACCTGTCTGAGGTGAAGCAGTTAAAAAGTTTCAGACTCATTGCAAATACCCTGTACGTCGGGCGATTTGCGATTAACTCAATAGACGATACTACACATGTAGAGCTGAGGGTGGCGAATTAACGGACGTGGGTTCAATTCCCACCGCCTCCATTAAATTTTTCAAAATCTTGATATAGTAAGAAGTATTATGAAAAATATTTTCCAAAAAAAAAATAATTTATCACCCCATGAAAGGGCAAATGCTATTAACAAAGAAGCGAAGGAGCTTGGAGTACACCCCAGCTGTTTAACAACTGAAACAGGTAGCGTAGAAACTGATCATTATGAAATTCATTTAAGAAATCAAAGTGAAAAAGCATTTAAAATGCTCAACACTGCTCAAAAATACACAATTGTTTCTTCTATAGCAGCAATAATGACTGCAATAATTGCAATATTTAAAAATTGTAATTAATTTCTTTTTAAGCTATTGCAGCAGTTGCATTTTCAACCACTAAAAATCGCTCAATTCTGATTCAATCTTAACTATAGTATTTTCAAGAAAGCAAATAATTGACACCCACTTTTTGAATGAATTTGAAAATAAGTGCGCTATAATAGCAATGTATCCTGCTCTGCCTCGGCATCAGGCATTCGAGACTGCACAAAGGTCCGCCCAGTGTAGCCGGCTCAATGTGAAGATAACAATTCATATTGAAGCTGTGTACAAGGCTTCTTCGGAAGCCTTTTGTTTTTATGACATATGCACTTCCATTAAGCGTCACGTATGTTTGTGCTAAGGGGTCTTTCTGGATTAAGGCCTTATATTTTCATATCATCCTACCCGAGACGTTACTTTACCGCTTTGTCTTTCGTGGTCCATAGCTGATTTTGAAGTTTCAAAATGCATTGCTAGTGCGTTCGGCAGATTTTGTTTAGTGCTTTCTTGAGTTTTAGCTTCACCACCATGCGCTTTAAAAAGATTTAAAATGGGCTTTGCTTTCTCGCTTAATCCTGGATCCGCTTTTTGATGTTCTGCATGTTCGAGTAACGTGATGACATCTGGATGCTCAGCCAAATATTTCACTAATGTTGGATTATCATGATTAGCTTCCAATAGAGTGACAAATCGGTCGCACAGTGCCAAGTTAATTGCAGTTTTATTTTCTATATCGGCTCTGTCTTTTAATACTGTATAAAGAGATAATAATTGCTGAATTTCTGGAACGTTTTTTAGCAAATATTCTTTGTGGTTCACATGTGGTTTAGTTAATTCAGTGATATGTTGCTCACGCTGTAATTCTTTCAAAGTTTTTAAATCTACATTGGGTTCATTTTTATTTTTAATCGCTGCTTCCTTAACTTTAGGTTCTTTATTGAAATGGGGTAATCCTAATTTGGATAAACCAGGAACAGTAAACCAACCCCAAAAAGGCAATGAGGCGCTTTTCGCGCCAGGGGATCCAAGGTTTTTCAGGTCTGTAATATTGGCATTATGTCCTAATTTACCTCTGATATTGATCAATTCTCTAAATGATTTTTGCACTTTATCTTTAGCGAAATTAAGTGCATCCATTACTATGGCAAACCCAGTGCGATCTTGTCCGCTCGCACAAATAAAAACAACCTCATAGCCTGCTTCTTCTGCATTTTTAGCCACTTTTGCTGCTAAATCATAACGCGCTTGCTGAGAAAATATAGTTTTGAATCGATCCCAAAAAGTAATATTTTTTGCAAATTCAGGATCTATTTTATTGAATAATATAGCCCCCCAAGGATTAACCGGAATATTATTATAAGAATCGCCATTTGCTTTACACGCTTTTTTTGTTTCAGCTATTTGTTTATCTTCTTGATTAAAACCCAAATTCGTCACCAAGTGGATAACAACCAGCTTTTTCGGTTGTTCTCCCAGGTTTTCATTTTTACTAATTAATCGCTGCTGTGCTTGTTTTAGCTGTTGTAAATTTTGTGCTGCATATGTTGTTCTAGTCGATGCATCAATCTCTTTATTACCCTTTTCATAATACAGACTACCCGATCGGAGATTAGTTTTTGAATAAACTTTTTCTCCCTCTTGTATTCCTTGATAGTTTACATAAGCATTTTTGTCGGTAGGACCTACTTCTTTGCGTCCTTGTGCACCTGCATTAGTATTATCTTTAAGCATATAGGGAAGAAACACCTGATCCATTTCTTGCTGAGCTTCGCTAGTACCCGATTGAAATTCTATTAAAGATTGTTTTTGCGCAGTAGTTTTTTCGGTAACAGGAATACTAATATCAACTAGTTTTAATTCGTCTTCGGTATATTCAGATTGTAAAATAGTAGCCGGATCTAAAAAACCTGCCATGATACGATATTTGTCTAATAACTTTGAATATCCTGCGGTTGTTTTGGGAATACCCGTATCTAATTGACATGTTTGTATGATATTAATGAGCGTTGCATCATAAATTTGCTCAGCCGCTGCTATTTCACTATCAGAATTTGTTGAATCATTATATCTATCTAAATTATGAAACTCTTGATGTAGTTTTTCTCGTTGTGCTGCATAAAATGCTGAATTTTTTGGATCGTGCTGTTCTCTTGCTTGCAGCATTAAATCTAATGTACGCGTCATATCCAACACGCGTAATTGCATGTTGATAAACTTATATGTTGCTTGTTGAGCTGTATTGGCAAAAGGCTTGGTATCTGCGTTGGTATGGTTTATTTGTAAAATTAGACAATCTGAATTAATACTTGCTTGTTTAACATTTTTCAGATCAAGTAATTGCTGATTATTGGATGCTTTAAATTTTGAATAAGCATCATTTCGGTCAACTAAACTAAATTCAGTAGTAACTCCCTCGATTGCATAACGCTCTCGAAGGAGTGTAAACTTCTGGGTCTGATAATCGTATTTTTTCATTACCTAAATAAATGCATAACCAACGATATCAAAAATAGAACAAGAAAGATAAAGAACAGAATTCTTGCAACATCGGCAGCTTGAGCGGCTATGCCTGTGAAACCAAAAACCCCTGCGATGATAGCCACTACTAAAAATAACAATACCCAATTTAACATGATACTCTCCATTAATTAACAGTTTATTATTTAACTAATAGCTACTCATTTGCTGTTTGTCTAGCAACTAAGGCAAGTAAAGCACCGCCTAGAATAATGGCAACTCCGAGCGCCTGGAGAAATTTTATATCTTCACCCAATAACAATACGCCAATAATGACAACGAACACGGGTTCTAATACACCTAAAATGGATGCTTTTGCTGAACTGATATATTTTAAGCCTTGTAGTAGTAGTAAAATGGGCAAGGCGGTCGCAATAATGCCGAGTCCCAAACCATGCAACCAAAATGAAAGATCCGTAGGTACGGTAAAAGTATTAGCAAACAAAGCAATCATTAAACAAAAAATCATGCAGCCGATTGAGACCATGAGTGCTGATAATAATGGATTTAATTGATTATATTTTTTGCTAGTCATGATGTAAAACGCATATCCTGCTGCTGACAATAATCCTAATAAAATACCTAGATAATTAAAATCAGCGCCAATATCAGCAAGTAATATTAAGCCTAATAAAATCAAAGCCACAGAAATATAATAACCTTTACTCACCTGATGCTTGTAAAAAAAACGATTACATAAAACTACGATGGCAGGATAAGTAAAAAAGATCACCATCGCAAGTCCAGTGCCAATATGGGTTGAGGAAGCAAAAAATGCTGAAGTAGAAGTCCCGTAAAAAATGGCACTGCCAATTAAAATGGCGAGCATAGTGCGCCAGTCAATTTTTATTTCTTTTAATTTCGGCAACATCACTAGGGCGATGAAACAACTTGCAATAAAAAATCGCCAAAATAGCATGTTAGCAATATCAGGTGATGACTCCATCGCATTTACGCCAAAAAAACCTAGAAATCCATACAGAAATCCAGACAAGATTACGTAAATAATGCCTTTGGTTTCGACGCTTAATGGTTTCATAGCAATTGATGTAATGTTTGCAGGGCAGTCACTTGCACAAGTGCGCCTGAATTCAAAGCAGCAATCGATGCTTGCGCGCCCGCCATAGTCGTAATGTAATTAATTTTATTTTGCAAAGCACTGCGTCTAATGGTAAAAGAATCACGTATGGCTTGTTTGCCTTCCGTGGTATTGATAATAAAATCAATTTGGTTGCTTTTTATCATGTCCACAATATGTGGACGGCCTTCTCGCACTTTATTAACGGGTATACAATTTAATCCTGCTTCAGTTAATGCCAATGCAGTGCCTTTAGTCGCGACCATTTCAAAACCGAGATCTTGTAATTGTTGACCCACAATAATCGCAAGTGGCTTATCGGCATCACGCACACTGATAAATACACGACCCACTTTAATCGGTGGCATATTGGCAGCGAGTTGTGCCTTAGCATAAGCCTCAACAAATGTTGTACCTACGCCCATCACTTCACCGGTTGATTTCATTTCTGGACCCAAAATAGGATCAGTGCCTAAAAATCTATCGAATGGAAATACCGGCGCTTTGACCGCAAAATACGGCATCACTTTCATTTTATCTAAACCTTGCGCTTTTAAGCTTTGACCTAACATGCAGCGCGCCGCAATTTTTGCTAAAGGCAAGCCTATGGTTTTAGACACAAAAGGTGTCGTACGTGAAGCGCGGGGATTGACTTCAAGAATATAAATTTTGCCATTTTGAATCGCAAATTGTGCGTTAATTAATCCAACTACTTTTAAACCTAACGCTAATCGGGTCATTTGTTCAATAATATCGTCCTGCATGGCTTGACTTAAATGATGCGGTGGCAATGAGCATGATGAGTCTCCTGAATGCACACCCGCTTGTTCAATATGTTCCATAATACCGCCAATAAATACTTGTTTGCCATCGCAGATAGCATCAACATCTATTTCAATAGCATTATCTAAAAATTTATCGAGTAATACTGGCGAGTCGTTGGAAACAATCACGGCTTGTGTTAAATATTCATTTAATTCACTGGAGTTATACACAACTTCCATAGCGCGTCCACCTAATACATAAGAAGGACGCACCATTAATGGATAACCAATACTGGTTGCTGCATCAAGTCCCTCAAGCTGTGTCGTCACTGTTTTATTGGGTGATTGTAATAATTGTAATTCTTCAACAATTTGCCGAAATCTTTCCCTGTCTTCTGCTCTATCAATCGCATCAGGCGATGTACCTATAATCGGTACACCTGCGGTTTCCAAAGCGCGTGCTAATTTAAGAGGTGTTTGGCCACCATATTGCACAATAACGCCTTTTGGTTTTTCAATTCTGACAATTTCTAAAACATCTTCTAGCGTCACAGGCTCAAAATATAAACGATCAGATACATTATAATCAGTTGATACCGTTTCGGGATTGCAATTCACCATAATGGCTTCAAGTCCTGCATCGCGCACGGCCATAGCCGCGTGCACGCAACAATAATCAAATTCAATCCCTTGACCAATACGATTGGGACCGCCGCCAAGAACAATAATTTTTTCACGACTGCTTGGGCGTGATTCACAATATTCTTCATAGGTAGAATACAAATAAGCCGTATCTGTTGAAAATTCTGCACTACAAGTGTCCACGCGTTTATATACTGGATGGACATTTAATGCATAACGTTTATCACGTAAGTTTTGTTCGGATACTGATAATAAATCAGCTAAACGTTTATCAGAGAAACCTTTACGCTTTAATTGGAGCATCGCGCGTTTATCTAAATTATTTAATTTCATCTGTTGAATATGTGATTCAGTATTCATCAAATCTTCAATTTGTGCTAAAAACCAGGGATCTATGCCTGAATATTGATGCACTTCTTCAATATCTAAACCAAAACGAAACGCATCCGCCACATACATGATACGCTCAGGACTCGGTGTTGCAATTTGTGCTATTAAAGTTTCTTTAATATCGGCTGAATTTAAATCAACGATGGGCTCTAAACCATAGACGCCAATTTCTAAACCACGCAGCGCTTTTTGCAATGATTCTTGGAAGGTGCGACCCATGGCCATCACTTCCCCTACTGATTTCATTTGTGTCGTTAATTTTGCATCTGCACCTGGAAATTTTTCAAAATTAAATCTAGGGATTTTGGTCACCACATAATCTATAGTGGGCTCAAATGAAGCGGGTGTTTTACCTTGCGTGATTTCATTTTTTAATTCATCTAATGTGTATCCTACTGCCAATTTTGCTGCAACTTTAGCGATAGGAAAACCTGTTGCTTTAGACGCGAGTGCAGAAGATCGTGACACCCGTGGATTCATTTCAATCACAACCAAACGTCCATCTTTAGGATTTACAGCAAATTGAACGTTAGAGCCACCGGTATCAACGCCAATTTCACGTAATACTCTAATTGAAGCATCACGCATGATTTGATATTCTTTATCGGTCAGTGTTTGCGCGGGAGCTACTGTAATAGAATCACCGGTATGCACGCCCATCGCATCCACGTTTTCAATCGAACACACAATGATGCAATTATCTTTGGTATCACGCACAACTTCCATTTCAAATTCTTTCCAGCCGATGACAGATTCTTCTATCAATAATTCATGGGTGGGCGATAATTCTAAACCACGCTCACATATGTCTATAAATTCTTCACGGTTATAAGCAATACCACCACCTGTTCCACCTAAAGTAAATGATGGACGAATAATGGTAGGATAACCAAATTGGGCTTGCACTTGCAACGCTTCTTCTATGCTATGGGCAATTGCAGAGTGCGGAGTAGCTAAACCAATTTTATGCATGGCTTGACGGAATTTTTCTCTATCTTCTGCTTTATCGATGGCTTCTCTTGAAGCGCCAATTAACTCCACACCGTATTTTTCCAAGATACCATGTTTCGCTAAATCCAAAGCGGTATTAAGCGCAGTTTGTCCACCCATGGTCGGTAATATAGCATCTGGTTTTTCTTGTTCAATAATTTTTTCGAGGATCCGCCAATTCACAGGTTCAATATAAGTGATATCTGCATAATCAGGATCGGTCATAATGGTCGCAGGATTGGAATTGACTAAAATAATTCTATAACCTTCTTCTTTCAAAGCTTGACACGCTTGCGTGCCAGAATAATCAAATTCACACGCCTGGCCAATCACAATCGGGCCTGCGCCAATAATTAAAATACTGTTAATGTCTGTGCGTTTAGGCATTTTTATCTCGCATAATTTGCATAAATTCAGCAAAAAACGGCACGACATCATGTGGACCTGGACTTGCTTCAGGATGACCTTGAAATGCAAATGCAGGTTTTTCTTTGTGTCGAATTCCCTGGATAGTGTGATCAAACAAAGAGCGATGTGTGACTGTTAATACTTCTGGTAAAGATGCTTCATCAACAGCAAAGCCATGATTTTGACTACTGATCAAAACTTGCCGACTTTGTTCATCCAGCACAGGATGATTAGCGCCATGATGTCCCACTTTCATTTTAAAAGTTTTTGCACCACATGCGAGTGCTAATAATTGATGACCTAAGCAAATACCAAATAATGGAATATTATCTGTCAATAATTGTTGTATGGTTTTAATGGCTTGACTACAAGCCGCTGGATCGCCAGGACCATTTGATAAAAATATACCATCAGGTTTGTAAGCATAAATATCTGCAACAGAACTATTGCCAGGTAATACAGTCACACGACAACCTTGGCTCACTAAACAGCGTAAAATATTATGCTTAATACCAAAATCTAAAGCAATCACATGAGGAGCATTTTGTGATAACTCAGGTTGTAAATGCGACCAACGTGCTGTATCCCATTCATAAGCTTTTTGCGTGCCGACTATACTCGCTAAATCCATTCCTGTTAGACCTGGAAATTCACGGGCTAATTTCAAAGCTTGCTCTTCATCAACGCCTGTCATAATGCAAGCGCCTTGTGCACCTTGTTCACGTAATATATGGGTTAATTGCCGGGTATCAATATCGGCAATCGCAACGATATGATGACTCTGCAAATAATTTGATAAATTATTGGTGGCGCGCCAATTACTCGTCGCCAGTGATAAATCTCTAATGACTAAACCTTTGGCCCAGACTTTTTCAGACTCATGATCTAAAGAATTAGTGCCTACATTGCCAATGTGTGGATAAGTAAGGGTAACGATTTGTTCAGCATAAGAAGGATCAGTCAGAATTTCTTGGTATCCAGTCATTGCGGTATTAAAAACCACTTCCCCCACTGCATGACCTGCTGCGCCAATTGCAGTGCCGTGAAATACTGTGCCATTTGCTAAGGCGAGTATAGCCGGGGTCGACAAGATTACATTCCTTCATTTGATTTTGTGTATTATACACAAAAACTACCGCTTAAAGAAACTTTTAACTGCATCTAGCCAAGAATCTGATTTCGGATAATGGCGAGTGGGATCAGCTGCAATATCCTTATCAAATTCTCTCAACAAAGCTTTTTGTTGTGAAGTCAGATTGACTGGGCTCTCAACCATAATTCTGCATAATAAATCGCCGCGGCCTGAACTGTGCAAAGAAGTCACGCCTTTGCCGCGTAAACGAAATAAACGTCCAGTTTGGGTCTCATGAGGAATTTTTAATTTGACATGACCTTCTAATGTCGGCACGTCAAGTTCACCCCCTAATACTGCGGTCGCAAAACTAATGGGCATTTCACAATATAAATCGGCACCATCACGTTTAAATATTGAATGTTCGCGCACATGGGTTTGCACATATAAATCTCCGGCTGGGCCACCGTGCATACCCGCTTCGCCTTCACCACTTAAGCGGATGCGATCGCCTTCATCTACACCTGCAGGAATTTTAACAGATAACGTTTTTTCTTCACGAATACGACCTTGTCCACGACATTGGATACAAGGATCAGCAATAATTTGTCCTGAACCACGACAAGTGGGACAAGTTTGCGATACTGCAAAAAAACCTTGCTGCATGTGAACTTGGCCTTGGCCTCTACAAGTCGTACAAGTCACGGGTTTAGTACCCGGTTTTGCGCCAGAACCCGCACAAGTTTTACAATGTACCCAAGTAGGGACACGTAACTCTACAGTTTTACCAAAAACAGCATCTTCTAAATCTAAGGTTAAGTTGTAACGTAAATCAGCGCCACGTTGCACACGTGATCCACTTTGACGTTGTCCACGTTGGCGGCCACCTAAAATATCACCAAAAATATCTTCAAAAATATCTCCAAAACCAGCGGCGCCAGGACCACCGCCACCAAAGCCTGCGCCACCTTGTACACCCGCATGACCAAATTGATCATAGGCACGACGTTTATCCGCATCGGATAAAATTTCATAGGCTTTTTGGATAACTTTAAATTTATCTTCAGCAGTTTTATCACCTGGATTACGATCGGGGTGATGCTTCATCGCTAAACTTCGATAAGCTTTTTTAATTTGCTCAGGTGTTGCATCACGTGCAACACCCAAGGCTTGATAATAATCTTGCTCAGCCATGTGTTACTACTTTTTATCTTTATCGTCTTTAACTTCTTCAAATTCTGCATCAATGGCTTCATCGTTTTTATCACCAGGTGACGCTTGTGCTTCAGCTTGAGGTTGTTCAGCAGTGGGGGCATCATTATTTGCATATAAATGTTCAGACATTTTGGCAGACAAATTATTAAGTGCTTCCAATTTAGTTTCCATTTCTGTTTTATCATTGCCTTTGAGGGCAGTTTTTAAATCACTGATGGCAGATTCTAATTGTTGTTTAAGATCTGCACTGACTTTTTCACCTGCTGATTGTAGAGATTTTTCTACAGCATGAATAGAACTGTCAGCACCATTTCGTACATCAACCAGCTCTTTAAATTTACGATCTTCTTCTGCGTGTAATTTTGCGTCTTCAACCATTTGTTGAACTTGTTCTTCAGATAAACCACTACCGGCTTTAATCACAATAGATTGCTCTTTACCTGTAGCTTTATCTTTTGCAGACACATTTAAAATACCGTTGGCATCAATATCAAATGTCACTTCGACTTGTGGCATACCACGTGGCGCGGGTGGAATATCTGATAAATCAAAGCGTCCCAATGATTTATTGCCAGAGGCCATATCACGCTCACCTTGCAACACATGTACAGTTACTGCTGTTTGATTATCATCAGCCGTTGAAAAGACTTGTGAAGTTTTGGTAGGAATGGTGGTATTTTTTTCAATCAGTTTAGTCATCACGCCGCCCATCGTTTCAATCCCTAAAGATAAAGGCGTTACATCTAATAATAAAACATCTTTCACTTCACCCGATAATACGCCACCTTGAATAGCAGCACCGATAGCGACCGCTTCATCTGGGTTCACATCTTTACGCGGTTCTTGACCAAAAATTTCACGTACGGTTTCTTGTACTTTAGGCATACGGCTTTGACCGCCGACTAAAATAATATCATCAATTTCACTAGGTTTTAATCCTGCATCTTTTAATGCAGTTTCACAAGGACCTACTGTGCGTTTGATTAAATCTTCGACGAGACCTTCTAATTTTGCACGGGTAATTTTTATATTTAGATGTTTAGGTCCAGCGGCATCAGCAGTAATATAAGGTAAATTGACTTCAGTTTCTTGCGAGCTTGATAATTCAATTTTCGCTTTTTCGGCCGCATCTTTTAATCTTTGCAATGCCAATGGATCTTTGTGTAAATCTATACCCTGATCTTTTTTGAATTCATCGATAATATATTCGATAATACGCATATCAAAATCTTCACCACCTAAGAACGTATCACCGTTAGTGGATAACACTTCGAATTGTTGTTCACCTTCAACTTGCGCAATTTCAATGATAGAAATATCAAAAGTACCGCCGCCCAAATCAAATACGGCAATTTTGGCATCGCCTTTACGTTTGTCGATACCATAGGCAAGAGCTGCAGCGGTAGGTTCATTAATAATCCGTTTCACTTCAAGTCCGGCAATTTTACCGGCATCTTTAGTGGCTTGTCGTTGTGAATCATTGAAATATGCAGGGACTGTGATCACAGCTTCTGTGACTTTAACGCCTAAATAATCTTCAGCCGTTTGCTTCATCTTCGCTAAGACTTTGGCAGAGATTTGTTGTGGCGCCAATTTTTCCATATTGCCTTTAATTTTGGCTTCAACCCAAGCATCGCCATTAGTGGCCGGTACAATTTTGTAAGGCACCATTTTCATATCGCGTTTGACGATATCATCTTCAAATTTACGGCCAATAAGACGCTTAATGGCATAGAAAGTATTTTGAGCATTGGTAACCGCTTGGTTTTTTGCAGCTTTACCAACTTTTTCTTGGCCATCTTCTAAAAATGCCACTACAGAAGGCGTAGTTCTATCGCCTTCACTATTAGGAATTACTTTAACTTGTCCACCTTCACGTACTGCGACGCAAGAGTTGGTAGTACCTAAATCGATGCCTATTACAATACTCATATTAATTTCTCCAATGTTAAATCTTTTCCGTCCTGGTTTGCTTCGCCTACGGCTCGCAATGACGGCACATTACATATTTATATGGGGGTTCAACCCCCATATTTCAAGTTTTTTATTCAGGTGCCTTTGCAACTACAACGCGTGCAGGGCGAAGTAAACGCTCATGTAATAAATATCCTTTTTGCATGACTACTAACACACTGCCTGGAGCAGCTGTAGCATCTACTTGCATGGCAATGGCTTCATGATATGTGGAGTCAAAACGCTCGCCTTTAGGATCTATGATGGTAATAGTAAATTTATTAAACAGATCTGTAAACATTTTTAAGGTCAATACTATGCCCGCTCGCATCGGATCACCTTCTGGTGCATTATCCAAACCTTGTTGCAAGCTATCGATTATAGGAATCAGCTCTCGAACAAATTTTTCCAAGGCATGTTTATGGGCATGCTCAATTTCTCTATGAGTGCGCCGTTGAATATTTTCAAGTTCAGCCCTCGCGCGCAAAGCCAGCTCCCAATTTTCTTGGACTTTTTGTTCGGCTTTAGTGAGGGATGCTTCTAGTTCTTCACGCGTAGGCGCAGAAATTTGCGCAGGATCTTGTGCGTCTGCGTGCTCATGTTTATGTTCATGTTCGTGTTTATGTTTTGACATCGCGTTCTCCTTAATTTTGATTCAAAGCACTACTTAAAATTTTTGCAGTGACATCCACAACTGGAATTACTTGATCATAAGGCATACGGGCGCTACCAATCACGCCCAGTACACCCACCGGCTTTCCACCGACGGAATAAGGCGCGGTAATTAAACTATAATCGTTTAACACATCACAGCCTGATTCTCCACCTAAGAAAATTTGCACGCCATCAGCTTGCAAACAATGTTCTAATATTTGTAATAAATCGCGTTTTTCATTAAAAGCTTCAAACAACGAATGTAATTTTTTTACATCATGATCTTCAGTTTGATTAAATAAATTATTTTGCCCACACACTACATAATCTTTTTCTTGGGGTTGAGTATCCAAAATATCAATCACGCCTTGCATTAAATCATCCATTTTTTCTTTGGTGGTTTTTAATCCTGCTAATAATTCATTGCGCACTTTATATAAATCCTTGCCAATATAACGATTTAAATAATGCGCCGCCATTTGTAATTCGGTGCGAGAAAATTCTCTTGGTAATTCCAAAATACGATTTTGCACTTCACGTTCATTCACCACCAAAATCACCAGCACCCGGCGTTGTGACAAAGGTAAAAATTCTAACTGTCGTAAAATTAATTTTTCTTGCCGCGGCAAAGTCACAAGTCCGGTTAAATGAGTAATGCGTGATATCAATTGTGAAGCACTTGCGACCAAGGCCTTGCTGTCTTGAACGGGATCTAATTCTTTAGCAAAATCTTTCAGTTTTTCTTCTGATAAAGGCGTCATCGTTAATAAACTATCAATAAAAAACCGATAACCCCGAGTAGTCGGAATGCGGCCTGCTGAAGTATGCGGAGATTTTAATAAACCTAAATCTTCAAGTTCAGACATGACATTACGTACAGTCGCGGAACTCAAGCTCAAGCCACAACCATCCACAATAGCCCGAGAACCCACAGGCTCCCCTTCGCGAATATAACGCTCAATCAGAATCTTTAATATCTGCTGCGCGCGATCATTTATAGCGGGTTGTTTACTCATAGCCGAAATATTTTAGCACTCTTCTTTATAGATTGCTAAAGCAATTCGCACTATAATATATGACTATGAACTTTAAACGCATTGCCATTAGTGGCCGAATTGAGAGAGCCAACACTGCAGATACGCTGCGGTCGTTAATTAATTTGCTTGAAAATCAAAAAGTTGAATTGATTATTGAGGAACAAACCGCAAGCTTACTCCAAAATAGCGCCCACACAACTGCACCACGCGATAAACTCGCAGAACATGCAGATTTAATCATCGTCATCGGCGGTGATGGCAGTTTACTGTATACCGCACATAGTGCTTCTACTTTAGGCGTGCCAGTTTTAGGCATTAACCGTGGTCGCTTAGGATTTTTAACAGATATCTCCCCAAAAGATATGGACCATCAAATCCTCGCCATATTAAATGGCGATTATCAAATAGAAGAACGATTTTTATTACAAGCAAGCCATGGCGATCACCCCAAACATGATGCCCTCAATGACGTAGTACTTTATGCAGGCAGCATAGCCAGAATGATAGAATTCGAATTATATATAGACAAACAATTTGTTTACAGCCTAAGATCAGACGGTTTAATTATAGCAACCTCAACAGGATCAACAGCTTACGCCTTATCCGCCGGCGGCCCAATCGTTCATCCAGGCTTACAAGCCGTAGTGATAACTCCATTATCACCCCATACTTTAACTTCACGACCCATAGTCGTAAATAATAATGTAGAAATAGAATTAGTTATTTCTTCCGCCCGCGGCATGCGCCCCAAATTCAGCTGCGACGGCCAAGCCCTCAACAAACTCGCCGCCGGCGATAAATTACATATTACCCGCAAACCTCAACCCTTAAAGTTAATCCACCCCTTAGGATACAATTATTACGATATTTTACGTACTAAATTGCATTGGGGCACGAAATTAGGGCCTTGAATTTTACATACTTAAAAAGTATGATATCATGATATGAAATACATACTTAATATAGAGATGCATATGCTATCTAAAGTCGCTGAACGAGGCCAGGTTGTTATTCCTAAAATACTGAGAGAAAAACTGGGTATTCGTCCTGGGGCTATGCTGGATTTTAAAATTGAAGATGGTCATTTGGTGGCGAAAAAGGTCATGACTACAGATCCTATTGCAAAAGTCATGGGTTGCCTTAAAATGGACCAAACTACCGATGAATTTATTGAGGATATTCGCGGTCCCAAAGAATAACTTAATGCAGGATGCACCACCATGATAGCCGTTGATTCTAATATACTGATAGACATTTTTACCGCAGATCCCAATTATGGCACTCTCTCGGCGCAAGCTTTGCGCCATTGTATGCAGCAACACGGCATATGCGCCTGTGAAGTCGTGTTTGCAGAAACAGCTGCTGCTTTTAATCATGAACATTTGTTTAAACAAAGCATGCAAGAGTTAAATATAGAGTTTGTCAGTATGACTCAAGATTGCGCACTTACCGCTGCGCGCATTTGGCGTCAATATCGCAAATCAGGCGGAAAACGCCACAACATGATTCCAGATTTTTTAATAGGTGCTCATGCCATGCAGCAATGTGAAGGTTTACTCACGCGGGATCGAGGTTTTTTCAAAGAGTATTTTAAATCATTAAATATCATAGACCCGCTAAGATCATGATACTGAAGTTAATTTTTTAAAAAATTTTGCGTAGTCGCTTGAGAACTATGAACGCCGCATAAATATTGTATGTTTGCAAATATTTTTTTACCATATCCTTTTTGGAAACAAGGAAATTGTTCATAGGTTTTATCTTTTACAATATCCGCCAACTGCTCTTCAAAATTAGGATCCGAACTATTTAAAGTAGATAGCCGGGTGCGCATAGTGGTCATTGGGGTGATTCGCTCTTGCTGATACGAAGGTAAGGTAGTTTGTTTTTCTCTGATTTCACATACCGCGCGGTCAATAATGCTCATTAAGATCACAGGACATAATTCACCATCATTTAATAACGCTTTATTATTACTAAAAAACTCCAGCATATTTTGTCGTGATGTAGCATCATAAAGAGACATGATGGCGCATAATTCTACAGTCAGTATTGATTCTTTTGTTAATCGAAGGTGAGCGTTGTCACAATATTCTAATAATTTTTGGAGAATTTTTAATATCACATTTTTATAGATATCATCTTGCTTACGCACATTTTCCAAAAACTCTTGTGATAATTGTCTTACCAAAAAATTAGGAATTTTCTGATTAATCTCTGGATCTGCACAAAAATGTATTACTCTATAAAATATTTCAGGATCCCCACATAGGAGTGCTTGTTTTAATAAATCCTTTTTAAACAATTGTTCAGTCTGCAACAGCCAATGCTTTTTGAAAAATTTTAGCAATTCTCCCAATGCATCAAACTCACCTCGTGAAATGGCTCCAGAAATTTTTATCCTAAGGGCTTCTATGATAAGCTCATCAGATGAAGGTACAAACATCGTTATTTATCCTACCGCTATAAGTTAGGTAACTTTTATCATTTATCGCGGCTAAAGTCAATACTCTTGTCAGTTATCCAAAGTTATTATAGAGTTGTAATAGGGAGATTCTGATGCTCACACATGTTTCCATTCACCATTTTGCGATTATCGACAGCGTCGAGCTAGAGTTACATTCTGGCATGACCGCCTTGACAGGTGAAACAGGTGCAGGGAAATCAATTTTAATTGATGCTTTAAGTTTGGCCATGGGCGATAGGGCTGGCAAAGAAGTGGTACGTACGGGTGCAAAACGCGCTGAAATTGGTTTAACTTTAGATATTAGCCGCCTGCCCAGTATTCAAACCTGGCTGACAGAATTAGAACTTGATAATCCCGATCATCCTGATGAATGTTTATTGCGTCGCACAGTCAATGCCGATGGCGGATCGAAGGCTTATATTAATAGTCGCGCAGTGCCCTTACAACAATTACGGGAATTGACTACACAATTAGTGGATATTCACGGTCAGCATGCACATCATTTATTATTGAAAGCTGATACGCATCGCATTTTATTAGATTTATATGCAAAAAATAAATCACTGTGTCTTGAGGTAAAAAATCATTACTCAGCCTGGAAAAAATCAAGCGCAGCGCTTAGTAAAATTATTCAAACCCAATTGGATGCACAAAATCAATTAGCCTTGTTAACGTTTCAATTACAAGAATTAGATGAACTTGCGCCAGAAGTTAATGAATGGCAAACTTTAGGCGCTGAACATCAGCGTTTATCACATGCAGAATCATTAATCAGCGAATGCGAACAAGTCGTTAATACACTCGATGCTAATACCTTAGAAAAATCCGTACTTGCTTTACAAAAACTAATGCATACGGATAAAAAATTAACAGAATCTGCACAATTATTACAAAGTGCTTTTATTCAAATTCAAGAAGCGCATAGCGAATTACGCGCTTATACCCATCAATTAGAATTAAATCCTGAGCGCTTACAACAAATTGATGCACGCATGAGTAAAATGCATCAACTCGCACGTAAACATCGTATCGAGCCCGATGATTTACCGATGTTACATGAAAAATTACAAGCACAATTACAAAACACGCAAAATCCAGAATTACTGATTGCAGCACTAGAGCAAGAAATTACCGAACATAAAAATAATTATCAAACTGCTTGTGAAAAATTATCTAAACAACGTGTGAGCGCTGCAAAAAAATTAAACATCGCCATCACAGAACATATGCAAACGCTGGGCATGATTGGCGGATATTTCGAAATAGAATTAATCCCCCATACAGAATTATCCGAACACGGGCAGGAACAAATCATTTTTAAAGTCTGCACCAATAAAGGCCACAACGCTTACCCACTACACAAAATCGCTTCCGGTGGCGAATTATCCCGCATTAGCCTTGCCATCCAAGTCACCACCATGCAAGCGCACGATACGATTCCCATTATTGTATTCGATGAAGTTGATGTCGGCATCGGCGGCGCCACCGCAGAAATTGTCGGAAAATTATTAAAACAATTAGGCAAAAACGCGCAAGTATTATGCGTCACCCATTTAGCACAAGTCGCATCCTGCGCAGACAATCATTTATTCATTACAAAATCGACAGAAGA
>Ga0206835_1019_pt1 | contig 79848 bp, 51 predicted proteins | sample Alteio_BWOrgCont_31_FD_152853 | JGI IMG/M metagenome (GOLD analysis project Ga0206835, IMG submission 152853) | Enriched cells from forest soil in Barre Woods Harvard Forest LTER site, Petersham, Massachusetts, United States -... | ecosystem: Environmental > Terrestrial > Soil > Temperate forest >...
TCGGTACATTTAAAACTAAGCTGGGTCGTTTCGATCCGGATATTAACCTGAAGATCGACAAAAAAGGTATACCTGCATATAGCGGCAAAATAAGCACCTCAGACTTTGATTTGGGCGGTTTACTTGACAATGATGCCATTGGACGAGCTACTTTATCCGCCAATGTTAAAGGAAGCGGTGACGAGCTTAAAAATTTAACCGAAAACTTAGACGCGCAGATAGGTTATATAAACTATAATGGTTACGATTACCATAACCTGAATGTAAAAGGCACTTTCATAAAGAAAATTGCTGATGCTAAAATCAGTATTAATGATAATAATGTTAAGCTAAATATGGCAGGAACAGTGGATCTGAACCCTGCATTAACCGCATATGATTTTACCGCGGATATTAAAGACGCGCACCTGCATACGCTTAAATTACTGAAGGATACCATCACTTTAACAACGGTACTTAAAACCAAATTCAGCGGGAATAGTCTTGAGAATTTACAGGGGCATATTGAGCTTACCCCTATCAGGATAATTGACCCGAGAAATAATTACGTGGTGGATTCTATTGATCTTTCGGCACATGGCAAGGGTGACAACCGTATACTCGCGCTAAAATCAGACATCGCGGAGGCTAATATTCATGGTTCGTTTGACCTGGCTACGCTCCCATCTTATTTTAAACAAATCGCTAAGAAATATATCCCATCGTTAAACATAGCCACCGTTACGCCTAAACCGCAGCACTTTGAATTTAATTTGGGACTTAAAAATATGGGGCCGCTTCTGGCGCTTTTTGATCCGGACTTAAAAATACCTGACCAGGGGACTTTTGTGGGTGAGTTTGACTCATCAAATGAAACAGCTACCCTAAACGGATATGTTAAAACCATCCAATACGGTACAACTGTGTTCCATGACCTTATTGTGGACGAGAGTACAACCAATGGTCAACTAGGCCTGAACATTTCTTTAAGCAAGATAAACATTACAGATAGCCTGTTCATCAAAAACATTGATATATCAAATGCACTTAGAAGAGACAGCCTTAATTTCAACATAAAGCTTGCCGATAAAGACGCGACTAACCAGCTGGATCTTTACGGTTTGGTTGAATTTGGGCGGGACACCACTGCTAAATTAAAACTGCTTCCATCGGATGTTATTTTGGAGCACCAGGATTGGAAACTGACTGACCAGGTGAGGATAAAATTTTTGGATGGCAAAACCGAAATTAATGGTTTCCAGCTATCAAACGGTGCGCAAAAGGTTAAAATAAATGGGCTTATATCCAGCAATCCGGAGGATAAACTGAAACTGGAGTTCGAGAAATTCAACATGAATACGTTTGACCAGTTAACCAAAGTTTCGGGAGTGGCCTTAAAAGGATCGCTTAATGGGAATGTGATATTTAGTTCTATTTCCAATACACCGGGGATAGATGCGCATTTAAATATCGACTCGCTAAATATGAATAAAACATTGGTTGGCGATGTAAAAATTGAATCGACATTGGGTAATGACAGGAAAGAGGCTGATGTAAAGATGAGCATCAACAATAATGGTACTGAAACCATGAATATTACCGGAGCATACAATCTTACCAAAGAAGACGAGGCTAATGCGCTTAACTTTAAAGTAAAGATGGATCATGTGCAAACAGTGATATTTGATCCTTTTATCCGCGACCTGGTATCAGATCCTAAAGGTACGGTATCAAGTGATCTATCGCTTACCGGCCCGGCATCTAAACCACAAATGAATGGTACAGTTACTCTGGATAATACCGGCGTTACAGTTAATTACCTTAAAACCGCATTCACGGTTAGTGATAAGCTAACGGTGACCAATAGTGTTATTGATGTTGATGGGATGATACTAAAAGATGCTTATGGTGGTACCGGAGAAGTTAAAGGTAAAGTTGATTTGAATAACCTGGATAATCCAGATATAGAGGCAACTGTAACCGCCAAAAACCTGCTGGCTTTAAACACCGCATTCAAGGATAATCACCTTTACTATGGCAAGGCTTTTGGCACAGGCACATTCGCATTCAATGGCCCGGTTAACACCATGAATATTAATATTAAGGCCCATACACTTGCAGGTACGGTGTTTAACATACCGCTGAACACTTCAACAACCGCCGGAGATTATGATTTTATAAGATTTGTAAGCCATAAAGACAGCACCAAGGTAGTAGTACCCAAAAGCGCTTTTGATGGGGTAACACTTAACCTTGACCTTACCGTTGATGAAAAAACTGTAGTTAAAATAACTACGGATTACGGTGTTTTGGAGGGAAGCGGCACAACCAATAACCTAAACCTGAATATTAACAGCCTGGGTGATTTTAACATGTATGGCGACTTTTTAATATCGACAGGTAAGTTTGAGTTTACGGCTAAAAACTTCATTAGTAAAAACTTTACAGTAAACCAGGGCGGTACCATACGCTGGACGGGCGACCCATCAAATGCTGACATTAACCTGAATGCCATCTATGAGGTGCGTACAGATATTTCGCCGCTTTACCAGGCGGCGGGTTTGGCATCACCAAAAGGAGCGGAAAACGTACTGGTACAGGCTGAGCTGATTATCACCAAATCGTTATTACACCCAACTATCGACTTTGACTTTAACTTCCCTACAGATCCATCCATTAAAGATGATTTGGGAACTTATTTAACCGATTATAATAACCGTAGCCAGCAGGCATTAAGTATTATTGTGCGCCGGAATTTTGCATCAGGAACACCAAATAGTTTAACTAACCAGGTATTTAGTACAGCCGGCGAAGCGGTGAGCGAGTTCGCGTTTAATAAATTAAACACCTTTATCTCACAATCAAACATCAAGAATTTCGATTTAAACCTGCGCTCATTTAATGACGCGAGCGCATCATTAAAATTATTTAACAGCAGGCTGGTATTTAACGGGAGTTTATTTACCACCACCGGCAGTAATGACCTGTTTAACAACTCTACACAAAACAGTTTATTCAACTCAAATTTTAATAGCCTAACCAAAGATTTTGAAGCACAATACTTGTTGCGCCAGAGCGGAGACTTAACGGCCAAGTACTCTTACCGGGTATTAAATACCACCACCTTAAATACTATTGACCAGTTAAGCGTTCAATATGTAAACGGTGTGGGCCTTACCTATCAACGTGATTTCGACACCTTCGGGGAGTTTTTCAGAAACCTCTTTAGAAAAAGCAGCGGCAATAAAAGTAAGAGTAAAATACCTACTCCAATACCGCCCAAGACAGATACTCCCACCTTAACTGAACCAACCAGCCCGGGTTCAAACAACAACGAAAAATCCGACGGGGATGATAATTAGTGATCGCGCAGTATGGCGTGGTTCATTTTATCTCTTTTAGTTAACAGGTAAGCCTCGTTATGTGGGTTAGGCGCTATCTCTATCGGTAAATTCTCAACAACCTCTAAACCATAACCAATTAAACCAGCACGTTTTTTAGGATTGTTTGATAACAAACGCATTTTTGATACACCCAAGCTGCGCAATATTTGCGCGCCGATACCATAATCGCGCTCATCCATTTTAAAGCCTAATTTGATGTTGGCATCAACGGTATCAAAACCGTTTTCCTGCAAATGATATGCTTTTAGTTTGTTTATAAGCCCAATGCCACGGCCTTCCTGGTTCATGTATACAATAACGCCTTTACCTTCTTTTTGGATAATCTCCATCGCTTTATGCAACTGCGGCCCGCAATCACACCTGCATGAGCCAAAAATATCCCCTGTAACACATGAACTATGCACGCGCACTAATACAGGTTCATCAGGCTCCCAGGTGCCTTTAACAAGCGCCAGATGATTTTCACCGGTATCAATTTGAGTATAGGCTATCATATCAAAATCGCCCCACTGGGTTGGCATTTTCACAGCTACCTCACGGGTAACCATTGATTCTGTAGCTAAACGGTATTCTATCAGGTCCTTTATCGATACTATTTTAAGATCATGTTCCTTAGCGATAATCAATAGTTCGGGCAGACGGGCCATTTCGCCGTCTTCCTTCATAATTTCGCATATCACACCGGCAGGCTCAAATCCGGCTAAAACAGCAAGGTCGATAGCCGCTTCGGTATGGCCTGTACGGCGCAACACACCACCATCTTTTGCTATCAGCGGGAATATATGACCCGGGCGGCCCAAATCCTCAGGCGTAACAGCAGGATCAATCAAAGCCAATACTGTTTTTGAACGATCAGAAGCAGAAATACCGGTAGTACATCCCTCCAGCACATCAACCGAAACGGTAAAATTAGTTTCGTGCGATGTGGTATTGTGGCTCACCATAGGCTCCAGATCAAGCTCACGGGCACGTTGGCGGGTAATAGGCGCGCAAACCAAACCACGGCCATATTTTACCATAAAGTTTATAGTCTCGGGTGTTGCATTACGTGCGGCAGTTAAAAAATCGCCCTCGTTTTCTCTATTTTCATCATCAACAACTATTATGGTTTTACCGGCTTTTATAGCCTCTATTGCTTCAGGTATTGTATTTAACATGGTTGTACAGTTACGTATGGGCAAGCTGCAATGGTTGCCTTTGTATTAAATTTGAACAAAGTTACAGGATAATAAAGTTAATAGGGTCGGTGCTTTGTAAAATATATCAGGCCTCTGTTCGGCGAAATACCCGCTTAAAAAACTTTTTATAAGAGTCGGCATCAAATATAGCTGAATCGGTTATGGCTTTGTATGATAGAAAAAGCCCTATAGGTGTCAGAATAATAATGGATATCCACATACCTAATATTGGCGATACATTACCATCTTTTACCGATTTTTCGCCTATGGTTGATATGATGTAATATATCAGGAAAAACACTACCGATACCACTACCGGCAAGCCTAAACCACCTTTACGTATAATAGCCCCCAGTGGCGCACCAATTAAGAACAGCACCAGGCAAACAGCAGACAAGGTATATTTCTTTTGATATTCAACCAGTGATCTTCGGATATTTTGGGCATTATCGTGAGTACGGGAATCATCGTCTTTTATCATGCCCTGTATTGACCGGGCTTCACTGGAACCGTTGGACACCGCGGCAAGCTGCTCGCTAAGGGTTAAACTTTTATTGGCGATGGTGGATACCCCGACTTTTGCATTAGCTGATTTTTTAGGTATGTTAAAATACCGCAGGTAAGGCATCATCATACGATAACCGGCCTGTACCGAACTGTCAATAGCGTGTTGCGTAGTTTTTTTATACTCGCGGAGCTGTTTAATGTTCATCATCTGGAATGCAGACTTAAACTCATTTTCATCTGTGCGGGAAAGCTTAAAGCCTGAAAGATCAAACTTTTGTTCCATATCCTTAAAACGGAAGCGCATTAACCGCTGGCGGGTATTATAACCAACATCGCCTGCGGACTCTTCATAGCGAATACCATCCCTAAGTTTTAAAACCAGATACCGATCACCGGCTGTACGGTACATTCTGCCTTCTTTCGCAAACAGTACCGAGGTATTTTCTGAATTTTGTTCCTTTTGATAGATCATTACGCCGTACAGCGCCTGGCCATCCGCTCCCTTTTTTTCAACCCTGATGGTATAGCCAGGGAAGCTGTTGCTAAACACGCCTTCGGGTAATAACGTTGCCGAGCGCTGCTGCCTTACATCGTACAAAAGAGAAAAATACTTTAAATTGGCTACCGGCAACATATAATCGGAGAAAATAAACGCCGAGACGCTGAGGATAGACACGATGATGATCATGGGGTACATAGCCCTGCTTAGCGATATACCGGCCGCTTTTATAGCCACTAGCTCATAGTTTTCGCCAAGGCTACCGTAGGTCATGATGGTGGAGAGCAGTACAGATAAGGGCAGCGCCATAGCCACATTGGTTGCCGATGAATACATCATCAGCTCGAGGATAACATACCAGGCGAATCCTTTGCCAATAAGATCATCGATGTATTTGAATAAAAATAGCATCAATAACACAAACATCACTATAACGAAGGTTGATAGAAAAGGCCTTATAAATGATTTAAGTATTAAAAGATGAATTTTTTTCATCAGGATATATCAGCGTTTTGGGAATAAAATGTACCATGCCTAATTAAGCACAGTGCAGATTTAAAAACGTAAAATTAAGGAAAATTGTATTAGCTCAGGCACCTAATACACTAATGAGGTACTCAATTTGATTATCCCAGATGAGTTTACGCTCATCGATAGTCTCTTCGGTAGCGAAATCAGTTATAGCCAGGGCAACATCATTGGTGAGCTCGTCCTGCAAAATTTCCATCTCGAAATAATACTGCGGATCATCATCAACCCAGCGAAATTTAACCAGTTTGTTTTCCTTAAGCAATAGCAATTTAGCCTTTTGCTCTTCGTCATCCCAGGTAAAAGTATACACCTGATCGCGAACGGTTACGTCATCAGCAAACCATTGTGTTAGGCCATTAGATTCGCTTAAAAAGCTGTATAGAATGCGCGGAGATGATTTTATCTCATACTCCATAGTGAATTTTTTCTTTTCAGACATACCAGATTTACAATAGAATAACGCGATTAGGAGTAAATGTTAACATTTTTTCTAAAGGAAACGAATTTCTGCTATATTTGCAAACCTTTTTAGGCAGCGTTATTAACATTGGTATAACGAAGGAAAAAAGGGCGGAGTAGCTCAAATGGTTAGAGCGTAGGATTATATCTATTAGCTAGCAGATGTTAGTTCTGAAAGAGATAAAATAAAAATTAACCCGGCGGGGTAGCTCAGATGGTTAGAGCGTAGGATTCATAACCCTAAGGTCGGCAGTTCGATCCTGCTCCCCGCTACTGAATCGGCAAAAAGCCTTGAAAGTCGAACTTCTCTGTTGAGAATCAAGTACTTTCAAGGCTTTATTGTTTTCTAATGTTTGCGCTCATTGTTAAAAATTCAGTAAGCATCTGATATGTAGATATTTACTGGTCCGACCTTGGTCCGGTTTTTTTTAACAAGCTCATCAATTAGTCGGGCCTCAAATTATTCAGGCTTCAGGGTTAAATTAAACCTTGTTTGCTTTCATCTTTTCCTTTTGAATAGGCATCGTATACAATTAGGGTAAATTGTTTTAACGCATTAATCACTTCCATAGCCTGCTCATCTGTAAAATGAGCAAACATGGGACATGCCTTTACTTCTTTTATGGTTATGTCGTGTTGTCTGTTAATATCGGTGTCTTTTAGATTATTCATAATTAAATAACCGAGTCATTGATTACTGTTTTGTAATTTTTAGATTTTTACAACATTTCTTTAATACCTAATTAGTACCTATTAAGCATTCGTAAACAATTTTGGAGGTGTTCAAATATTCCTTCTATTGCAAAAGACTATGACTTATAGATCCATTTTAACACCATTGGTCTTAAGCCATTGTTCGTGTTTTCTAAAACCAGGCATTTTTTTATCCAACTCATTCCAGAATTCTGATGAGTGATTGGGATGTGTTAAATGAACCATCTCGTGGGTAATAATATAATCAAGTACTGAAACCGGGGCCATTACACATTTCCAATGAAAATTAAGCCCATTTTTAGGCGTCCAGGATGCCCATCTGTTCTGCAGTTCCAAGACCTTTACTGATGTTGGTTTTTGTTGAAAACGATCACTAATTAATGATAGTCGTTCCTTGATTTTTAATTCTGATTTGTGTTTGTAAAAAGCTCTAAATACTTTTTCTGCGTTTGGAAGCTGCTTTTTCAATAAAAGAAAATTGCCCCCGCTTATTTTCAATGGAACCTCCTGTATATCTACGATGGCCAATCTATAATTTCTCCCAAGATATAAGAAGGATTGCCCATTTACGAACTCACGATTAACTTTACCATGGTTGAGTTCCTTCCATCTTGCTAATTTTTTGAAAATTTGATATGATTTAGTAAAAACGACTTCCTCTATTCTTTCTTCAGATACATTTAAGGGCGCCAGTACTTTTACTGAACCATCGCGTTCAATAAAAATACTTACAGTCTTGCGCCTTTCGGTCCGCTCTATTAAAACTTCTATGCCTTCTAATATCATCTCAATTCTGCAAGTCTGTTTTTTGCCAGTTTCATTATTTCGGTAGTTATTAAACCAGCATTTTCAGCAATACCCTCTATCCTCGAAAAGTTAATCTCTTCTTCCAGTAATCCTTCGATACGTTTTCTTTCAGAAGCTTTGTCTGTCCAGAAATTTCTGATGCTTGCTGTTTCTTCTAACTTAGGTAATAGCTCGTGTATAAGATCTTTTAGTTTTGCTATAGTATCGTCATCCTTAACCGCGATGAAATTTTCTATCAAATCATAAAATGGCGCTTCTTTAACCGATATGCCTTCTGTTTCAGCTTTACGACCTTCTGATATTTCCGTTCTCAATTTATTCAGTTCAGCTACTATCGTTTCCCAGTTCTCTTTATAAGCATTTAGAATCGATTCAAGTCTGTCTTTAATCCTGCCGTAGAGTACAGGGTCTTTATCCAAATTTACTTTAATGTGCCAGCGGATGGCATGCTCCATTTCAGATGCTTTAGATTTTGGCGTTATATTATTGGTATCAACCTTATTCCTAAACTCATCAGAAAGTATAGATACCGTAGTAATTTTAGTATCGATACCTAATGATTTAAGGTGTTTATCAATTAGTTTACGCACTTTGGGTGATGCCCATTTAAGGTCCATCGTTTCATCTTTATACCGGTCCTGAATTCGCCATAAGAGATAGCCCAGTCTTTTAGCCTGTATCCAATAATCTATACCGGCAGTAACATTAAATAGCAAATCCAGGCTATCGAAAAAGCTTTTTGTGTATGTTAATAATTCTGCACGGAATTTAACCCCTGCCGCTTTTTGAATAACATCTTCTGCAAACTCAAACTCTTCGACGTTATCCGTTATTTTTTGCTCCAAAAAGGCCTGGATATCCTTCAGATCGTTGTCAATAAACAAATCAAGCAAACGTTTATAGCGAGCCTCCAATATTGGAATCTCTTTATTGATATCTCTAAAATTTGTCAGAAATTCTTTTAGAGCATCCTTGTCGTTATCTGTATATATGGCTAATGCATCGCTCAAGTGCTTTGTGACACCAAAGTAATCAACAATGAGCCCAAAATTTTTCTCTTTTTTAGTTCTGTTTACACGTGTAATGGCCTGAAATAAATCATGTTCCCTTAAGCTTTTATCCAGGTACATTACCTGCTCAACAGGCGCGTCAAAGCCTGTGAGTAAACGGTCGCAAACACATAGAATGCCCACGCCGGTTTCAGGCTTATCAAAGTTGAAATCAGTTTTAAAGCTATCAACCGCATTTAGTTCCAACGCCTCCCTGCGCGCATTGCTAATATATCCAGGTTCATTATTACCGAGGCTTGAAACAATAACCGCTACTTTTAAAAATTCTAACAGCTTAATGGCTTCCAGATCTGATTGATCTGCAGGTAGTTGTGTCAATGCTTCAATTTTATTTTTAATAGCAGTCTCCAATTCATATTTGTACCGAACTGCTGCTATAATGCTGGAGGCTACTACCTGCGCCTTAAATCCATTTACCAATATATCCTGGTAATAATGGTCAACTATATCTTTAGCAATGGCAGCAATACGTTCTTTGGATTCCAGGTAGGCTATAAAAGAACCGTATCTGCGTTGAATTTCTTCTTTCTCGGCTTCAGTGCGTTGCTGAAACATATCTTCAAACTCTGCATCAAATGCTTCCCTGTCTTCTATTTTATCTTTAGAAACTTTACCAATGTACTTAATTTCGACGGTGGCCCTGTCTTTAACAGCCTGATCAAACTTGTAAAAGTCAATAAAACCGCCGAAGCGTTCATCGGTTTTTATCTTGTGCCTATCTGTAAGCAGTGGTGTACCGGTAAAACCTACGCGCACCGCATTAGGGAATGCACTGAATAAATTATCGCCCATGTCTCCACCCTGTGTCCGGTGCGCTTCATCAATCAAAATCAGGATACGTTCACTGTTATTGATGGTTTCAAACTTTTCGAATTTTGGAACAATGCCAGCGTCAATTAATGATTGGGCCGATACGTTATCCTTATTCAAAAATTTATGGATCATCACCATATTCACATCTCCGGTGTTATCGCCAAGCCGTTTCAGTTTTTTTCGGCGCTCAATAATATGCACGGTTTCGCCGGTTAATGCGGCTGTATCTGAAAGCTGATCTTCCAGGTCAACCCTATCAATAACAAATATAATTTTCAGGTCTTTCAGGTCATTGCAACTTCTAAGCTTGCGAATAAGGAATACCATAGTAAGGCTTTTGCCCGAGCCTTGCGTATGCCACACTACGCCGCCCCTGTCCATTGGGCTTTGGCCCTTGCGTAAACTATTAATGATTTTACCAACTGCGCGGTATTGGTTATAGCGTGCGACTGTTTTTATTTCAACCCCTTTTTTTATTTCCATAAAAAGCACATAGTGCTTTAATATGTCGAGCAAAATTTCTTTGTTAAGCATGCCATGTATTAATACTTCCTGGCGCTCTTCATTGGGCGATATTTGTACGGTACAGTATTCTTCGGGGAAAATATCAACCCAGTTGCTATAAAAATCAAACTCAGCGCTTATGGTTCCAACCCGCGCTTCGGTACCATGGGTTATAATGCTGAATATATTATAATGGAATAATTTTTCTTCGCCTTCTTTTATGCCGTAATCATCTTCGCGGGTGTTAGCGTAGCGGGTTACCTGTAAAAAGGCCTCGCTTAGCGGCTCGGCAACATCAAAATCTTTGGCTTCAACCACTATAATGGGCAGGCCATTTAAAAACAAAGCAATATCAGGTATAATACCTGTACGTGCGGCACCTGGCGTAAGCAGGCGGAATTGATTGATGGCAATAAATGAGTTGCTATCCCAATTTTTAAAATCAACCAGGCGTACACTTGGGTGTTGTTCGCCGGTTAATTCATTTACGGTTACACTTGTGCCCTTAACCAATAAACGGTGTATATGCTTATTAGCCTCGTGCAGGCTTTTACCAGCAAAATTTTGCAGCTCGAATGCTATTTCATCCAGTTGCCTGTCGGTAAGCCATTCGCGGCCATCGGGTGTTTTATTGATGGCTTTGATACTTTGCTTTAAAACGTCCGGCAAAATCACCTCCTTAAAATTATTTCGCAGGCTTTTAGCCGGATCTTGCGGTACACCGATGCCCTGGTCAATAACCTGCCAATTCAGCTGCCTTAACTTTTCCAGAAACGGTTTTTCTATATTGATGTATTCGGCCATAGCATTAGGTTTAAGTTATTCGGCTATTGATACTTCCTTTTTTCCGGTTAACAAATCGTTCATTAAGCCGGTTTTTATTTTTTGGAGCTTTTGAAGGTAAATCTCTTCTGATTTCAATTTGCTTTCAATTCCTGTCAATCTCTTCGCAATTTCAGTTTGTTCCTCTTTTTTTTGAGGATAGGCGATCAGCAAACCATTTATATCACGCAAAACTATTCTGCGCAGAGCACTACCAGACATTTTAACTAACAGTTGCTTATCGAAATATTCAGATTTTAAATATGAATATAAGAAATCTGATGTACTTTTTTGATTAGGCCTTATGATAGCAATTGATGAAAGAACCACAATATCATATTTGCCACTAAACAAAACAACGCGGCCCACCGTGCCGTCTTTGGATAGCAAAACATCTCCTTTGAGTGGGCTACAATTTTGATTTTTTAGTGTAGTGAAATCTTTTTTGCTAATTCGCGTGCAGGTATTGTAAGAAATATCGAAATCGCCCATATCCTTAACATTAGCAATAATTTTCTCTCCACTTTCCAGCGGTTTTGGGCTGAAATGGGAACCATCTGTTATTAATTCACAAACTTTATCTAACGTTTCTATACCCCATTCTTTAGGGATAAATCCCAATTCACTTCTGTTATACAATTCCGGCGCATCCTCATATTTATGCCGTAACAGACCAGTTTGCATATCAATACCACGGGTAAATAAATCCTGTAACATGCCTTGCTTAATGGCTTTGTATTTGGCAATTGCTGATTGGGTTTTTTCAAGAATTAAATCAATGCTATTTAAGAAATTTGCAATCTTATTTTGCTGCAAAAAATCTGGCACATGTATAATTAGCTTTTTAACATCTCCGGAATTTATCGCCGGATAATTTGATCCTACAACTAAATTTTCAATTTGCTTTTCAACTACAGTAGAAAAAAGTGAATGGTAGATAAAATCAATGTTTATATTTTTTTTTGCTCTGAGAATTGCAAACCCTGTAGATCCAATAAAATTAAAATCGCTTATCTCATTAAACTTTGCAAACGATTTTAGATTGGGCCTAACAGTAGCCATAAGAATATCGCCCCTTTTCAATACTTTCCTCGCCCTTGAGGGGGAGTCTCTAAATTTTATTGGATGACTTGGAAAATGAATAAAACCTTCACTCACCGCGCTTATATCAATATAAAAAAATGAATAATCATCATGGGTTGAAGATAATAACTGTTCGGGATCAACTTCAACTAGTTCTTCCAATGGCATATTTTTCCACTCACTCATATCCCAACTCCAATAAGTATTGATTCAACAATTCCGTTTCTTTTTCCCGCTCGGTTAATATCTGATGCAAAGGTGTAGTGTATTTATCTGCCAGGTTTTCAATACCCTGCAATAAACCACGTTGGTGGGCATTAAGGTACCCATCAATTATCTGGTGCAATATCCGGCTCCAGCGGGCTAAAATTAAATCCCGGGCTTCATCCGGTGTTATCTTCAGGCGGGCCATATCTACCAGTTCCTGCGTTTTGTCTTTAATATCTTTAATGATCTTTTTATAATCTTTTAATAAACCTTCTATTTCAACATGCCTGGCAATACGGCTTTCCTGGCTTTCAATATCAATATCCAAACCTGCCACATCAATATTTAATTGTTGTGCCTGTTTTTCTAAAATGGCAACTTCAGCCTTTTCTGTTTCATTTAAATTGGTAGCTTTACCATAAGCCTTAATACGCTTTTGCAGGTTTTTATAAGCCTTATCAGTTTCCTTTCGGTCACCTTTTAGCTTTTTCAGCAATTCGCGGTGCTCTTTTAATTCTTCGCGGGGCCAAACTTCATATTCTTCATCGCTCCACTCGCCTTCTTCCATTTCGTTAACTTCGGCAAATAAGGCTTCCAGTTTATCCACTTCAGCCTCCGCCTCGCGCTGTTGTTTCAACACTTCCGGAAACTGGCTTTCTAAAATTTCATCATCGGGTATCAGTTCGGCATTCCAGCCGCTGGCTGCCACACTTTTTAAATCGTAATGTAATTCATTCCAGTATGCAGCCAATGCGCCCCGGCACTGGTAATTATCCATCACTGGTTTTTGCCCGGTTGCTAATGTTTCAATAGCTGTGGTAAAACTTTCAGAGAAGGTTTGGTATAGTTCAAAAATATTTTGGTTCTGTGGTAATGCCTCAAACTCTTGGACTACCGTTTGCCACCAGGCAGTTAATTGTTTGGTGTACTGTCCGCGTGTTTCCTTTATTTCCGGGCTTTCATCCAGCAATTGTTTAATATCTTCCTTATTTGTTATCGCGGTTGAAAATTGCAGGTAGTCTTTTTTTAGCGGCTCAAATAAACGCTGATACAGGCCGGGATAGGCATCAAAATATATTTTCAATGCCTCCGCTTCGGCAACTGGAATGCCGCCATGCAGGTGTGCATGCACATCCTGGGGTACGGCCGGCGGTGCATTATCAACAAAACGGCGTATGTTGAGGTTGTATTCTTCATCAGCAAGCTTCTTTTTGGTAACCAAGGCACTGTAGCTGTCAATTTGCTTTTTGTGCCTGTAGGCGTAACTAATCTTTTCCATATCTTCCGGGCGAAGTTTGTTTTGCACTTTGCCTTCTTTATATTCCCGGTCGGCATTTATAAATAACACTTGTTTACGCAGGTGAGCATCTTTTTTATTTATCACAATAATACTGGCGGGTATACCTGTGCCATAAAATAACGCAGGGGGCAAACCGATTACAGCCTCCAGGTAGCCTTTGTCTATCAGCCATTTCCTATAATTACGTTCGTCACCACCACGAAACAGCACACCATGCGGCATAACTACCGCCATACGGCCGACATTGTTAAGCGACGCCACCATATGCTGCACAAACATAAAATCAGCCTTGCCTTTTGCGGGCATCCAAAAATTAAAGCGCTCTTTAAACTTCATGCCATCTTTACTATAATTCTGCGAAAAAGGCGGGTTTGCAATAACTATATCGAATGTTTGAAGTTCACCGTTATTAACGTGCTGAGGATTCTGCAAGGTATCATCATTACGTATATCGCTATCATAAATACCATGAAACAACATATTCATTTTACAAAGCCCCCAGGTGGTGCCGCTTTTTTCCTGGCCGTACAATGTTATATTCCTAGTAGCTCCGTACCGGTTTTCTACATAGTTCTTACTTTCAATAAGCATGCCTCCGCTACCAACCGTAGGGTCATAAATCTCTGAATCAGCCTCGGGCTCCAAAATGCTCACCAACAAACGAACAACTTCGTTAGGTGTATAAAACTCACCTCCTTTTTTCCCTGCACTATCGGCAAAATATTTAATCAGGTATTCGTATGCAGCTCCTAACAGATCCGGGAATTCAAGATTTTTATCAGTAAGGCTTACTTTGTTAAACTCTTGCAACAGGTTACGCAAATCTTCATCCGTAATTTGCTTATTGTTTTTGCCTATACTCTTATTGAAATTTATAGATTTAAGTACACCTTCCAGTTTATCCAAATTCTCATCTTCCAAAGCGGCCAGCGCAACATTCAGTTTATCGCCTATTTCTTCCTGCAGGCTTCTCAGGCTTTCCCAGCGTGCTGCTACCGGTACATAAAAATCATATTCAGGCGCGTTAGCAACATCTAATTGCGTTTCTGCCTCTGTAGTAGATAAACCCCGTTTATTAGTGAGGTTTAGCCGGCGTATGTTTCGTTGTTCATCAAACTGATCATTAACGCGTTTTAAAAAAAGTAAAGCAATAATATATTCCTTATATTCAGAAGCATCCATGTTTCCCCGAAGGTTTTCACAGGCTTCTTCCAAAAAAGTTTCTAACCGGGAAAGTGATAATTTTTTGTTAGTCATTAAAATTTGGTAGTTAATCAGCGAATTTACAAACTATATAGAATAATGTGGGACTACCTATACAAGGAATCACAAAATTGACCAAGCAAAGTTCGATCCTGCCTGGTTTGTATAATCACCTGACAGGGTTAAATGTTTGTTTCGGGCAATTTGTATTCTCTAATGCTTTATACAGCTGGTCTTTAATCTGCTTCACCAATATCCTTGGGCCCAGTACCCTAAGCTTTGCACCGAATCCTAATAACTCGCGTTCCAACTCAAAATTCATAATTACACGGATGCTGAAGATCTTACCTTTATCATCTTCACTCAACAACATTTGGGTGTGGTGCAAAGGCTTGGTAACTACATAGGGTGCATTCTTTGCATCAATCCAAAACACTACTTCCACATCGCGTTGCCCGGGTGATTTGGTTACACCTATCACGTCATTATAATAAGTTGAAAAATCGATCGTGGTATTCTCGATATAATCATCATCATGCGCGGTGATGGTTTGAATTCTGTCCAAAGCCAGGTTAAGCAACGGTTTATAACGCTGGTGCGATATGCCTAATACAAACCAACGGTTACGATACTCTTTCAGCAGGTATCCGCTAAAACAAAACGTACTGGCCTCACGTGCTTTGAAAGACTGATAAGTTACGCACATGGTTTTTTTAGCCACAATATACTTGCGTATTACTTCTATCCATTCCAGCCCTTTCAGGTTGTCATTCTTTTCAAAATCAATTACCGGCGCACTTTGTGTTTTTTGTGTGTAGATCTTGTCCTCCAGTTTACTTACCATTTCATTTAGATCGGTAAAGTGGCTGAAACCTTTAAACTGTTTTAGCAGGTCAGATACTTCGGTCAATACCTGCATGTCTTGCTGGTTCAGCGGACTATTGGTAATGCTGTAATTATTATCGCTGTAGGTATAATACTTTTTATCAATCACCACAATTGGTGCTTCGTAGCCCAGCTTATTGCTACGCATCATCTCCATGTCGGCCTGCACGGTACGGCGGCTTACGCCCGTATCAATACCCTGGTATTCGTAAATAGCATCGCTGCAAGCGTCTATCAAATCATCCAGCGTCCATTTCTTAAAACGATTTTGCAAGCACTGGTCAATGGTGCGGTAGCGGATAAGGGCATTGCGGTTAACTGGCATCGGTTTGAAAATATTTTGATGAAATTAAAAAATATTTTTCACTGCGCAAATACGCTGCGCACTTGATGTTTCTCTTTGTACTGTCGAAAGGCTGAACGCGTTCACGAACGCCCCCTCTCTCGATCTGGAGAGAGGGGGCTTGGCCCGGAGACTTTTAAATTGTTAAATGATACCTTTAGTATTAATATTATGGAAAAGGAAAAAATAAGCAACAACGAGTTAAAGGCATTAGGCATTAACGATGTGGACGTATTGGTGAACTTTAGTCGCGTGGCTAACGGTTTGTTAAAGCACAACGTGATGGACAAGGCCAATATACTGGCCAATTTGGAAGCCTTGATTGACGACCCGATGCCTTACGCTTTGAAGAAAGGCGGCAAGTTTAAAAATCTGGCCGAAGATGTAATTGCCATGCGTAAAGAGGGCAAATTTGTGAAGCAGGAACGCAGCAACTTTAAGCTGAAAGAAGAAATAGCCGATTTCCCGGTGTGGGGATTAGAGAATATTGAAGTGGGCGCGCTTACGCAGATGAGGACTGCTGTACAATTACCCATTGCTGTTGCCGGGGCTTTAATGCCCGATGCGCACCAGGGGTACGGCCTGCCTATCGGCGGCGTGCTGGCTACTACTGCCAATACCATTATCCCCTTTGCGGTGGGTGTGGATATTGCCTGTAGGATGTGTTTAAGCATTTTTGATTTGCCTGCGGAAGCAATTGATACGGAAACTGATAAGTTGAAAAATATATTGGTTGATAACACCTACTTCGGGATGGGTTGCACTACCAAATCTTACTTTGATAGTTCGTTGTTTGATAGCAAGACCTGGGGCGAAACCAAACTGATCCGTACGTTGAAGGATAAGGCTTACGCGCAATTGGGTACCAGCGGTACCGGCAACCACTTTGTGGAATGGGGCGAACTGGACATTGCCGAAGGTGCTTTAGCAGATATCCCGGCCGGTAAATATTTGGCTTTGCTTTCGCACTCCGGCTCGCGTGGATTTGGCGGTAGCGTGGCCGACTATTACAGTCGCATAGCTATGACCAAAACTAAACTCCCTGCCGAGGCCAAACATTTGGCCTGGTTAGATCTGGATAAGGACGAGGGGCAGGAGTACTGGATTGCCATGAACCTGGCCGGCGAGTACGCCAGCGCCAACCACCACGAGATCCATAACAAAATTGCCCGTGCCTTAGGTGTGAAACCTATCAGCATGATAGAGAACCACCACAACTTTGCCTGGAAAGAGCAATTGGCCGACGGCACCGAAGTAATGGTGCACCGTAAAGGCGCAACCCCCGCAGGCGAAGGCGTGTTGGGCATCATCCCCGGCAGCATGAGTACCCCCGGCTTTTTAGTCCGTGGTAAAGGCGACGCGGCCAGCATCAACTCCGCCAGTCACGGTGCAGGCAGGGCCATGAGTCGTAGCGCAGCCTTTAAAACTTTGGATAAAGCTTTGATTGCCGCCAACCTGGTTGACAAACGCATCACCTTGATGGGCAGCGATGTGGACGAAGCGCCGATGGCTTATAAGGATATCCACACCGTAATGGCCGCACAGCATGATTTGGTTGAGGTGTTGGCGAAGTTTGAGCCGAGGATTGTAAGGATGGCAGATGCAAGGGAGAAGCCGGAGGATTGAGGGGTTATATTTCAGTTAAGTCATCGATCTTACTTACACGGGTTCATAAAGCTGTTGGGGTAATAAAATCACTATAAAATATTCTAAAAAGGTTATATGTCAATTAGTTTTAGCATTTCTCAAAAGACAATAATATTTGTATATTCACCTTATTATTGTACATAAAATAAGGTATTGGGAGTGACGATTTTATTGCATTAATAAACCGATTTAAATCCGATCAAACCTTACCATGGCTACTACATTAACTGAACACATCATTCCTACACTTAAAGTGTTTTCAAATTTTATTGAAACACAACTGCCGTTGTCAAAAGATTCAACATTGTGGTTTAGAGGTTCTGGGAAAACAACTTACACGTTGTCCCCTTCAATTCATAGACATGCAACCCTATCTTCTCCGGAGAAAATAATTGAATTAGAAACGCAGATTATGGACAGATTTAATCAAAGATCGGTTCCTTTTCTTATGAGACCTGTCGATAAAAAAAATGATTGGGAAGTATTATTCTTTATGCAGCATTACGGCATTCCTACCAGGCTATTGGATTGGTCTGAAAATCCTTTCATTTCATTGTATTTTGCGTTGACAAGTGCGCCTTATGAAGTAATTGACAGAAAAAGAGTCTATAAAGAAGATGCTTGTATATGGGTTTTGGATCCCGTTTTGTGGAATCAAGAATCTTTAAAAGATTTTTCATATGATAAAGGTATATTATCGGTTGAGGATCACTTTGTCGGTAGTTTCAAGCCGCGGACCCCTTATGGTAATATTCGAGAAAAGCCGGTTGGCATATTTGGAACCCATAACAGTTCAAGAATCGTTTCTCAAAGAGGCGTGTTTACAATTTTTGGAAAAAAAATGAAGCCAATGGAAGAAACATATATTGAAGATTCTTATCCTCAAGATTCTTTAATAAAGCTAATACTTCCTAAGGATAACATTTTCTCCTTATTAACATCCTTAACATCATTAGGGATCACTGATTCTGTGGTGTATCCAGATTTAGAAGGATTAGCCAAAGAAATTCGCCGTTTTTATAAATTTGATATATAATATGTTCACAATCAGAAATTTCGAATCAAGAACTCTAAGTTGGTGGTACGACCAACGAGATGATATAGACTTCAACCCTTCATATCAAAGAAAAGGAAGGCTGTGGTCTTCTAAAGACAAGTCATATCTGATCGACTCAATATTGAATGGCTTCGATATGCCCAAAATTTATATAGCGGATTTTACATTTTTTAGTTCAAATTTGAACGAGCATAGACGCCCCTATTCTGTTATCGATGGAAAGCAAAGGTTTGAAGCAATGTTTGATTTTTTTGCAGGAAAGCTGACATTGGATAACGATTTTGTTTTTTTGGAAGACCCTACCTTAAGTCTAGTTGGGTTAAGCTACAATGATTTAAAGGCTAAATTTCCGAAAATAGCCAGTAAATTAGACAATTTCAATCTTTACGTTATAAGTATTATTACGGACAATGAAGGAATGATTAACGAAATGTTTATCCGACTTAATAAAAGTAAGCCCTTAACCGGAGCAGAATTAAGGAATGCCATGAAAGGAGATGTTCCAAAGTTCACAAGACAAATAATTAAACATCATTTTTTTGAGGATCGAGTTAGGTTTAACACCCAAAGGGGGCAGGACTCAAATGTTGCTACAAAATTGTTACTCCTCGAATTTCGAGGCAAGTTTGTCGATACTCAAAAGGGTCAGCTTGATAAACTTGTTAGTGATGTTATCGCGTCAGAATCACAGAGTTTAGACAACGCTTATTCACAAATAGAGAAGGTTTTGTCTGACATGGATACCTCTTTTATCTCCAAAGATCCACTGCTATCTTCTTCAGGTATAGTATCAATATATTACTGGTTATATCGCAATTTCGCTAAGGAACACTCAAGCGAATTGAGAAATTTCCTAGTTCAATTTCAATTAAATCGCAAGAAAAGTAAAAATATTGAAGGCAGAGATTTAGATTATACGAATTTTGATATCTATACACGAAGCATTAATAATCAGGCAGGTTTGCAGGGTGGATACAACGCATTACTAAACAAATGGAAGCAATGGCAGGCTAACGGAAAGATTTAATCTTACCCGTAGTGACATCCGTACCCACAAACTAATATGCCTGTATCCGCGCCTCCCTTGGATCAAATATAAAAACTAGTGAAAGAAATTAATTTACTGTCAATTACTCAGGCATCGAAACGATTAAGTAAATTAATACTGAAAAGTTATTTTAAATACTTTGATATAAACGCAAAGGAAATAGAATTGAATGATTTAGAATTATTTGTAAAGCAAATGCAAGCGACTAATTCCAATATTGAGGTCCTTGATTGCTATTTTTGGGGTTATACCATCCCACAAATAAGTAAAGAGTTTGATTTATTAAGATTTGGAAAAAACAACATTGTTAATATAGAATTGAAAAGTGAGAATACAGGGGTTAAGATATATAAACAATTAATCAAAAATTACTATTATTTAGATTTTTTAAAAAAAGAAATAAACTGCTACACGTACGTATCAAGTGAAAATAAACTTTATGGCCTTGATCGAGATAAAATGTTATGCACAGTAAGCTTCGGCGAATTGTATGGAATTTTAAATAATCAAAAGGTAATTGCGATTGATGATATAGATAAGTTATTTAAACCCTCAAATTATCTAGTATCTCCATTTAATTCTACAGATGAATTCATGGGTAGCAAATATTTTTTAACATCCCGTCAAGATGAAATAAAACAAGATTGTATTAATAGAATTGAAAAAAAAGGGACGACATTTATCTCCATTTGTGGAAAAGCAGGCACCGGGAAATCCCTCCTAACGTTTGATATCGCTAAAGAATTTATGGTCAGAAAACAAAAAATTCTTATCATACACTGTGGCATGTTAAATGAGGGGCATCATAAATTGAATAATGATTATGGATGGAATATAATTGCTGTAAAAAGTATGCGTCCCAATGATTTTTCAGCCTATGATTTAATAATTATCGATGAGTGTCAAAGAATTTATCCAAGTCAATTAGAAAACGTAATTAATCAGATCAAGGCTATAAAAAGCAATTGCATTTTCTCTTACGATAATCAGCAATGTCTCAGACAATGGGAAATAAATAATGATATTTCAAAATTGATTTTAGATAAGACATCATCAGTCTTCTTTGAATTAACTGAGAAAATCAGGACCAATAAAGAAATCGCGTCGTTTATTATCGCGCTTTTTAATAAAAGTAAAACTATTGAGAAGTTTGTAAGGCAAAATGTCGAATTAAGCTATTTTGATAGTGCTAAAGATGCAAAAAAGTTCATTAAGCTCTTGGGTGGATATGGTTGGAAGATAATAAATTACACACCATCTAACAGAGACACACATCCGTATGATGAGTATAAAATTCTATATGAAAATAATGCTCACGAAGTAATAGGACAAGAGTTTGACAAGGTAGTAGCTGTAATTGATCACAGTTATGTTTATAATGGAAATAACTTAGACGTTAAATACTCGAAATCACCATATTATCATCCTGTAAAAATGTTGTTCCAAATTATGACAAGAACAAGAATAAAATTGCATGTTGTAGTAATTAATAATGAAGAAATTTTGGCAAGATGCACTTCAATTTTAGATTATGACTAACACCGCTCTGGTGCGAGCAACGTTAGCTTATGGTTGGTGTTATCACCGCACCATTGTTTGCAACCAATTCGTTCTATATGCCGCCACGCTATGCAAAATCCTGAAGGTTATTTATATTCACCTAACTGGTCGAAGTTTATAACCTCGACCTAAAATAGGTTAAGCTTCCAGCTTAACCTTAATAAATTCCACCCGGAACCCATAGAGAGTTCGAGTCTCTCTTCGGCCACACCAAATAATTCAACTTTTTTCAAAATAATTTCACCTGCGCAAATACACTGCGCAGTGCCTCTATTTCTTTGTATCAACATTAAGAAAATAAAGGAGGTTCAAAATGAAATTCAACCTGTTAAGCAAAACAAAAAACCAGACCGTTAACCACGCGGGTGCCAAAGCGTTTACGCTACCGCCAGAAATGGAACTATACACCGCCGTGGTGACCTGGAGCTTAAACGACTCTTTTTATGAAAAAGACCAGGAGCGTTTAGCGCGCCTGCAAAAATTGATTGCCGCGTGCAACCCTGTGTTTGTAGGTAAGCTGGCCGTATATGCCCGCACTAAAATGTATATGCGTTCGGTACCGCTGGTGTTGGTTACCGAATTGGCTAAGCTGCACTCGGGCGACAATTTGGTCGCCCGGGTTACCGATGGCGTGATCGGCCGTGCCGATGAGATCACCGAGCTATTGGCCTGCTACGAATTGCTGAACGAGCGTAAAGGCACTAAAAAGCTAAACCGCCTGAGCAAGCAGTTGCAAAAAGGTTTGTCGACCGCGTTCAACCGTTTCGACGAGTACCAGTTTGGTAAATACAATCGCGACAGCGCCATTAAACTGCGCGATGCCTTGTTTTTGGTTCACCCTAAAGCAAAGGACGAATTGCAGCAAGTACTGTTCAACAAAATAGTGAACGGCGACCTGCAAACGCCTTACACCTGGGAAACCGAGCTGTCGGCATTAGGTCAGCTAAACTTTGACAGCGAAGAAGCAAAGACAATAGCCTTCCGTGCTAAGTGGGAAGAACTGATAGACAGCGGCAAGCTGGGCTACATGGCCTTGCTGCGTAACTTGCGCAACATACAGGAAGCCGGCGTTAGCTACGCGCACTTTCAAAAAGCATGCGCCCGTTTAGCCGATGCTGATGAGGTTGCTAAGGCAAAACAGTTTCCGTTCCGCTATTTGGCCGCTTACCGTGAGCTGACCAACCCTGCAGTAACCAAAGTGCCTGCGCAAAGCCTGGTTAAAAAACTGACCGCGTTAATGCAGGGCCAAAACAAAGGTTACACCGGCGAGTTGCTGGATGCTTTGGAAAAAGCCGTACAGGCAAGCGCTGCCAATATAAAAGGCTTCGGTTACGAAACCCGTGTACTGTTAGCGTGCGATGTTTCGGGATCGATGCAGACACCTGTATCGGCAAAATCTAAGATCTTGCTGTACGATGTGGGTTTGATGCTGGCCATGCTGTTGCAAAGCCGATGTAAAAACGTGGAGCTGGGTATGTTTGGTGACAAATGGAAAACCATTGTGGTGCCTCGTAACAACATCTTAGGTAACGTGCAGGAGTTTTATCGCCGCGAGGGCGAGGTGGGTTACAGCACCAATGGGTACCTGGTTATCAAGGATATATTACAGCGCAGATTACAAATGGACAAAGTGTTCTTATTCACCGATGCCCAGTTATGGAATAGCAATAACACTGCCGACCATATCCAAACCCTGTGGTTACGCTACAAGGCCGAGGTATCGCCAAACGCAAAACTCTACCTGTTCGACCTTAAAGGTTACGGACAAGCGCCATTGCAAATATTGCGCAATGATGTATACCTGGTAGCGGGCTGGAGCGATAAAGTTTTTGAAGTGTTAGCTGCTTTGGAAAATGGAGGCTCGGCTTTGGATGCTATCAATAACATAGAACTGTAAAACCAAGTATGGGGAAGCTAACGCCCCATACTTTTAAAAGAAATTAAAAAAATAAGGATGCTGTAGAAACGGGTTACTTCGCTCATGAAGGGGGTGGGCAGTGTGGCGCAAGTTATGCTGGAGGTTCGAGTCCTCACAAGCGAGCCCCCGTCCCGCGTTCGCCTGTTGCTCCTTATAAAAATAAAGAAGGTGTCGTAAATAAGTCTTACTTCGACCGGAACCTGTTGGCGGGCATAGCTACGCGCAGGTAATGAATGGCTTATTGCTATTAGCCCTTCTTTTAAAGAAATTAAAAATAAAAAAGGTGTCGTAGATGAGTGTTACTTCGCATTTAACGTCCAGGTCGCCGGTTCAAGTCCGGCCGTTGGTGCATGCCAATGTAGCTCAGTTTGGTTAGAGCAGGAGCACCGCAAGGTGCATTTCACTTGTTGCTTTTTACCCTTTTTTAAGAAACTAAAATATTAAGGTGCCGTAAATATGCGCTACTTCGTGTCGCCGGTTCGATCCCGGCCAGTGGAAGTAAATCCCATTGTAGCTCAGTTGGTAGAGCAATGCAAGCGCATATTGCCCATCGCCCTTAAGAGATAAAGAAGATGCCGTAGATCAGCGTTACTTCGCCTGTCACGCAAAAACCAAACGTTGGTTAATTGTAGCTCTTCTTTTAAAAGGTGCCGTAAACAGGTGTTACATCGGTTAGAACATCCGCCTTTGGCGGAAGGACGTTGGTTCAAATCCAGCCAGTGATTAATTTCACAAGTAGTTCAGTAAAAAACACACCCGTTGCTTTTTGCCCTTTTTTATAAACATAATGAAAGATGCCGTAGGCGGGTGATACTTCGCTGGTGAAACCGCGTAAGCGGTAGGGTTCGACTCCCATAAGACACCTGCCGGTTGTTGCTCTTTCATTTATATTTTGTAACCTTATATATTGAATTATGACCGAAACTATCCTTCAAAAACTGTTCGAACTGGAGCAAAATGAAAATATAACAATACTGTATGCCTGCGAATCAGGCAGCCGGGCCTGGGGCTTTGCCTCGCCCGATAGTGATTTTGATGTGCGTTTTATATATGCCCGGCCGGTAAACGACTACCTCGGCATAACAGAACTATCCGATAATGTAGGATTGCCTGTCAACGAAGTGTTGGATATAGGTGGTTGGGATATCAAGAAAGCACTAAAACTATTCCTGAAATCAAACAGCACATTGTACGAATGGCTACAATCGCCAATAGTTTACCAGGGAGATTCGCTCTTTGCTGATGATCTGCGTAAACTGATGCCGGACTACTTCTCGTTACGTTCCGGCGCCAATCATTATCTGTCGATGGCACATAATACACTTCGAGATGATCTTCAAAGCGAGCAGGTAAAGTTGAAACGTTACTTTTATGCACTTCGCCCGGCATTGGCGTGCCTATGGATAGCTGAGAAACAAACGGTACCACCTATGGAGTTTCAACATTTAAGGGTTATGATATCAGACAACAAAGTTCAAAACGCTATAGATGAACTGCTGGAAAGGAAAAAGATAGCTGATGAAAAGGCGTTGATAGCACCTGTCACCCTACTTAACCGATGGCTGAGTAACACGCTTGACTGGTGCAAAGAGCGCATACCTGAACTTCCATCGGAAAAGAAATACCCGGATAAGTTGAATAATATCTTTAGAAAATATATCCAGCCATGACCTACGAGCAGCTCAAACAACAAAAAGAACTGATCCTGCTGGATTGTATTAGTGGTAGCACGGCTTATAACCTGAATGTGGCTGGTTCTGACGTGGACAAGAAAGGAATATTCATTATGCCTCAAAAGCAACTGTATGATTTTGAACGACAGGACCAAATAGCAAATGCAAGTAATGATGAGGTTTATTTTGAGATAGGCCGTTTCCTGGAATTATTGACAAGAAACAACCCTAACATACTGGAACTATTAAACACACCAAAAGAGCATGTGTTATTTCGCCACTCGTTAATGGATTTGATCAAACCGGAAGATTTCCTATCTAAGCTTTGCCTGGATACATTCGCCGGATATGCGCAGACACAGATCAAGAAAGCCAGGGGCCTAAATAAAAAAATCAACAAGCCAATGAATGCGGTGCGCAAGTCTGTTTTAGATTTTTGCTTTGTGATTTTCAACAATGGCAGTATTCCGTTAAAGGAGTGGTTAAAGGAAAATGATTATAATCAGCAACAATGTGGATTGGTAAATCTGGACCATTTTAGAAATGTATACCTGCTTTACCATCAGGGGCAATTAACAGTAGGATCGTTTAAAGGAATCGTTTCAGGTCTTGATGCAGATGATGTGCAGTTAAGTTCTGTACCAAAAGGTATAGAATACCTGGCAGTAATGAATTTCAACAAGGATAGTTATTCTATCTATTGCCGGGAATATAAGGAGTACAATGAATGGGAAGACAAGCGAAACGACCTGCGATATAAAAGTACTTTATCGCACGGTAAAAGTTATGACGCCAAAAACATGATGCATACTCTCCGTCTACTTAATATGGCTGAAGAGATTGCCTTACACCATAAAGTGATGGTTAAAAGAGAAGATCGCAAATTCCTGTTGAGTGTTCGCAATGGAGAATTTGAGTTCGATGAACTAATGCAGATGGTTCAAGACAAAATGGACAGGATCAAAACTGTGTATGAAACATCCTCCTTGCCTGACAAACCGGATATGCAAAAAGCTGAGCATATTTTAATTCAGATCAGAGAGGATTTTTATAAAAGATAGTTGATTCGAAACCATTCTCAGGGCATTACCCCTATATTAACTCTTTCAATTGCATAACTGCCTGTAAATCGTCATATAGATCCGACAGTTTACGGCTCCCTTCTACATTGGCAGAAAGCCTCAAATCTAAAGATTTGAGGCTTTCTTGTTTTGGCAATCCGTAGATAAATGATGACAAAAATATCGACAATAGGTTGAATTGTGCTCTCTGTCAAATTTTTATATTATTCTAAATCCTCATTAATAACATCTGTTAATATATTTGACATGATGTATTTATTCTTTTCGTTCTCAAGATTTTCCTTTATTTCAATTGCTGTCTGCCTTTTTTGCTCTATCAAATCAAGAAACTCAACAATCTTTTTTGCTTCGTCATAATCAAAAGGTATTTCCAGATCTTCAACACTATCTTTGTTTAATGTATCTCCTTTTGTAGCTCTATTTGTATTATAATCAATTTTAGGCAAAATATAATAAAGGTATTTTCTGATAATTGGATCTTCAATAATTAATCCAGCAATAGCTTCATTAGTATAAAGTGGTTTTTGGGTTAAAGCTACTTTCCCTATAGATAATTTAAAACTAAATAAAAGCGTATCTATTGGTAAAAGTTTATTTGGCTTAATCCCGACATTGGTTATTTTTTCTTGTGAATCTCCAATATACATATCATCACCCATGTCCTTTATGCTTACCCAAATATTTTTACCACCAAACCAATAGGAATCATCTTCCCGGGGTGGTGTAAATCCAATTATCGCTTTATTATCTTTCAATAACTCTTTAAGTTTTATAGTTTTAATAGAATTTGGCTTTTTTAAATAAGTCCCCATTGAGAGTTTGTACTCATTATCTATTATTCTTTTTAAATCAACGAAAAATGATTTTTCTGTTTCTAATTTATCTTTCCATATCTGTCTTAATAAAACCAGATCGTCCTTCGCAATTTTCCTTCTACCTTTTTTGCTACCTGTTTTTTTAAACCCATCTTCCTCGACATCAAAAAACCATACATTTTTTGTTTTTTCGCCTTTTTTAAAAATTATAATACTTGTTGGCTGACCCGTATATGGCTTAAAAACAAAACTGTTTAATCTGATTATTGCCTCAATGTTTGTTTCTTCTAAAAGAAGGCGCCTTATTCGTATATACTCTTTATTATTATCAAATAAAAGGCCCTCTGGTACAACAACGGCACACCTTCCATTTATAGTTAAACTATCAAAAATGTGTTTTAGAAAAATAGGGTTAGCATCTGAAGTAGTAAAATTATAAAAACTACTATAGTTCGTTTTTTGAGAAAATGCATAATTACTTAAAACCACATCATATTTTTCCTTGACAGGAAATTCTAAAGAATCTTTTTGCTCTATATTATTATGACCGTCACCAATAATGATCATATTCATTTTTGCAATTCTTGAAGTAGTTGATATTTCTCTTCCAAAAACCGTATTCTTTTCGAGTACTTCGGTGTTCTCCTTTGTTTGTTTACATTTCTTTTTGATGTTTTTAAAAGCCTCTATTAAAAAGCCACCTGTTCCACAACATGGATCATATACTTTTTCGCCAAATTTAAGATCAATTAATTCAACCATTAACTTAACAATGTGTCTTGGTGTAAAATATTCACCTAAATCATTGCCAACACTTATTGAATTTTTTAGAAAATATTCGAAAGCATCTCCTTTTATATCTGAGTTGGTATCCAATAAATTTCCTATCCTTGAAATCTTATCAACAATATCTTTCAAATTTTCAGCTTTATTAATCAAAAGCTTTTTATTGAAAATATCACTTGTATGATTATATTCCTTATCAAACCTTGGCAATACAATGCTATTTATATATTTAAGTAACTCATTTGCACTTTTATCTTTAAAAGTATCCCAGCAGTATATTTCTTCAAGTCTTCTAACATCTCCAATATCTTCTCTTTGTTTTTCAATATCACTAACAAGTTTTAGAAACAGTAAATTTGTAAATTCGGTAAACCGTTCCTTCCCTTCACTCAATCCGTCTTTCCTTAAAATATCATTTGCATCCTGAAAAATTTTTATAAGCTCAACTTTTGAATGAACAACCTTTTTTTCACTAAATATTTTACTCCCACCGTTAATGAATAACTCTGTCCTTTTTTGCGAAAGAAATTCTGTTACCATTTCAGAATTATAATACAAATAATCCATCTCTATTACGTGATAGGCTTGCACAAATAATCCATCTGTGATAAATACTATAGATACCTGTAAAGGTCTAGCATATTTATCAATCGCTTGCTTTAGGGCCTTTTCTAAACTTTCACCTGGTCTTTTAGCTTCTATTACTGCTATAGGTTGATTTTGGGTATTGTATAATACATAATCAGGCTTGTTCCCTTTAAGCTTTTTGTTCTCAGCCACAGTCCTGGCCCTTTCAGTAAAACAATTACAATCCGGCTGATCTTCATTAATATTCCAACCAAGATTTGTGAGCCAATTATTAATTTTTATACGTGTTGTGCTTTCTAAAGGATTAGTTAACTCCATTTAGTTACAAATAAGATTATGTGAAATAATTTGTTGGATTTTCTGCTACGAATACTGACCATATCTAAGCTATTCAAATATGAAATTAATATTTGAGTTAAACAAGCATTACATTTGGCTTATATTCAACTTAGGGCCGATATACTGATAGCCATCGGAAGAATAGGGCGGAAGAGTTGTATCCCCGGCAAATGAATGAATGGAGGATAGTTCGATATTATTTCCTGCAACCAAACCAGGCAATAGGTACGATACTATTCTAACCCTGGAATGCTTCTTTATTGGTTATAAATAAAGACAGGGTGCGCATATTGGAGCATCCTATTGCCCAGCGTCAATCCACATTGAATGAGTGCATGCATGCTGGTAAGATAGAGAAGCGCTGGCCCAGTAAAACAATATTTCTTGGTACGCCCTGATGGCGTTGTCGTCTGGGTTTCTGACAGTAACCCGGGCTTCAGTCAACTCCAAAAGGTTGCCGGTCGCTAGTTCGTTTGTCATTTACAGATAAAGTATTGCTGTACCGTATCACAGAATAATTGACACACCCGGTACAGGTAGTACACAAAACCATCAAAAAACGGTCGAAATAACCACAAAAAGGTTGCTTTTAAATCTATTATAGCCCATTTCATGACCTAAAAACATTCGTTTTAGCCCCAAAACAGACCAAAAAGCATCACTTTTTATTCGTTTTTGCATGCTAATTACCCTGTCTTACATCAAAAAAGGGTCACATTTCAATACCATTGTAACAAGCACACAACTACGGTGTCATTATTATAAAACGTACCTTTAGAAAAACACGCCCCCCTATGTCTCTCAAGAAAATTTCCGTCAATACGATTGCGGTGTTATTTATTTGTTTTGTGCTGATCCAGTTTATCCGCCCTTCAATCAGCCACCCAACGGGTACAGGAGAAATCCAGGCACCCGTACAAGTCAAAGCCATATTGCAGCGGGCTTGTTATGATTGCCATTCCAATCAAACCAACCTTCGCTGGTACGACCAGATTCAGCCTATATACTGGCAGGTGGCCAACCACATAAAAGAAGGGCGTAAAGGCCCGAATTTTTCAGATTGGAAAAGCATGGCAAAACCCGATCAGCAGGCTAAATTATGGGAAGCCGTTAACCAGATCGCCGAGGGCGCTATGCCCATCAAGAGTTATGCGATGGTTCACCCATCAGCCAAAGTTTCTGATGCCGATTTGCAGGTTTTGAAATCCTACCTGCTCACCATGGTAAACAATAAACCTGCAGACACCTCCAAAACCAACGCGTTGCAAAAACAATACCGTCAACAGCAAAAACCTCATCCTGCTACTCCCCTGCCTACTGCACTTAACGGCATTACCTATATCCCCGACTATAAAAACTGGCAGCCTATCAGTACTACCGATCGTTTTGATAACAACACCATGCGGGTGATCTTCGGCAACGACGTAGCAGTTAAGGCAATTAAAGATGGGCATATTAGCCCCTGGCCAAACGGCACCATCTTCGCCAAGGTGGCCTGGGACAAGCTAATGGATAAAGATGGCAACACCAAAACCGGTGCTTTTAAACAGGTTGAATACATGATCAAGGACGACCAAAAGTACGCCTCGACCAAAGGCTGGGGCTTTGCCCGTTTCAAAACGCCAAAAATGGTGCCTTACGGCAAAAACGTAATGTTTGCCACCGAGTGCGTAAACTGCCACCGCCCCATGAAAGACAATGATTTTGTATTTACCGAACCCCTAAAATTTTAAGCCATGAAACAGTTAAATTATAGCATATTATTCATTCTCCCGTTATTCATGGTCGCCTGTTCAAACCCGCCGGGCAACCCGCTAAATCAGGAGGCATCCTTCCCGGCATCTTTCGATCTCACCAAAATGGGGCTCAAGGTAATTACCTCGTCCATCAACAAAAAGCAGGAAACCATGAGCACCCTGTACGGTAACGCGGCAGCATTAAAAGCGGCCACCGACAGCACCCAACACCAACCCGGCGAAACATTTACGCTGGTAACCTGGAAACAAAAAGCCGACGGCCACTGGTTCGGGGCCAACATCCCCGGCGACCTTCAATGCGTCACCCTGCTTAAAACAACCGGACAACCCGGAGCAATAACCTTCAACTACCAAAAATATACCGGCAAAAGCTTAACGATGTCTACGGATACGGTGGGCAATATAGCAACCACAAAATTTATTTTGAGTGAGCGGGCTTCGGTGATGCCGTAAGATTACAAGGATAGCTTGGGCGTTTCCCGCCGGTAGAAGCGGGTCTGGCTTTTCGCTCATACGCCTACAGGCATTAAGCGCAAGGCCGGTACCCGCTGCAATCCATAACGCGAAAATTATTTCACTCTCCACCCTGTCATTGCTGAGCGCAGCGTGGCAATCGCACGGAGGAAAGAAGGCCGCTATTGCTATCAACGTGTGAGTAACTCAATCTGTGATCAGTGTTTTCACCATACCACCGACCTTCCCCATTAGAATAGGTAAAAATGCGGATGACAGGTTGAATAGATATAAATCTGCCAATACATTCATTTAAATTATAACGATGGCATATATTTGTCGAAAACTTATGATTCATTAGATTGCTTTATTTATCTTAAACCTAATTATTCACAAACAGACATTTTTAAATATATACAAAGAAAGTTTCATGAGCGAAGAACTATTACAGCGCGACCTACTGAGAAACCCTGAAAAGGTCGGCAATTGGGATTTTTATAATATTGGCGCTACTACAATAAAAGCGTTAAAAGAATATAGCATTATTCGGAATGTCGATTATGGGGCGGAAGAGAAAAAAAAGGTAGACGGCTTAATCGTTCATAAAAAAGATGTAATTGCAATAATAGAATATAAAAAGCCTTCCGAGTTTAAAACGCAAAGCCAAAAAAGCAAAGCGATAAAACAAGAGTTGGAGGTAGCAAAAAAGCTCAAGGCTCAAATTCTAATAGCAACAGACACAAAAGAAACTATTTGGATCAATGTTTTATCTGGTAATGTAATAAAAGATGAATTAGGCAAGCCTGTTAAATTCAATTTTGAAATAAAGGATGAAAAACTAATAGGGTTAATTGAAAAAATCAGGTATTCCATAAATGAAATTAATGATCAAATTAAACCTAAAAAATTAGTAAACCCTACCGATCTTGCAAGGCAAATATGGCAAGATATATGGTCAGTAAGTGGGGCGACACCTGAAAATTGTTTATACACATTTGTTGAATTATTTATATTTAAATATCTAAGTGATCTCGGCATTCTTCAAGGTATTTACAGTTTTAATACCTTAACGGATAGCTTTACCTCAAACACTGCTGATGAAGTATTAGAAACCTACGCAAGTGTAATTCGACCTAAAATTAAAACCCTATTTCCTGAAAGTCCCTTAGATAAAACAACTATTATCAACGGGACAATTTTCGTGAGTAAGGATCAAAAAGCAGTTAAAGGTTATAGCACTGTATTTAAAAAAGTATTATTTAAGTTTAAAGATTATGGCAAACTTGAGCATATTGATTATGATTTCAAAAGCCAATTATTCGAAAGCTTTCTTAAAGAGAGCATAAGTAAAAAGAATTGGGGACAATTCTTTACCCCATTAAAAGTCGTACGAGCCATCGTCGAAATGGCTAAAGATGAGATACGAGAAGGTATAAAAATATGTGATCCCGCATGTGGCGTTGGTAAATTTTTACTTGAGCCAATAATCACAAAGTTAGATCAATTCTATGAAGTAAAAAAAGGCAAATTAATACCCAAAATTATAATTCATGGATTTGATAAAGGGTTTGATAGAGACGAACAAAAGACGATAATATTAGCAAAAGCTAATATGCTTATTTATTTTTCAGATCTAATAAAAGAAAACTCTGGAATAACAAAGGAGTTCGCTGAACTTTTCAATCAAAGTTTTACTCTTAAAACTAATTCAATATTAGGCACACTATCGGAGCCAATAGAAAATGAATACGATTTAATTTTGACTAATCCTCCATACGTTACTAGTGGAAGTAGTAATTTAAAAGAAGAGATAAAAAAAGATGGCGAGCTTGTAAACTATTACAAGATAAATGCTTTAGGTGTCGAAGGGTTATTTATGGAGTGGATTATTCGAGCGCTTAAACCGGGCGGCAAAGCATTTGTGGTTGTCCCAGACGGATTGTTAGATAGACGAGATGATAAACATCTTAGAAAATTCATATTAGATGAATGCTTTGTCGACGGAATTATTTCCCTTCCTTTAAATACTTTCTTTACTACTCAGAAAAAAACATATATACTTTGCATTACAAAGAAGATCTCTATATCTCTAATTCAAACTGATCCTGTTTTCACTTATTTAGTCAGTGAAATCGGAGAAACCCGAGATGTGAATAGGTTTGATATCGATCAAGATGACCTAAAAGAAGCTGTTACACTATATTCATTTTTCAAAGGAAATAAGGCCGCTTTTAACAAAATAAACACGGATAAAAGATGTAAAGTTATAGAAGTCAACTTTTTTATTGATAATATAAATAAAAATTGGGTTGTCGATAATTTTTGGAGCAAGGAAGAGAAGATTGAACTAAAATTGCTAGACGAAGATTCAAAAATCAAGTTCAGTGAATTTCCTTTTTTATTAGAAGAAATTTCAAATAATATTGAGTCTTTAAAAACTGAATTAACAACACTTAACAATACATATACAACCAACGAGCAAGGATCCATTAAATTCAAAGATTTTTTACTTTCAGATATATTTGAATTTCCATCTATTAAAGGTCTAACTAAAAAGTTTGTACAAAGTAATAGTGGTGAAATACCTGTTTATGGTGGGAGTCAAGATGAAACTGCATTTGGGTTTATCGAGGATCACCTGCCTAACGTTAAATATTTTGAAGATTGTCTTGCTTGGAATAGAGAAGGTTCTGTAGGATATGTCTTTTGGCACAGGCATAGATTTTCAACTAATGATCATCATCGCCCAATGATTGTAAAACCTGAATATAAAAATGTTATAGATCTTGATTACATGAGAAGTGCAATTCAGAAGGTATTGTTAAGCCAAGGTTTCCGTTGGAGCAAAACGGCCAGTAAAGAAAAGGTGGAACTGCTTTTTGTTAAGATTCCAATTCATGAAGATGGCAATATTAATTTTTCTGCCCAGAAAGAAATTTCTGACCGACAAAGAAAAGTAGAAGAAATTAAAAACAGTATTAATATTGAACTTTCTAAAATAACGAATACCGAAGTAGTATATGATTGATAAACAGTTTTAGTTCCCGCAGGGTCTCTCGAAGAGGACCCTGCGTTCAATCCTACGGCTCTGTACAGCAAAGAGATTGCTTCGTTCCTCGCAATGACAATTGGAAGAAAAGCTGAATAAAAATAGCACAAACCCTCCGTTAACCTACAAAACCGGCATCGTCTGGTTCGGCAACCACACCAGAAGTAATAGCACTACCACTAAAAGAAGCAGGCGCAGCCGGGAGTTTATTCACTGTTGTTTGTTTTTTGATGGCGTTCATTAGATCGCTGCGCTAGGTTTCTTTGGTTACTTTCTTTTGAGGAAAAAGAAAGTGACGCTTAGCGCAGCGATACCAAAGAACAGCAAACGGGTACAGCAATAACTCACGTGCTTTAAGAGTTAGCATCGCGCTCTTAATCCGGCTAAATAACTTCTTTGTTTAACTGTTAAAAAAAAGACTTTAAAATAATAACTGTTTGCCAGGCGCAACTTCATAGGCATCCCTACCCTGTTCAAATATCCTTGAGGTAAATAAACCTTCGGTGGTGATGGTTTCGCCTTGTACCCTGATCCAGCTGCCTTCCCGTAATCCAATTACTGGTATAGCATGCTGTGTATGAAATTCCTTAATTCGCGTTTCCCTTGTTTCGCCATTATGCTTTGAATTAGAATCAGGATCAAGATAATGGGGGTTCAGGTTAAACGGAACAAGCCCCATAGTGTTTAAACTTGGCGGCAAAACAATGGGCATATCGTTGGTAGTGTGCATGGTTAGTCCGCCTATATTACTACCCGCGCTTGTACCGAGGTATGGCGTGCCTTTTTCCGCAGCTTCCTTCAATACATTCATCAAATCCAGTTCATGCAAGGTTTTTACCAATAGAAATGTATTACCACCGCCTGTAAAAAATCCTTTTGCTTTTCGAACAGCCGTCGCGGGATCCTCTAGGGTATGAAGCCCGGTTACACGAATATCCATAACAGAAAAAGCATCCGCAACCCTTTTAGTATAATCATCATGCGAGATGCCACCCGGGCGCGCAAAGGGAACAAAAATAATTTCATCAGCTCCGCTAAACAGATTGGCTATATATGGTTTAAGATAAGCCAGGTACTCTTCACCAAACAATGCGGAGGCGCTGGCAAGCAGGATGTTTTTCATATCCCGAATTTAAGAAATTTAGGCTCATGATTTTGTTTGTAGCTAACCATGATCGTAAAAATATATGTTTCGGGTGAACTTTTATTGCACATGATTTATTTAGTGCGAACAGTTTTTTTGCCATTTGAAATAAACAACAAAGGCCGGTGATTAACCGGCCTTTGTTATTACCTGTGATGTTTAACAACAACTACGTGATGCTTAACAATTACGTGACGTTTTTTGTAATGTCTTTTTCTAACGTGATGAACCTGCGCGTTAACCGCACCATAACTAAATACCATTAGCATTAATGCTACCAAGACTTTCATTGCTTTCATAAGTAAGTAAATTATTTAATAAGATCCAATTATAAGGTATCTATGTAATAACCGACGCCTAAACCGTGTAACATTTATTTTACCTAAACACATTTAAAATCTCCTGCTGTCCCGAAGTTTATAATCGGATATGATAAGCTGTAGTCTGCAACTACATTACAATCAAGCCTGCACTTTCAAATAATATGCGGTTACCTTAACAGCCAATCCTTCAGCATTTAACTCAACAGTATCCAATACCTGGTTATTATTTTCGCGGTGATAAAGTACAGCATAACCATTTGGCGACCATAAAATCTGATCCATTTCAAAGTGAATTTCCGGGGCCAACTCCAAACCTTTTGCAAAATGTTCTCTTAATTCAGCTTTGCCTACAAGCTTTCCGTCAGCTTTACCCCACCTTGCAACAACAGTTTGAGCCGTGAACTCAATTTCTTCCGCATAGTGGGCCATTATCCTGTCAATATCATGGCAATTCCAGGCATCCAGCCAGTCTGCAATAATTTCTTCTTTTTCCATAGGATATATTAAAAGATAATTTACATCGTCAATAAAGATATCACATTGAGAATAATAAGGAATATTTTGCCGGGAACTAAAATTCTTTTTTGGATTCATACGTGCCGCATGTATCCGCTGTCCGAAGTTTATACCTTCTGTAAAATTATCGATATATCACACCCAATTATACACTACCGGGATAGTTAACCGTTAATTGCTTTAAACCAACAATTTGAAAGCTTTCCCCTTCCTGGTATTCCCTTTATTGGTTCTTGCTTCATGCAGCAGCATAAAACCCGCCGCGCCTGATTTGCCGCCATCTCAGCTTAACGAAACCGCGCTGCCTGAATCAAGAATTGACATACCGATCAGCATCAACCTTCAAAATGTTTTAAACGATTACAGCGCCAAAATCCCGTTGCAAATTTCGGGAGAGGGTAAACTTGGGCCGGGTAAGTATACATGGCAGGTAAACCGGCAACCTTTTCAACTAAACTTTTTGGGTGATACCTTGCATATCTCTGACGATGCCGGGCTTAATATTAATGGTTTTATAAAAAATCCCTTTAACGGGCAATGGAAAAATATAGGCTCCTGCAATGCTACGCTGAATATTGGCTTAAGCACCAACTTTGGTATTACCGCGGATTATAGATTGTTGAAAAACACGCATTTAACCCGGTTTGACCTGAATGCCTGCAACCTGAATATTGCAGGATTGAATATTGCACCAGCCATAAAGCCACAAGCGCAAGAAGTGCTTGGCAGGATACTTGACACCCTGGGCAGGAAAATAGATGATTATAACTACAAACAGTTGCTCCAGCCGATTTGGGCATCGCTTAATAAACCAGTGAAGATTGGCGACATTGGCTATATCAGCATTAACCCTTCGGCAATCAGGGCCGGGCAGTTGGCAACATCTGGCAATACTTTAAGTTTGGTAGCGGGCATAACAGCAAAACCCGTTTTTTCGCTTGCTGATCCGGCTAAAAATACAAACTCCCCTTTACCCGACCTGCTTACTAACGATGTGGGTGGTAATGGATTTAACCTGCATGTTGATATTCATTTAGATTATCAGCCCCTGAACCAACTATTAAATAACGCGATAGCAAACAAAGAAATAGCGGTTGGCGCCAAGGGGCATCTTTTGATAAAATCAGCAGAGATTTATGGCACCGGCAATGAGCATTTATTAATTAAAGTAATTTTTACTGGTCATCAGAATGGGATACCCTATCACGGCTTGCTTTATTTTACCTGCCTGCCGATCTATCAGCCCGAAACAGGTGATCTTTATGTAGAAAATATAGATTTTGATACCAATACAATTACCCGGCTAAAAGAGGGCCCGACTGTATGGCTGCTGGATGCCGGAATAAAAAAATATTTGCATGATCAGCTCCATTTCAACATCTCCGGACAAATAAATAGCCTAAAAGACAAACTCAATCAGGCTTTAAACCAGCCCATTAATAACAGGCTTACACTAAATGGGCATATAGACACCATCAAGGCTGATGGGTTGCTGCCTTTAAAAGATTATGTATTATTGAGGGTAAGTACTGTCGGAAATTTATCAGTCGGTGTTAATTAAATAACTCCTTTGCCGGTGCACACATTCCCATTCTGCGTTAGGGATAGATACCGGCCTCGTGATTAAAGCTCAACATAACTACGTTAAGGAAAATCCAATTTTAACGATGCTCCATAGGAGCAAAATGTTGGTAGCCCATGTCATTTTAAACCATTTGGCGTGCCGTAGGTACGCAACATAGCAAGGTTACGTACCTACGGCACGGGTATTTTATTTCGTTTAATTTTCTACCAACATGTAACCCCTACAGGGTTCCAGGCTTAACCCACTTTCTCATTTAGGCTACAAAATCCCTCAATTTGGCTACAAGCAGCTGGTCGCATCTGCCCACCTTTGTTGTGTTATTCATTTAAACATTAAAATCATGACACATCAAAGTGATAATTCAGGTACAAATAAAGTTTGGTTCATTACGGGCGCTTCCCGGGGTTTCGGGCGCATTTGGGCCGATGCAGCGCTAAAGCGTGGCGATAAAGTTGCCGCCACAGCACGCAAGTTGGAAAGCATTGCTGATCTCAAAGAAAAGTATGGCGAAAACGTGCTGACTTTGGAACTCGACGTAACCAAACCCGATCAAGCGAAGGCTGCTGTAGAGCAAGCTCATGCCCACTTCGGAAAGCTCGACATCGTTCTTAACAATGCTGGCTATTCGCTTGTTGGTACAATTGAAGAGGCCAGCGCTGACGATGTACGGGCGCTATATGAAACAAATATTTTAGGCCCAATTGCTGTTATACAGGCGGCATTGCCATTGCTGCGGGCACAAGGCTACGGCCATATCCTCGGCACATCGAGCGGCCTTGGGCATGTAACACTGCCGGTTATCGGCTATTATTGTTCTTCAAAATGGGCATTCGAGGCGATACACGAAAGTTTAGCCCTGGAAGTTAAAGATTTTGGTATCAAAGTAACCATCATCGAACCGGGCGCATATGCTACCGAGTTCGGGAGCCAGGAATCTTTGAAGTTTGCGGCAGGTCTTGATATTTACGAAGATTTTAAAACACAGTTTTTCGGAGGATTAAGAGGTATGGAAAGAGGCGATCCGAATGCAACGCCGGGAGCCCTGTTTAAAGTTGTAGATGCGGAGAACCCACCGTTAAGGTTTAATCTTGGCAGCCATAATTTGCCATGGGTGCGTAGTGCCTATGCTGAGCGATTGGCAACCTGGGAAGCATGGGACGCTGTATCAAGCGCAGCACAGGGTAATACAAAGTAATTGCTTAGTAAAGAATCAATTATAACCGGTAATTAAAAACATTATCAGTTATAATTGTAGTAATTTTCAAGAATGAAGAAGGAAGAAGATACCCATCATATGATGGATTCATTGTCGGCGATACACCAGGCTTTGGGTTTACCCAAGCCCCAGCATCCGTTGATAATGCTGATAAATGGCAGCAATAGCCAGGCTGAGATAACCCGTCCATCCGGCTCTCATGTGCTGAAGTTTTATAAAATATCTTACAAAAGAAAACTCAGCGGGAAACTAAAATATGGTCAGGATTATTATGATTTTGATGAAGGCGGTTTATTATTCGCCGCTCCTAATCAGGTGATTGGCGGCAATAACGCCGAAGAAACCAGGGATTGTTCGCAATATACATTGTTGATACACCCGGATTTTTTTCTGACTTATCCTTTAGCGAAAAAGATCAAAACTTATGGCTTCTTTTCTTATTCAGCCAATGAAGCGTTGCATCTTTCTGATAAAGAAAAGGAAACCATTATTTCCATTTTTAACATCATTGAAGAGGAGTTGAACAGCAGGATAGATGATTTTAGCCAGGACGTTATCATTTCTCAAATTGAATTATTGCTGAACTACGCTAATCGTTTTTACAAGCGCCAATTTATCACCCGCAAAGCAATAAACAACGATCTGTTGCAAAAGCTGGAGGAAATTTTAGACGAATATTTCAACAATGAAATATCCTTAAACCGGGGAATCCCCACAGTCCAATACCTTTCGGAAAACCTGAATATATCACCAAGTTATTTAAGCGATATGCTGCGTTCCCTTACAGGCCAAAATGCGCAGCAACACATACACAATAAACTAATTGAAAAAGCGAAGGAAAAACTATCTGCAACCAGCCTATCTGTAAGTGAAGTTGCCTACGAGTTGGGCTTTGAACATCCGCAATCGTTCAGCAAGTTATTCAAAACAAAAACTAATCTTTCGCCATTAGAATTTAGGCGGTCTTTTAATTAATAAACATCAGCAGCTCCAACAAATTCCTCGTTTATGATACTACTGTTCTAAGGTGCGCGGCGCAAAGTGCGGGCAACTGTCCCGTGCAGAAAGATAAATTTGATTATAGTTACATAAGCCGTCCCGGTCCCGCACCGAAGCGAACCCCGAACTCATGGTGGTGAGTCCGGGATAGGCCGCTTCAATGAAGGTTGGATCATTTTGGAAATGCGCGCAATCCTGGCAGCTCTGCCCGGAATTACCCAGCGCGATTGAATTAAAAATCTTCATGCGTTAATGTGTCACAATAGATGACCAGTAATGACCGAATACAACTACCGACAGGAAGTACCCCAAAGCTACGTTTACCACGACTCCAAAAGTGAACGCCAAAAAAGGTTTGAAACCAGTAGTCGCTAGGTCGCGGAACCGTGTGGTAAGTCCGATACTTAAGAAGCTGAAGGTAAACGCCCAGGTACGCAGCGCCGTAATAGGCAGGATGAGGGAGGGTTTTACCAATTTATTGTAATCAGCCAGTGAATTTCCATGGACGATCAATGTAGTAACCACGGAAGCGATCAGGAAACCAATTACGAATTTAGGGAAGCGCCACCATATTTGGCCCACTTGAACTTTTGAGTTAGTTTCAGTTCGCTCCCAAACAGTAACTGAAATAAGCGCCAATACAAACGACCAGATACCGATCCAAATATCCCGCCCGATAACTTTAATAAGGGTATAGGATGCAAGCGCTTGATCTGCCGTGCCTGCAATACCTAAGTGATGGCCGGCTAAATTACCATAGGATTGGGCAGCGGCCAGTCCGGCAGCATCCGCAAATTCCGATGTTCCGATCCAGGCACCGGCTACTCCTGTTGGCAAGCCAAGCGCACGGCAAACCAATGGCAGCAGGAAGATAAGGACGATAGCCCACAATACCACCAGGCTTATAGCAATTGGCGGATGTTCTTTCTTGGCACGTACAGCGCCTGCAACCGCAATCGAAGCAGAAACGCCGCACACAGCGCCACCGGCTCCTAATACCGCCGCAAGGCGATGATCTAATCCCAGTTTTCGGGCGGTAAGGAAAATAACGAAAAAGGTAACCAGCGAAACAATGGAAGCCTGTAAAATAGCAACAGGACCAGCCCAGATAATTAATGTGAACGGCAAAGTGGCTCCCAACAGCACAATACCCAATTTAATGTAAAACTCCACCCGGAAACCAGCATCAAGCCAGCGGGGTAATCCAATTACATTGGAGATGATCAGCCCGAGCAGTAGCGCCACCAGTGGTGGTTCCAGGTTATAGCGATTGGCCTGGTCCCAGGCGCCCACGAAATAAATGATTGCTGAAAGGAAAAAGATAAAAATGAAAGATGGGATAAATGCCTTTGGCTTTTGCCCTATAAATGAGATCACGATAGTAAAAAGCACCAAAAAAGCGCCGAGCAAAGCGAGATACTTAATGCCATTTTTTGAAAGTTGCGCGCCAAGTTGTGCCAAGGTTGACCATTTGGCCGGAGCTACCGCGATCCATGATATGCTGGAACCGCCAAGATAAAAGATATAAGCCAGCGCAACAATGCCCAGCCCTAGCCAAACCGCCCACCAGTCTTCTTTCGACCAGAATTCCTGCCAGCCGGAGGGTTTTACACCTGTTGTTTCAGTAGTGTTTGTTGCCATAATGAGTTTTTATTAATTATGTAAGGTTGATTGTTAAAAGAAAAATTGACAGACATATTCATAAATGCCATTTAAAGAAGCCGGAAAAATATCAGCGGCCTTGTTATTTACAACAACAATAAAAACATGCACTTTGAGAAAGCGCTGTTGGATAAGTAGTAAAAAATCCTCCTTCTGGAGTAAAAGAAGTATTCATTATATTGATTTTTAGGTCATTGTAAATATAAAGAATAAATACTATAATTCCTATAGGTAATATATAATTATATTCAAATCGAATTCTTCCTTGATAAAATACGGGCTAAGTCCGCTATCCATCATACCACCAAAACCATCATATACAAAAAATGCTGCCCTGATAGGCAGCATTTCATTTTTTTGTATTCGTATTGAAGATAGCCTGAGCTCTGTCGCTGCGCTACAAAAGCCCTCAATTAACTCAGCTTCCACTCGGGCCTTTCAAAGTGGCAGGTATATCCGTATGGATTCTTCTGCAGATAATCCTGGTGTTCTACTTCCGCGTTCCAAAAATCAGCGACAGGTACCACTTCCGTAACTATTTTTCCCGGCCATTTACCCGATGCTTCCATCTCGGCAATTAAAGCTTTAGCGGTTTCCTGCTGTGTTTCATCCACATAAAAAATAGCTGAACGGTAAGACGCGCCAATATCGTTGCCCTGTCTGTTTCTTGTTGTAGGGTCGTGAATCTGGAAAAAATACTCCAGCAGTTTACGATAGGATAATTGCGCCGGATCAAATACGATCTCAATGCCTTCGGCATGTGTCCCGTGGTTTCTGTAGGTCGCATTCGGCACATCGCCACCAGTATAGCCAACCACGGTTGAAATAACACCAGGCAATTGCCTGATCAATTCTTCCACACCCCAAAAACACCCGCCTGCCAAAATAGCTTTTTCAGTATTCATAATTATTTTTGTTTCTGTATCGTCAACACTTCATTCCTTAGAAAAGTTTTTTCCTGCACTACCGTAATCACCCTGAAAAATCATCTATCATGTTAAATGTCGGCACAAAAAATAATGTACCGGTTTTAGCTGTGCTGAAATCTAATATCCTGTCATAATTTCCTTCAGGAGAACCGATAAACATGTTATTCAGCATTTTTTGTACTGTAGTAAATGTGCTTGCATAAGCTATGAAATAAGTCCCCATTTCATTGGTCGACATATTACCAAAAGGCATATTATCACGAACAATTTTAAAATCGTCGCCAACATTAGCCAAAGCGATGTGGGAGTTTGAAGGTTTTACTTCGTCCGACATCTCTATATCGTTCGCCTTATACCTTCCGATTACATTCTCCTGCTGTTCGGTAGTAAGGTCTTTCCATGCCGATAAATTATGGATATACTTCTGCACAAAAAGATAACTTCCCCCATTATAAACAGGCTCATCATCCCTAATAATACTAAACAACTCCCTATCCTGCCCATGAGGGTTTTCAGTGCCATCAACAAAACCTAAAATAGACCGGCTATCCCAATACCTAAACCCATGAATCTCTTCTGTACTGATAGCCACCGGGTTTAAAACATCCGATATAGCCTCTGCCATATCATAGCATATACTGGTAGTATCCGCCCTGATATGAAAATGCAGATCGCCTTTGGTGGATACCGCGGTGTGTTTTGCACCAGCAATGGGAGCAAAATCGGCTAGTTCTTTAGGCAACGGAACAGGGAGTTTCAGCTTAAGCCAGGCATCATAACCAATACCCATTACACAGCTTGCCCTGGAAACCGGGAAACGAACATTAGCCGAATTATTAAGGTTGATAACCAATTTGCAAAGCTTGTTAAAAACATCCCTAACCTCCAGGTTGTCCTTAAAGCTCCAAACCATAAATATGGTATTGTTATTTGTATAGTCTGTTACATTTTGTGAATCCGGATTCATAAGTTTATGATGTGTTTCAACCGTAAAATAAAAGCACTCTCAGTAAAACCGGGAGACTTTTGTTATTTTGATAAATATCCAAAAATAAGTTTTTAATATATAGAATATCCGATTATTTAGTTGCTGATGAATATCAGTCTGTGATGCGGTGATGTTCAGAACATAAAAAGGGTGTCATACTGAGCATAGTCAAAGTATGTGGGCAGGCCTCTACGTCAACACTTCGACTACGCTCAGGGTGACACCCGTCACATTCCAATACAAGATATAACTACTGTTAATAACCAGTTTTATTTCGCAGGCAGGCAGTTGTTGTTTTGAGTAGCTTTCGCCAAAAGAGGATTAGCCGAATTTTTGGTGATTTCCTGGCAGGTCAGTTTGTTTACATATCCACTTTGAGTACTAACGACGCTAACATAGTTTGGCTTTCCTTCAACTACCATTATCGTCAGGGGTTCCGATTTCTTTCCGTTTGATATCCCTCCGCTAACAACCCTAACTGTATGCGAACCGATAGCTATATCATGTACAGAGAAAGACTTATTTTTTAATTTACAAGCCAGCTTATCATCAATATACAAACGATAATTGACCGCAGAACCAGTATACCCTGTTACACGGATAAGATAAACCTGACCTGTTTTGGCCTGCGAAAAACCGTTAAGAGACAGCGTAAGCATAAGTGCAAAAAAAGTGAAGATTTTAATCGTTTTCATAGGTGTAAGGTTTTATGTTATGTATTAATTGAAATCAATACTAATATATGTATATGTCTTTAAAATTTTAAAAACATATTCATTAACTTTTGCGCTAAAAAATAATTCAAGAATTGTAAAGCAAGAAAATCTGCTGTACGAAGTTTAAAACTTCGTACGACAAAACCTGTAGTCTGAGACTACAGGCTTTGTGAGTTCGCAGACACAGTCTACGAACAGCATCTTTATTTAAAAGATCAATTAAAATATCGCCTCAGCAATTTTTTTAGTCGGCCCAGCATTACTCATGGTATAAAAGTGAAGCACAGGTACACCAAAAGCCATTAGCTCTTTACATTGATTAATCATCCACTCAATACCTAATTCCTTAACTTCCTTTTCTGATTTACAAGCGTGCACCGCATCGCTCAAATCCTCCGGCATATCGATATGGAAAGTTTTAGCCAAACCTGTTAATTGCTTTGAGCCGGTGATGGGTTTTAAGCCCGGGATAATTGGCACATTAATACCATTAGCCCTGCAATTATTTACAAAATCAAAGTATTTCTGATTATCGAAGAACATCTGGGTCACGATAAAATTCGCGCCCATATCAACCTTTTGTTTCAGGTATTTAAAGTCGGTTTTAAGGTTTGGCGCCTCGAAATGCTTTTCAGGGTAACCGGCTATGCCTATGCAAAAATCGGTTCTCAGGTTTTCATCGCTATGCTGCTCATGCAGGTAAACACCATTGTTCATATTCACCACCTGTTGCAACAAATCAGTAGCATAATTATGGCCATTGGGTGTCGGCACAAACGAAGCATCACCACGACGGGCGTCACCACGTAAAACCAATACATTCTCAATACCCAGAAACTGAAGATCAACTAAACCGTTCTCGGTTTCATCCTTAGTAAAACCACCACACAACAAATGCGGAACGGTATCTACCTTATATTTATTCATAATAGCCGCGCAAATGGCTATAGTACCCGGGCGTTTGCGGTAGCTCAATTTTTCGAGCAATCCGTTCGGGTGTTCTTTATAGATAAAATCCTCCCGCAACGATGTTACATCAATAAACGGCGGTTTAAACTCCATTAACGGATCAATAGCATCATAAATTCCTTGTATGCTATGGCCTTTTAGTGGCGGGATTAGTTCGAAGGAGAATAAGGTTTTGCCGTTGGCGTTTTTGATGTGTTCTGTGATTTTCATTTTTTATAGTGCGAAGAGCGGGGTGGCAGGTGTCGAATTAATTGGTTATTTGAGTCTTTTGATAATTTACTAATCCCGATAATAAAATCCTGATTCTTGTTAATTTCTCTAATAATATATTTAATGTTATTTCATCAATAAAATCTAAATCGTACGAAAGATACAGCTGTGTTTCTAATTCATATGCCGATCCTCTGGCAATAAAGAAAAATCGCATAGTATCCTTAGGTTGACTACGGCCACACCCTTCTGCAATATTTGACGGTATAGAAATAACGGATCTCTTTATTTGTGATTGCAAGCCATAAATCTCTTCTTTAGGAAAAGATAATAAACAATCGTAAACCATTTTAACAATGACTCTCGATTCCTTCCAAGCTTCCAAATCTGTATATTTCATAATACTTTAATGTATCTCATTTTTTGCGTGATTTCATCGCTCTCGCCCCTGATACCCCGCTCCTTTGTTTTATCTTTCCCATTCCTCGCTCCGGCACCTCACTCCCCGCACCTCAATTAATAATTCAAATTCGGGCCAAGCCACCGCTCCACCGTCTCTAAATCCATCCGTTTCCGCTTCGCATAATCCTCCACCTGATCCTTACTGATCTTACCCAAACCAAAATAGCGTGATTGCGGATGAGCGAAATAAAATCCGCTTACGGATGCAGCCGGTGTCATGGCTAAACTTTCAGTCAAATGCATATGCGCATTATCTTCAGCTTTCAGCAATTCAAATAATGTTGTTTTTTCGGTGTGATCCGGACAAGCAGGATAACCCGGCGCCGGGCGGATACCCTGGTATTCTTCTTTGATCAATTCAACTGTATCCAGTTCCTCCGTTTTTGCATAACCCCAGTAATCTTTGCGGACCAGCTCGTGCATTTTTTCGGCAAAAGCCTCCGCAAAACGATCGGCAAGTGCCTTGGCCATGATGCTGTTATAATCATCGTAGTCCCTTTCAAACTCGGCAACTAACTCATCACAACCTATACCCGTAGTTACGGCAAAGCCACCCCAATAATCAGCTACCCCGCTATCTTTTGGCGCAATAAAATCTGCCAAAGCGTAATATGGTTCACCTTTAACTTTTTCGCCTTGCTGGCGAAGGGTGTATATGGTGGTTAATACCTCTGTACGGGTATCATCGGTGTACAATTCTATATCATCACCAACGCTGTTAGCCGGCCAAAAACCAATTACGCCGTTTGCCTGTAATAGCTTTTCATCCACAATTCTTTTTAATAGCTGTTGCGCATCATCGTATAACTTCTTCGCTTCAACACCTACAAATTTATCATCAAATATTTTAGGGAAACTGCCGCGCAATTCCCAGGTATGGAAAAATGGAGTCCAATCGATATACGATATTAATTCTTCCAGCGGATATGCCTCAAAAATCTTTGTACCGGTAAAGGTTGGTTTAGGTGGCACCATACCGTTAAGGTTGATCTGACATTTTGAAGCACGGGCCTGATCAATGCTCACAAAGCGTTTATCCGATTTTTTATTCAGATGCGCTTCCCGAGCCTTCGCATATTCATCCTTTATGCCTTGTATATATTCATCTCTGCCAGTTTCACTCATTAAACTACTACAAACCGTTACGCTGCGCGATGCATCCAGCACGTGTATGGCAGGACCAGAATAATTCGGAGCTACCTTTACAGCCGCATGTATACGCGAGGTTGTAGCTCCGCCGATAATTAACGGAATAGTAAAATTCTGGCGCTCCATCTCCTTGGCGAAATGCACCATTTCATCTAACGATGGCGTGATTAATCCGCTAAGGCCGATGATATCAACTTCTTGTTTAATGGCTTCCTCAATAATTCGTTGAGCAGGTACCATCACCCCCAAATCAATCACCTCAAAATTATTACAAGCTAAAACTACACCTACAATGTTTTTACCAATATCGTGTACATCGCCTTTAACCGTTGCCATTAAAATTTTACCGGCATTGGCACGTGAATCGGCAGCGGTGTCCTCCCCGGAGGCTAAAACACGTTGTTTTTCCAGTTCGATAAAAGGCAGCAGGTAAGCAACAGCTTTCTTCATCACACGGGCTGATTTTACCACCTGTGGCAGGAACATTTTGCCCGAGCCAAACAAGTCGCCCACGATGTTCATACCATCCATTAGCGGGCCTTCAATTACCTCTAACGGACGGGCATATTTTTGGCGGGCTTCTTCAACATCATCGTCCAAATATTCAATAATACCCTTTACCAAAGCATGGGATAATCTTTTTTCTACCGGATCTTTACGCCATCCCTCATCGCGTACAATTACTTTGCCTTTACTCTTGATGTTATCCGCAAATTCAACCAATCGCTCGGTAGCATCCGGGCGGCGGTTTAATAGTACATCTTCAACAAGCTCTAATAAGTCTTTTGGTATTTCCTGGTAAACTTCAAGCATACCGGCATTCACAATACCCATATCCATACCCGCTTTAATAGCATGGTACAAAAATGCGGAGTGCATAGCCTCCCGCACCACGTTATTACCGCGGAACGAGAACGAAATATTACTTACCCCACCACTTACTTTAGCATATGGCAGGTTTTCTTTTATCCAGCGGGTGGCATCAATAAAATCAACCGCGTAGTTGTTGTGTTCTTCTAAACCTGTCGCTACGGTTAATATGTTTGGGTCGAAGATGATGTCTTGTGGAGGGAATCCAACTTCGTTAACTAAAATATCATAAGAGCGCTGGCAGATCTCTTTACGGCGTTCCAATGAATCAGCCTGACCAACCTCATCAAAAGCCATAACTACCGTGGCAGCACCGTAGCTTAATATTTTGCGGGCGTATTCCTTAAACTTCTCCTCACCTTCTTTTAGCGAGATAGAGTTAACGATGCCTTTGCCTTGTAAACATTTCAACCCTGCTTCGATCACCGTCCATTTAGATGAATCCACCATGATGGGTAGCTTGGCAATATCAGGTTCAGAAGCTACCAGGTTCAGGAATTTCACCATCACCGCTTCCGAATCGATCATCCCCTCATCCATGTTGATATCGATCACCTGCGCACCGCCTTCCACCTGCTGCAAAGCAACGGCAAGGGCAGCTTCATAATCTTCCCCCAAAATCAATTTGGAGAACTTTGGTGAACCTGTAATATTGGTACGCTCACCCACATTCATAAACACGCTTTCGGGTGTTAGCGTTACCGCTTCCAAACCGCTTAAGCGCATATTGGGTGCTATTTCGGGTACTAACCTTGCGGGATATTGGGCAGCTTTATCAGCAATACATTTGATATGCTCAGGCGTTGTCCCGCAGCAACCACCAACAATATTCACCAAACCAGCCTGCATAAAATCATCTACCTGGTGGGCAGTTTCGTGCGCGGTTTCGTCGTACTGACCGAATTCATTCGGCAAACCCGCATTTGGATAGGCCGATATAAATACATCTGCAATATTTGAGAGTTCCTCTAAATGCGGGCGCATTTCTCTTGCACCCAAAGCGCAATTCAATCCAACAGATAACAAGTTAGCATGGCGAATTGAGTTCCAAAACGCTTCAACGGTCTGTCCCGATAAAGTTCTACCCGAAGCATCAGTAATCGTACCCGAAATCATGATCGGCAAATGCTTGCCGGATTCCTCAGCATATCTGTTGATGGCAAATAATGCCGCTTTGGCATTCAGCGTATCAAAAATAGTTTCTACCAAAAGCAAATCCGAACCACCATCAACCAAACCACGAACCTGGTCATAATAAGCCTCAGCCAGATCATCAAAAGTAACGGCACGGTAACCCGGATCGTTAACATCCGGCGATAAAGATGCCGTACGATTTGTAGGCCCAACGGCACCAGCTACAAAGCGTGGCTTTGTCGGATCTTTTTTGGTGTATTCATCGGCAACCTCTTTTGCTATACGCGCACCTTCATAACTCAGCTCATAAGCCAGCTCTTCAAGGTGATAATCAGCCAGTGAAATTATTTGCGTGCTGAAGGTATTCGTTTCAATAATATCGGCGCCGGCATCTAAATACTCGGCGTGTATTTCTTTTATAATATCGGGGCGCGTAATATTCAGCAGGTCATTATTTCCCTGCAGATCAGATAAATGATCACGAAATCTTTCCCCGCGAAAATCCGCTTCGGTCAGCTGATACCGTTGTATCATGGTACCCATTGCCCCGTCAATTACGAGAATGCGTTTTTCTAATTCTTTTCTGATATCCATTTTTGAGTACTAAGTAGCTAGTATCAAGTATCAAGACCTAACGCGATCTCAAAAATCAGCTCAAATGCAAAGAAAAATCTAGCTACTTGATACTAACTACTTGATACTAAAAAAAAGCTTATGTCGAAAAGTCGGGCGATATATTGACTTTCGCTTATCTTTCCTAACCCTTTGTATTTGAGTTAAGTAGAATGTAGCACCTTGTGAAGCACAGGTTGCTAAGACATCGCAGGGTCTAATCCCTCCGTCTTTCTCTATAAGCAGTGCAAATGTGCGTAATTAAGTTGTAAAATGCAATAGGGCATATATACCCTATCTCACCCCGTTGTCATTTCGACAAGGTACGAGGAGAAATCTTCTTCGCCCTGCTATTCCGCTATGCATATTCGCCTTGCCAGCGACCATACTAAGTGCAAAAGAACTCTCCCTTCGTTCGAAATGACAGGTGAAGAATTACATTAAACAAAAAAGCCGTCTCTTTTGAAGACGGCTTTCAATAAATGTTTTCTTTATGCTTAGCGTCTTCTACCGAAAATACGCATCATCGACATAAACAGATTTATGAATGTAGTGTACAATACAAAAGCACCAATGATCACCAATTTTTTCGATTGCTCGTTACCGTACTCAATACCTGCGCCAATGCGTTTCAGCATCTGCATGTAGTAAGCGGTTAAACCAACCATAATAGCTATAAATAAAAAGCTGATGATGTAATCCAATTGAGCGCTTCTGAAAAGGAAGTTAACTAAACTGGCTACAAATACACCAATAAATACCATGAACAAGATAGAACCAAATTTACTAAGGTCCATTGAAGTTCTGTAACCTGCGATAGCCATTATACCAAATACCAGTGATGCGCTCAAGAATACACTGAATATTGAACCTGAAGTGTAGATCAAGCCGAAGATACTAAGCGTTATACCTATAGTAACCGAATACGCAAGATATAAAACTACCATTGCCACATACGACAAGCGGTTAAAGCCAAAGTTAATCACCAGTGAAAAAGCTAATGGTGCAAATATGGCCACATAACCTAAACCTGTAAAACCACCAGCAACCGGATCAATGATCAAACTTAATAAACTTGGCGTAAGGAAAAACTCAAACGCGGTAAAAGCCGAAACGCCTAATGCCACAAACATCCATGCAAATACTTTAGCTAAATATTTACGCGATGCAGTTTCGCTGTCGTCTAATTGTACTACACTATTATAGGTGTAGTTAGGGTTATTACTTTCCATTTTAAAATTCTATTTTCTTTTTTGGGTTATACAAATTTAGATATTAGCTGTGAGATTTCAGATATGAGATTAAATCCTTTCTCATGATAATATCGATTTTAAAGATATGACATATAGATATCAATATCTACATATGGTTTAATCAAATCTTATACCGCGATGCTAATTAAGCCTTTTTGTCAGTTGTTCTTCAATTAGCTTGAATACTTGCAGTGGTTTTAACCCACGCCAGTTCAATTCATCAAGCACACCGCCAAAGTTTATATAATAATCGATGTTATTACGTTTAAACTCCTCGATCACATGTTCGCGAAAATTGATACCTGCTATCCAGCCATCCTCAACCTCCTGAAACCACTCTTCATAATAACAATCATCGGATGAATGGAAATTCAATACATTTTCACCGATCAATATAAAACAGTTAATCCCCTGATCTATCATCAAATCGATCAGTTCCCGCTTCATCAACATAATATCGTTATTGATGGCATCGTTCCATTCACCAATAAATTCGATAATGGTATAGCCTCGATCATAATCAACAAACAATACTTTTAGATACAGGGTATTTGAACCGAACGAATCCCACTGCGGGTGCAACAAATAGTTGTATACCTGCTTATCAAACTCAAACTCACTATACTGCGTAGCATAAAAAGGCGAAAACTTGTCCTCCGATGCTACATAGTCATCTCTCCAACGGTAATATGGTTCTATTTCGTGCATTTATTTCTCCAATGTGCAAATGTGCGGATATGCAAATGTGCGGATTTTTTGAATATGCAAACGTTCAAACCGAATCATTTGCACATCTGCAAATACGCATATTTGCACATCAATTCTTATAACTCTCCACAGCTTTCCTAACGCTGCCGTGCTGCTTTAACAAATCTGCGGCTGTTGCTTCATCAAGCCCTGTCTCACTCATTATCATTCGGGTGCCGCGGTCTACCAGCTTGTTATTGGTGAGCTGCATATCCACCATTTTATTGCCTTTTACCCTGCCCAGCTGTATCATCACCGCCGTACTCAGCATATTCAACACCAGCTTTTGCGCTGTACCCGCCTTCATCCGGGTTGATCCTGTTAAAAATTCAGGTCCGGTAACTACTTCAACCGGGTATTGCGCCTCGGCAGCAACCGGGCTACCACTATTACATACGATGCACCCTGTTGCAATATTGTTTTGATTAGCCATTTTTAGTCCGCCGATGACATATGGTGTTGTGCCCGATGCCGCAATCCCCACCAAAACATCTTTATCATTAATGTTATATTCCTGCAGATCTCTCCAGGCTTGCTGAGCATCATCCTCAGCAAATTCAACGGCTTTGCGAATGGCGGTATCACCACCTGCTATAATCCCAACCACCATATCAAAAGGCACCCCAAAGGTTGGCGGGCATTCTGATGCATCAACCACACCCAAGCGGCCACTGGTACCAGCGCCTATGTAAAACAATCGTCCACCCGCTTTCATACGTTCAGCAGTAATGCTTACCAGCTTTTCAATCTGCGGCAAAGCTTTAGCTACCGCGAAAGGCACAGTCTGGTCCTGGTCGTTTATATTTTGGAGGATCTCTGCAACAGACATATTCTCCAAATTGTTATACAGCGAGCTTTTCTCGGTGGTAGATTCCATTTCGGGTGGTGTTTTTACAAAATTGGTTAAAAATGAAACAGGATTATAATTTTATAAAAACAAATCGTAATTGTCAGAACCTGAATTTATTGAATTAAAGAATTACCAGAATTCAATAAATTCCAAAAAATTCGGGTTCAGACAATCATTTTTAAACGTCTTCTTAATTTTTTAGCGAAAGTTAATTTTATAATTTTTCTGATCGCGGCAATTGGCTAACTTTGTGTGTGACAATTTAGTATGAAAAAGGGCGCGGGCATCATCTTCAGATCTGTTATTTTAATTTTAATAGGTGTAGCTATTGGCCTTCTTATCGGCGATAACGATTTTTCATCAAGATACCTTGATGAACCTACCGTAAAAAACGACAAACTGGCTAAAGTACTACAACTGGTACGCCAAAATTACGTCGACTCCATAAATGTAGATAGCGTTGAAGGCGTCGCAGCCAATAATTTGTTACAAAATCTCGACCCGCACTCCGTCTACCTTCCTCCGAAACAAGCGCAGGCGATTAATGAAAAACTGGAAGGCGGTTTTAACGGCTTCGGCATTGAATACCAGCTTTTGCGCGATACGCTTTTTATTACCCAGGTTTATCCAAACGGACCGGCTCAAAAAGCAGGTTTAGTTAGTGGCGATGCAATTATCGACATCAATAATAAAAAATTCTCGGGCACTAATCTTACTACTGACAAGGTTGACAACATGTTTACCGACGAAACTAATAAACAATTAGCCTTTAACGTAATAACCCCTGTTGACCAACATGCTAAAGCTTTCACCGTGAAGCGTGGCCATGTTGACCTGAGCAGTATTGATGCTTATTATATGGCAACGCCAATTATAGGCTATGTTAAAATAAGCAAGTTTGCCTCCACTACCGATAATGATTTCAGACACGCCCTTGTTGATCTTAAGCAAAAGGGAATGAAAAAACTGATACTGGATATCAGGGGCAATGGAGGCGGCTATCTAAATACTGCTACCGCTATGGCCAACGAGTTTTTAACCAAAGGCCAGCTGATTGTTTACACTAAAGGGTCGCACGAGCAGCGGACAGATTATTTTGCTACTGATTCCGGTGTGTTTCAACAAGGTAAAATGGCGGTTTTGATAGATGAGTATTCTGCTTCGGCGAGCGAGATATTGGCAGGCGCCTTACAGGATCTGGACCGTGCCGTTATCATCGGCCGCCGTTCGTTTGGCAAGGGCCTGGTACAACAGCAATTTCCATTTGATGATGGCTCGGCAGTTAATTTAACGGTGGCGAGATATTACACCCCTTCGGGCAGATCAATACAAAAATCATATTCAGGCGGGATTGATAATTACCATAACGAACTCTCAAACCGGCTGAAAAAAGGCGAACTATTTTCGGCCCGGAGCAATATGAATGATAGTCTTTTCAAACAGCAATCACCTTACCATACCCTCAGCGGAAAACAGGTTTACAGCCACGGCGGTATTATGCCCGATATTTTTATACCTGCGGATAGCTCCGAGGATACGCAACTGATACAGGAATTAGACGACAATCAACTTTTTTCTGCTTACGTGCTTGACCGGATGCAGCCAGTATTGAGTAAATATAACTCAGCAGAAGATTTTGTGAACCATTTTGCAGTAAACGGAAACATGTTTGATGATTTTATCATCTACGCATCAAGCACCATAAAAGAGATGGATCCGGGAGATATTATCGTATCCAAACAAACCATAAAATTGCTGTTGAAAGCCTACGCCGCGCGTTTTAAATGGGGCGATGAAGCTTATTTTGAAACTGTGAACAACGAAGATCCAGGGTTTAAAAAAGCTGTGGAAGCAATTAAATAATTTGAACCAGAATTAAACGGATTTACAGGATAATAAAGTATCATCCTGTAAATCTGTCTAATCAAATAAATCTTGGTTCACCTATTTCTGCCTGAACCAAATCTGCACAGGTGCGCCGGTAAAATCAAAATGCTCTCTTAATTTATTCTCAACAAAGCGGTAGTATGGTTCCTTAACATACTGTGGCAGGTTGCAAAAGAACGCGAACATTGGCGATGAGCCTGCAATTTGGGTGATGTATTTAATTTTAACGTATTTGCCTTTGATTGATGGCGGTGGCATCGCGTCGATGATCGGCAGCAATACTTCGTTTAATTTTGATGTAGGGATACGTTTAGCACGGTTTGCATAAACTTCGTTAGCAACCTCAATTACCTTTAACACACGTTGTTTTTCGGTAACGGAAGTAAATACGATAGGCACATCCGTAAACGGTGCGATCTTCTCGCGGATCATCTCTTCGAAAACTTTAATGGTTTTGTTGTTCTTCTCAATCAAATCCCATTTGTTCACCACAATAACAACACCCTTCTTATTCTTCTCAGCAAGGTGGAATATATTGATGTCCTGCGACTCGATACCTTCAACAGCATCAATCATCAGGATAATCACGTCAGCCTCTTCAATCGCCTTAATGGTACGCATAACCGAGTAAAATTCGATATTCTCCTTTACCTTGGTTTTTTTACGCATCCCGGCAGTATCAATCAGCATAAAATCATGACCGTACTGGTTGTAATGGATATGGATTGAATCGCGGGTTGTACCTGCTATCGGCGTAACAATATTACGATCCTTACCAATTAACGAGTTGATGATTGATGATTTACCCACATTTGGGCGACCAACAATAGCGTATTTAGGTAAAGTGTTTACTTCAGTTGGCTCATCATCAAAATGCTTAACAACATCATCCAGCAATTCACCTGTTCCTGAGCCTGTCATGGACGAGATGTTGTATAACTCGCCCAAACCTAAACTGTAAAACACCATTGAATCAGACAATAACGACGTATTGTCCATTTTATTAACCACCACAAATACCGGTTTCTTGCCTTTACGCAGCAATGCTGCTATTTCATCATCTAAGTCGGTAATGCCTGTGGTTACATCAACCACAAACAAAATAACACTTGCTTCTTCAATGGCGATAATTACTTGCTCGCGGATGGCAGCTTCAAATACATCTTCGGAATTAGCTACATAACCACCGGTATCAATAACAGTAAAGCTGTGGTGTGTCCATTCAGATACACCGTAGTGCCTGTCGCGGGTTACGCCGCTTACGTCATCAACAATAGCCTTGCGGCTCTCGGTTAAACGGTTATATAATGTTGATTTGCCTACGTTGGGCCTGCCCACTATGGCTACTATATTGCTCATGTTTATTATTAGATGTGAGATGTGAGACTTGAGATGTGAGATTTTTTACCTTAACCTCAAATCAACATCGATATATAAAACAAGATATTAGCTTAATCAGATGCGAAACCAATGGTCTCAAATCTCATATCTAATATCTCAAATCTTTCTTATTCGTACCCAAACTTTTTCAGGTAATTTTTTTTGCTGCGCCAGTCGGGGATCACTTTCACAAACATTTCCAGGAATATTTTTTTCTGAAAGAAGTCTTCCATATCCCTGCGGGCGTAAGTGCCAACAATTTTAAGCATGCTGCCATCCTTGCCTATCAATATATTTTTCTGCGAATCGCGTTCCACAATAATTTCCGCGCTGATGCGGTGCAATTTTTCTCCCTCAACAAAGGCTGTAACAATTACCTCGCTGCTGTACGGTATTTCCTTTTTGTATTGCTTAAATATCTGTGCACGTATCATCTCAGAAGCAAAAAATCTATCGTTACGATCAGTCAAGGCATCCTTTTCGTAATATGGCGGATGTTCCGGCAAATGCTCAATAACAAAATTCATTACCGCCAATACGTTATAATCCTTTAATGCTGATATGGCAAAGATCGCTTTTGGATTTAGCTTTTCTTTCCAAAACTCAACTTTAGCTTTAACGGTTTCTTCATCAGATTGATCTACCTTGTTGATCAATACCGCTACCGGCGCTTGTGTGCCTGCTAGTTTCTTTAATACGTCTTCTTCATCATACTCCTCGTAGATGTCGGTAACCAATAAAATCAGATCGGCATCAACTATTGAACCATCAACCTGGTGCATCATACTTTCGTGCAGTGCATAGTGCGGTTTAATAACTCCGGGAGTATCAGAAAATACTATCTGGTAGTCTTCTTCGTTAACAATACCCAAAATACGGTGACGTGTAGTTTGCGCCTTGGGGGTGATGATCGACATTTTTTCGCCCACAAGCGCATTCATCAGCGTTGATTTACCTGCATTTGGCTTACCTATTATACTTACAAAACCTGCTCTGTGGGCCATAAAAAAATAAATGAAATATTATTTGGACTGCAAAGAAACGAATTATATCTTTGCAGTCCAATTTAAACCGGATGTAAATTGCATTTTTGGTTTAACTGGAACACTCTTAGCAGTTATGAGCTAAGAGGTATAATAACAAACACAGTGCGGGATGGAGCAGTTGGTAGCTCGTCGGGCTCATAACCCGAAGGTCGTAGGTTCGAGTCCTGCTCCCGCTACCCAAGTAATAAAAAACGCCTTTAATCTTTCGATTAAAGGCGTTTTTTATTTTGATATAATTGAAAACTAAAAGCATGTCGTCTTCCCGAGTGGAAACTTTGCTTGACCCGCTGATTTCTAAACCATTATGCTGGCGAACTTGTGGAGGAGACAGCAGAAGGGCCGCTTCTATTAATCGTTAAAGCCAAGAGAGCTTTTACTGAATTTATACCGAACTGATTGTTAATAATAATGGAAAAAACAACAGTGGCTCCAGCTACATTACTAAATATAACACTACTTTGACCATATGCAACAGCCTGTGACTGAGAACCTAATGTTATTTGAAGATTGCCAGTAGTTCCGATTTGATCCCAATTAGTAATTAAAATAGTAACATTCAATATTTGATCGTCGCTAATAGAAATTATACCCCCTTTTCCTTGAAGAACTTCAATAGCAACTATAGGGTGACCGGGTTCTGATAAAGCAACAGGAACGGCATAACCAGGGCCACTATAAGTAGGAATACTATACGAAAATTCAATTTCACTATCCCACTTCAAATTTAAGTTGCCAACGTTTATTATTTTACTTGTTAAATCAAGTGTACCTAATGTGATATTTGCATCTGATGAAGCCATAAAATTAAGATTATTGTGATTTTAATAAGGTTTAAGAATATGATTAATAAAACTCATAAGAATCTCATTATCATTACTAAACCAAACTTATTAAAAGTTTTTTAAATAACAAAATATCTAATCAACTATAGCTGTTAACCTTTTTAGGACTATCAAATAAAAAAGCCTTTAATCGGAAGATTAGAGGCTCTTTTGTTTTGGATAATTTTATAAAAAACGCATTAAATCTATGTAATCCCTGATTCAGTTAATGTTTCCTGAATATTAAACCCACAGATGAGGATATCGCCTATTTGTTGTTTACTTGCCACGTTTATAATTACATGCGGAAACATATCTACATTGGTTATAAAATATGTTTCATTACCTATTTTTGCCACATCGTTATCCACGTTTATTTCATTAAGTGATATACTCAGGCCTTTGCCAATGGCTTTAACAACGGCTTCTTTACTGGTCCAATATTTATAAAATACATTCAGCTCGTTGTTTCGAATATCGGCCCATTCATTCGCACACCACAGGTCTTGAAAATCCTCAATATCCAGTTCTTTAATAACCTCTGCATCAATACCTATTGTTGTTGTATCGTTTGAAATAATACAGCCAACAAAATTACCGGAATGCGTAATATTAAATCCTACCAGGTCATTCTCAAAATAAGGCTTACCATAGGCATTATACTTTATTTCATTTAAATTTATCGCGATGCCAAAGTCCTGCAAGCCCTGTTTTAACAGCAGCTTACCGAACAAGGAAGCATGCGCATCCTGCCATCTTCTGAACTTCTTTATTTTCTCCTGCTGATCTGCGGGTAAAAGGCTCAGTTTTTCCATAAAAAGCGGTAAGCTTAATGGATCATTAATCAAGTAATAGTATAACGATGTCATAATATATAAATGAAAATACTATTGAATAAAAATAAACATTTTTTGTTTAAAACTTGTTTTTAAGCCTTCTAAACAAATAAGCTGTAATTCCGCAAACAGCTATAACAGGCATCAAAAAAGATACTTTTTTAATGGGTTTAATTGCATCTCTGTACAATTTTCGCACAAAGGCATTTGAGAAATCACCAAATTTATGAAAAGGACTAGCCCAGCAATAGGCTAGTGTAAAACCTACCTCACCATCCAAAGGGACTACCCCGTGATGCCAATATGGCGGGATATACAGGGCATCCCCTTCTTCTACATTCACCATTAATGGATCAAGGCTAATGTCCGGGTTTAATACATGTCCCTCCATGTGCAGCTCCTGCTGCATAAATGCAGCAACATGTATTGAATTTTGAATCCCCGGTGAAAACAAAGCAACCTTCTTACCACCTTTAATTTGGCACATCAGGGTTTCATCAGTATCATGATAATGCCACGTAGTTGCGGCTCTGCGATACATGAACATTCTCATGCGATCATATAACCTGGGCTTTGGTGAATCCGGTAAAAATTTAAAGCCCGGCAAGTCTGCGATTAATTCTCCAAAGCGGCTACCACGAAAAATCGGTTCTGATGGCATACTAAATATATGGTCTGTGCCACTAAATAGCCTATTTATTGCCTCATAAAAACCCATTTCTATTCCCATCCTGTTTTTAACCCGGCCATAATTATGATGCGGATACGCGCAATGACGAAAATCCTCACAAGTAGATTTCCAATAGTCAATATCGCCCCATTTATTTGATGCAGGCCAATGCTTAATTGCACCTTTTATAAGGCAAGGCTGATTATTATTTACCCATTTTTTTATAAAAGCGTCTTTGCTTAAGCTTTCAGCGTTTACAACCGGCACGCTTTTAGCATTAGCCATACCTGGTACAATATGAAAAAATTCTTGAATTATTTTTTCCATTTCGGCAGGTTCTTGTTCAATCAAAACTGGATTACTCATTTGAAAAGTTGTTTAATCAGTTATACAATATGTAATTATTAAAAATTAATGGAGAAATTATAATAGGGAACTGGCTAGCATACTATCTATTTTGTAATGATTAGATACATATTCCGCTTTGCCTGAATCCATTTTTAATATTTTGTCTGCTACGTCAAAATAATGGTCGTCGTGGGTGATGGCAATTATAATTTTACCTTGCTCCCGCATTTCCGGAAGTATTACTTTGTAAAAAAATCTTCTGTATTCAGGATCCTGATCGGCAGACCATTCATCGAATAAATAAATCGGAGAATCTTCAAGAAAGCACTGCAGCAGTGCCAGTCTTTTTCTTTGCCCGGCAGAGAGATCGATAGTACTGTATTCATTATCCTTAAGTTTTACCTTGTCAGTTAACCCCAGCATGGTAAGATAATCAGCTATTACTTCATCAGGTTGCTCGGTATCTATACCATAAAGCTTTTCAAAAAGATGACAAGGGTTAAATACAGCAGAAAAGTATTCACTTAACGCAGCACATTCCACAGCCTTTCCGTTGATTGATATTTTACCTGAAGTAGAGGGATATAACCCGGTAAGCAATTTAGCCAGAGTAGTTTTGCCGCTTCCATTACCCCCGATAATAAATATGATCTCGCCCCGTTCTGCTTCCAGGTCAATCGGGCCTATTGAAAAAGTCTCTCCGCCCTTATTATTTTTATACTGATAGGTGACTCCTGTAGCTTTAATATTTAAAACACTTTGCTTATCAATGGCTGACACTAACTTACCGGTATTAAGATCGGCCGGAATATCGTTAATGAACAACTGTATTCTGTTCCACGCAACCCTTAATAGCATAACGCCCGGAACAGAGTTTAGAATAACATTTAGAGGGCCATTTAAGTATAATAAAAGGATTACAAAGTTTGCAACCTTATAAAGCTCAATATCAGGAAATAGCTCCGGTATACCAAAGGCTGAAAGGCCCATTAAAACCATGAGCGACAACTCACCAAGTAACGAGGCATATAAGAGCTTGGTTTGGGCTATACTGCTTTTCTCGCTAAATTCATGAGCCGTATTGGCAACGTCATCACCATATGCAACTCTTTTTGATTGATGTAAGCTCAATTCCTTATATCCGTCAATAATGCCGCTTAGCAGCCTCATAAATGTATTTTGGCTATCTCTTGCTTTTTCAAAATAAACATGCGTGGCCCTGCTTATGGCTGTGTAAACTATTGAAATAACAACAATAAGCGCAATTGTAAGTATTGTTGCCCATAGCTCAAGTGTTGCCAGGTACAGAAAAATACCTGCCACTGTAACTGTGCTGCTAATAAGTGCCACAATCATGTTTACAGCGTTACCTATTGTGCTTACATCATCATTAAGGGTAGAATATATACGCCCTTTGTCAATCTTCTCAAATTTGTGATAAGATGTAGAAAATATCTTTTTAATTAGCTTAACTCTTACATCATACACTACTTTACGTGTTGTATTAATTAAGCTTACTTGTACATAACGCCTGCCGAGCAGATATACCAGCAACATTACACCGTAATAAAAGGCCAGGTATTTTACTTCTATACTTTCTCTTAATGATGATGTAATAAGCAATATCATGCCCATATTTGACAATCCTGACAGGATGCTCATCAAAGAAATCAGCGGTATTTTACTTTTGAAGTTATAACCCGAAGGCAAGAACAGCGATATGAAATAAGACAGGTAACTGGTAAATATAGACGCAATAATGAGTTTGATCATTACCACAAAACTATCAGGGCTCCAAACCCTTATCGCCCCCCATGAAAACCCAAATACATTTGGCAACAGGTATATACTGTAAACAACCGGAGTTATCAGCAGCACAGCAATAAAAAACTGAAAAACGCTCTTGCTATCAGGCAGTTGCAGCTTTCTTTTTTTACTAATCCGCCCTAATTGAAAAAAGAGAATTAACCCAATAATTACAAATGTATAAACCGCTAACGCAGCGCTAACTATTGTAAAAATTTTATCTCCGCTGTTATCCGGCTCCGGCAGCTTTTTAAGATCCTCTCCTGAAAGCATTGCCATAATTTTGGCACCCAGGTATTGGGCTGCATTGCTGCTGGAATTGGTTAGTATAACAAGCCCCAAATGTTTACCCGGGATAAAAGCGACATATGATGTAAAATTGGGGTTTACACCATCGTGCATAATTTGGCCATTGCCGCTAAGGGAAACCTCCCAGCCCATAGCATAGGACATTAGCCCCGAAGGAGCAACCGTTTCATCGCGCTGATGAGTTATGTAAGCATATTTGTACAGCGGAGAGGTTGTGAGCCCCATTTGAAAGCGCAACCACTTAACCATATCATTCGCGTTTGATATTACATATCCGGCCGCGTTATTACCTTTAAATACAGGCGAATTGTATGCCCTTGCATTTAAAAACGACACTTTATAGCCTTGGGCAATAGTACCATCGTTTACAGGCACACCTATGGTTGTGTGTGCAAGTTGCAAACTATCTAATATCTCGTGCTGTATGTAGTTTTCAAACGTTTTACCTGTTATGGTTTGTATAACCAACGCTATAATATCATAGTTAATGGTTGCATACTCATATTGCGTTCCGGGCAAGTTATGAAGTTGAATTGTGGACACATTTCTTACCGTTTGCTCTAATGCGGCTGCATCATTACGTTGTGGTATGGTTGAAATAGTTTTCCATGGAATTCCACTGGTGTGGTTCAGCAATTGCCGAAGCGTAACGGGTACAAGAGCGTTTTTATAAGTAACTTTAAACCACGGCAGGTATTTCGATACAGGTTCATCAAGGTTGATGTGCTGTTCACTTACCAGTTTAATCATAGCTAATGCTGTAAAAGCTTTACTGCATGACCCTATCTGGAATAAAGTTCCGGGGGTAACTGGTGTCTTACGCTCCAGGCTGCTATAACCGTAAGTTTTTATCTGCTGCTGATCGCCGTTTACAATGGCGATGCTTAATCCCGGCACATAGTTATCCTTCATTATTTTATTAATGAGCGAATCTATACGCCTGCCGGGTACAGCAGGCAGTTTCCCTGCATAGCTATTTAAAGACCCGAGAAACATAAGGGCAACAAACAGCAACATCCCTGCCGCCGGTGCATGTAATTTTTTGTAAATCATTACTTATAAGTTTATTTGCGTAAGTAGGCCAGTAGATATAAGCTTTATAAATATGCTGGCGCAAAAGACAATTGATGTAATTGTTCCGGATTAATTCCTCTTTCAAAAAATGATGCGGTAGATTCATTTGAAGCTTTGCACAATGCAAGTGCAAGCACTTCCGAAGCATCAATAAGGGGTAAAGTTTTCACCTTTAAGCTTTTTACCAATAGTGAAAGTTCGGTACAACCCAAAATAACAGCATCTGTTTGCTCCGCCTCAAAAAAGCCGAGCGCCCGCTCCAGTAGTAATGTTGCCCGTTGTGTAATACTCCCTGCGTTTGCTTTAATACCATAAACAGGATTGTAAATCATATTATGAATTACATTATGCTGGAACAGCGGGTCAGGAAGCACAACCTCGTAACCAAAATTTTGTAAAATGCTTTTATACATCCCAAACTTATAGGTTCCATTGGTGGCCATAAGCCCCACCCGCTTTACATTTTTATGGTTCTCTTTTATAAACCTGCAGGTTTCAAATGGCATGTTAATTAACTGAACATTACAGTTCATTTGCTTCAATTGCTGCAGTATTACATTAAAAATCTCCGGTGAATAGGTAGTATTACAGGCAAGGCCCACTACGTCTGCCCCGGCCAGTTCCAGCTTTTTAACAATAGCTGCAATTGAATATGCCGGGTTTATAGTGGTTTGTCCTTCTAAAAAAGAGGTCCGGTCCGTAATGGTACCAGGCAGAGACATCAGTATCACCGGTAAATGATCCTGATCAGATGCGGCCGGGGTTTGATTTAGAATCGCTTGCATAAGGTTTAAGCCCGCTTCAGGCCCCATACCACCCACAATGCCTATTGTTTTGTTCTTAGTTCTTGTTATCATAACATAAGCTCTAAATACTATTCTGACATGGATACCAATACTTTTCGATCACCGGCGTATGGGTTACGGCCATGAGCTAATAATTCATTGTCAAGTATCAGCAGCTCATTTTTCTCCCAAACAGGCGCTACGGTTACTCTTTCAATAGTGTTTAATACCTCTGTAATAATATCTTCGCTAATGTTTTTACCATCGCCAAACGTTACATACATCGGGTATTCTTCGGGCGAATCATAAAGTATGCTTAGTGTTTCCTTCATGTCTTCGCCAAGTTGTATAGGGTGAAACTGATCTATCTGGTTAAACCATAACCGTTCTCCTGTAATCCGGTGGTTGATAATTCCTTTACTGTACTGCTTTAGTTTTATGTTTCCATTTCCGCACCAGGTTAAATCTATTCCATAAGACTTGCAATAAGCTTCCAGCTCGTTTTTGTCCTCTGTTTCAAAAGTCTCCTGCCATGATGGGCCTAATCCCGCACCGCCATGCAAGTTTCTTACATAAATCAACCCTTTATCGGCTATCTCATTTACAATCTCCGGATCCATCTCTTTTAAAATAGCCCGGCTATCCGCAATCAGCGTCTCCCCACCTTCGGAAGCAGGCTGAAGGCAGCTAAAAAAAAGCTTGTTCGGCCACTTGGCTGAGTAAGACAACTCATTATGCATGGTGATCTTTTGTGTTTTGTCATATTCTGTAGAGGTATATATGTTAGACGATAATTTAGTGCGTGGTGAATTACCATCGATATAACTCATAAACTTTTCTGAAATCGAATCAACAATGTGCTTAAAGTTTTCTTGCGTATCTATTTGAACACCTTTAAATTTTACAGCAGCCCTGGTTAAAGCATTGTCAATTGCGACAGTATTTGCTTTATAATAACTTATAAATGCATCAGGAGTTAAGTTGGGCAGGCTTATCACCTCAAGCACATTTTTTGTAGTTGGTTTAAGTAGTGTTTCCATAATTCCGTTATTTTATTGGTTAGTAGTTGATATAAATTCTTAGTAATGCTGCATCTCTTTATTTGGCCTTACTCAAATTTGCCTTTGCATCTTTAAGTGGTCCTTCAATATCCCACATATCAAAGTTTAATTGCTTCGCCTTAGTTAAATTGGCGTAGGCCAGGTCGTATTTTTTTGTTTGATAGTATACCCCACCCAACAGACAATAAGACAATGAAGAATCGGGGAATAGCTCGATATTCATTTCCAAAAGTTTGCGGGATAACTCCATATCATGCGACATAAAAGTGTCTCCCAACTCATTTAGTGTATTAGGCTTAATTGTGCCTGCTGTTTTAAGGTTTTGAATCTCCGTAAGCATCGCGGCAGTGTTTTTTTCACGGTACATCCTGAATAAACTGATGGCCTGGCTTGGATAAACCGAATAAAAGGAAGTTGTAAACAAAGCATTTAAATTAAATTTTGTAGTTAATTGTGACAGGTATCCGGTCATTAATTCTCCCCGGTCGCTATTGGTAAAAAGCACAAAACCCCTCTTATTCTTAACTGAATAAAATATTTCTGACTTAAACCCATTGTTTATTCCATTGAAAAAGGCAAGCGTATCATCAGGCGTTTTTAACAGGAAGAAACCTTCGCTCAGCCAAATGGCATCGCTGCCTTCATTCATCCTGATAACTGGCTTCGTCATGCGTTTTAAACCGGCCGCCGAAAGGTTCTTTTCATTAAACATCCCTATAATCAGGCGGGCATAATCGGCTGCGGTGGTATGCATACCCGATGCCGGTACCGGATCCGCGTTTTTCCATTTTTTTACAGGCACTTCCATGTCCGAATAACCCACAGCATAATCTGTTGGTGATGCCGCGATATGCAGGCTGTCATTTTTTTCAACATATTTCAGATAAGTTGAATTTAAATGAAGCGGCCCCAGTACCATTTTGCTTACATAAACATCATAAGGCTGATTAAGTATTTTTGCCACCACCTTCGCCATGTATTGGAAACCTTCGCCTGAATAAACAAACTTACTGCCCGGCTCAGCTACAATTTCCAGTACTTTCGGATCGTTTTCCCATTGCCAATTTTCTATACCTGAAGAATGGCTCAATATCATATGTGCCGTAATCAGTTTATAACGCGGGTCATGTTTAAGGGGCTCATATTCGAGGTACTGATATAGCGGTTTGTTTAAATCGATCTTTTGCTCATCAGCAAGTTTTTGTACCACATAAACCAATAGCATTTTAGATAACGAGCATGCTTCAAATACACTGTTATCAGTTACCGGGTCTTTATCTTCAAGTTGTTTATAACCGTAATTTTTAGCGTATGCTACCTGATTGTTTTCAATAATTGCTATTGAGCTACCCGGTACACCTACCTCAAGCATCATTTTTTTTACTTCACTGTCAAAAGTATTTGCATAAACCCGTTGATGATCGGATACAAACGAAACAGGTTGCTGCGCCTTTATGCCAATGGGAAACATGATACCCGCCAGTACAAGTACCAGCTTTGCCACATAGTTAAACACATAATTTTTTTGGACATGATTGCGGAACCAGGGAGTCGTTACCGGATTGCTTAAGCCTTCGGGCTTAAAGTCCGATTCATAAATTGTGTTAGTTAGGATTTTCATAGCTTTAAAATATTTGATCCCGTTTTTAAGCACAGCATATACTGCCCAACCTTTTAAAGGGGCATATGGCTATAAAGCCCATTACCGCGAAGACTTAAAAAAACGAGTAGTTAATTTGTTATACAGCCGAAGAAACCGGCACTTTTTTGGTTAGATTATAATGGCAATGCTTCAAGTAAGCCTTCTGTCATACAATACCTGGCACCCTCCAGTACGTATTCCCTGATCATTAGCTTCAAATGCTCTTCGTCTTCAACCTTAAAGTTTACTTTCAATATTTCGATAAGCTCCTGGTCCTGCTTGTTGAAAAATGTCATTACGTTATCACACACTTGCTTAATATCCGCGGGCGTATTAAATCTATCGTAAATAAATTTTAACATGCTTAACGGAGCTACGTGCAAGCTGTCTACACTTGACACTGCGTAAAAACAACTGTTCACACCATAGAACTGCATAAAATTGATGAACGACTCTTTATCGAAATTTACAAGGTCAATATCAATATACTCATCACTAAACACCTTAACTTTTTTGGACTGTACCAGTTTTAGATCCTGGAATTCCTCGGGACTAAGATTCATTACCCGATCAATATTTAAGATATCTGCCTCACTATAAATGTTACTTTCATTTAACTGCGCGATGGTTGGGATGAGAAAATTTTCTTTATTTAGCTCGCATAATACAGCAGGGGATGCCAAAGCGTCGGACTCGCCGATAACTTTTGCAGCGAAGGATGCGAAACTACTCATTTCTATATCGCCAACTGTGTTAATAAAATTCTGGCAAGCATCCGGGAATAATGTTTTAACAGCGGGGAATGTCTTTTTGTAATTACTGCTGATATAGGTCTCTAATAACTCATTATTGCCTTGCCTGAAAATTGACGATTCAGGAAGCTGCGATAGATCCGGCTCTATATTGCACTCAGGCATTATACAAAGCTCTGTATCCGAATTAGTAAATTTGAGCAGAAAGTATCCTATTCCAAGAGCGCTATCTAATGTAAAATTGAGACGGTCTTTTACTTTATCAAAAACCTCAATCAATCTGTCGGCAATAAGGCTGGCTGATTGTATGATAGTATCATCCTTGGTAAGGCTACCGGCCTGCATAAGCACAAGTCCGATACCTGCCAATCCTGTAAAAAGGCCGTATGAATCGCATTCACCTGATTGGTCACATAACTGCTTTACTGCTAAAGCAGCATTTTTAACCATTTCCGGCAAATGGCGTTCAATACCATCTTCGGCATATAACTGCACTAATCCGAATCCTAACGAACCGTAGCCAAGAGATAATAAGTGCGCCTCAGAAATAGATGCAGAGGGTGCATTTATTCTTTTCTCTAACTGATTTTTGTCATAAGCAAGTGCCTTATGTACAAGGGTTTTTAAAAGATTATTTTTAAAACTGATGCCAATCCTGTTTAAAACAAAAGCCACGCCGGTATTGCCTATAGCATATCCGTTATTTTTATAATCGCGGTTGGTGATCCCTCCCCAAAAAATACCATTTTCGCTTTGGTAGCAATTATATAATAGCTTTAACGTATATTTTTCAACGTGATCAAGTAACCATAACTGGCCTGTTTTAAGATATAGTTCATGCGTAAACAGCAGTACGCCGGCAATACCATCAGCAACACCATACCTGCTGATGATCCCATTAAAATAGGCGTTACTGGTATAATATTCCTTTGCTAAGGCAATGGCTTTGTTCAAATATTGCTCCTCGCCAGTAAGCTCCCCCATTCTTAAATAAAACATCCCCAATCCCAATTTTCCTTTAAGCAGGCTGTAGTTATTGGTCGGATTCTCAGTTGAATAATTTTCTATCCATTTAATCTCATCTATTATACCGTTCCAAATTGATTTTTCATTGGTTGTTTTATACAATTCAAGCATAAAAAACAATGCTCCTACCCTGCCTCCGTAAATACTATCGGCCCTGGTACCCTTATCATTTTCACCAGTGATCCAATTATCATGGTGTTCCTGCATTTTGTAAAAAATTTCAAAAGCCAGGTCTTTTACTCTATTTTCAAATGTGTTCATAATTATCAAATTTCTATAGCGTTTATATGGTAGTTAATAAGTTCATAGTATTCAGGATAATGCTCTTTTAACTTTAGTTCCAGTAATTCATAAATCAGCCTGTTCTTTTTAAAAGTACCGCAGCAATGCATGTAACCTCCGTATTTTCTGTTGGCCTCGTGGAAGAACCCGATATCGCGGGGTATATCAACTTCATTTGGAAACAGGTGGGTAATACTCTTATTAGAGCCATCAGCTAATTGATTAAAAACCATCTGTTCATAAATCACATTAATATATGCCGAGTTAAGGTTTTTAATATTATCATTAATGTATTGCTCGTTAGCATGCAGAAAGTTGAATATTTCGCGTGTATAGTTTTTAAAGAAACTAACATCGGTCCCACCCAATATCCCGGCATTACTGTACGAAATACTATCTACCCCTTTTAATTTCTGTAAATAATCGGGTATGAAATTTAAACCGGTATATATCTCATTAAAAGTTGCCGTAGCATCCTTTACTGTGGTTTCAAAGTTTTGAGCTACAAGGGCAGCGTTCTCGATCTCTTCAGAAAAAGCATCCCATATAAATATGTCATTATCAACATGTAAAAATGGGGCATCCTGAATACGATAGGCTTCTATTTTGCCCAATGCCCATAAACCCGGGTGATATTCATTTAAGCTATTGAGCTCTAAAGACACCTTGGTGTAAGGAAGCTTCATTTTATCAATAAGCAAATATTTGCCGAGGTCATCTGTAACCAGTTCAACCTCGTCGTAAAATTTCCTTAACTGCAGGCAGCTTAACGCCAGGCTAAAGTAATTGTACCTCCTTGCCTGCCATCCGCCGTTCATACGCGAGTCTTTCAATGAGTCGCCCGATTGCAAAAAGGGCTTGGTCCAAAAGCTTTGAATTATTTTCATTTTTTTTGATATGGGTTTTAAGTTTGTTTAGAAAGAATTGACGGGACACAGCGATGCTGCGAAATAGATATTATCTATATTGTTTAATAGAAGTATAGGCGACTAAAAGTTTAATCTTCTTGCCATACCGGATTTAACATGTTATTAAATGATCTGGCTCTATTATTTCATTTGTATTATCGATCATTTTAACCAGGATACTGTCGAATATCGAAGTATATAGCTCGATGGTTGCATCATCAATATATGGGGTAGCGTATTCATGCATATTCAGCAGCCGCTCACTATTCAAGTTATAATTAACATTAAATGAGGTGCTTGTTCTTACGAAGTTGTCAAATTCAACACGGTTAACTTCAGATTCGCTCATAGGCTGCAGCTCCATTGCCTCCATTAAATGCCATCTTATAAAGTTAAATACGGTATCAAAATACTCATTCGTAAAATCCTCTTTGCCATTAATAATTTTATTAATTACTGCCAGGGAAATGGTATCGTGTTTCTTAAACTCCGATAGTTTTTGATCAACCAAACCGATAAGTTGCTTCCAGGTGGCGGTCTCGGGTATTTTTATTCTTACCGGCAGTTCATTTACAAAACAACCCAGTAAACGTTCGCCGTTCTGCTTTAATGGCCGGTTAAAACTTAGCAAGCCTACTAAAACATCCGTCTCCCCGGATAACAGGCTCATCGTATACACATAAGCCGCGAATAATATATTTTTGATCGTGGTACCTTCTCTGACGGCAGTTTTCTCCAGGTTTATCACCAGTTCCTTAGAGGATTTTTGCCTTATTGATTTGAATTGCTTTGGCCCTGTGTTATTATTTAATTTTAGTTTCTTACAGTCCATAAGTTCTTTCTTCCAGTAATTATGAACTTCTTTATTATTCTTGTTGATCAACTCCTGTATAATAAAATCTTTATATACGGGAGTTTGTATCTGGTGCGAAACATTGCCCTGCTTTACTAATATGCTATAAAGCTCATTAAGTTCTGCGATTACGGCGCTCATGCTCCAGCCATCAAGCATTGCACCATAAAATTCAAATAATAATTCGTGATGATGCTCCGATAGTTTGTATACGATCAACCTCCATAAAGATGCATTATTGGGGTTAATGTGGTTTTTCCGGCTTTGTTCTAAATACGCTGTTATCAGTGAATGTTGAACCGCGTTATCCAAATTACTCAAGTCCCTGTAATCTATCCCTACTTTTATGTTTTTATATATGATGTGCGCACCTTCTTCAACATTAAACCCTGTCCTCAAAATTGGGTGCCTGTTAACCATTATGTCAACAGCCGTTTGTAATACATCAACATTAAAATTAATATACATTACCGGTTGCATGTTTTGTTTAAAATACAGCAAATCTTCGGGCCGCGACTTATCACTATAGCACATGTATTTCTCTGTATCGCTCATCGGGTAAACAGCCTCAATATTCGGATCGCTGTATTTTTGCAGATACTGTTGCTCAAAAATCTCAAGCTCCTGCTCTACACGGCTGTAATCATCCAAACCATTCATTAAACCGGCTTCATCTATAAATGCTGCAAGTTGTTTTATGGTGTTATGTTCATATAAATTAGCCAGCGCTAAATTAATGTTGAAGTGATTGTTAAGGGTGCCAATAAGTTTTACAGACAGGATCGAATCACCACCTATCCTGAAAAAATTATCGTTTATACTTATTTCTTTTTTATTTAATATTTCAGACCAGTATTTAAACAGTAATATTTCTAAATCAGTTTGCGGTTTAACATCATTCACATGTTCAACATTTTTTAACTGCATCAGTGTGGTTCTGTCAACCTTTCCGTTTGACGTTACCGGTATTTGATCAACATATATGAAGCTTGAAGGGATCATATAATCGGGTAATTTTGCATTCATATAGGCTATCAGGTCATTTTCATTAAATCCAGCTTCTGTTACCAGGTAAGCCACTAATTGGAATGCGCCATTCGCTTCTTTTGCTAAAACAACCCCATTTTTTATTTTATCGAATGAGGTAACCACATACTCTACCTCGCCTATCTCGATACGATTTCCGCGTATTTTTATCTGATTGTCTATCCGGCCAAGGTATTCTATCTCGCCGTTAGGCAACCATTTACCAAGGTCTCCTGTCCTGTACAACCGCGATTGGCTATCAAGAGGGTTAACCACAAACTTTTCGCTGGTAAGTTCTTCCCGGTTTAAATACCCTACCGCTACGTTAATCCCGCCTATATAAATTTCGCCAGGTATCCCGATTGGCTGAAGCTGCTGCTCTTTACTAAAAATATATAAAGACGTATTGTCAATCGGTTTGCCTATTGGTATGCTATGATATTGGGTTGATGCCAGTACCTCGTGATAAGATACGTCGACCGTGGCCTCAGTTGGCCCATAAAGATTGTGCACCCTAGCTTGGGGATAGTAATCCAAAAATTGCTGAGCGTCAATAACCTTAAGTTCTTCTCCGCTGGCAAATAAATGCCTGATGCTGTGTAATGAATAGCCCTTATTAAACTCTTTAAGATAAACAAGCAACATGTTTAACATAGTAGGCACAAAATGTAATACAGTTATCTTTTCTTGCTGGATAAGATTACATAATTGCTCAGGACTTTTCTCAGCACCAGGCTCTGCCAGCACCAGTTTTGCGCCATACATCGACCACCAAAATAACTCCCATATAGAAACATCAAATACCAGCGGTGTTTTTTGTAGAATAACATCCCCGGGCTGCAATTCATATTTGTTTTGCATCCAGCAAAGGCGGTTTAACATGGAAACATGTTTAATTAATACACCTTTAGGCCTCCCGGTTGAACCGGAGGTATAAATAATGTAGGCTATCCCATCTGGTTTAGCATAATTACACGGCGCTTCGGCAGCGTTGCTTGCTATGTTAACCGTTACAGCCTTAATATTACCCGGTATTTCTACATTCTCCTCGTCCACAAATACCAATTGTGCTGCACTATCGTGTAACATATAGGCAATTCTATCAGGCGGATAAGATTTTGATATAGGTAAGTAAATGGCCCCGGCTTTTAATATACCAAATATGGCTACTATTAATTCAACAGATCTGTCGAGCAGTACGCCAATCACTTTTTGCTGGCAATCAAAATCGGCACGTAAATAATTAGCCACCTGGTTCGACTTTAAGTCTAATTCGCGGTATGTTAATGTCTTATAATTAAATTGTACGGCAACTCTATCTGGCTGAATTTTAACTTGTTGTTTAAACAGATCAAGAATGGTTGCATCTCCCGGAATTGGCATTGAGGTATTATTGAAATCCTCCATAATGATTTTTTTCTCATCCGGCGATATGATCTCAATGTCCTTTATAACATCCTGTTTATTGTTTAACAGCCTTTGCAATAGGCTTATGTAGAGTTTTGCTATCCGCTGAATATAGTTATCGCTAAACTTACTCTGATGGTATTTTAGCTTTAATTGCAGGCCTGAGCTAAAACTAAAGCTGAAAAGCAATTCCATATTTAAAGCATCCTCACCCGAAAACTGCTGTTCTTCCTCAATTTGTAATCCAACCTTTGAGATTCCTTGCAAGTCCTGGTTATTGAGATTTAGTATAGCACGTAGAGAATAAGTGCTGTTTTCGTAATCCTTACTAAGGTTTTGACTGAGACAGGCAACTAACCGGGGAAAGTTGAATTCAGAAAAATCATTCATCCTAACCGGGATAATATCATTATAGGTTGTTAACCTACCCGCATTGCTTACCGGTACAAAAGCGCATACATCATTAACAGACGAACATTTTTTTGCCAACACGCCAAGCGCTGCCAACAGTATAACACGTTTGGCCGATAAAGAATTGGCAATCTGATCTAGTTTTTCTGAAACGATGGCAGGAATAGTTGTTGTAACTACAGTATACTCCTCAATTACCCCTGTTCTAATATTGTCTTGGAAATAATTATTGAATTCGAACCCCTTTAAACGGTTAATCCAATAGTTACGCATCCTGACATTTTTGTTCGCATTCAATGCCTTCAGGTCAAGCTTTGATTCCATGGTTAAAATTGTGTTTATTGTGATAATTTTATTTCAGCTCTTAATTGCAAAGCTGCGTCAAAACGGCATGTGCGTTTTACTTTTGATGACTATTGCCAAAAGGCAATCAGAAGTTAAATTGAAATGTTTCGGCGGCATTGATTTCTTTATTGTCCTGTACTAAATCCGTATCCCCATATTCAATAATAAGTGCATTAGGGTTAGCTGCTATATTAGCAGTAAGCGTTTCAAACTGTTCCGCAATTAATTCAGCATCGGCTTTTGTAAAGTATTTTGATGCATATTCCAATCTGAAATGAAAGACATCTGCCCCTTCGTTACAGAACAGCGTAACCGGGTATTTAAAGGTTTTATTTTCAAACTCATATTGAATAAATTGCAGGTTGTTTGTTTCTACCAATTCTCTTTCATAATTCTGGAAAACAAACATGACCTCAAATAAACTTTTAACGGTGGCATCCTTACCTTTATTCAGTTCACTTATAATATCTGCAAGATCATATAGTTGCTTACTACTAGCTTTTACAAAGTGATTATGTACTTGTTGAACAAAGCTTTTAAAGGTTGCCTCTGTGTTTATTTTATTCCGTACCGGTAAGGTTTTCACAAACATTCCAATCACCTTATCTACTTCTTCATGTATACGGCCAGCTGTGTTAACGCCTATCACAAGGTCATCTTGCCCGGTTAATTGCGCCAGGAACACATAGAATATGGCAAACAGGCCTGAGAATGTAGTAATACCTTCTTCTTTTAAGAAGTTAAACAGTGGTTGGTAAGTCTGCTTGTCAATAGCAAATAGTACGTTACCTCCTTGCTGGCTGTTATCCTCATGCGGCACGCTGCAAGGCAAATCAAGCACAGGCGCAGGTGTTTCAAATTCTTTTAACCAGAATTCCCGAAGGGCAATATAATTATGTGTCTTTTTAAAGCCAAACTCCCACTCAGCATAATCTTTATATTGAATAGACAACGGCTGCAAATGCTCACCCTTATATATTTTTAAGAAATCTGTGTATAACAACGTTTGCGAAATACCGTCACATACAATGTGATGTACGTCCATTACTAATATTTTTTTCGCAGATGGTAATATGATTATACCGCAACGGATCAGCGGCCCACGCGCCAAATCAAAAGGCCTGATAAATGCATTGATAGCTTCAACAGCATTATCATCATCGCTGATTACTTTCTCAACGGGCGCGCTCAATTCTTCAACTATTACTTGCAACAACTCCCCTTGTTCAACTTTAAAAGTTGTTCGTAAACTTTCGTGGCGTTCTATTAAACAGCTTAATGCCTTTCCAATTTTTTCGGAATCAATTTTGCCACTCAACTCCCAGGCCATAGGCAAATTATAAGCAGTACTGTTTGGGTTTAAAGCATAATTGAAATATATCCGTTCCTGCGTTGCTGATAAATGATACGCCGGGGCAAAAGGGGCTACTGGGATTGTGTAGCTGTCATCCTTTTTAGCCGCAGCAACAAGCACAGCCTGTTTTTGAATGGTCATGTTTTTAAACAAATCAGTCAGGGCTATCCTCACATCAAATTCCTTATAAATTTTCGCGATCAAGCGCATAATAGTTAGTGAACTTCCTCCCTGGGTATTAAATGCAGCATCTGTTGAGATCACCTTATCGCCCAGTAATTCTTTCCATATAATTAACAGCCTGTTTTCAATATCATTTTGCGGCAATACAAGCACTTCTTCGGCCTTATAATCAGCCAGTTGTTTGTAATTAATCTTTCCGTTACTAAGCAGCGGGAAAGCATCAAGTACCACTACTCTTGACGGAGCCATATAAAATGGAACGTGCTTTTGATTATATTCCTCAAGTGCGCTTAATAATTGGTCACCCTGCAAGCCGGCCTCATTTTTTATTACAAATGCAACTAACGACTGATCCTGGTTTTCTTCTGTAGCTGCTATAACAATTACATCTTTTAACAGGTTTGATTGCCTAAGTAAAGCCTCTACCTCGTCAAGTTCTATCCTGATACCGCGCAGCTTTATTTGTCTGTCTTCCCTGCCAATTAAATCAATAACGCCACTGGCCAGCATCCTTGCCTTATCGCCTGTTTTAAAGGCTATTACTTCACCTCTTGGCAAAGTGAGTTTTACAAACTTTTTGTTGTTTAATTCAGGATCGTTTAGGTATCCTTTGGTCAAATAATCTGAGACTATATAAATTTCTCCTGTAATTAAAGCGCCGCAAGGTTTAAGGTCATCCCTTAATATCAGTAGTTCTGAATCGGCTATCGGGCGACCCACAGGGATCCGTTTTTGCTTAATATCTTCAGCCTGTATCCTGTGAAAAGAACGAATCATCGTAGTTTCCGATGCCCCATATAAATTCACCAGCTGTATTCTGTTATTCAAAATATTAAACCAGTGCGTCAATTCTTCGGGAATAATACGCTCTCCCGACAATAGCACATATCTTAAATTTGAGAAGCTATTAGTGTTAACATCTGTGGTATTAATACTGCGGAAAACACTTGGCACACAGTGGATCATTGTAATATTTGAATCTTCAATCCATTTACCTACATTTTCCGGTGAGAAAAACGACTCCGATGCCGGTGGGATACAAATTGTTCCACCCGCTAATAATGGGACAAAAATATCCCGTAAAAAAGCATCAAAATATGGACTGATAAACTGACTGAATCTGTCCTGATTCGTAATATCAAATTCATTAATTTCCCAGTTTATAAAATGTTGTAAGCTGCTATTTTTGCCAATGATGCCTTTTGGTTTACCGGTTGTGCCAGAAGTAAAGTAAACGTAAATACTATCATCGCCATCAAAATCTATTTCAATGTTGCTTTGTGCTGCATTAGCTGCAATGTCATCGAATAAATAAACGTTTGCAACTGCACCAAATTTGTTAGCCGGTTGTACCGCGATAGTGGAGATCAAATATTCAAGGCAGATATCATTTACAATAGCATCTAAACGTGTTTGGGGTTGGGTTCCATCAATCGGCACAAAAACATGGCCTGCATTCATTACCCCTATTATCGCAGCAATAATATCCGTACGATTGACCAGGGATATACCGATGAAAGTGCCTTTTGGTAACTGCTGTTTTACCAAGAGCGCGGTAATGGAATTTGCTTTTTGCAGCAATTCAGCATATAAAACTTTTTGATCACCTTGTTCTATTGCAACCTTGCCCGCGTTTGTGGCAAAGCTATTACGTAATTGGTTTTGAATGATTTTAGAATTCATAATAATGTGATAAATAGGGTTGATATTTATTAGCTATCGTTAGACAGGATCGTTTGAGAGATTCTAACGGTTACTGATCTTAATTAAAAAATTTATCTAAAAAGATCCCGAAGGTGATAACCGTTATAAGCATATCATTTTCGTAAGGCGCATTAATCGTAAAGCCGTCCTGCATGTATATATTTTTAAGTCTTTCAACTTCATCGGGGTTAAAAAAGCCTTCTCTTTTTATCCTGTCGTATGAAAGTATATCCATCACATACTCCGTTTTTTTCTGGAGCAGATAAGGACTGCCGGGAGCAATAAAATGGAATTTCTCACGGTCGAATACCTCTTTAGGCATAAACCGGCTTGCCATTTTCTTTAATATATATTTTTCAGTAAACTCATTTAATTTAAGGTCAGATGGTATACGTGTTGAAAAATCAATCAGGTCTTTATCTAAAAATGGATACCTTACCTCTACCGAATTTGCCATAGCCATCCTGTCGCCATGGTCTGAAACCAGGTGGTCTACCAGTCTTATTTTATAGTCGATGTAGGCCCGTTTATTAACTATATCCAGGTCCTCGATCTTTCTTTTGTCAATAACCGGATGATTAAGACAGTTAATTTCGTCGAAGGAAGCATTCAGTTTGTCAGAATAAAGGCTCCTTTTAACCTGATCATATTCCAGAAAATTTCGTTCGTAAAAAAATGAGCTATCGCCCCACAACTTTTCGCGTAATGCTAATTCATCGTTTTGGGCGAGGTTTTGGATAATATCCATTTGCCGCATTTTATCAAAACGGTAACCAACATATCCGGCAAAAAACTCGTCAGCACCTTCGCCCGACAGGATCACTTTTAATCCTTTGGCCCTTACAGCCTCGGATAAACATAGGGATGCTGTATTATAGGTTTCTTTGATCGGGCATTCGCTGTAATAAATTGATTCCTCCAGCCTGTTTATGATATCATCATAGATAAAGGTTTTTTGATTGAGGTTTGAGTTACTTGCCTTAGCAATAAGCTTTTGGTATACTGATTCTGAGTGCTGCGATTCGATGAAATCAATTGAAAAAGCTTCTTTCGAAATGCCGGGCTGCAACTGGTTTGTTTTCATGGTGATCATCGATGAATCGAGCCCACCGCTTAAATAAAGCCCGGTGGGTACATCGGCACGCAACCGCAGGTTTATCGCTTTTTCAAACAGATCCTCTAACTCATCAATGTAGTCAGTTTCTGTTTTATTACCCATTTCAATGATTCCTTTAGGATAGTTTAAGTCCCAATACTCGGTATTTGTATACTCGCCATTTTGTAAAATGGTGAGGTAATGGCCATTTTCCAAGCTATTAATGTTTTTAAACATGGTCCTGGGGCTTATTAAGCCAGCAAAAGTCATAACCTGGTCTAAACCGGTTAAATCCACTTCCTTGTCAACCAGCGGGTGCGCAAGGATAGCCTTGATCTCGGAACCGAAAATGAATGTATTTTTTGTAAAAGTGTAAAATAGTGGGATGATACCCATCTGGTCTCTCACACAAAACATTGTATCCCTTTTCTTATCAAAAAGAGCAAAGGCAAACTGCCCGTTCATTCTATTGATGAAATTAATGCCGTACTCTTCATAAAGGTGTACGATAACTTCTACATCAGATTCTGTTTTAAAGCAATGTCCTTTCTGGCGCAATTCCTCTTTCAGCTCTATGTAATTAAATATCTCCCCGTTACAAAGTACAACAACACTGTTATCTTCGTTACTGATAGGCTGCATGCCATTGCTTAAGCCAATAATACTAAGCCTGGTAAAGCCTAATGCCACGTTATCAAAAAGCATAATATTCTGTTCATCCGGGCCGCGATGAATCAGTTTATCATTCATTTTTTGAACAATATGCCTGTCTTCACCGGATACATTGCCGGCGAATTTTATAAATCCGCAAATACCGCACATAATTTGTGTGTTTTAATTATTGTTAACTAATGGGTTGATAAAGAATAAGCCTGCAACAGATGCTGCTTTTTTGGATTGTTTAGGTGTTCGTAGCCCGCTCAGGAGGCGGCCTTACTTGTTAAACTATCTTTTTAATTATATAGTTTGAATGTATACCGATTCGGAGTCAAGTTCAATTTCATCAATACTTACCGAACTGTTTTTAAGTGCATTCACCATGATATTTCTGTAATAAATACTTAACATGGTTATTATTTCGGCGCTGTATAATGCTTTACTGTAAATAAATTGTACAAGCATCCTGTTATCGCTTTCAAACACTTCAATTTTAAACCCATACTGGGTAGTTTTTACGTCGCTTAATTTTATGGGTGAAATTTTAAGTCCCTCAATTTCTTCGGTAACCTGAATGTAATTTGCAAAAGCGAAATGTACATCTATGATAGAATCGTAAGTGTTTTCACCGTTCTTATTAAGCATTGTAACCATCTCATCATATTGAAAGTCCTGGTTATCGAACGCCTGTAATACACCTGATTTTACGCGCTGTAAAAAGTCATCAAAACTGCTGAAAGGGTCAACCTGGATCCTTAATGGAAGAATATTTATAAACGTCCCAACAATATTATTTAATTCAGAATGAGTCCTTCCTACAACATCAGTACCAATTATAACATCGGTGTTGCCTGAAATTTTGGATAGTAAAATATAATAAAAGGATAGCAGCAACATAAAGTCCGAAACACCCGCTACTGCACTGTATGCTTTAAGTGCGGTATACAAATCACCGTCTATCGCCAGCTCTGTTACCGAAGCCTCGGATATATCCTCATATTCTGTATTCTGTTCCTGGGGCAAGTCAAGCTTTTGTAGCTTTCCTGCTAATTTTTGTTCCCAAAAACTTAGCTGCTCAGGTATATTTTTCAAAGCATCTTTTTGCCACGCCGCATAATCAACATATCTTAAGTTGAGTGGCGGCAGGGTTTCTCCCTCATAGATTTTTACAAAATCATTAATCAGTATGCTCAACGAAAGCCCGTCACACACAATATGATGAACGTCTATAAATAATACTGCACCAAACTTTTCTCCTTTTAACAAGCTATATCGCATTAAAGGCGCTTCAGACAAATTAAACGGCTGTACAAAATTGCTGAATGCCTGACTAACGTTTGCAAATTCTTCTTGCTTAAGCAAAACGGGCTTTAATTTAACATCCGGGTTAATTATTTCTACAATACCCGTTTCCGAAAATGTAAAAGAAGTCCGCAGGCTTTCGTGCCGGTCAATCAATGCTTGAAATGCATTTTGCAGCCGGGTTTCATCTACTTGCCCCTCAAGGGTAAAAGCACCTGAAATATTGTATGCCAAGCTATCAGGCTTTTGCAGATACTCATAAAACAAGCGTTCTTGTGCGGATGATATCAGATAATAATCCTTGTTCTCCAACCTTTTAAGTGTAGTATTTTTATACCCGACACTTTTGTTTAATAATTCCGATTGTTGCGCTAAGGTAGGATTACTGAAGATGTCACTTAACTTTATACGTACTGCAAGTTTTTTGTATATCTCGTTTATCAGCTGGATGGCCTTTATGGAA
>Ga0206835_1021_pt1 | contig 76059 bp, 58 predicted proteins | sample Alteio_BWOrgCont_31_FD_152853 | JGI IMG/M metagenome (GOLD analysis project Ga0206835, IMG submission 152853) | Enriched cells from forest soil in Barre Woods Harvard Forest LTER site, Petersham, Massachusetts, United States -... | ecosystem: Environmental > Terrestrial > Soil > Temperate forest >...
GTCAATGGGAATGGGAATGGAGCTTTGGGCGAGACGTAAAGACGGTACCGATTTCCCTGTAGAGGTGAGCCTTAACCATTTTGAGGCAGACGGCAACCTTTTTGTTATGGGCCTTATTACTGATATAACAGAAAGGCGAAAAGCAGAAGAGAAAATAAAGATACTTAACGAAGAACTTGAACAACGGGTTGAAGACCGTACACGTGAACTGGAAGAAAGTCAGCGCTTATATAAAACCGTTGCCCGTAATTTCCCCGATGGAACCATTAACGTTTTTGACAAGGACCTTAATTATGTTTTTGTTGAGGGAATGGAGTTGTTTAAATACGGGGTAACCAGTGAAAAACTCGTGGGAACAAGTTACGTAGCGCGCCTTCCTGAAGAAATAAAGCCCTTTATTACTGGAAAACTTACTGATGTATTTGAAACTAAAGCTAATACTTCATTTGAGGTAAGTTTCAGGGATAGGAGCTATATTATGAATGTAGTGGCCCTGCATGATAACGATGGCAATGTGGACCAGATATTACTGGTTGAGAGGGATGCGACACAACAAAAACAAAACGAAGAAGAAATAAGGAAAACACTGCAAAAAGAGATACAGCTTAATGAATTAAAATCGCGATTTGTTTCAATGGCGTCGCATGAATTCAGAACCCCTTTGGGGGCTATACTTTCCTCCACATCATTAATTGAAGAATATCTTACAAAAAAAGATGCTACTATTGACTTTGTTAGGGAAAAGACAGATAAACATATTAAACGTATAAAGTCTTCCATTGGTAACCTTATAAGTATATTGAATGATTTCTTATCTCTTGAAAAACTTGAACAGGGGAAAGTTGAGATTAAGGATTCTATATTTAATATGCCCGATTTCACTAAAGAATTGATAGAGGAAATACAACCCACATTGAAGAAAGGCCAGAAAATAATTTATATTGAAAAAGGGGATATTAAGGAAGTGTTCCTTGATCAGAATACGTTAAGGAATATTATGCTCAACCTTATTTCAAATGCCATTAAATATTCCCCGGAAAATTCCGCTATTGAGGTTTTAACCGTCAGCAATAAAGAAGGCCTTGAAATACTAGTAACTGACCATGGAATGGGAATTCCTGAAGATGACCAGCAACATTTATTCGAGCGCTTCTTCAGGGCAAAAAATGCAACCAATGTTCAGGGTACCGGGCTTGGCCTTAATATTGTGAAGAGATATATTGACCTGATGGGAGGCGAAATATCTTTCACTACAAAAGAAAACCAAGGAACAACCTTTACTGTATATTTGAAGACTCATACCCATTAAAATTATTTAAAATGAAAAAAATCCTGCTTATTGAAGACAATCCTGACATGCGCGACAACACGGCAGAAATACTTGATTTAGCCAATTATGTTGTTGTAACTGCTGAAAATGGTAAAGTAGGCGTTGAAGTTGCCAAACAGGAAAAGCCCGATTTAATTATTTGTGATATTATGATGCCCGACCTTGATGGTTATGGTGTATTGCATATCCTCAGCAATGACCCAAAGACTGCCGGTATCCCGTTTATCTTTTTGACGGCTAAAGCGGAAAAGAGCGATATGCGCAAAGGCATGAACCTAGGTGCTGATGACTACCTGGTTAAACCATTTGATAAAATGGAGTTACTTAACGCCATTGAAACCCGGTTGAAAAGGAGTGAGTTTTTCAAGAAAAACTACACCCGGGATTTAAGTGGATTAGTGGATTTTATTCAAACAGCCAATAAATTCAGCCTGCCGACAAGTGTTTCAACAAACCATAAGCTTCGTAATTTTCCGATAAAGGGTTTTGTTTATCATGAGGGTGATGAACCTATTTCAGTTTTCTTTGTTAACAAGGGAAAAATAAAATCGTGGCGTATGAGTCCCGATGGTAAAGAATTGATTACAGGAATATATGGCGCCGGCGAATTTTTTGGGTATAACTCGATATTGGAAGGCACAAACTATGCAGATTCAGCTACAGCATTAGAAGATGCGGAAGTTGCCCTCATACCAAGGAACGAATTTCTATCATTGGTATATTCTACACAGGAAGTATCAGCCAGGTTTATTAAAATGCTGGTGAATAATATTAATGAAAAAGAAGAGCAGTTACTTAGCCTTGCATATAATTCAGTAAGAGGCAGGGTAGCTGATGCGTTACTGAAACTGGTTAAGAAGACACCGAATAGTCAAAACTTAAGTTTATCGCGGGAAGACCTTGCCAATATGGTTGGGACATCTACTGAATCACTTATTCGCACCCTTTCAGATTTCAAACAGGAAAAAATGGTAGAGATAGACGGAAGAGATGTTAAAGTGGTTAATGCACAAGGCCTGGAGAGAATCAGGAAATTCTCGTAAAGAATATACCCATGGCTATTTAAGGGGGACAGGTTAATTTACCTGCCCTTTTTCGTATCTGGGCAATTTATCTTTTGCTTCCGCATTATTTATATTTTCAATACCCCTTAATAATGCATCAGGATTAAATGAAATACTGTCAATACCATGCTCTACAAGGAATTGGGCATACTCCGGAAAATCGCTAGGGGCCTGTCCGCATAAGCCCACTTTTACACCGGCTTTCTTTGCCTTTTTTATCAGTGTACTCACCATCTGCTCTGCGCCGGCATCCTTCTCATTAAAGAGAGCATGAATGGTGGAATTATCTCTATCAATACCTAAAGTTAATTGAGTAAGGTCGTTTGAGCCGATAGAAAAGCCATCAAATATTTTCGCAAATTCTTCGGCCAGTAAAATATTGTTAGGTATTTCAGCCATCACGTATATTTCCAGTCCATTATCCCCACGTTTCAATCCGTTTTCAGCCATTACCGCTACAACCTTCTTCCCTTCATCAACTGTACGACAAAAAGGTATCATAAGCTTTACATTAGTTAGCCCCATTTCATCTCTCACCATTTTCATGGCCTTGCATTCCAGTTTAAATCCCTCCTTATAACGGTCATCATAATAACGTGATGCCCCACGGAAGCCAATCATAGGGTTTTCTTCTCTGGGTTCAAATTCTTTGCCTCCAATAAGGTTTGCATATTCGTTCGTTTTGAAATCGCTCATCCTTACTATTACATCTTTCGGATAAAAAGCACATGCTATAGTTGCCACAGCGTAAGCAAGTTTTTCAACAAAGTATCCTGCTTTATCTGGGTAATGATGCGTAAGCCTTTCAATGGTAGCTTTTGCTTCCTTATCTTTTAATTCATTAAATTTTATAAGCGCCATAGGGTGTACCTGTATTGTATTGCTTATAATAAACTCTAATCGCATTAACCCTATTCCTCGGTTGGGGTAAAATGAAAAAGAAAACGCCTTATCAGGGTCACCCAATATTAACATAGGTTGGGTTTTGGGCATTTTTATATTCTTCAGGTTAATTTCGCTTTCCTCCCATTTCAGTTTGCCATCATATACAAAACCTTCTTCACCTTCCGAACAACTAACGGTAATCATTTGCCCATCGGTTATTTTACTTGTCGCATCGCCAGTGCCTACGATTGCAGCAATGCCTAATTCACGGGCAACAATTGAGGCATGGCTGGTACGTCCACCTTTATTGGTAATAATAGCAGAGGCCTTCTTTAATATTACATCCCAATCAGGGTTAGTTACATCTGTAACCAGAATCTCTCCCTCTTTAAGCTCATCGCTTTGTGCAGGAGAATTAATGATCCGTGCCTTTCCACTGGCTATTTTATTTCCAATTGCGCTTCCTTTAACCAGTTTTTTACCTTTCTCTTTAAGTATATATTCTTTATGTATAAAAGCTTTATCCTGTACGTGCACTGTTTCGGGACGGGCCTGAACTATATATAACTCGCCTGTCAGCCCATCTTTTGCCCATTCTATATCCATTGGCGTTTTATAGTGTTCTTCTATAAGTAATGCCCATGAAGCAAGCACATTTATTTCAGTATCGTTAAGTATAAACAATTCGCGTTTTTCATCAGGCGTATCAATATTACTAACACTAGCACCCGGTTGATGATCGGTATTTGCAATGTATATCATAGTTTTTGCCTTCGAACCTAACTTCTTATTCACAATGGCATTTTTACCTTCTTTAAATTTAGGTTTAAAAACATAGAACTCATCAGGATTTACTGTACCCTGCACAACATTTTCACCTAATCCCCATGAACCGCTTATAAGAATAATATCTCTGAAACCTGATTCAGGTTCAAGTGTAAAAGCAACACCCGATGAGCCTTTATCTGAGCGGACCATATTCTGTACTCCCACGGATAAGCCTACTTTCATATGTTCAAAGCTATTGTCTTCTCTGTATTTAATAGCTCTTTCATTGAATAAAGAAGCAAAACATTTCTTTATTGAATACAATAGCATTGCAATTCCTCTTATATTCAAATAAGAATCGTGTTGGCCTGCAAAACTTGCTGAGGGAAGATCTTCTGCAGTTGCACTGCTCCTTACTGCAACATCTGCTTCATATCCTGCCACTTTGCACATCTGGTTATAATTATCCAATATCTCATTCACAACACTTTCTGGTAGTACGGCATCATTTATCAATGCCTGTGCCTTTTCGGCTATTTCTCTTAAATTAGAATATTCCTTCTTATCAATTCCTTTCATTAATTCAGAAAGAGGTTCAAACAATTTATTTGAATGAATAAACTCCCAATATGAAGCAACGGTAACACAGAAACCATTGGGTATTTTAACACCTTTTGTAGTAAGTGCATTATACATTTCGCCAAGTGACGCATTCTTACCACCTACCAGTGGCACATCAGTGATATGAATATCCTTAAACCATTTGGTATAATCCTGATTTGATTTTTCGTCTTTCATAATTGGAGTTTTTAATATTGTTTTACTGACAAAGCTATTCTCACCCCATACCAGGCAATATGATATAAGTCATATATATGTTTGAGAGTAGTCATTGAATTAACACCCACTACGCACAATCTTTGTCATATCAAATTAAACTTAACAGTCATGGCTTTAATGCGTGCAATACAAATAAGCAAACCACACGGAGAGTTTGAACTGGTTAACCGGGAGATACCTGAACCTTTAGTCAACGAAGTACTGGTTAAGGTAGATGCCTGTGGTGTTTGTCACGGTGAGGCCGTGTTGAAAGAAGGATTCTTCCCTGGGCTCAAATATCCGCGCATACCTGGGCATGAAGTAATAGGGTCAATCATTAAGTTAGGCTCAGAAGTGGAAGGTTGGAAAACAGGTGACAGAGTGGGTGTAGGATGGCACGGAGGGCATTGCTTTAAATGTAAAGAATGTATGCGAGGCAATTTCTGGGGGTGTGAAAAATCAATGACAACAGGAATAGACCGTGATGGAGGGTATGCAGAATATATGACTGCAAGAGCCGAGGTTCTTGTAAATATACCTGCAGAGCTTGATAAAATTGAAAGTGCACCATTGGTATGTGCAGGCAGAACAACTTTCGGAGCTTTAAAATATAGCGGTGCACAAGGTGGCGATTTAGTTGCTATTCACGGCATAGGCGGGTTAGGGCATCTTGCAATACAGTTTTCAGCCAAAATGGGCTTCAAAACTGTTGCTATTTCAAGAGGCACTGAGAAAAAAGACCTTGCTCTTAAATTGGGCGCCAATCTATACATAGATTCTACTATACAAGATGCTGCCAAAGAGTTGAAGAAACTGGGAGGCGCCCGGGCAATAATATGCCTTGCACCTAACGCCAAAGAAATGTCGGCATTGGTTGACGGACTGGGGCAGAATGGTAAAATGGTAATAGTTACCTCAGTTAATGAACCGATGGAAATATCACCTAATCTTTTCTTAGGCAGAGGCCGTTCAGTAACTGGTTTTGCCGGGGGCGATATAGCTGAAACATTAAACTTCAGCATGCTTGCTAAAGTAGCACCTATGGTTGAAGTATTCCCTTTGGAACAAGCGGCAATAGCTTATGAGAAAATGATGACATCGAAAGTACAGTTCAGGGCCGTTTTAAAAATGAGCAAATAACTTAATTAAACCCAATATCATGAACAATCTATTAGACCTTATTAAAGACAGACACTCTTCAAGAGTACTTTTCGACCCAAACAAACCAGTAAAGAAACAAGACTTGAATAAAATTCTTGAAGCAGGAAGTTGGGCGCCAACTGCGCATAACATGCAGAATTTTGAAGTGATAATAGTTGATGACAAGAAAATACTGAAAGAGATATCATCTGTTAAATCCGCTGCTTCCTTAACATTTGTCAGGGAAAGCTACAAGCAGATGTCTTTCTCGGTTGAAGAACTGGAAAAGAAGAAAACAGGCGTGCTGGGTACAATGTTCCCGCCGGCTTGGAGAAAGCCTGACCTTAAAAAGTCTGACCTTAAGGAAAGTGACGGAAATTCATTCATGGAACAGGAACTTAATACTACACCTATACTGGGTATAGTACTTTATGACCCGTCACGAAGAGCTCCGGCATCGGAAGGTGATTTCCTGGGTATTATAAGCCTGGGCTGTGTTATGGAAAACATGTGGCTCATGGCTAACTCATTAGGTATAAACTTTCACATTGTAAGCTCGCTCAGTGAAGGAGCATTTGAAAAGAAGATAAAGGAGATGATGAATATCCCAGATAAACTTAAAATTGCTTATTCCTTCAGGCTTGGCTATGCCATTAGTACATATAAATACACACGCGTACGTCGCGACGTGGAAGACTTTACTCATCACAACAAATACGGCGCAAAAGGACTTTAATAAAAACCTCATAAACTTTCAACCATGTTAAATAAAATAATATGCCCGACCGATTTCTCAGATGAAGCTAATAATGCAGTTGAATATGCAGCAAAATTAGCGCAGGTATTCAACACGAAATTATTGCTGGTTAATGTTCACCAGATACCTTTAGCCTCTTCGGTTACATTGAGTGAAGGTATAAGCTCATCTTCAAAAGAAGACTCTATGATAGCTGCAGACAGGTTGAAAAATATCTGCCAGGAAATAAACAGGATGTTTAAAATATCGGTAGATTATGAAGTGGATATTACTATACAGTCCTTGTCTGCCAAGCTAGGCTCTACTGGAGATGCAAATACTATAATTGTAATGGGAACAGGAGGGGCCCGCACAATTACTGAATTTTTCTTCGGAACCAATACATACAATGTGATAAAAAAAGCACAATGCCCTGTTTTATTTGTTCCGGCAGGTTGTTCCTATGGCACGTATAAGAATATTGCGTATGCAATGGCTTATGAAGAAAAGGGGCGTCTTGCGTTAAAACCTTTCAGTGAATTTATTAAACCTCTCAACGCCTCAATTACATTTCTTCATATAAGTAAACATGATACAGACTTAAGCAAAGATGTATTTAAAGCCGAAAATGAAGAAATATCAGACTTCTTCAAGGATAAACCAGGGTTAAATTTTGAAAGAATATGGTCCGATGATGTGGCTGATGCTATTGAAAAATACGTAAGGGATCATAATACCGACTTATTAGTGACAGCTGCACATCACAGGAATATTTTTGCTGCTTTATTTGAGCAAAAACCAATACTATCTGATTTAACAGCAGCTCCTTCATTTCCTGTGCTTGTATTTCATGAATAGACAATAAGAATTTACTAACCAATCCAATAATCAAAAACTGATATTATGAAATCATTAACACCTTCAACAAACGCTTACCTGCTCGATGCCGGAATTGAAACCTTACACCAGCAAAGCATGGAATGGCTGGATGATATAGCATTCTGGCGCGATGAGGCTGCCTTTCTGTATGCCCTTGAAATCAGTAAAACAAGCAAAGAAGTCCCTGTCAAAGCTAAGGGTAAACTTGATAAGATTAATGATGAACTTATAAAGATGTCGGCAGGGGAACTCGATAGCCTTTATGAGAAAGTTGAAGCCCATGAGAAGTTTCTCGACCAATTAATCAGCAGTAAGCGTGAGGATGAAGCTTCTTATCGCGAAAAGCATAAGCAGATTGGTGATGAAATAATCAAATTCGGCCTGCGTTTCAGGGAAGTAAAGAAGGGCATGTTTGAAGTTGTAAAACTTACAAAGACAGACCTAGTAGTTGAGGTACCTTCAGGCAAAAAACACTAATTTTTTACGCTTACATTTTGTCTCATCTTCTTCAATCAGAGGGTGAGGCAATTTATTTTATATCTAAGCTCAAGGAATCTTTTACCTGGCACCTGAATTTACGTGCCAGTTTATTATTTTGATTTTTGCTCCTGTTTATTGCCTTTTCTATAGCCAGGATATCACTAGCCCGCATATCCTTTCCCGATGCCTTCACAAAATCATCCATCGATTCAATTAGAACTGTATTATCGTGCCATATACCAATGGTCTCTTCAATCTCTTTTATCTCTTTTATAAATTTCTTACCCACAAGGTCAGGGTTAATACTATACATTAGTTTAGCCGCCGCTACCATTTCTTTTAATTGTTTGCGTATTTTATGCAGGGTTGCGTCACTTGCCTTTTTTGTGTTTAGTTTTCTTATCTTCCTGCAGCAATTCTTAATAAACTTCCTTCCTTCACTCTTGAATTTATCGGTGGGTAGGGTTTCCGATAGAGCCATAACTGAAATATCGTTCCTGTTAAGGTAAGAAGGATCGAAATAGAGAAGGCTTGATTCCAATGAGCTATATAATTCTCTTATTTCACAATTAATTGAATGGATGTATGCCTGTTTAGCAGATGAGGGAAACTTCATGGCCTTTACCCTGGCTTTATTAACCTGTAACTCTCTTACATTCCCGGCATTTGAAAAAAGGCCCTCGAAACATAACGCTTTAATCCCGGCGTCAAACCGACCAGGTGAAATTGACTCAAGAAGTTTATATAAAGCCCGTATCTTCTTTATATCAAGGCGTAATCTATGTATATTATCTTCCCTGAATCCAGCAGATATCTTATTGAAATCTTCACGGAATGATTTCAGAATAGCCCTATGATATCGAGGTATATAGGCGCCTGCCTTTTCAGTTCCCATATTCCGGAAGTTTTAGCTTTCTACTTTAATAATAGCCCCTTATAAGTACAACAATTATTTACGGGAACCGGAGAATACATTATCCAATATATCCATCACAAAACTGCGCCTCTTTTCATTTTTGACACCCATCAATTTTCTGACAATAAATTTTGATCCCCCACTTAAAATTGCACTCAGCGATTGATGATAAAGCTCATTGTCAGAATTCACCTTCTTCAAATAACTCTTTAGTATTGATACCGGGTTTAGCTTATCTCCTATTTGCCTGAAGTTCGACTTAATTAACTCTTCTTTTCCCGCCTTCTCTGATTTGAGTAATTCTATGGCGAAGTGTAGCTCCGCATAGTTTGTTATTTTCTTATTTTCCATTGCCTAATACTTCTTTAATTATACTATTCCTTATTGGGTTTACAAGCAATTGGTTCTTAAATACCAAAAGCAATATTGCTATCACCAGGTATATTCCTGCCACTATTAATAAAGCCGATGCCAATGAGCCTGTATAATGGGCCAGCCAGAAACTTGCTGCCCCTCCTGTAAAAGCAACTACGAGGAAAAATACCAGGCCTATTATATAGGCCGACCATATCCTTGCTCCCACCGATGAGGTTTTATCGGTCGCTTTATAAACTGCAAGTTTATATTGAATATCTGCATATTCTTTAATATTTCCGGCAACTTCTTCTATTTTATCTTTTATTTCTTCCATATTATTCCGGATATTATAAACCAGTTTATAATGGCAATATTAGGATAATGCTTTGCCAGGGGTAATGACGCAAATCATGTGGAATACTGATTGAATTCATGAGAATAAATTCATTTATGCTAGAATTTAGCCCTTGAAATGAAGAGCATACAATCCATAGGGTTAAGAGATTTTCTACTTGAAGTTGGAGAAATATCCCGTTTTACCGGGCGTTTCTTTAAAGAGTTATTCAGGCCGCGTTTAGAATTTCGTGAATTCCTGAGGCAGGCATTCATTATTGGTTATAAATCAGTTCCTTTAACAGGTATTACTGCATTTATAATGGGCCTGGTATTAACTATCCAGTCAAGGCCAACACTTGAAGAATTTGGCGCTGCTTCATGGCTTCCCTCAATGGTTGCCGTATCGTTGGTGCGTGAAATTGGTCCTGTGATAACGGCTCTTATATGTGCCGGTAAAATTGGTTCTAGTATTGGGGCCGAGCTAGGTTCAATGAAAGTAACTGAACAGATTGACGCTATGGAAGTCTCAGGCACAAATCCGTTTAAATATCTTGTAGTTACAAGGGTTCTGGCCACTACATTTATGGTTCCGGTTCTTATCATTATGTGCGACGCTATAGGTATTTTCGGTTCTTACCTTGGCGTAAATATGAAAGGTGTTACTAGCCTGCACTTATTCTACTCCCAGGTATTCGATAAACTTGCCTACGGCGACATTCTGCCGGCGACAGTCAAATCATTCTTCTTTGGTTTTGCTATTGGAATAATAGGTTGTTATAAAGGATACAACTCTAACAAGGGCACTGAGGGCGTTGGAGAATCAGCTAATTCAGCTGTAGTCGTTTCCTCGCTGGTTGTTTTTATACTTGATTTATTGGCTGTACAGGTAGCCGATTTAATGGGACTAACATGATTGAAACGAAAGGACATAATGAATTGAGAAAAGAAGCGGTAAATGGCCAATCGGTTATTGAAATTGAACATTTATATAAATCGTTTGGCGATAACCATGTGCTCATTGACTTTGATATGAAAGTATCTAAAGGTGAGAATGTGGCTGTGCTTGGCAGGTCGGGCTCAGGTAAATCAGTACTTATAAAGTGTATTATAGGACTTTTGCAACCCGAAAAAGGAACAATTAAGGTACTTGGACAAAATGTACCTGGTCTTTCGCACGACGAACTTGATAAAATGCGTGTAAAAGTAGGGTTCTTGTTTCAAAGCAATGCCCTGTATGACTCTATGACGGTAAGAGAAAATCTTGAATTCCCTTTACGCCGCCACTGGATTGAAAAACCAAAAGCCGAAGTTAATGATATGGTTATGGAAGCACTTACTAATGTTGGGCTTGAACATACTGTAGATATGATGCCTTCGGAGTTATCGGGTGGTATGCGCAAACGTATAGGCCTCGCACGTACACTTATTCTGAAGCCTGAAATAATTCTATATGATGAACCTACTACAGGGCTTGACCCAATTACGGGGCGCGATATAAGCCAACTTATAAATGATGTACAGAAAAAATATAATGCTTCATCTATCATTATATCGCATGACATGAATTGTATTAAAATAACAGCTAACCGCATTATTGCCCTCGTCGAAGGAAAACGCCGTGCAGATGGCTCATATGATGAACTAAAAGACACAATAGACCCATTAGTAAAACCATTTTTTGAATAGTATCATGGAAAAGAGCATTTCACGAAATATAAGACTTGGAATATTTGTCACCATAGGGACACTTATCCTCATATATGCATTATATATGATTGGATCGAAAAAGAATTTTTTCGGTTCAACATTCCGCGTTAACGCTATGTTCCATAATGTAAATGGCCTCATGGCTGGCAATAATGTAAGGTTTGCAGGTATTGATGTAGGAACAGTAGAAAGTGTACAGATAATTAACGACAGTTTAATAAAGGTGGTAATGGTAATTGAAACAAAAGACGAGAAATTTATAAGTAAAAATGCTATTGCAAGTATAGGCACCGATGGGCTTATGGGAAATAAAATAGTAAACATAAATGGTGGCAGTACTGAAGCCACTGAATTGAAGAAAGATGATACTATAGCTACCATGCGCCCTATTGAAACAGATGAAATGATAAGAACATTGAACAGGACCAATGATAATATTGCAGTAATTACTGATAACCTCAAAAAAATCACCACTAAAATTAACAGCCCCAACACCATGTGGAGTTTGCTGATGGACACTGTAGTGGCCGACAATATTAAGGAAGCTGTAGTGAATATACGAAGGACGGGTAAGAATTCTGCAGAAGTTACAGGCGATTTGAGTAACATAGTAAAATCAATAAAAGACGGTAAGGGTTCAGTGGGCGCTTTGTTGGCAGATACTTCAATATCGAATGAGATACACCAGGCAGTAGTGAATATAAAAATTACGGGTAGTAGGGCAGCAATTGTAACCGGCGACCTTGACAGTATATTAAAAAAAGTGAATAACGATAATGGTACTATGGGTAGGTTATTTATGGATACAACATTTGTGCCTAACCTTAATAAGAGTATGGAAAACATAAAGACAGGAACAAAAGGTTTAAATGAGGTAATAGATGCTCTTAAACATAGTGTATTTTTGCGGGGTTATTTCAGGAGAAAAGAAAAACATCAGGTTCATATCACTAAAGCTGATTCAAGTCAAAATAAAACCTCACACTAAAATACTATGGAATTTAAGGACTATTATAAAATATTGGGCGTTGAACGGAATGCCTCGGCGGAAGAGATTAAAAAAGCGTTTCGTAAGCTGGCAATAAAGTATCATCCAGATAAAAACCCGGGTGATAAAACAGCTGAAGAAAAATTTAAAGAGATAAATGAAGCCAATGAAGTATTAAGCGACCCGGCAAAAAGAAAGAAGTATGATGAATTAGGCTCTAACTGGAAAAACTATCAGCAAGATGGCAACAAGGCAGAGGATTTTGATTGGTCGAGATGGAGAACCCAGAACCAGGGTAGTAGGCAGGGTTTCGGAACCCATGGAGGGCATGAAGAGATGTTTACTGAGGGCGGAGAGTTTTCTGACTTTTTTGAATCTATTTTTGGAGGGAGCGGTTTTGGACAAAGGAGTACCGGAAGAAGAGCAGCTAAAGGCGAGGATTATCGAACCGAGACAACTATCTCACTTGAAGAAGCATATTCAGGTACCAGTCGAAGAATAGAGCTAAATGATGAAACCCTGGATATAAAATTTAAACCGGGAGTAAAGGACAAACAGGTTTTAAGGCTAAAAGGTAAAGGCGGACAAGGATATAATGGCGGGCCACGCGGAGATATTTACATCACCGTTGAAATTCCCGAGCATCCTCATTATAAGAGAAAGGAAAACGACTTGTATTGTAATGCCCCTGTTGATTTGTACACTGCCATCCTGGGTGGTAAGCAAATTATACGGACCCTTAAAGGCAATATAAGGATTACTATTTCGCCAGGCACAGACAATAGTCAAACCATGAGACTGAAAGGAATGGGTATGCCCATATTTGGTAAAGCAGGAGAGTTTGGTGACTTATATGTACAAGTACGGATTGCATTACCTAAGAATCTATCGGAAGAGGAGCTTGAATTATATAGAGAGCTTGCGGCTATTAACGCAAAAAAGAAAGAGACAAAAACTTCTTGAGCCATGTATGCGGCAAATAAAGAGTTATCTGAGATATTTCATGCCATAGCGGCCATTTACCGCTATAAAGGCGATGACCGTTTCCGTGCCCTTGCCTACGACAAGGCCTCACGCGCTATAGCTTCTCTCCATGAAGATATTGAATCATTTGCCAAACACGACAGGTTAAGCGATATCCCTGGAATTGGCATACATACAGAGGAAAAGATAAAAGAATATTTCCGCACCGGGAAAATTGCAAAATATGAAGAACTAAAAAAAGAAGTACCCGTTGGTATTCTTGACATGACTGAGATATCGGGTTTTGGCCCCCAGTCGGTAAAAAAACTGCACGATGAATTAAAAGTAGAAACAAAAGAAGAATTGGTAAAAGCATTACAAAGTGGTGAAGTAGCAAAACTGAAAGGTTTTGGCAAAAAAAAGGTTGAGGGTATGTTACGCGGATTAAAACTCCATAAGACAATAGAAGAAAGAATGCTTCTATGGGATGCACTTCAGGGTGCTGGCCAGGTTCTTGAAAAATTAAAGAAACTACCGGAAGTAAAAAGAGCTGAAATAGCTGGTAGCCTGCGCAGGATGAAGGAAACCATTGGCGATATAGACATACTTGTATCATGCGAAGCTAAAAACAGGAAGAAGGTTATTACTTATTTCACAGGGCCGGCGTTAGCAAAACAGGTTCTTGCAAAAGGCGACACAAAAGTCAGTATTATACACAAAGAATCAGGCAGGCAAATTGATTTACGGATGGTGAATGAAAATGAATGGGGCTCGGCGCTGCAATATTTCACGGGTTCAAAAGAACATAATGTTCACATCCGAACCATTGCAAAAGACAAAGGGTATAAAATAAGCGAATATGGTATTTTCACAATTAAGAGCAATAAATGGGTAGCAGGAAAAGAAGAGGAAGATATTTACAATGCACTCGGATTTAAAATAATGCCTGCAGAAATGCGTAAAGACAAAGGTGAAATAGAGTTAGCGGCCAAAGGCAAAATTCCAAACCTTGTTACATTAAAAGATATCCGCGGCGATTTGCATACCCACTCTACCTGGAGTGACGGGGCTCGTTCAATAGATGAAATTGCCAGATACATTATGAAAAATCTTCCGTACGACTACTTTGCAATTTCTGACCATTCAAAAGCGACCAGGATTGCCAATGGCATGGATGAAAAACAAATATTGAAACAATTAAAAGAGATAGATAAACTGAACAAGCAATATGGGAAATATTTCATAAAAAAGAGCATTGAAGTTGATATTTTGGCTGATGGTTCCCTCGATATGCCCGACGAAATTTTAGCCCGGCTCGATTGGGTAACAGCTTCCATACATAGTGGCTTCAAGGGCGACAACACCGACAGGCTTATCGCCGCCTGCCACAGTAAATATGTTTCTTCTATAGGACATCCAACCGGAAGATTAATAGGTTCAAGGGAACCTTATAAAGTGGATATTGAAGAATTAATAAAAGTAGCAAAAAACACAGGTACCGCACTTGAGATAAATAGCCAGCCCCAACGAATGGACCTGAATGATGAAATGGCACGCTTAGCCCGGGAAAATGGGGTTAAACTGGTTATTGATACCGACAGCCACGATTTAAATCACTTCAACTATATGAAACTAGGAGTTGCAATTGCCCGCAGGGCCTGGTGTACACCCGACGATATACTGAATACAAAATCGTGGAGCGAGATGAAGAAATTTGCATCTAAAAAACTTAAATAGCTAAAATAATAAGGTATCCTAATTACCCGGATGCTTTTTAAAATATCCTCTCAGCAAAAAGCTATGCTGAAGCGCATCCATAGTTTTATTGAGTTTTTTAGTGCTTTGCTGTAAATTATCAATACTTTGTTTAAGGTTTCCTGCAAATGCCGTATCTTTCATTAAAACACTCCAGGTATTACTATTATTAGCTTGTAAACCTTTCAGCAGTTCACCTGTGATTTGGGTTGAATATGCACTGCTGGTTTTTAAATTAGCCATAGTTTCCTGTAATTCATGCTTCATAATTGTATCATTCATTAAAATACCGATAACCCCGCTATCAGGGTTTATCTTATCAACCATCTTATCTATATCTGATGATATTGTAATCAGTTGACTACTAGTGGTGCTGATATTCCTCAAAGTATTCCTGAATTCCTTATCCGAAGTACTATCATTGACCAATGTTTTAAAGATGCTTTTCTTCTCAGTCATATCAGTGCTTATCTTAGCCAGGTTGGCGGTAATTATTGATACATTCTGGTTTGTATTTATAAGCTTTTCAATAATGCCTTGGCTATCAAATGGATTAACCGAGGCCAGGATACCATTATCCTCAATGCTTTCCCTCGACTTCCATACAGGCTTAATATTTACTTCCTTATTTCCCACAAGGCCTTCTGTAGCAATATAAACCACAGCATCTTTTTTAATAAGAGGCTGAAAGCTCTTATCAAGTTTCATATCTACTTTTATCATCGAATCGTTGAGAAAGGTTATTTTTTCTACAATGCCTGCTTTAACCCCTGAGAAATTGACATTGTCGCCGGTTCTAAGTCCGCTAAGGTTATTATAAATAGCGCTGACTCTGAACGTACGGGAAAAGAGATTTTGTTTAGAGCCAACAAAGAAAATACCAACAACAAAAATGGCAGTACCTGTAGCAACCAATATCCCAAGCATTAATTTTCTTTTCGATTGCTTATCCATGGTTTATCATAATAAATTGAAAATATTCGATATTTGAGTTACAACCATATCTGTAATTATTACAAGCATTAGCGAGTTAATAACCGATGCATTTGTTGCTTTTCCTACACCCGCAGTGCCGTTTTCCGATGTATACCCTTTATAACATCCAACAATTCCAATAATAAAGCCAAATATGAACGATTTAATTATGGAAGGAGCAATATCATTAAATGAAAGTTTCTCTACTACCTGCCCGAAAAACAACCTAAGGCTTATCTGACCCTTTACATTCGCACCAATAAAGGAACCTATAAGTGAAATAGCATCAGCATGTATTACAAGAATGGGTATAATAAGCGTACTTGAAATTACCCTTGTAACAACAAGGTATTTAAAAGGGTTTATCCCCGATACTTCCATAGCATCAATCTGGTCCGATATTTTCATTGAACCCAGTTCAGCTGTAATATTCGAGCCTATGTTGCCGGCGCATACAAGTGCCGTAATAAGCGGGCCAATTTCACGTATAATAGATACTGCTGCCATGGATGGTATGTAGGAGCCTGCACCGAATTCAACAAGCGCCGGCCTGGATTGAAGCACGAGGACTATACCCATTCCTAACGCGGTTATGCTGACAGGGAAAATAGATTTAAAGCCCACCTCATACGCCTGCCTTATAATTTCATTGAATTCAAATGGGGGAAGAAATGCTTCTTTAATGACGCGCAGAACAAACTGAACAGTATCACCAAGCCCCATAGCCCTTCTATAAAGGCCCTTAACTTTGCTATTCTGAACTGATGTTTCTTCTGTTTGCTCCATTGTAATATTCCGCAGGACTAATTGATAATCCTTAACAAACATATTTCCATACAATAACTATATGGATGAGTAGTGTCAGTTTTCAAGCTGATTTACCTCATATTCATTGGCAATGCGCTTTATTCCATTTAAACTCCCAACTATGATTTAAAGTAGGCTAAAAGGATTGAATAGCCAATTACTGAATGGGAAGTCAAAAAAAACTGCTGCCATTATTCAATTCAATCTCATAGCTATATGGTCCTGAAAAGTAAATTGCGAATGCTCTAATTGCTTTTAAAATCTTACAAGGAAAGCAATTATAATACGGTCCTCTGTTTGCCTCAGGTCAGGCGCCCAGCCGGGAATTGTAGTGTAACTTCCGTTAGCCTGCTGAATTAAAACCGGGGTTGTAGAATACCCTGTTGGAGAGGTAACTCCACCAGGGCCTGCAAAGTATGGTACACTAGCCCAGCGGTGAACATATTCCAGCTTAAATTCAAAACTCTGGCTAGGCATCCACGAAATATTGGTGGAATAATCCCATGCATTGAATTGGTTACCCGGGTTTTGCGTAAAGGGGTCTATGCCTTGTTGCAGTGTAGTTTGCAACACGCTCCCGTTCAATAACTGTACTGCGGCAGGAGTAGGCAAATCACTTGCCTGTCCGGTAGGTTCGAGTACCAGGTAGCGGCCGGGGTTGGTCATAACACCACCACCAAACAGCCATGCAAGTTTACCATGTGCAAACCAAATGCGGTTATAAAACATAGCGCTGGCAAAGTACTGTGCATATCCACTGCTTGAAGAGTCCTTGAAACCATTGAAGCCATTTACACCATCGCCCTTTTCATCACCAATATCGCCGGTTAAAGAAAATGCCATTTGTGTAATTCCTTTTGATGATTTTGGCCTGTGGAAATATCTCACTAAAAAACTATTGTCGGAGTGAAACCTGTGCCTGCCGTAAAGGCCGGCCGCATCAGAGCCGTAATAATCATTTGTAAGAAGTTTTACATTTTCATTTGGCATCCATGTAATATTGCCGCCGAACCCAGGCATATCATTAAAACTGCCATAGCTCTGCCAACCATTAACACCCCACAATTCTATCTTCAGGAAATTCGATGGAAATATCTGTACGCGTATTCCGTTAAAAAACCATGGTGTATTATCAGATGTATAGGAAGCCTGGTAATCCCAGTTTTCAACCTGGTAATATGAATTGAGGCCGATATATGACATGAACAAACCACCGTCAATGTTAATACCGTGCATACAGTTAAAGTGACACCCTCCATACGCTTCACTTATATATTGATAGGCACCTTGCAAATCATATTGCCCGCGATACGTACTGTAATCATTTCGAGGAACTACCTGGTCGCGTGTACCGAATTGGGTCATAAAACGAGCGCGCGCTCCATCATAACTAAAATCGCCTCCGAAACCTAAAGCAGAGAGTTGCATTTCATTGTCGCGCGATAAAGCAGTAGAGCCTACAACCGTATGATCAATAGGGTTGGCAAATGAATAGGTTGTATTAGCATCTATAAAAATTTCAGGTGAAAAATATGGGATATGAAATATTGATGAATCTCTTCTGTCGTTACCATTTATCCAGCTCTGGTCCATGTTGTCAAAAGGGTTCTGGTCCTGCATTATCTTCTTCTTTGCAGTGTCCTTAGTTGCAGTGGTTGTTTGTGCATTAGTGAGTTGGCTAAGCCCTAATATTGCTAGAGTCACTAACGCTATTATAATTTTTTTCATAATGTTTATTTATAATTTTTGTATCAAATATTTAATGTTAACTAATTAATCGTGTAGTCTGAATTTTCTTCTCAGAAATTCAAAAACCATCTCTTTATTAAAACTCAGTGTACTTGTGTAAGAAAGGGCATTCTTAACCTTTTTATCATTTCCGTTCACCTTTCGGTGCATTTGGAGTTGCAAAGATAAACAGATTCATGATTGCCTTAATAAAATTGTATCTTCTATCTAAATTATGCCAATAAAGCAAGGGATTTACCCTATGTTCAAACCCATTAATATGAAATTACGTAATTAAATGTATGAAGCATAGCATACTCTTAACATATTTGCTTGTCCTTTTTGGCCTATCAGCAACCGGACAACTTGGCAATTCTGGTAACATAATAGGTGGAGAGAAATATGCCGGCCTTTATTATGAAAACGACTTTTTTACAGGAACAGATATGTATTATACCCAGGGAATACGAGTAGAATTTGTAGACCCTGTATTAAGGTATTCACCTGTTATGTGGTTATTACCTGTATTGGGCCATTCTTCGGTAAAATATGGCTTATCGGCAGGACAAGACTGCTTTACGCCCACAAGTATTACAAGCCCCACAATATTATACGGAAATGAACCTTTTGCGGGGTATATCTATCTCGGGCACTATAAAGCCTCTACTGATGATACTAAAAAACAAATGCTGACGGCTGAGCTTGATGCAGGCGAAATAGGCCCATGTGCCGAATGTGAAGAGGAGCAAAAAGCAATACATAAAGCCGTGCCAGGAAACGTTCAGCCGGACGGATGGCAATACCAGATACGAAGTGCGTTACTGCTTAATTATAAATTACGCTACGAAAACGCTTTATTTTCTGATACGGCAATAGATATTGATGCTATAGGGCAGGCAACTGCAGGTACCGTTTACGATAATGCCCTGGCAGGTTTTGCCCTTCATTTGGGAAAAATGCAATCGTATTTCTCCGCTAACCGAAATTCCGCCTTTCAACTTTATGGCAATTTCCAGGTATGGGTAGAAGGAGTGGCCTATAATGGTACAATGCAAGGTGCTCTTTTTGCGCCCGAGAGTGTTTATACCTTAAGTTCAAAAGAGCTTAATCATATAGTACTTGGCGATTCGTATGGTATTTGCCTATCTTATCACAAAATTCTGCTCGAGTACTCAGGAACCCGCATTACAAATGAAATACTAACAGGAGTTAATCATGGTTGGGGGCATATAGGCATTGTGGTTTTTTTTTGAGCGCTCCTACACTATTCCCTATTTGCTTATTTCTGAATTATAAATTTCCCTTCAGAAATCAAATTACCCGATTCTGTCATTATCCTATAAAAATATACTCCGGTAGGAACTCCACTCCCACTCTCCGCATTAGTAACGGATATTAGGGTAACTGACATTCCATTGTCTGGATAGTTTAATGGCATTGTATACATTTTTTCTCCCATCATATTATAAATCTCGGCTTTAGCTTTTTCGTTACACTCTTTTATCTCAATAGTAAATTGCCCGTTATTAGGGTTTGGATATATTCTTGTATTTTCTATATCACTAATAACCGGCAACCCTGTTGTGCTCTGATATTCATCAGCACCAATGTCTATGCGTCCGCTAACAATCCTTGTTTCTCCATAAAAGTCGCGTTCACTGGTATCAACAGGCCAGCCCGGCATACCACCATTAATACATGTTGAAGCTGGCAACAGCCGGAAATTCAACGCTGACCGTGAAGTATCCGTTAATAACGGGTCTTTAAAAATTGAATGTGCATCAAATCCGCTACCGGTTTTGTAATTTGAAAAACCTGTATACGAATTAGTACCATAGGAATATGAGGCATTAATTGAATCGCCATGAATGGCATAGTACTGGTTGTAATCAAACTTAAACGCTATCGAGTTTCCCCCACTCCAGCCCGAAGATATCATTGTATTAGATGCACTATAGAATATATTATTGTAAAAAGAACAGTGCTCACTGTAACTGAGCGACAACTCACCATTTCCCTCTGCAAGTGTATCATTATTAAAAAAAGTATTGTTTGAAATTGTAGAGTTAATAACACGGCCAGTGCTTACCGGGCCATTATATCCTCCTACCTGCATACCAGCCATACCATTCCTGTATATCATATTATCTCTAACTGTAATACCGGCCGTAGTATCTCCCGGAGTCTCGCATCCAACTTCTATACCCCAATCATTGTTATAGGATGCATTCTGTTCAATTGTAATATTTATGCCCCCGTCTACATAAATACCGCCGGCTGAACTGTCGTATATCGAATGGCATTTATAAATTGTGTTCCCTTTTACCAAGCCATTCCTGGCATGATCTGTAGCTTGGTTGGGGCTTACGCCTTCATTACCCTCCATATCAATACCAATATTGGCATTGCTATCTACTATGTTGTCTATGATGCTGAAACCATCCACATTTCCGTTAACTGAACAAACTTCGCTGAAACCGGGAGCATTATCATAAAAATGGTTACCCTGGATAGTTAAATTTTGCAAGGCAGTGCTTGAATCTCCATACACAATTAAAGGATTAACATTATCGTTCGTATTAGGGATAGCGGAAAAAGTAGTGTTCCAGTATATGTGATGAATAGTGCAATTACTAATGGTTATATAATTTGAGACTCCATCAATAAATATACCAATACTCGTATTATTACCTACACAGTTGTAGAATTCCAACCCGTTTACTTTAATATAACTCTTGTTGGAAATAGTAAGTAATTGCACTGCTGCTCCATTTCCATTCAGAACAACATTGCCGCCCTTATAATTAGTAAGGGTTATATAGCCCCCTATGGCTGAACCTGAAACAGAAACTGTATCCTGTTCGTAATAGGTTCCGGCCATTATCTGAATAGTTGTACCCGGAGTAGCGTTATTACAGGCATGCTGAATTGTTTTCCAGGGGGTGGTTATACTTTGCGCCTGTGCTTTAGTATAACTATCATTTCCTGAATTTGAAACATAATATGTTTGGCCATAACCTGACAAACTAATAATTACAAAAGTGATTATTAGCGACACGCATAGTTTACTAATCATTGCATTTAAGTATTAGTTTGATATTCAGTCCCAATTATATTTATCAAATTTAAAAAAATAGGGCAATTACTGAAATGTAAAAAAATAGGAGAGCCCTATCATGACCCGTTAAATGAATTTAAATCACGGCGAAATCGGTTTAGTGGCTGTGCCTGAAAAATAGAACCTCACAATGCAATTTTCTTCTTTAATAATGGCTTTTCCCAAGTACAAATTCTATACGTATATCGTCAACATAGAATTCCTTTTTGCCATTATTCCATGGATAAACAGCCAACGTATTTTCAGGTTTATTAATAGAATCGTCACGAAATAAAAAATCGGAACTTATCATCTGCCACTTATTATTTTTTACATAAGGCTGATCAAGGTTACGCGATTCCCACATTATTACTTTTCCTGCCGGGTTACGAACTTCCACTACCATGTTGCCTTTAGCGCTATCAGCCATAAGGGTCCACATACTTACCTTTACCCTGCCCACTTTTTCAGTCGATATTTCATGAAAGGGCTGAATGAAAGTAAGGCCATACATATGAATTGTATCTAGCTTATTTGAAAATATACCCGAGTGGGCATATTTTGAACTCAAGGTTACTGTTGTCCACCCCTTTATAGATTCAAAATCATTATAATACACCAACCCTCTTTGCTTTGTTTGGGTACATGCTCCTAAAATTATCAGCAACGGGTAAATAACTTTCTTCATCTGCCAAAACAACAAGAAATACCTACATTGCGAATATACAATGTTATGTTGAACCCCTGTAAATACTGTTAAGTCCCCTGAACGTATTTGTTTGGCAAAAAAACACTTTCTATAGGCCCAAATCGTTTAGCTTTGTATGAAACTAAAAAAGGCTCTCTTTTTCCGGTTTAGAATTGAATATTACATGATTAGCAGGTTGTGGCATAAGGTTCTTATAGTTATTTCCGTATTCCTTGTTTTTACATTTTTATATAAACTGCTGGAAAAACCCAGTATTTACCACAGTACAATTGGTAAAATAACTAACAATTATTTGCGGGTTAAAACAGATAAAGGTTCTGAAATAGTTGAGTCAGATACGGCCTTTACCCAATTCCAGGGGAACCATGAAGCAAATTGGGATGCCGTTTATTATCGCGGAATCCGCGACAGTATGTATTCCGGTACAACTAAAATCACACAGTACCGGTACGCATTTTACCCTTTCTTTCCTATGATATGGAAATTATCACATGCCAATTCTCATGGAATAATACTGCTTAATTACCTTTTCTTCGGCCTTTTCCTTCTCCTGTTATCTTCCGTATTCATGAAGGGAACAACATCAGAAATATTCTTCTTCGTCATTGCCCTGTTATTGCCAACATCAATATCTTACCGCATACCTTATACTGAATCATTATTTGCCCTTACATTTTCATTGGCAATAATTGGGTTACTAAAGCAGAAATACTGGTTGTATTTTATAGCCATGTTATTTTTTACCATGACCCGGCCCGCGGCACTAATGTTTTGTGCTGCATTTTCAATAATTAATCTACTGCAGTTCTTCCGGCATAAAAAAATCCTCCTCTTTATTAAAGAGTGTTTACTAACTGCCCTGCCGGTAATAGTTGGTGTATTTATAGTAACTCTTATACAGTTTTATTACAGTCATTCCTGGACCTCGTACATTGAAGCATGCGGCTTATGGACTAAAAGGCCTGATTTATACAAAGCTGTGTCCGACTGGTCTGTAGAAGGGTTTAGCATGAATGCTTTCGCTATTTTCTTCTTTGCTGTGCCTGTAATCGTCTACGCCATAATTAAATGTATAAAAACCCTTTCTTCTAAGACAACACCCAATTCAGTCTCATTATTCGGCGGAAATGAAGTATATATAAAAGAATATATGTTCAACATATCTATTTTGTTCATCACCATATTTTCTTTCTTTACACTATGGGCAAGCGGTTACGATATTAATGGGTTCTCGCGCTACACTATGGCAACTCCCTTCTTTTACATAATACTGTTTCAACTACCCCAAAAACTTGAAACAATGCCTTGGGCCTATAAAGCCTCTGCCTTCATTATAGGAATAGCAGGTATACTACTTTTTCTAATGTCGACCGAATATGCAGGAGATATTTTAAGATTTCAGTATCTTGGGCTTTACCTATTAATACCACTGGGGTTTATGATAATTTTCCAGCAGTATTTTTCAAACAGAGTTAAAATAATTTTGCTGATCCTGTTCTTAATACCTTGTTCAATATGGCACGCGTATTTATTTAATATGTACCTGGGCGATACCTGGATATTTACCTGAGAAAAATGATTAAAAGAATCTTTATATTTTTATAGATACTTCCTGAACCATGGAATTAAAAAACATTAAACTATCCATAGTTATACCCGTCTTCAACGAGGAGCATAATATTCCCATATTATACAGCAAGGTGTCGGAAGTATTGAAAGAAGTTATTTCTCATGAAGTAATTTTTGTAAATGATGGCAGTCGCGATAATTCGCTGGCTGTAATTTCGGAAATTGTCGGAAAGAATACCAACTCAAAATACATTAACCTTACCCGTAATTTCGGTCAACAGGCCGCACTTACTGCGGGATTAGACTTTGCAACAGGAGATATTGCAGTTACCATGGATTGCGACATGCAAGACCCCCCGGAATTAATACTGGAGATGTTAAAAAAATGGCAGGAAGGAGCGCTGGTTGTATATGGAAAACGAAAGGAAAGAAGTGACAATTTCCTGAAGAAATATAGCGCAAAAATATACTACGCTATATTCCGGAGAGTTGCAGAAATATCGAATGCCGGTGATATTGGGGAGTTCAGGCTCATGGACAAGAAAGTGCTTGGTGAGCTAAAGAAAATGAACGAAAAATCAAGATACCTGCGTGGAATGATATCGTGGTTAGGGTTCAACTTCGCCGTTATAGAATATGACCGCCCTTTAAGAAAACATGGTAAAACAGGATTCAGCATTGTGAAAATGGTGCGACTTGCAATGGATGGCATACTCAGTTTCTCCCTACTACCTTTAAAGCTGGGCTTTGTAATTGGTGTGCTGTGTATACTGACAGGGTTAATATTTTTGGGCTATATTTCTTACGATGCCCTCATAAATCACGTTAACTATCCTTTATATAAATGGTTAGTTGTAGCATTATTTCTGCTGCTTGGATTTATGTTCATATTACTATGGATAGTGGCAGAATATATAGGCAGAATTTTTGATGAAACAAAAGGCAGGCCTATTTATGTTATTAGCAATACAGGCAATATATAATCCTGCATGAAAATCCTTATGCTCAATTATGAATATCCGCCTTTGGGAGGAGGCGCAGGTGTTATTACACAGAATATTTCTGAAAGGCTTGCCGGGTTGGGGCACAGTGTTACCGTAGTTACAACATGGTTTAACACTGAGAAAGAAGTTGAAGAAAAAGGCAACTTAAAAATTATCAGGCTTAGATCAAAAAGAGTGCATACCCATAAATCAAGCGTGACTGAAATGCTGTCCTGGATTTACCAAAGCAAAAAATATCTCAAAAATTACGGCAGGCAAAATAAATTCGATATATGCTTTGCCAACTTTTCAATACCGGGTGGCGAAGTAGCGTTCTACTTAAAGAAGAAATATGGATTAAAATACACTGTTATCTCCCACGGACACGACATTCCATTGCAATTCCCTAAACAAATGCGCTGGTTTCATTTGGCAACCTATAACCGGATTAAAAGAATCTGCATGCAATCGGAAGCAAACTTTGTTCAAACTGTTACCATGAAAAATAATATTGACAAATTCTTAGGTGAGAAATATGCCACTAAAAATATACTTATTCCAAACGGTATAGATACAAATACGTTCACACCCGATTATTCACAAAGAAGCAACATATTCAAAATAGTATTTGCAGGCAGGCTGGTTGAGCAAAAGGACCCGTTTACTTTTCTCAAAGCAATAAAACTTTATGCGGAGAAAAATAGAAACTTCATTGTACATATTATTGGCGATGGAATATTGCGCAAAGGCATGGAGAATTATGTAAAGGCAAATCATATAGATGAAGTGGTAAAATTCCTTGGCTGGATATCAAAGAACGAAATAGTGAAAGAATATCAGGCAGCCCATGTTGCAATTGTTTCATCTGTCTTTGAAGGAATGTCCATTGCAGTTCTTGAATCTCTTGCCTGTGGCTGTTTCCTTATCACTACTCCTTTAGATGGTATTGATGAAATCATTACCAAAGATGAGAATGGGATTATTGTTAATTTTCATTTGCCCGAGGAAATTGCCCAACAATTAGAACATTACCACAATGAAAAGTACTTGAGCGGATATAAGGTAAGCGATATGGTAATGGATAAACTTTTAGAGCAATATAATTGGGATATTATTGTGAAAGAATATGAAAAGACCTTTAAGCAGTTAATAAACCAATGAGGGGTCTACACATAATAGATACCCTTTGGCTTGGTGGTGCACAAGCCGTTGAGCGCGACTACTTTGAGAATCAGCCAAACAATAAGGATATTTTTTTATATGTATTGCGTAAATCAAATCCTAAGATAGACATTAAGCACCCTAACGTATTTGCTGAGAATTCATTTAGCCGATATAGCTTCTCCCCTATCTTCAGTATTAGCAGGCTTATAAAGGAAAATAAGATAGATATCATTCACTGCCATCTTTTACGCTCACACCTATTTGGTTACCTTTTAAAAAGATGGTTTCACCCTAATATTAAGCTAATAATACATGAACATAGTGATATTATAGATAATGAAAGGCTTTCCATTCCAATATTAAAATTTATTCGAAAGCGAGCAAGCCTATTCATCACGTGCTCCAATGCATTAAGGAGAGACCTGGTACAGAAGATTACTATTGTGGATGAAAAAACAGTAACACTTTATAATGGTATTAACCTAGAGAAGTTCGATAGAAATACCACTATTTTTAATGTTGCAGAAGAAAAAAAGAAACTAAGCATTCCTGAAGATGCATTTGTCGTTGGTTTTATTGGAAGGCTTACACAACGCAAAGGCTGGCAAGAGTTTATTGAAACGGCCAATCTCCTTAAGGATAATAGCTCTATCAGGTTTGTTATTGCCGGGGATGGAGAGGATAAGGAGAAGCTACTTAGCCTGATATCTTCATATAAACTTGACAACGTAATTTATCTTGGTTATGTTTCTAACCCGGGATGGTTCTATTCATTAATCGATTGCCTTGTTATTCCATCGCATTATGAGCCCATGGGAATAACAGCCATTGAAGCCCAGGCCATGGGAGTGCCAGTTATTGCAAGCAATGTTACCGGCCTCAATGAGATAATTACTAATGAAAATGCAATACTAGTTGAGCCCAAAAATGTTCAGGAACTAAAGAAAGCTATAAACCGGGCAAAGGATGATTTGGCTTTATGCAGACATTTATCTGATAGTGGGCTTAGAAACGCCAAAAACTATTCGATCGGGAATTATGTGCAAGAGCTTGATTCTATTTACAATTCAATTTCATCTTCCCAATAAATGGAGTTAAGTATTATCATAGTGAGTTATAATGTTGAAAAACTAGTACTTGAATGTATTGAATCCATTTACAAGTACCTGAATGGTACTTTATTTGAAATGATCTTAGTAGATAACAACTCAACCGATAATATTGTAGATACAATTCCCAAACAATTCCCTGAAGTACATTTAATAAAGAATATCAGTAATGTTGGCTTTTCAGAGGCCAATAACCAGGGAATAAAAGCGGCTAAGGGTGATTACATTCTACTATTGAACCCCGATACATATTTAATCGACGATTCCCTGAAGAAAATGTTGACCTATGCAAAGACTCTTGATAGTTCTACCATAATAACCCCTCAATTATTAAACACTGACCATTCTATACAGACATCAGTATGGAAGGACAAAAGCCTGACTGTAATGGCCCTTGAGCTTCTACGGGTATTTATTGACAGGTATCCATTAAAAGAATACACAGCACCTCAAACTGTTGAAAATGTAGCAGGTGCCGCCATGCTTTTCCCAAAATCAATTATAGAGCGTATAGGGTATTTTGACAGTGAATTATTCTGGATGGAGGATTTTGACTTCTGTTACCGTTTGCGCCAACAAGGTGGCCAGGTAATCTATTTCCCTGAATCGTCAGTAGTGCATTATGGCGGAAAGAGCTCAGCCCAAAATCTTACCCTAGCTTATGCAAATGCTAACATTAGTAAACTGAAGTTCTATGAAAAACATTCTTCTGCTTTCAGGACTTTCCTTGCAGAAACAATAATCTTCATTCATATAACCAGCAGATTATTGCTTTTCATGGTATTATCTCCTTTCAATAAAAACTTTCGGAGCCAATTCTCTGCCTATGCTTTTACTTTAAGGAAATACTTTAGATACATCTTGCAAAATGACAGAACATTGCATTGATTGCTATAAATTGGCCTCAGTGAAATGGAAGTCGTAGTTGGCAGTACTTGCCTTCTTGCCAATAATAACTACTGATGTGCGGAAAGAAGGGATGATGTGAAATATCTTCCTTATAAACGATACAACTCCGGCTTTAGCGGGGCCATTTTCCCCAAAGAAATATTTCTTTACAACATTGAACCCCATCCTCCCGAATATTTCAACTGCTTCTTTCATTGTATATTCCCTCCAATGCAGGCTTACAACATAATTTTCCTTTCTGTTCAGTTGGTCAAAAAAATACTGTACAGGCTCATGTATTGAGCACCCTACTAGAAGCTTGAACCTATTATCGATACAAACCTGATTTGGGATTGCCATATATAGGTATCCGTCTTTCCTAAGTACCCTGTTAACTTCCTGCATAACAGGCAACGGGTTAAAATTCAAATGCTCCATTACCTCGCACATTATAACCATATCAAATGACTCATCAGCATAAGGTAATTTATAGCTCCGCAGATTAACACTCTCAAAGCCAATGCCATGCTTTGCATACAGTTCCTGCAATCTTTTTGATTTATGAAACTCAGGAATATCTGTTCCGGTTACCATAAACCCCAATTGCTTCAACGAAATACTTACAACGCCAAATAAAGAACCTATCTCTAATACCTTCATGCCTTTTTGAAGAATCGGGGCCACGTCATTAACTGTTCGCGCGTACGAATATTTCAAGTCATTTAAATACTGGTATTCCTTCTCCCCTGCCGCATTTTCCAAAAGGTCAATAGGGGTATCCTTAAAAGTGAGTATAGTACTATTTACCAGTGATGAATAATCCATAATGGTTCTTTATTTCCACATTATAACAGGCAGCCTGAAGAAACGTAATACTGAATTAAGGGTATAAACGACAATATATGCAGGGGCATACAATACCTTTGGCAACTTTGATTCTGAATGCTCTGATGCAAGAGCAGGTATTCCTGTTTTCTCTATCTGAAAATTATTTACTTCACCCTTTTCAATTACTAGCATACCGTTGTAGTAATGCAATCCTTTTATTGATTTTGTTAATGAATCTACTTTAAGTACACCTTGTTCAGAATAGTGTGCGTTTAATTGGTCGATGATATTTTTACTGAATTCAATAAATGTCCCCTTTCGCTTGTACCCGCCTCCATACTTCAGCCAATACGATGTATGCAGGTCTTCACATATATAAATGCCATCAGCTTTAACTTGGTCGAATATTTCTTTAAACGCCGTTATCTGTTGCTTCATGGTATGCCCACCATCGTCTATTAAAACATCTATAGGCGGGACTTGAGAAAGTACATTCTTAAGAAAAAGCTTGTCAGACTGTGAACCTGTGAATATTTTAATTCCTTCTTCCTCAAACTTTTTGCACTCAGGGTTTATATCAATTCCATAAATCCTTGCTTCATCGCCAAAATAGTTTTTCCACATTTGCAAGCTACCACCGTGGTACACTCCTATTTCAAGTATAACCACTTGTTTACCTCTATACTTAGCGAAGTACTGTTCATAAATATCAAAGTAGTGGGTACATTTGTGAATGAGCCTTCCCGGGTTATTTCTGAAATATTTCTCTAAGTCACTCATGCATTCTCCTTTTTCCAATAAACACCCGTCCAGTCAATGGTCTTTATTTCTTCAGTAATACCGTGGTGCTTCCTGTAATCCTCAACTGCTTTCATGCATGCAGGTACTGCGCCCCAGTCATCAATAATAATATATCCGCCTTTTGAAAGCTTAGGATATAGATTAGTTAGCCCATCCATAGTAGATTCGTACATATCGCCATCTAGCCGCAGTATAGCTAGCTTATTTATAGGAGCCTTAGGTAATGTATCCTTAAACCAGCCTTTCAAAAACTTAACCTGTTCATCTAAGAGTCCATACTTCTCAAAATTATGTTTTACTTCATCTAAAGATACTTTCAACTCTTCAAATTGAAAATGTTTATCGCCTCTATCAGCAGGATATTTATTAGGGTCAGGTGTTGGCAGGCCTTCAAATGAGTCAGCTACCCAAACAAATCTATTAGTAATATTTATTTCTTTAAGTATTGCCCTCATAAGAATTGTAGAACCACCCCTCCAAACACCAAGTTCAATCAAATCACCTTCAACATTATTCTCAATAACATCTCTCACACAGAATTCTATATTGTCAAGTCGCTTCATGCCGACCATGGTATCGGCATACATGGGCCTGTCCTTCCCATTCAGGCGCTCCTCTTCACTTGATTTGTTTACCTGGCTTATTGTATAGTTCATTGGACGAAGCAACCTGTCTAACCAACGTAACTTCCTTGAAACAACTCCATGAGTCAACCTAACCGGAATATATTCCTTAGTACCCACTCGGTGATAATCCGTGAGCATTTTCTTCAAAAGATTAATATATGCAGAACTTTGCTCCATAAGGGTTAACTAAATTCTCTTTTTAATCGCCTTTTAATAATAATGTGTAGCGAAAATATTTTCCTAAGATTACGCCCCAACTGTAGCTTTCTGTATTTTGCCTTGAGTTCTTTCCCATGGTTCTCGAAAGATTGACTAAACCCTTTGTCTATCTTAATCTTTTGAATAAGGCCCAGCACTTCTAAAGGTACATTATTGCCCACAGCTATTATTCCTAGTCCACAACTATGTGTAAACGCACATGAAGGGTAAAGTTTGCTTATTTCTGCCCAAAATTTCCAAACGCCAAAACCCTTACGGCGTATTTGGGTATCGTGAAATAATACCACTGCTTTATCAGAAAGCTTGGGAAACCAATTATCAAAATCGTGCTTTACAGCATCATAGGTATGTAATCCATCAATATTCAATATATCAATGCTCTTATCTCTAAACTTATCCTTTGCTTCGTCAAATTTCATTCTAAACAATGTGGCAATATCGGCATATTCCTCCTTCACGTGATTAACTATACTCTCATAAACATCTTCATAATAGAAGCCAGAGTGTTCATCTCCTAACCATGTATCAATCGCGTAGCATTTGACCGGTATATTATTTTCTTTAACTGACTGACAAAAGGCAAAGAAAGAATTACCGCTATGTGTACCAAGCTCCACAACAATGGTAGGCTTTAATCGAGCTGTTAAAAAAAAAGCAAAAGGTATATGGCCTATCCAAAAACCAGGAAATTCAAGCCGTTTTGGGTTATACGTTACCTCTGGCTGCGATTTAGTTCTCTCCACAAATCAAATTTAACAATAATAGCCACTGGCAGTGTTTTACAAAATAAATGTATTTACAGGCCTAGTTATTTGACAATAGTTCCACCTTGGCAAGTTCTTTAAACCGTGAATGTTCTTTATTTAAGTCCTTTTTCAAAATAAGTACACTGCAACAAATGAAGTTATATTCAAAAGGCTTGTTTTGCATCTGCGGATACACTTGCTCAAACATGCTAACAGGAATTGTTTTAAAAACAGTTATATGCGGGGTAAAATTTCTCCTATTTCGTATGCTATTACTCAATTGCATATCTATTCTTTCAAATATCTGTTTTATTGGTTCTTGGTTTTCTATTGCCATATAAATTGTCTTTTTGCCTCCATTGTTAAAATAACTGTATCTATTAGTCTTAACCTGAAAAGAAAATATACCCCGGCATGCCCAGGTAATCAAGTTAATTATTTTGTCATCGCAGGCTTCAACGGTCCTTACCTTCATTAGGGATATATGAGCAGGGCTTTTACGTGCTTCTCTGTATGATACACCATTGTCTACCTTTAAATTCAGAGTATGGTTATTTATACTAAAAGGAGGTTGAATAAGTGGGAAATATTCATATCGATTCGAATCAATCAGGTTATCATCCTTTTCGTATCCAAATAAGTTAAGCTGCATTTGTTCAAAAATAAATAGTTATTAACTATAATTACAATTGCACTAACTTATTAATTATTTTAACACAAGATTTTTTTTGCTAAAATCGATAGCAGAAATTTATTTGCCGGCAAAAAGATATTGCCGGATAGTATCCATAGGGGGGGGAGGGTAAATTTTGGAGTTATCTAGCTCTTATTCTCTGAGGCTGAAAACTTCATATCAGTTGTATTATCTGGTAAAGTGAAATAAAAGGTACTTCCTTTTCCTGCAAGCGATTCTACCCATATTTTACCGCCCTGGCGCTCGACAATCTTTTTACAAACGGCAAGCCCAATACCCGTTCCCTCATATTCGCCAATAGGGTGCAGTCGTTGAAACAGTTCGAATATTTTACCAATATAATTTTCAGCTATACCAATTCCATTGTCTTCAACTGCAAACTGGTAATATCTATCATTTTTTTTACAAGAAATTTTTACCCTTGGTTCACCAGTTTTATTAAACTTTATTGCATTACTTACAAGGTTTTGCAACAACCTCACCATTTGCAGATGGCTACCACTAACTGTTGGAAACACATCGGTGGTTATAACAGCTTTGTATTCTTTAATGGAGTTACTCATGTTATTAAGCACTTCTTTCATTACGTCATTAACATCCACTTCTTCCTCCTGCTCCTCGCCTGTTCTGTTTATACGTGAATATTCAAGCAAGCCGGTAATCAGGTCGCGCATACGGTAACCTGCGTTAACAATATAATCCATGTAAACTGCTATCTCCGAATCTTTTTCAATCTTCAGTTTGTCTTGCATCAACTGCACAAAACTTATAATAGTACGAAGGGGTTCCTGCATATCATGCGAGGCTACGTAGGCAAATTTCTCCAGCTCTTTATTGCTCCGTGTTATTTCCCTTGTACGTTCCTCCAGTTCTTTATTAAGTGCCAGCAAGCTTTTCCTCTGGGCATAAAGTTCATTGGTTTTTTTATATAGTTCAGCAAATATGCCGACCTTGGCCCTGATAATTTCCGGGGTAACAGGTTTTATCATATAATCTACTGCACCTGTTTTATATCCCCTGAAAATGTTTTCAAGTTTTTCATTATTAGCCGTCAGGAAAATAATGGGTATGCTTTTCAACTTATCTCTTTCCCTTATAAGCGCAGCCGTTTCAAAACCATCAAGCAGAGGCATGTGCACATCCATTAAAATAATGGCAAAGTCATGCTGGTTAATCAGTATCCGTAATGCATCTCTGCCCGATTCAGCCTTTATAAGATTGTATTCGCTGTTTTTCAATATAAGCTCCAGCGCCAGCAAATCTTCTTTCCTGTCATCAACAAGCAGTATATTGATTCTTTGTTCGGCGCTCATTGTCTTTTTCCGCTCAGTTATTTCAAGGCCGGGCATCAAACTAAAACTTATTTAATCCATACCCTCATTAACATCACTAACTGGTCAACATTTACAGGTTTGGTAATATAATCTGAGGCTCCCGATTCTATGCACTTCTGCCTGTCGCCTTTCATAGCTTTTGCAGTTACTGCAATAATAGTTATCTCATCATTTTTTTTCTCTTTCCTGATACGTCTCATGGTTTCATAACCATCCATTTCCGGCATCATTATATCCATCAGCACAATATCAATATCATCGTGCTTCTTAAGCAGGCCAATAGCTTCCTCACCGCCTTCGGCATTCAACGCATTAATACCAAAGCGCTCAAGTGCAGTGGTAAGGGCAAATAGGTTCCTTATATCATCGTCGACTATAAGTACTTTTTTACCCTTCAGTACATCATCCGACTTCCAGTAATTGTTAATGATATCCTGAACTTTTTTCGGCATATTGTTATATGGCCTGTGCAGGAACAAGGCTGTTTTATCGGCCAGTTGTTCAAGGGTGCCTTTTTCTTTTGATATATAAGCTTTGGAAAGTCGCTTTGCCTGTGTCTCTTCTTTTTTCGTAATGTTTTTCGGTGAACGGACAATTACAGGCATTTGCGGAAGGTTCTTCTCTTCTTTCAATGACTTAAGCACATTGACACCTGAGCCGTCTGACATGGCCGCATCTAATACTACACAATCAAAGCGTTTTTTATCTATAAGCGATAAGGCTTCCTGCGATGTTTTAGCCACGGTTAAGCGTATATCATCACCCTCCAGTACTTTTTCAATATCTGAAATATCAACATCATCGTCTTCGACAATCAGCATATCTTTTACCTTCTTATTGGTAATGTAAAGAATGTCCTCGAAAAGATATTTCAGGGCATTCTCCTTTAAAGGCTTCTGCAGACAGTTCCTGGCACCTCTTCTTAAGCCCACTTCTTTATCTTCTTCACCTGATATAACATACACCGGTATGTGGCGGTACTTTAAATCGTTTTTTAGGCGATCAAGCACTTTCCAACCATTCATATCGGGCATATTTATGTCAAGTGAAATAGCATCGGGCGTGTACTGCTCAAGGTAATCCACTACCTCGCGCGATTTGGTGACAAGTATCATTTTCACTCCGTAGTCATGCGATTTTTCAAGCATTATTTTAGCGAAACGCAGGTCATCTTCTATCATCAGCAATAATTTCTCGCCCTGCCTGTAATTCGTGCGGTCATCACCTATTTCATTAGTAAGGTACGATTCCTCGCTGTGCCCGTTACCGTTTATAATTACCGGTAGTTGTGTTGTGCCCCCGTTTTCAGGCATATTGGAACGACCAATTATTTGGGGCACAAAGTTTAAAGGCAGGAACAGCGTAAATTTACTGCCCTCGCCAAGTTCGCTTTCAAGTTCTATTGCGCCACCTAATACATCGGCCAAACCACGACTTATCGATAAGCCAAGGCCCGTACCTCCGTACTTGCGACTGGTAGAGCCTTCGGCCTGCTGGAATGCTTCAAATATTATATTCTGTTTGTCTTTCGATATACCTATACCCGTATCGCTTATTTCAAACGCGATAACCATTTTTGATGCATCAAGTAATTCATTCCCTGTCTTCCAGTTCCTGTGTGCCTTGTAAATCCTCAATTTCACGCTGCCTTTTTCGGTAAACTTAAATGAGTTCGACAACAGGTTTTTCAGGATCTGGTTCAACCGGTGCGGGTCGGTTTCTATATACTCAGGAATACTGTCATCTACTTCTATATTAAACTTAAGGTGCTTGGCTTCGGAAACGTGAGTAAATGTAGTTTCGACAAACCTGGTAATTTCATGGAAGCTGACAGGCAATGTTTCAACTGAAATATAACCCGACTCAATTTTCGACAAGTCAAGGATATCGTCAATCAGCTGAATTAAATCTTCACCGCAGGAATTTATTGTTTTCGCAAACTGTATCTGCTGATTCGACAGGTTTCCTTCACGGTTTTCAATAAATTCGTGGGCCAATATCTGCAAGCTGTTTAAAGGTGTTCTTAATTCATGCGACATATTCGCAAGGAACTCCGATTTATATTTAGATGTCAGTGTTAACTGCTCTGCTTTTTCTTCCAGCGATTTACGTGCCACCTCAACCTCTTTGTTCTTCTGCTCTACTTCTTCCTTCTGGTTAGCAAGCAGGAAGGCTTTTTCCTCAAGTTCTTCGTTTGTTTTACGCAATACTTCCTGCTGGCTCTTAAGCTCACTTGCCAGCGATTGCGATTGTTTCAGCAGGTCTTCTGTTCTTGAACTGGTTTCAATGGTATTCAACACAATACCTATACTTTCTGTTAGTCCTTCAAGGAAATCCTGGTGGGTTTGACTGAATGAATCAAATGAAGCCAGCTCGATTACCGCTTTCAACTGGCCTTCAAACATTACAGGAAGTACAAGTATGTTAACAGGGGTTGCTTCACCAAGCCCTGAACCTATTTGTATATAATCGCCCGGTACGTTCGTCAACAGTATCCTTTCTTTTTCCAGTGCACACTGACCTACAAGGCCCTCGCCCATTGCAAATTCATTGGAGACATCTTTTCTCTTCCTGAAGGCATATGCCGCAATCAGTTTGAGTTTAGAGTCCATAATATTTTCTTTCTGCTCCATTATATAGAACAAACCATGCTGTGCATTTACCACCTGTGCCAACTCGGAAAGGATACGTTTTGTTACCGTATTCAATTCTTTCTGGCCCTGTAACATCTGCGTAAACTTCGCAAGGTTCGATTTCAGCCAGTCCTGCTCCTGGTTACGGAACGTTGTTGCTTTCAGATTCGATATCATCTGGTTAATGGTATCCTTAAGCGCTTCCACCTCACCTTTCGCTTCCACACCAATGGTTCGGGTAAGGTCACCTTTTGTAACCGCCGATGCCACTTCAGATATAGCGCGCACCTGCGTGGTAAGGTTTGCTGCAAGCTGGTTTACGTTTTCAGTAAGGTTTTTCCATGTTCCCGATGCACCCGGCACGTTTGCCTGGCCGCCCAGTTTTCCTTCCGCACCTACCTCACGGGCCACGGTTGTTACCTGGTCAGAGAATATTGCAAGCGTATCGGTCATCTCGTTTATTGTATCAGTAAGCTGTGCCACCTCGCCCTTCGCATCAATAGCCAGCTTTTGCCTCAGGTTACCTTTTGCAACGGCTGTCACAACTTTTGCTATACCACGCACCTGACCCGTAAGGTTACTTGCCATAAGGTTCACACTATCTGTTAAGTCTTTCCATGTTCCGGCAACACCCTTCACCTGTGCCTGGCCACCCAGTTTTCCATCTGTACCTACCTCACGCGCCACACGCGTTACCTCTGATGCAAATGAATTGAGCTGCTCCACCATGGTATTAATGGTGTTCTTTAGTCCTAATATTTCTCCTTTTACGTCTACCGTAATAAGTTTTGAAAGGTCACCACTGGCCACTGCCTTCGTTACCTCGGCAATGTTACGCACCTGTGCTGTAAGGTTACCCGCCATCTGGTTCACACTATCCGTTAAATCTTTCCATGTACCGCCGACACCTGGCACAAAAGCCTGACCGCCAAGTTTACCGTCGGTACCTACTTCACGCGCCACCCTGATAACCTCAGAGGCGAATGCACGAAGCTGGTCCACCATCGTATTAATGGTTTCTTTAAGCTGCAATATTTCACCCCGCACGTCCACTGTAATCTTTTTCGACATATCTCCGTTTGCCACGGCAATTGTTACATCGGCAATGTTACGCACCTGTGCCGTAAGGTTACCAGCCATCTGGTTCACACTATCCGTTAAGTCTTTCCATGTACCCGCAACACCCGGTACGTTTGCCTGGCCACCGAGTTTTCCTTCTGTACCTACCTCACGTGCTACACGCGTTACCTCTGATGCGAATGCTCGAAGCTGGTCCACCATGGTGTTCAGTGTTTCTTTAAGCTGCAGTATTTCACCCCGCACGTCCACTGTAATCTTTTTCGACATATCTCCGTTTGCCACCGCAATAGCCACATCGGCAATGTTACGCACCTGTGCTGTAAGGTTACCCGCCATCTGGTTCACACTTTCCGTTAAGTCTTTCCATGTACCGCCCACACCCTTCACCTGCGCCTGGCCACCCAATTTACCTTCCGTACCTACCTCGCGCGCTACACGTGTTACCTCTGATGCGAATGAGTTAAGCTGGTCCACCATTGTATTAATGGTGTTTTTTAATTCCAATATTTCGCCTTTTACGTCCACAGTAATCTTCTTTGATAAGTCACCTTTTGCCACCGCTGTGGTTACATCGGCAATGTTACGCACCTGGCCCGTAAGGTTACCCGCCATCTGGTTCACACTTTCCGTTAAGTCTTTCCATGTACCACCCACACCTTTTACCTGTGCCTGGCCGCCCAGTTTTCCTTCTGTACCCACCTCACGCGCCACGCGCGTTACCTCTGATGCGAAGGAGTTAAGCTGGTCCACCATTGTATTGATAGTCTTTTTTAATTCCAATATTTCACCTTTAACGTCCACCGTAATCTGCCTCGACAAGTCGCCTTTTGCAACTGCTGTGGTCACCTCGGCAATGTTACGCACCTGGCCTGTAAGGTTACTCGCCATCTGGTTCACACTATCCGTTAAGTCTTTCCATGTACCACCCACGCCCTTCACCTGTGCCTGTCCGCCCAGTTTCCCTTCTGTACCCACCTCACGCGCCACACGTGTTACCTCTGAAGAAAAGGAGTTAAGCTGGTCCACCATTGTATTGATGGTCTTTTTTAATTCCAATATTTCACCTTCAACGTTAACTGTAATTTTCTTTGAAAGGTCGCCATTCGCCACCGCCGTGGTTACCTCGGCAATGTTACGCACCTGTGCTGTAAGGTTACCAGCCATCTGGTTCACACTATCCGTTAAATCTTTCCAAGTACCACCAACACCCTTCACTTTTGCCTGGCCGCCCAGTTTACCTTCCGAGCCCACCTCACGCGCTACACGTGTTACCTCAGCACCAAATGAATTAAGCTGATCCACCATTGTGTTGATAGTATTTTTTAATTCCAATATTTCACCCTGAACGTTAACAGTAATTTTTTTTGATAAGTCACCTTTTGCCACGGCCGTTGTCACATCAGCAATATTACGTACCTGTGCCGTAAGGTTACTCGCCATCTGGTTCACACTATCCGTTAAGTCTTTCCAGGTACCACCTACACCTTTTACCTGCGCCTGGCCGCCAAGTTTTCCTTCCGTACCTACCTCACGCGCTACACGTGTTACTTCAGAACCAAACGAATTAAGCTGGTCCACCATCGTATTGATGGTCTTTTTTAATTCCAATATTTCACCGCGCACGTCCACGGTAATTTTCTTTGATAAGTCGCCCTTTGCAACAGCCGTGGTAACCTCGGCAATGTTACGCACCTGGCCCGTAAGGTTACTCGCCATCTGGTTCACACTATCCGTTAAGTCTTTCCATGTACCACCCACGCCCTTCACCTGCGCCTGTCCGCCAAGTTTTCCTTCTGTACCTACCTCACGTGCCACACGCGTTACCTCCGATGCAAATGAGTTAAGCTGGTCCACCATCGTATTGATGGTATTTTTTAATTCCAATATTTCGCCTTTTACGTCTACCGTAATCTTCTTTGATAAGTCACCTTTTGCCACGGCCGTTGTCACATCGGCAATATTACGCACCTGGCCCGTAAGGTTACTCGCCATCTGGTTCACACTATCCGTCAAGTCTTTCCATACACCCGCCACACCTTTTACTTTAGCCTGTCCGCCAAGTTTACCTGCAGTACCTACTTCAAGCGCCACACGTGTTACCTCCATCGAGAAGAGATTCAGCTGCTTCACCATTCCATTCACCTCTTTTGCAATACGCAAAAACTCACCCTGCAAAGGGTGGCCTTCTATATCTAAAGGCATTTGCTGCGAAAGGTTACCGTTAGCAACCGAGGTTATAACGTGCGCTATTTCAATAGTTGGATGCACAAGGTCAGATATCAGGTTGTTTACCGAATCTACGCATTGGCCCCATGAACCCCTGGCTCCGTCAACTTCAACACGCTGGTTTAGTTTTCCCTGTTTACCTATACCATTACCAACCTTCTCAAACTCAACTACCATTTTTTCATTCAGCTCAATAATTTCGTTCAGAGTATCATATATTTTACCCTTTACACCTACCCGGTCGGCAGGCATCCGTACTGAAAAATCTCCGTTTCTTACTTTAAGAAGCGTGTTAAAAAATTCAGAATCATTCCATTCATCAACCTGAACAGGCCTCGGCTTTGCCATTTGTTTTACCAATGGCTTTTTTTTAGTTTTCATGCACCTTATATTTTTATAAATAAATTCATTAATAACTCCTCTTTTTGACCCTAATAAAAACAGACCATATTGCAAGCCAGTGGGTTAGTAAACACTACCGGATTTATGCACTGCTTTTTATGTTGGAATGCTACGATTTAATTTTACGAGTGAAATGAAAAAAAATATTCATTTTTTCGATGAACACATCTAAACTATAGGTGGGAATAAAAAAACTATAGGTGAAAATAATTCATCCTGAATATCAGCACTGTTAATCTAATAATATATTTAATACCTCATTTAATGAATTTAAGCCTTTCTTATTAATCGACGCATTTTAGAAGCTTACCTTTAGTTACATTTTACTTATCGATTTTTTAAATAAAACAGCTTTCGCTTATCGTAAAATTGCATTGAAATAATCGATATAATTCTTTATTCCAAACCCAAAAAAAACTTATACTAATGAAAAACTCAAATGGTCATCATGTTGAATCGCTCAAAAAAAGCATGGAAAACGCTTCTGAGAAATCAAAAGAAAGCATTAAAACATTAATTGACTCAAGTTCAAAACACTTTGAATCAGCGTTTGAAAAAAACATGAAAGTCTTTAATACTGTCAGCAAAACTTTAACTGAAAAAGAAATGGATCCATCAATTGTAAACACCTTGAAAAGCGATTTTGGCAGGAGTATCAAACTGTCCGACCATTTTGTTGATGCCATTATTGATTATCAAACCAAAGGCATTGACCTATCTATAGAATTTGCGTCAGAAATCATGGGAATCTTAACAGGTGAAGACATCAATACCCTTAAAGGCGTTGAAAGGATGGTTGACATTCTACATAACAACCTGGAGAAATCGACAGAGCTTTCCATAAAAAATATGGAGAAAATGATAGCTCTCTATAATGAGCATCTTAACCTGGCTCTGAATTTTAACAAAGTTTTTGCCGACAACATTAATTCCCAGTTATCTATATTATTTAAAGTTCAGAAAAAAAACATGACTGACCTTTTTGGGCTTAATATGATGAATGAATGGTGGAGAGAATCGTTAAAGGAAAAAGCAAGCGCGTGATTACAGAGAAATCAGTTAATTATTAATAACAATTTAAATCTGTTTGCCATGAAACTTAAAGATGTAATAAGCTCGAACCCGGTGTTTTATTGTCACCCGGGCACAACGCTAGATGAAGCTGCTCACCTTATGAAAAAAGCCAATTGCGGTGTACTGCCTGTTTTGAATGAAGAAGACAGGCTGGTAGGTATAGTTACTGACAGGGATATTTGCCTGTCGCTGGCAACAATTCATACGCATAATCATTCCAAAGTTCCTGTACGCGAGGTAATGTCGCAGGATGCCCATTTTCTGCACGAAACAGATACGCTATCTACCGCCCTCAGGAAAATGAGAGAGCACCTTATTGGCAGGTTACCTGTATTGGGTGAACATGGCAAGTTAACGGGAATGGTATCTATTCATAGCATGTTATGCAAGGCACTGATAGAAAAAGAGGACATGGGACAACTTTCATCATCTGGGGAAAGTATTGTTAAAACAGTTAAAGTTTTATCTGACAGGTATGCTGTGCACAGGCATAAGAATGAAATTGAGGAAATGAAGAAAAAGGAATTGCCATTTGTCTTTTAAACCCGGCAATTTCACTAGGTAATATGGTTAATTATAATCAAATCGGTGAAGGGCTTATATGACTATATGAGAAACATCCTATAGTTTATCGGCCCTCACTATTCAATCAGGAACTAAAAAATTTCTGTCATTACCAAATCGAACTTTTAAAAAGCTTGTATTTGTAAGCTAACTATCCTGTTTATATATGTGATAAACCTGCCAACAAACAGTTTCATTTATTTCTTCGGGCAACCTATTCATTCAGGATGATACATTTCACCTTTCTAAAACAAAAGTGAAACAAATCACTGAAAAGAATGAAAAAAACCATTTACCGTAAAACATGGAACTCATATTAAACTACGAATACGTCTAGATTTTAACATTTAGTTAACCCGGCAATTGACCGTATTAGATTCTAAACCATATAGATAGGAAACTTTCGTATCCTTTATCTATATACTCCGTATAACGAAGGTGTCATAATCTTGAAACCTCCAGTTGCCTATGAAGAAAACCTACTACGCCTTATTTCTTTTACTTTTTTCAGTGGCAACAAGCTTAAATGTTTTTGCCGCTAAAGACAGGTATCCGAATGCAATAACAGCTTTTACTGGTGGAGCTACTTATTGTCAAGGTGCAACAGCCAATAACCTCAGCGTCACATATAATAATGCCGTTTGCGGAACAACAGGCGGTACCGGTAATACAGCCATAACTGTTACCTGGTATAGCAACACTACTAATTCAACCACAGGTGGAACTGTGGTTAGCACTGTTGCCTCCACAACGGGCACTACTACTTTCACATATACACCTTTGACTACAACTATAGGAACACTGTACTATTATTGTATAATAACGTGGACAACAGGTTCGGGTGCAGGCTGTACGGGCGGAGGTTCACTATCAACTGCATCTTTTACGACACAAACCCAAACTGTTGTAGTCAGCTCGCCAATGACATACAGTTCAAGTGCAGTGGCACAGTACACTCCAATGAATATTGATTTAAATTGTACAGATGTAACAAATCCCATACTTGTATTTACAGTTACAGTAGCCGGAGGATGTTCTGCCGATAGTATTACACAATTTAATTTTACTACAGCCGGTTCCACCAATGCGGGTACAGATATAACCAAGGCACGACTTTATTACACCCGTCAAACTGCAGGGTATAACGCGTTTTATTTCTTCGGTTCAGTTAATAACCCCAATGGCGCTTTTACAATTAACGGCTCCCAACCTTTACTCGACGGGGCAGGTACTTATTATTTCTATTTATGTTATGATATATCATCGTCTGCCAACAGCGGCGATGGAGTTGACGCAACTATGAACTCTTTTGTTTTCGGTGGCACTACTGAAAATAATATGTCACCTAACCCTATATGCACAGGAACAATAGGAAATAGCGCGTGCAGTGGTACACCTGATCTGTCGGGCCCTACGGCAAACCTTCAAACAGTTCCGGCCGGCTCTTATGTTATTCCTATGGATAACTCGCACCAGAATTTATGGCTTACCTATGCTTTTAACACTAAGGCATACGGACTAGTACGTGCATTGTTAATGCAGGACATACCTGTTAAATGGGTTATAAAAACAGGGAAAATAAAAGACAGTAGCGATTTCTCTGCAGTTGCAGCAAGGATTTATCCAACTGCAGTTGCAGCTTCACTTCAATATTTCAAGGCAAGTGAGTTTATTATTGATACAACGTATCTCAATAAATCTGTTTACCCCGGTGAAGAAACTGCCATTCAAGTGATGTCTGCGTTTGCAACAGAATGGAAGGTAGCGGTTTATAAACTAAGCTCCAATACCACAGTGGACGTGAGGTATACCCTTGATCATCGCCCGAAAATTGCATTATTCAATAATGGCACTTTTCAGGCAGTACAATTAGCTATGTTAGATTCTGCTAAGGTGTGGACCAGCGGAACAGATACCGCTTTAAGTGCAGGTGCATTCGATGGGCTTGCTTCTTGTTTTACGTTTTGTTCAGAAGCTCACTGGTCAACCGGCTCACAAGCTACCGACAGTGCCACCATGGCACCGGTATGGCAATTTGTTGGAGAAGGTGGAAACTTTTTAGCGCAATGCGCAGGTATTGATAAGTATGAGAACCAGATGCAGCCAAACAGGCACTTTGAATCAAGCCGGGGGGTATCGGACCAGAATGTAACCAAAACTAATTATTACCATAGCCCCGATATGGCATTCTCTCAGTTTGACGGAACTGTTGTTTCAAGAAGCGGTACGGTAGCTAGTTTCGAGTTGCCCACTGCAGTTATAGCCCATCCCTCTGTATGGAGGCCTGAAACATATAAAACGGTTAGCTTCAGTAATACTTCAGGTACAACTGATACAATAGTTGCCGCAGGTATACATCTTAATAACCCAGATTCAACAGGTGGTAATGCTTTTTACCTGGCTGGCCATGATTACCAGACCAACACAACAACAGGGGACGAAATTGGCACATTAGATTGGATTAACGGAGCAAGGATGTATCTTAATGCGTCCCTTATTCCCGCTAACAGGCCTACTCCCACACCTTTGCAGGCCGGCTCAAATGCCACTATCTGCGAAGGAGGAAGTGTTACACTTGGCGGTAGTCCAACGGGCCCAACCAGCGGAGGTGGCAATACTTACACATGGTCTCCTTCAACCGGTTTGAATAATGTGAATTCGGCTAACCCGATAGCTTCACCAACTGTAACAACTACATATACGGTATTCTTAAGTAGTAACGGGTGCAGTTATACACCTGCCAGTGTAACCGTTACAGTTATTCCAACACCTGCTACGCCAACCGCCAGCAGTAATAGCCCGGTTTGCGCAGGCTCAACATTAAACCTGACTGCAAGTACTGTAACCGGTGCAACATACTCATGGAGCGGCCCGAGTAGCTTCTCATCAACATTGCAGAACCCTTCCATTTCAAGCGTAAACGCAGGTGCTGCAGGTACATATTCGGTAACTGCTACAATTAGTGGCTGTCCCGGAATTGCGGGCACCACAACCGTTGTAGTTAATCCAATTCCTTCTTCTCCTACTGCAAGCAGCAATACTCCTGTGTGTGCGGGATCAACATTGAACCTTACTGCAAGCACAGTAGCAGGTGCCACCTATTCATGGACAGGACCGAATAGTTTTACTTCAACTTCACAAAACCCTTCTATTGCAGCAGCAACTACTCTTGCAACAGGAACATATTCTGTTACCGCCAGTGTGGGTGGATGTTCAAGCAGTGCAGGAACAACAACTGTTACTGTCAACCCCATTCCAACAGCTCCCACTGCAGGAAGCAACGGCCCCATATGCGCCGGTGCAACTCTTAATTTAACAGCAAGTACAATTGCAGGCGCTACTTATAGCTGGACAGGCCCTAACAGTTTTTCTTCCACATTACAAAACCCATCGATAGCTGCGGCAACTACGCTTGCATCGGGTACATATTCAGTAACTGCTACTGTTAGCGGTTGTACAAGTTCTGCCGGAACCGTAACCGTAACTGTTAACCCAATACCTGCTGCACCAACAGCAAGCAGCAACAGCCCGTTATGTGCCGGTGCAACTTTAAACCTTACATCTAGTACGGTAGCGGGAGCAACATATGCATGGACAGGCCCAAATACTTTTTCTTCCGCTATACAAGACCCTTCTATAGCAGCGGCAACTACTCTTGCATCTGGAACATATTCTGTAACTGTTACTGTCAGTGGCTGTACAAGCAATGCAGGTACAACTAACGTAACTGTTAATCCAATACCTACAACACCAACCGTAAGCAGCAACAGCCCTATATGCGCAGGCTCTACACTTACTCTTACAGCGAGTACAGTGGCCGGTGCAACGTATGCATGGACAGGCCCTAACACCTTCTCTTCAACTTTACAAAATCCATCAATAGCCGCGGCTACCACACTTGCAACGGGAACATATTCCGTTGTTGCGACAGTAAGTGGTTGTGGTAGTGTTGCCGGAACAACATCTGTTACAGTTAACCCGACACCTTCCGCTCCAACTGCAAGTAGTAATAGCCCTATTTGCGCGGGTTCAGCATTGAACTTAACTTCCAGCACAGTTGCAGGTGCAACATATGCATGGACTGGGCCTAATACTTTTTCCTCCGCTTTACAAGACCCATCTATTGCTGCGGCAACAACACTTGCATCAGGAACTTATTCGGTTACAGTAACAGTTAGCGGTTGTACAAGCACTGCAGGCACTACTTCTGTAACCGTCAACCCTATTCCTGCGGCTCCTACTGCAAGCAGCAATAGCCCTATATGTGCTGGCAGCACTTTAAATCTTACTTCAAGTACTGTTGCAGGCGCAACATATGCATGGACTGGGCCTAATACTTTTTCTTCCACTTTACAAAATCCATCGATAGCTGCGGCAACTACGCTTGCAACGGGAACATATTCTGTTACGGTTACTGTAAGCGGTTGTACAAGTGGCGATGCAACAACTAGTGTAACCGTAAATCCTATTCCTACTGCTCCAACTGCAAGCAGCAATAGTCCGGTATGCGCAGGTTCGCCACTAACCCTGTCGGCAAGTACAGTTGCAGGTGCAGCATATTCATGGACAGGGCCGGCCAGTTTCTCATCATCTTTACAAAATCCAACTATAGCTTCAGCCACTACAGCCGAATCAGGTACTTATTCTGTAACGGTAACAGTAAGTGGGTGTCCAAGCGCTGCAGCTACAACTTCAGTAACAGTCAATCCTATACCTAATGCGCCTACCGCAAGTAGTAATAGCCCCATATGCGCGGGTTCTACATTGAACCTTACTGCAAGCAATGTTGCAGGTGCCACTTATTCATGGGCAGGACCGAATACATTCTCTTCAACTTTACAGAACCCATCAATTGCTGCAGCTACTACCGCAGCAAGCGGAACATACTCAGTAACCGCAATTGTTAATGGATGCCCAAGTATAGCGGCAACAACAAATGTTACTGTAAACCCTATTCCAACGGCGCCAACAGCAAGCAGTAATAGCCCCGTTTGTACAGGCACTGCATTAAATCTTACTGCAAGCACAGTTGCCGGGGCAACGTATTCATGGACCGGACCAAATACATTCTCTTCTTCATCTCAAAACCCAACTATTGCTTCAGCTACATTAGCTGCTGCAGGCACTTATTCTGTGGTTGCTACTGTTAGCGGTTGCGGAAGCGCTGCGGCTACTACTACTGTAACGGTTAATCCTACTCCTGCTGCTCCAACCGCCGGAAGCAATACACCAATATGTGCAGGTTCTACACTGAATTTGACTTCAAGTACAGTTGCAGGCGCTACTTATTTATGGGCAGGGCCAAACTCATTCTCTTCTTCTTCACAGAACCCATCTATTGCAGCAGCTACTACCGCAGCAAGCGGAACATATTCGGTAACTGTAACTGTTAACGGATGTACGAGCGCTAACGGAACAACAGTAGTGGTGGTTAATCCTATTCCTTCATCGCCCACGCTCAGCAGCAACAGCCCCGTATGTAGTGGCCAGACATTAAATCTTACGGCAAGCACTATTGCAGGCGCTACATACGCATGGACAGGGCCAAATACTTTCTCGTCTGCTTTACAAAATCCATCAATAGCCGGTGTTACCGTTGCCGCTACCGGAATTTATTCTGTAACCGTAACAGTTAGTGGTTGCGGAAATGCGTCAGCCACTACTTCTGTAACAATTAACCCTACACCTGCAGCGCCCACTGCAAGCAGTAATAGCCCGATATGCGCCGGCTCAACTTTAACTCTTAGTTCAAGCACGGTTGCAGGTGCAACTTATGCCTGGACAGGCCCAAATACTTTTTCCTCAGCTACGCAAAACCCTTCTATAGCTGCTGCTACTGTAGCTGCGTCAGGGACATATTCTGTTACGGTAACTGTTAGTGGATGTACAAGCACTGCCGGTACCACTGCAGTAACTGTCAATCATATTCCTGCAGCACCTGCTGCAAGCAACAACAGCCCGATTTGTGAAGGAACAACATTGAATCTCACATCAAGTACAGTTGCAGGCGCCACTTATTCATGGACCGGGCCAAGTAGTTTTTCATCTGCTTTACAAAACCCATCAATAGCCGGTGTAACTATAGCCGCTGACGGAACATATTCCGTTACCGTAACTGTAAGTGGATGTACCAGTTCTGACGCAACCACAACAGTATCTATTACACCTACTCCGGCTACACCTATAGTCAGCAGCAACAGCCCGCTTTGTTCAGGCAACACACTAAACTTAACAGCAAGCACGGTGGCAGGTGCAACATATTCATGGACCGGGCCAAATACCTTCTCTTCTTCCGCCCAGAATCCTTCTATAGCATCGGCTACTACTGCAACATCAGGTACCTATTCGGTAACCGTAACTGTGAGTGGATGTGCGAGCGTTGCAGGTACTACCTCGGTAACTGTAAACCAAACACCAGCTGCACCAACAGCTAGCAGCAACAGTCCTGTTTGTATAGGTAATACATTAAACCTTACTACCGGTGTTGTGGCAGGAGCAACCTATTCATGGACTGGCCCGAACACTTTCTCATCTGCTTCGCAGAATCCTTCTATTGTTGGTGTAACGGCTGCCGCCGCTGGCACTTATACATTAGATGTTACTGTGGCCGGATGTACAAGCCCTACGAGTACGGTTACTGTTGTTATAGGTACGCCGCCTACAGTTACTGCCGGGGGTAATCAAACACTATGTGCAAATAAAGACACTGTAATATTAAGCGGAACATCTACAACCGGAAGTGGCAAGTGGACAACGAGCGGTACAGGTACGTTCTCGCCAAGCAGTACATCACTTGCTACAACATATATTCCGAGTGCAGCCGATATAAGCGCAGGAACCGTTACACTTACATTAACATCTACAAATAATAAAGGTTGTGTCGCTGCCACCGACCAGGCAGTGATTACCATAACTCCTGCCCCGAAAGTTAATGCAGGGCCTAACCAGACTCTCTGCGCGAATAATGACAATGTATCACTCAATGGAACTGTAACCGTTGCTTCTGGTGGTGCATGGTCAACATTGGGTACCGGAACATTTACACCTAATAATACTACACTCAATGCTACCTATGTGCCAAGCAATGCTGACACAACTGCAGGAAAAGTAACACTAGTGCTCACTTCAACAGGTAACGGCCAATGCTTTGCAGTTACCGATACTATGGTAGTAACCTTTACCCACGCACCAAATGTTAATGCAGGCAGCAATGTTTCAGTTTGTAAAAACAACGCCAATGTTTCATTGAATGGTACTTCAAGCACCGGTAAAGGCACATGGACCAGCAGTGGAACAGGAACCTTTACACCAAACAACACCACCCTGAACGCTACCTATGTACCAAGTACAGCAGACACTGCTACAGGCTCTGTAACATTAACTCTTACAACCGGAAACAATGGAACATGTACTGCAGTAAATACTACTATTACTATAACCTTTACACCAATACCTAAAGCTAACGCCGGAACTAATGTAACAGTATGTGCAAATAACGATTCTGTTTCATTAAGCGGTAGTTCAACTACAGGCTTCGGCAAATGGACCTCAAGTGGTACAGGTACATTCTCACCGAATGATTCTGCATTAAATGCAACATACGTACCAAGTAATGCCGATACTACAGCAGGTAGTGTAACCCTAACTTTAACTACAACACATAACGGTGGTTGTTCATCTGTAAACAATGGTTTTACCATTACCTTCACACATGCCCCTACTGCTAATGCAGGACCCGATGCTTCAGCTTGCAGCAATAACGGAGATATATCACTGAATGGTGTTATCTCCAATGCTTCAGGAGGCGTATGGTCAACTTCAGGCACCGGTACATTCTCGCCTAACAATACAACCCTTAATGCAATCTATATACCGAGCAGTGCCGATACTGCAGCTAAAGTTGTAATTCTTACATTAACAACAACCGGTAACGGACAATGTAAAGCGGTAAGTGATACAATGAAAATTATCTACACGCAATCGCCTAAAGTGGAAGCAGGAAACAATGTAAAAGTATGCCTGAGCAGCCCCGACTATACATTGAGCGGTACCTCAACTACAGGTTCTGGAAAATGGACAACCAGTGGCACAGGAACATTCACTCCGAGTAATACTAAACTGAATGCGACATATGTACCCAGCACTGCTGATACTACAGCAGGCAGCGTAACACTAGTGCTTACATCTACTGCAAATGGTGGTTGTAACCCTGTAACAGATACTGTTGTAATTACTTATACCCGGACACCAACTGCAAGTGCAGGAACCAATCAAACAGTATGTGCCAACAATGATGCTGTAACTCTTTCCGGTAACTCATCAACCGGAACAGGAATATGGACAAGCAGCGGAACCGGTACATTCACGCCAAATAATACTACACTTAATGCTACTTACACTCCAAGCAATGCCGATACAACAACAGGCAGTATAACACTTACGTTTACAGCTACCGGCGGTTGCAACCCTACAGCAAAATCTATTACAATAACTATTACGCATGCGCCTTACGTAAATGCCGGGGCAAATCAATTTGTTTGTAAGAGTAGCCCTGATGCTTCATTAAACGGACAAGTGAGTGGAGGAGCAAGCACGGGTATATGGACAAGCAGTGGCACAGGTACTTTCTCGCCCAGCAATACAACACTTAATGCAATTTATACGCCAAGCACGGCAGATACTGCTGCAGGAAAAGTTACATTAGTACTTACGTCGACCGGTAACGGAAACTGCCTGGCTGTTTCTGATACAATGGTAATTCATTATACCTTGCCTCCTAAGGCATTAACCGGAGGTAATCAATCAGGTTGCGCTAACAACAATATCTCGCTTAGTGGTAAAGTGATTGGCGGAGGTGGCACTGGAATATGGACCACGCCTAACGGAACAGGAAGCTTTGTACCCAACAATTCAACGCTGTCGGCCTCCTATGTTCCAAGCAATGCGGATACCGCGGCGAGCCCTGTGATGATTATACTTACATCTACCAATAATGGTGGTTGCTCAGCAGCAAAGGATACTATGTATATTATAGTTCATCCTAACCCTGTTGTAAACGCGGGCTCCAGCCAGACTGTTTGTAAGAATAATGGCGATATCACCCTTAGCGGTTCAGTGAAGAATGTTAGCGGTGGAAAATGGAGCACAACTGGTACAGGTACATTCTCACCGAATGACTCTGCCTTGAATGCGACATACATACCAAGTTCGGCAGATACTACTGCCGGAACAGTTGATATTATTCTTACCTCTTCAGGCAATGGACAATGTGTTGCGGTGAGTGATACTATGATAGTAACATTCAGCCCATCACCTACTGTAAATGCGGGGAATAATGTAACCGTTTGTAAAAACAATGGCGATGTTACATTGATTGGTACATCAAGCACCGGCAATGGAATATGGAACACATCAGGTACAGGTACTTTCTCACCCAACGACTCTACACTAAACGCAACCTATATACCTAGCGGCGCTGATACCGGTTCAGGTAGTGTTACAATTACATTAAGCACAACACATAATGCTACTTGTAACGCTGTAAGCAATTCTATAATAATTACATTCAGTCCTTCACCAAAGGTAAATGCAGGCCCTGGCCAAACCGTATGTGCTAATAACGATTCAATTGTATTGAGCGGTGCTTCAAGTACAGGCTCCGGCCAATGGTCTACAAGTGGTGGTGGAACATTCTCACCGAACAATACTACGCTGAATGCAACCTACGTACCAAGCAATACAGACACAACGGCTAAGACAGTAACGCTGGTACTTACTTCAACCAATAATGCAAGTTGCTTGCCTGTTTCAGATTCTATGGTTGTTAACTTCACTCCTGCTCCTACAGCCAATGCAGGTATTGATCAAACCGTATGTGCTAACAATGCAGCAGTTAGCCTGAACGGTTTATTTACTGTATCATCAGGAGCTATGTGGTCTACAACAGGCAGTGGTACATTCTCGCCCAACAATACAACCATGGCTGCAACCTACACCCCAAGCAGTGCCGATACTGCAGCGCATAGTATAGATATTATTCTTACCACAACAGGCAATGGCCAGTGTAAAGAGGTAAGCGATACTATGGTTGTTACCATAACCCCTGCACCGAATGTAGAAGCAGGGTCCGATGCACTTGCATGTTTAAGTAGCCCGAACTATGCACTGAATGGTTCTTCTTCAACGGGTTCAGGTACATGGTCTACACTAGGTACTGGTACATTTACACCAAACAACAATAGCCTAAATGCGACCTATGTACCAAGTACTGCCGATACAACTGCCAGGACAGTAACTCTTATACTTACCTCATCAAACAATGGTACATGTAACGCTGTAACTGATACCATGGTAATTAATTATGCTAACCCGCCTACAGTTAATGCAGGAAGTAACCAGACAGTTTGTGCAAACAACGACAGCGTAATGCTTAACGGAAATTCAAGTACGGGTTCTGGCACATGGAGCTCAAGTGGCACCGGTACGTTTGCACCTAACAATACAACTGCAAATGCAACATATGTTCCAAGTTCAGCAGATACTGCCGCACATAGCATAATACTTACTTATACTACCGTTGGCGGTTGTACACCGGTATCTCAAAGTATAACCATTACCATAACTCCTGCCCCTTTTGTAAATGCAGGGCCTGATGCCTTTGCTTGTAAAACATCGCCCGATGTTAACCTGAATGGTGTGGTGGGCGGTGGTACAACTACAGGTATATGGACAACCAGTGGTAGCGGTACCTTCTCACCCGGTAACACAGCACTAAATGCAACCTATATACCAAGCACTGCTGATACAACAGCAGGCAGTGTAACACTTATACTTACTTCAACGGGTAATGGAAACTGCCTTGCAGCATCTGACACAATGATAATTCATTACATAGCAACCCCGCATGCCGATGCCGGTGCCGATGTAACTGCGTGCACAGGCAATTCAGTTCCGCTGAATGGCGTAATTACGGGCGGTGCAGGTACGGGAATATGGACAACCCCAAATGGAGGAGGAACTTTTGCACCTAACAATACAACGCTCACAGCATCTTATATTCCTTCGGAATCGGATACTACAGTGAAGAATGTGATTCTTATACTGACATCAACCAATAATGGTACCTGCCTTGCTTCGAGTGATACTATGATAATTACTGTAAATCCGGGTCCGATAGTAAATGCAGGCCCTAACCAATCGGTTTGTAAAAACAATGGAGACGTTACACTGAATGGCAATGTTAAAGTTGCAACGGGTGGTAAATGGACAAGCAGTGGTACTGGCACATTTATGCCTAATGATTCAACATTGAATGCTACCTATGTACCAAGCAGTGCAGATACAGCTGCGGGAAAAGACACATTAGTTCTTACGTCAACAGGTAACGGAATATGCCAGCAGGTGACTGACACTATGATAGTGACCTTTACTCCAGCTCCTCTGGTTAATGCCGGTTCACACATATTTGTATGTACAGGTGCAGGAATGAGTGTGAACCTGAACGGGACCGTATCTGGTGGAGCAACTACCGGAATATGGACAACATTGGGTAGCGGCACATTCTCACCAAATGACTCCGCACTGAATGCAACTTATACATTAAGCACAGCAGATACAACGGCCAAGACAGTTAAACTGGTGCTTACCTCAACAGGTAACGGCACATGTAATGCAGTATCAGATACTGTTCTTGTAACTGTAACTTCATCAACAATAGTAAATGCCGGAAAAGATACTACTGTGTGCAGTAGCAGTATTGTTCAACTGAACGGAACTGTAAACGGAGGTACCTCAACCGGAATATGGAGCACAAGTGGAAACGGAACGTTCTCACCGAATGATTCTACACTTAATGCAACCTATACACCAGGCTCAGCAGATTCGCTTGCCGGTTCAGTAACATTGATACTTACTTCAACCGGAAGCAGCTTATGTAAAAATTCATCCGACACAATGATTGCTACTTTCAGACCGGCAGCAATTGTTAATGCTGGCTCCAATATATCAATATGCGGTGGTATTATGAGTGCTACACTTAACGGTTCGGTAACGGGTGGTTCAACTACAGGTATGTGGACAACCTTAGGTAGTGGCACCTTTACACCAAACGATTCTGCACTGAACGCTACATATAATCTAAGTACTGCTGATACAACTGCAAAAACAGTTAAGCTGGTACTTACATCTACTCATAACGGCCTTTGCGGTTCAGCTTCCGACACTGTGCTTATCCAGGTAATTCCTGCTCCGGTGGTTAATGCAGGAAACGACACTACTATATGCGCTAATGATACAGCATTTGTGTTGAGAGGAAAAGTTTCGAGCGGTACAGCAGTATGGAGTACTACAGGCACTGGTACTTTCTCACCAAACGACTCTGCACTGAATGCAACGTACAAATTTACCTCCGCAGATACGGCTACAAAGACTATAACATTCATATTGACATCAACACATTCATGTGCACCTGTTTCAGACACAATGGTTATGCATTTCTCACCTGCACCAAAAGCCAATGCCGGTGCTAACCAGGCAATATGCTCTGGCAGTTCAGTAACATTATCGGGCTTGGTAAGCGTGTCGGGTGGAGGGATGTGGAGCACAGCAGGCTCCGGTACATTTGAGCCTAATGATTCTGCCCTTAGTGTAACTTATGTCCCCGGTGCAAGTGATATAAGCTCAGGCAATGCCGTACTTGTGCTTACAACAACACATAACGGAGGCTGCCTTGCAGTGAAAGATACAATTGATATATCTATACAGTCGAAACCTGTTGCAAACTTTGTAAGCTCAAAAGCTTGTCTGGGTTCAACTATAACATTCACTGACTCCTCTAAGGTTAGTACGGGAACAATTACTTCGTGGGCATGGACCTTCACCAATGGCACCTCGGCCATACAAGACCCGACAGATACGTTTGATGCAGCAGGCTTCCACCCTGTAACGTTAATTGTAAGCACCAGTGCAGGTTGTTCCGATACCATAACAAAGAGTGTATATGTAAATACATTGCCTGTTGCCGCATTCGGATTCACAACTTTCTGCCCTGACTCAGCAGAATTTACCGATGGCTCAACAGTAACACCAGGAGTTATTAAAGCATGGAACTGGGCGTTCGGCGACTCTACTTCCAGTAGTCTGCAAAACCCTACACATACATATCCCGGTTCAGGAAATTATGTTGTAACGTTAACAGTTACCTCTGATTCAGGCTGTTCAGCTTCTCGTTTCGATACAGTGAAAGAAATTCCATGCAATGCAGGCGGTTCAACACCTCCGGGAGTACCAACAGCATTCACTCCTAATGGCGACGGTAACAATGATGTGCTCTATGTAATGGGTGGCCCGTTCAGCCAGTTTGACTTCAGGGTATTCAACGAATGGGGTAATGAAGTATTCCATGGTATTGTACAAAGCTCAGGATGGGATGGTACGTTCCACGGAAAGAAACAACCTGAAGGTACATATATATGGACACTTAATGGAGTGACCATTGATGGTAAAGATGTAAAAATGACCGGTGATGTTACTATAATAAGATAAACTATACACCTATGAAAAAACTTATATATACAACACTAGCTTTTGCCATAAGCATGAATAGCTTATTCGCGCAGGATTTTCACCTGTCGCATTACGACATGGCAACTCTTTACCTTAACCCGGCGCTTACAGGCATGTATGGCGATGAGAAAGGCGACTACAGGATTTATAATGATTACCGTTCTCAATGGGCAGCACTTGGCACCAAGCCATTCAATACCATTTACCTTGCCTTTGATATGCCGGTGAAGAAGTGGGGAAAGAATTTTGGTATTGGAGCATATATAATAGATAACAGAGCTCCCGCTGGAGCTTTCAGCACTATGAACTTTATGGGGTCCATAGCTTATGATATTATGAGCAAGGATAATACCAATGGCAAGCATTACCTTACAACAGGGCTGCAGATAGGTATATTTTACAAATCATATAACCCGGCAGGCTTCACCTTCGATAATCAATACTCCCCTGCAACCGGCGGGTTCGATCAGAGTATACCAAGTGGAGAAGTTTTTAATAAAACAGGATTAGTGAATTTTGATGCAGCTTACGGTTTGTTCTATAAATATATTGAAGAGGATAAAAACGTACACCCATATTTCGGGTTTTCCATTCAGCATCTTACCATGCCAAATGAATCGTTCACACTAACAAAAAGCGATTTGCCTATGCGTTTCAATTTTGAGGGTGGGGCTGACGTGAAAGTGAATGAAAAACTAAAGCTGTCACCGCGCTTTTTATATATGTACGAAGCAGCAGCAACAGAGTTTGACATTGGTATGCTTGCTTATTACAAAATTGGAACAACCGCTTTTAATGCGATGCTTGGTGGCGACTATCGTGCCGGTGACGCAGCCATAATAGATATTGGTATGAAGTGCGGTGAAGATATTTTCCGCTTTAGTTACGATATAAATACATCTTACCTAAATGCCTTTACAGGTGGCAGAGGGGCCTGGGAATTCTCGCTTGTGCTTACAGGCATAAAGGGCCAGCCACTTTTCGCAAAAAGCATGTTTTAGCATATTGATAAATCTTATAGGTTCAAGGAATTTAACCTTTATAAAAGCTCATATTTGTAAGCTTAACTCTATTATTTATTGGTGAAATCCACAATAACCAGTTTCATTTATCACGTTGGGCAACCCGTCCCTTCAAGGTGACACATTTCACTTTAGGTGAGACAAAAGTGAAACAAATTGAGAAAAAACGCTAAAAAATAGGCACCTTGCTTGTAGCTAATACTTTACACAAAAACCGAATAAATATGAAGCGGGGCAAAGCTTTACAAAGGATAGTAAAGCTTTTTGAAGCAAGGCGAAACAATTTAAAAGTGGCTCCGATAGGAATCGAACTTTACCATATAACATACTGACAATTAATTTGTTACATCATTTCACTTTAGTGAAGTGAAGCAAAGGTGAAACATACTTTAAATCATTTTGAAATAAAATGAAACGACCTGTTTCACTGGCTCAATACACCTTAATTATATCTCTATTACTTTATTAAAACCAAAATTCCCGAATGATGTAACTTAGAAATAGTTATATGTAACATATATGTGTTACTAAGGCTGCATTTTTGCAACATTATAATTATCTAGAAAACAAAAACATTAGTAATAAACCTTAGTATCATGAAAAAAACAGCAGCCTTTATTATCATTTTATCTTCCATATGTAGTTTTGGAGTAAAAGTAAGCGCACAAATTGGTGTACAAATTACCATTGCCCCACCGGCAATGGAAATATATACTCAACCCGAATGCCCCGTTGATGGTTATATATGGACACCGGGTTATTGGGCCTACGCCTCTGGTGGATATTATTGGGTACCCGGATCGTGGATGGAGCCTACTGAAATAGGTTTTCTATGGACCCCTGGTTATTGGGATTTTGCAGGAGGTTATTATGGATGGCACAAGGGCTACTGGGGTAACCATGTTGGTTACTATGGTGGTGTAAATTACGGTTACGGTTATAATGGCTCAGGTTATGGTGGTGGCAGATGGAACGGGAAACATTTTGAATATAATACTGCCGTATCAAATGTAAGTTCTTCAAGGAGCCATAATTCATATTCTGATAAAAGTGTATCCAGCAATAATAGTGCCGGCCGTTCCAGCTTCCATAATACAGGCGGACCTGTTTCACATCCAGCAACTGCACATAAATCAAGTGCAACTCGGCCGGCCAAAACCAGCGCACCAACGCATACTACTACTAAGCCTTCGCAGCAACACAGTGCTCCCCAACAACACAGCGCTCCTCAGCAACACAGTGCTCCTCAACAACATAGTGCTCCCCAACAACATAGCGCTCCTCAGCAACATAGTGCTCCACAACAACATAGTGCTCCTCAACAACATAGTGCTCCACAACAACATAGCGCTCCTCAGCAACACAGCGCCCCACAACAGCACAGCACTCCTCAACAGCACAGCGCTCCTCAACAACATGCACCTCAGGGAGGTGGAAAAGGAATGGAAGAAGGTAAAAAGTAGTTGTCAATTACAAACAAGAATTAATGCCTCCTATCGGAGGCATTTTTTTTCAATCACGATAAGGATTTGTATAAAGAAACTGGCTAATTCATAAACTGAGCCTCGCCTTAATTGAACCGAGGAGTAATGATATACAGGCCGGCTGTATATGTGTTATACTGTTACTAATGAGGCTCTTACAGAAACAACTATCAAGCCTGTAAATTAAGGGTAACATATGTGAATTCTGTAACTTTCTCCTGCAGTTATGTAACGCCTTTCACTCTATAATAACTCACCTTTACATGGCTTGAATTAACCCGGTTATTACCAGAACAGGGCTCAGGCATTAATTATGATAAAGATAAAAAAGGAAGGTATTGTGCTAAGGAAAACCAATTTAATTTTCGAAAATGATGGGGTTCTGAACCCTGCGGCTATAAAGGATGGCGACGTCACCTATCTTTTCTACAGGGCCGTACAAAAAGGCAACTATTCCAGTATTGGCTATTGCACGCTTGAGAATCATTTTACGGTTAAGAAACGGGGTACTAAACCCATTCTCACTCCCGAATTCGATTATGAATCGCAAGGTGTTGAAGATCCGCGTATTGTAAAGATAGAAGACATCTACTACCTTACTTATACTGCCTACGATGGAATAAATGCCCTGGGGGCATTAGCCACATCAAAAGACTTGCAGCATTTCGATAAACAAGGTTTATTAGCACCACTTATTACATACAAAGAACTTCTTCGCCTTGCAGAATTTAATGGCCCTATACATCAAAAATATCATCGCTATAATGAACATGAACAGGTAGTTGAAAAGCAGGGCAAGAAAAGATTTCTGTGGGATAAGAATTTTATTTTCTTCCCGAGAAAAATAAACGGTAAATTTTACTTTTTGCACCGCATACGGCCCGATATACAAATAGTATCAGTACCTGAATTAAAAGAACTAACACCCGAATTCTGGCTAAATTATTTTCTTCATTTCTCGGAGAATATAGTGCTTTCACCAAAGTATAAACACGAGGTTAGCTATATAGGCGGGGGCTGCCCACCCATAGAAACAAAACATGGCTGGCTATTAATCTACCATGGCGTGCATGATACGATAAAAGGCTTTGTATACTCAGCCTGTGCGGCACTGCTTGATAAACATAATCCCGGGAAAGAAATTGCCCGGTTACCTTATCCGTTATTCAAACCGGACCATGAATGGGAGATTGAAGGCGAAGTAAACAATGTATGTTTCCCCACCGGTGCTGTGCTAGATAAAGATACTCTTTACATTTATTATGGAGCAGCTGATGAGCAAATTGCATGTGCTACGGTAAGCCTATCGGCATTATTAAAGGAATTACTACGCAATACAAAGAAAAAATGAAAACCGGAATCGCATTGGAACATATGAATAGCCTGCTAATGGGTAGGGAAACAAGTGTTACTCCTAAAAAGAGACTGCCTGAAATACTATTCATTACCTCCTATCCTCCGAGGGAATGTGGCGTGGCTACCTACTCGCAAGACCTGATAAAGGCATTGAACAATAAGTTCGATCATTCATTTAAACTAAAAATATGTGCACTGGAATCGGGCAATGAACAGTACAATTATGCTGAAGAAATAGAATATGTTCTGAATACAGCCAGCCCTGTATCTTATATTGAGTTGGCTGAAAATATTAATGCAAATATCGACATAGAAATGGTGCTGATACAACATGAGTTTGGTTTTTTTGCAAAAAGAGAAGATGCCTTTATTCAATTTTTAAAGACACTCACTAAGCCAATCATTACAGTTTTTCACACTGTATTGCCGCGTCCTAATGACTCGCTAAAAGTAATGGTGCAAAAAATATCGCAGGCTTCCGAATCTATAATTGCCATGACCAATTCATCGGCCAGCATACTTATAAATGATTATGAGGTTCCTCAAGAAGAGATTACAGTTATTCCGCATGGTACTCACCTGGTACAGCATTCTGACAGGGAACTCTTAAAGAAACAGTATAAACTCTCAGGTAAAAAAGTGCTCTCTACATTTGGCTTATTAAGCTCAGGGAAAAGCATAGAAACCACATTAGAAGCGCTTCCGGCCATTATTAAGGAAAACCCTGATATAGTATTTCTCATTATAGGCAAAACCCATCCATCTGTTGCGAAGCAGGAAGGAGAAAAATACCGGTTGATGCTTGAATCGAAAATTGCGGAATTACATTTAGAGAAATATGTGCGGTTCGTAAATTATTTTGTGCCCTTGCATGACCTTCTGGAATATTTACAACTTACCGATATATACCTGTTCACTTCCAAAGACCCTAACCAGGCTGTAAGCGGAACATTTTCATATGCAATAAGCTGCGGGTGCCCTATTATCTCTACTCCTATTCCTCATGCTCGTGAAGTATTAAGAAATGATGCTGGCGTAATTATTGATTTTGAAAACCCACAGCAATTAGCTGAAAATGTAATAAGGCTGCTGAAGGATGAACGCCTGATGGAAAATATAAGCTCAAATGGATTGCACAGGATGGCATCAACTGCATGGGAAAATGCTGCTATTGCACATGCCATGCTATTTGAAGAATTAAGTAATAAGAAAATAGAATTGCATTATAAAACGCCGCCTATCAATCTTGACCATATTAAAAAAATGACAACAGGTTTTGGAATGATACAATTTTCGAAAATCAGCCAGCCTGATATCAGTTCAGGATATACATTAGACGACAATGCGCGGGCTATGATTGCCTTTTGCCGGCATTATGAATTGACAAGTGATGAATCAGACTTGCCATATATTACTACATACCTGAATTTTATAAAGCATTGCCTGCAACCGGAAGGTTACTTTTTGAATTACGTGAACAAGCAAAGAGCCTTTACAGAAGAAAATTATTCTGCTAACCTTGCCGATGCAAACGGAAGAGCCATTTGGGCTGTGGGGTACCTGGTTTCTTTAACTGATATGTTGCCGGAAAGCCTTTTGGAAGATGCGAAACTGATTATGCAAAGCGCCATGAAGAATGTAAAGAACATTCATTCTACACGTGCTATGGCTTTCACAATAAAGGGCTTATACTATTATAATACAATCAATAAACTGCCCGAGCATTCTCTACTCATTAAGGAACTGGCAAGCAGGCTGGTTCAAATGTACAGGCACGAGGCAAGTACTAATTGGCAATGGTTTGAAAGCTACCTTACCTATGCCAACAGTGTATTACCTGAATCAATGCTTTGTGCATGGCTCGCCACCGGCGAGTTAATTTATAAGGAAATAGCCAAATCATCTTTTGATTTCCTTCTGTCAAAAATATTTAAGGGAACAAGAATTGCAGTAATCTCTAATAAATGCTGGATGCATAAGAGTACGGAATCAGCGCCGGTAGCGCTTGGCGGCGAACAGCCTATTGATGTTGCATATACAATTCTGGCCTTACGCAGATTTCATGAAGTGTTTAAAGACAAAGGCTACCTTGATAAGATGGAAGCGGCCTTTAGCTGGTTCTTAGGAAACAATCACCTGCACCAGGTTATATACAATCCCTGCACTGGCGGATGCTATGACGGCCTGGAAGAAAATTATGTGAATCTTAACCAGGGAGCAGAGTCAACCATTAGCTACCTTATGGCAAGATTAACCATTGAAAATACAGTGTGTAGTACAATAAGGATTAAACAACTAATACCTGCCCAGATTAGCCTACTAAGGCAATACCAATTAAAATAAAAGAATGAAAAAACAAGAATTTTACCAGTTTATAAGCGATATAACTATATGCTTTTATTCAAAAAGCATAAAAATAAGCCTAACTTCCTTAAATGCCATATTAAAGGATAGAGACGCGGATTACAGAAGTAAGAAGAAACTAGGGCGCGGTGTTGCAGCTGCCTGTAAATACTGGGAAAAGAAAGACCCTGTTGCTCACCATGCCATAGCCTATGTATTTTCAGACAAGCATGGGAACCATGTTTATTAATGCACTGCAACGTGTGATTTATGTAACCTTTCCAAAGGTTTATGTAATAGTCAAAAGGAAAATAACGAGCAATTTTGGTAAGTATAAGTAACAGAATTTGAAGCTACACATTAAATATATGGTAAGTAACCGCTGTAAAATGGCGGTGATGGAAGAGTTAAGGAAACTTGGCCTGCACTTTGTAATAGTTGATTTGGGTGAAGTTGAGATTATGGAGGACCTTTCTCCTTCAGAATTAGAGCTTCTTAAAACAAATCTGTTAGTTTCCGGGCTTGAAGTAATGGACGATAAGAAAGGCGTACTGATAGAAAAGATTAAAAATGCCATAATTGAAATGATTCATCACTCCGACGAAGCTCTGAAAGTCAATTTATCTGATTATTTGAGCGAGAAACTACACCACGACTATACCTACCTGGCAAACCTGTTTTCGGAAGCCCAGGGAACCACCATTGCACATTTTGTTTCGGCGCATAAAATTGAGCGGATAAAAGAGCTGCTAATGTATGACGAGATGAACATTACTGAAATTGCCTGGAAGATGAACTACAGTAGTGTGGCTCATTTATCAAACCAGTTTAAAAAGTCGACCGGCTTTACGCCTTCGCAGTTCAAACAACTGAAGAGTAAAAAAAGAACACCAATTGAAGAAATTGGAAATGTAGATATAAACTAACATGATGGAAACTAAGGCAAAAGAATCGCAATATGCCCGGAGCTTAATAGAGGCAAGCCTTGACCCCCTATTTACCATAAGCCCTGAAGGCAAGATTACCGACATGAATAATGCTTCTGTAAACATAATAGAATTATCGCGGGAGAAACTAATTGGCACTGATTTTTCCAAATATTTTACTAACCCTGATGAAGCCAGGAAAGGATACCAGGAGGTATTTGCTAAAGGCTTTGTAGCCGATTACCCGCTAACTATGATAGATGGTAAATTTACAGATGTACTATTCAATGGTTCAGTATATAAGGACGAAAACGGTAACGTGATTGGCGCAGTGGTAGTAGCAAGAGATATTACAACCCAGAAAAGAATTGAAACAGAATTAACTGTAGCAAAGGTGGCTGCCGAACTGGCTACTGCAATTGCAGAGGAGGCAAAAAGCAAAGCTGAAAGTGCAACGCGAATAGCGGAAGATGCTGTAAAATCGAAACAGCAGTTTTTGTCGAATATGAGCCATGAGATACGCACACCTATGAACGCTATTATAGGGTTTACAAAAGTGGTATTGAAAACAGAACTTACTGCAAAGCAGAAAGAGTATTTAATGGCTATAAAAATGAGTGGTGATGCGCTAATTGTACTTATTAACGATATACTTGACCTTGCTAAGGTCGATGCCGGTAAAATGACATTTGAACAAACGCCTTTTAAAATGGCGCTCTCTATATCTGCCATGCTTCACCTATTTGAAACCAAAATCCAGGAAAAGAATTTGACGCTGGTGAAAGAATATGACAGCAAGATTCCTGAAGTGCTTGTTGGCGACCCGGTGCGCTTGCACCAGATAATATTAAACCTGGTAAGTAACGCGGTGAAATTTACCAATCACGGAAAAATAACGGTAAGTGTGCATATGCTTAGTGAAGATGCAGATAAAGTAACCATTGAGTTTGCAGTTACCGATACAGGCATTGGTATACCGGAAAGCAAGATTGGAAAAATATTTGAAAATTTTCAGCAGGCATCAAGCGGCACATCAAGGCTATACGGTGGTACCGGCTTAGGGCTCGCCATTGTTAAACAATTAGTAGAGCCACAGGGCGGAACTATTAGTGTGAAAAGCAAAATTGATGAGGGCTCTACATTCAGTTTTATACTTGATTTCCAAAAAACAAAAGAAGCAGCGGAAGCCGAAACACATATAGTAGCGCTTGACCCGGAAATAAGGAATATTAAAGTGTTAGTAGTTGAAGATATAGCCCTTAACCAGTTACTGATGAAAACACTATTAGATGATTTTGGCTTTGAAAGGGATATTGCAGGTAATGGCAGAGTGGCCATTGAAAAGCTGGAGGCTAAAGCTTACGACATTATATTAATGGACCTTCAGATGCCTGAAATGAATGGATTTGAAACCACAGAATACATACGAAATACTATGAAATCGAAAATCCCGATTATAGCTTTAACTGCCGACGTAACGACCGTTGACCTGGCTAAATGCAAAGCAGTTGGAATGAATGATTATATAGCTAAACCAGTTGATGAAAGGTTATTATATAGTAAAATAGTAGGCTTAGTTAAAAAACCTGCTCATATAAAAGCCACCGAAGTATTAGACGAGAATAAGAAAGTAAAATGCATTGACCTGGCTTATTTGATACATAGAACAAAGTCTAATCCGAAGTTAATGATGGAGATGATATCTCTGTACCTGGAGCAGACTCCCCCACTGGTTCTAGCCATGAAACAAAGTCTGCGCGATAAAGATTGGCACGCATTATATTCAGCGGCACATAAAATGATCCCTTCATTCCTTATAATGGGTATTAGTTCAGATTTTGAGAATATGGCAAAGAAGGTACAAGAATATGCCAGCACGCAAAAACAGACAGATGGAATACCTGACCTTGTTATGCAACTTGAAAATGTTTGCGAACAGGCATGTAAAGAATTACAAATAGAGTTTAATATGATTAAAAACACCAACGCATGAAGAATAAGATAAAGCTCTTCCTTGTAGACGACGACGCAGTATTTCTGAAATCGTTAGAAATTGAATTTATGGACCATGCCGATTTTGTAATTGAAACCTACCCTACAGGAGAGCTTTGCATACAAAATCTTTCTCATAGCCCTGATGTGATAATCTTAGATTATTTCCTGGATGGAATAGATAAAAACGCAATGAACGGCATAGCCACATTAGACAAGATAAAGGCATACAACCAGGATATACCGGTTGTAATGCTATCCTCGCAGGATAAAATAGAAGTAGCGGTAAACTGCATGCATCACAGGGCCTTTGACTATGTGGTGAAAAGTGAAACAGCTTTCACCCGCCTTCAAAATATTATAACCACCATATTTAGCTACCAGAAAATGCAAAAAACATTAAACTGGTATATGGACAGGATATAATATCTTCCGCGTTAGAAACGAATTGAACACTTATACATCAAAAAAAAGGGGCAGGATTTAATCCTGTCCCACCCCTTCACATAAAGGCTATAAATTACTTTATAACCACAACTAAGTACTTGCTTTTACTCCAGAATGAGTCGGCATTGGTAATATCCAATGAAGCGTTAATTGTTTTAGATACTGTATAGGAATCAGTAGGATGCTCAGTAATTACCTCCACAAACCCTGCATTAAGCGCCACATGCTGCAACACTGTTTTATCAGCCCTGGTAAAGGCTGAAGCGCTTACATTATTACTAAGTACAGCTTCTCTTCCTACACCTATAAAGCCGCCTTCCTTGGTTATAATGCCTTCATGTTTCAATGTTTTCATTGTCCCAATTGCATAATAAACTGTATTCAGGTCAGCCTGCATCATTCCTATCTTCTCGCGTTCCGTAACAGCCATATTTATACTGTCATTTAACTCGGTTAATGTCATCCGAAGGGTGTTATTGGTCTCTACTAATGTTTGCTGCAGGCCCACTATCTCAGTATCCTTGTAATTCAGTTCAACATTCAAGCGCTCTACCATGTCTTCCAGGGAAGCATTCCTTTTATCACTTTTCTTCAACTTCACTTCAAGGGCTGCCAGTGCTTTATTATCCGCAATTATCATATTGCCCAATAACTTTACATCTTCCACAATAGTCACTGTATTTTCATTGGCCTCACTGTTTATCTTTACTATATGAGCCACTGTTTTTATGCTATCCATATTACGCTGTATCATATCAATGGACTTAACAAAATCAGTTAAAGCAGAATCTCTCTGCTGAACAATTGCTATTAAAGAATCCTGCGATTTCTGATTTTGCTTTTGCACCTCTTGCGCCTGGTGGCCGCATGCAGATAAAAATACAATTGCGAAAGGAATTAAAATTTGATGTTTCATAATTTTCATTGGTTTTGGTTAATTTATTTAATAAGACAAAAGGGCATTGATAAGCGGTCGGATAAAATGATAGTATATAGAATATAAAATGAGCATAATTAAATAGTAATTTCACCATTAAAAGCACTATTCTGTATATCATCTCTTTTAGCCTGGCTTGCAAGGTTTAAGTATTCACGGGCCAGCATTGCACTTTCAGCAGCCTTTTCATAATTTCCCAATTTCAGGTAGTTGGCAGCTTTAAAATGCTCAGTGGCTGCTGCTAACAGGTGCGAGGCAGTCTTCTTATGGTTCTCAATCACTTTAATACTTTCTGTACCCGACACGTTACTATAATCCGGAATTGTAAATGTTATAGGATTCTTCATATGTGATATTAATTTTAGGATGCAAAGATGCCTTCATGCATTCCGTTATATATTACATCTATCTGTAAATAAATTACATCAATCACATTCTATATCAACATGTACCCTTATATTCAGAAAGAGTTATGACTATTTGTAAACTTTCCATTTAAATGTGTAACAGCTTAAATAGTCAATAGCACAATATTTGTCCGGTAATTAATTTATTAATCATTAAACACAAACATTATGACAGACGGCAGTTATTTTTGGGGAATGCACCTGGTATGGTGGTTCATTTGGATAGTCCTCATTTTCTGGATATTCGCAATACCATACGATATTCCCGGGCAGCGAAAGAGAAAGGAATCGCCTCTTGATATTTTACAGAAGCGTTTTGCTTCCGGTCAAATTGAAAAGGAAGAATACAAAGAAAAGAAAGAAATACTGGAAAATGATTTAGTAAAGTTGAATCAAAGCAGGTATAAATAGTGTGTGAGGCAATATAGCGATTGGAAGCGTGTGAAGGCTGCTTTCAATTGCTGCCTTCATTGTATATTTAATAATATAACTAATAATTTTTACAAAATGAATAAAACAGAAATAAAACAGATACTTATTCCAACCGATTTTTCCGATACATCGCTCAAAGCCATTGACCACGCTGTATTCCTGGCAAAACTAAAAAACGCAGAGATAACGCTTATACACGTTTTAGATGAAACCACCAGGCAGGATAGTGTTAAAGCCAACCCTTTAAACTATGCTGAATATGTTGGTGCAATTGAAATGCTTGGTCAAAAGAATTCAATACTGGAAGAAAGATGGGAAGAACACGCTAATACCTTAATAACGCTCCTGGTAAATAAAATACGGCAGGAAGGAGTAAAGGAAGTAAATTCTATCATAGAATCGGGCGAGGTAAGTACTGTGATTTGCGAACAGGCAAAAAAAATAAATGCCGATATAATTATAATGGGTACTCATGGAACTAAAGGGTTCCGGGAGTTTACCGTGGGCAGTAATACATATAATGTAGTAAAGCATGCTGAGTGCCCAGTGCTTAGCATTCGGAAAAAAGTTAAACCCGCCTCTTTTGCAAATATCCTTGTTCCCTTTACAGATAAGTCTCATTCTAGGGAGAGTGTAGATTATGCCATAAGTATAGCAAAAGACTATGGCGCAACTCTTCATATACTGGGTATAGATACCGAAAAAACCGAACTGCATTTTGAAAAAATACAGAAAGAAGCTGAGCAAATAAAAAGAATTGCCGAAAGCGCCGGCCTGGTATGTACAGTTAAGGTAACACCCGCATCGCATATATCAGAGTTACTCCTGAAATATGCCATACAAAGCAGTGCAGATTTAATCATACTCGTATCAGACATGGATAAAGTGAGCTTAAGTGAATACTTTACGGGGCCTGTAATTAAACAAATAGTGAACCATTCTTCTATTCCGGTAATAAGCATTAAACCGCAGCTTGCATATTACGAACCCGATGAGGTTAATTATAACCCGGTTTCCTTTTAACCGATTATTAAAAGCAAGTATAGATTAACCCGATTTATTATGAAAGATACTTTAGACATTCCAACCGCAAAAATAATTGACTCAAAGATCGATTTATTAAATGATCAAACCAATTATACTGAAGAAGCCTCTAAAACCAATAGGCGGCTGGCACTCTTAGCAATACTAATTTCAGTCTTTAGTTTACTTATTGCACTACTTAAGTAATGTATACCAAGTATTTACCTGACAAAAGCGCCCAGGCGCAATAGTATTTTCTTTGCCAGCCAGTAACATCCAAAGGCAAAAAACGGGGCACATACAACATCAATAGTATAATGAACATGCTGCACCAGCACCAGGATACCGATAGCCACAGTAGCAAAAAACATATAATACCTGTCAGGCTTTTTAGATGCACATAAGTAGAACAGGAAAAGTGTAGCTGTATGCCCAGAATAAAACAAATCTCTTGTAATAAATCTTGAATGGTACATTAAGTTACAAATCGGGTCATCAAGCTTTATTAAACCGGTTGGTGGACGTAATTCAGTTACACTTATTGTAATGATACGTGTAACCAAAATAAATATAAACGCAATAAGAAAGGTAAGGAGCATATTTGGGTTACTAAGGCAACGCAAAGTAAATAGAAGCATTACTGTAGCTATACAGAATGTAATAGGCATAGAAACATCTCTTGCAGGGATTCTATCCAGCACCCAATCATTCATTACTATACCTCCGTCCCGGTCTTCGCTATAATTCAGAAAATAATAAGTGAATACAAGCATAAGCAGTAATCCAACAATTCCAAACACAGAACCTTTCCTGAACGCTTTGTTATACCATGCTTGACGCCAGTTCTGCTTAATTGGCATAATAAGTGGCTGTGTATATGTTCCGTATAGTTTCATAACCGATAATCCTGTTTATTAAAGATTGGTAAAGGTGCATACTATTAAACACCTGCGGGTTACGTAGTTTCTGAATAGAATTACATAACTCACACTTTACACAGCATGTGTGATATTTATAAAACTCTTCCCTTAGTATATAATGCTTCATCGGTTGAATGCAGTGATTTTTGCATTGTAATTATTTATTAAACAATTAAACAAAAACAAAATGACAAACAAAGCAAACTCAATCGAAAAAGAACAGTCAAGTGGCTCTTCTTCTGAGAAATCAGGCAATTCTTCTAAGAAACAATCAAGCGGTTCATCTTCAGAAAAGTCGGGAGATTCATCGTCTGAGAAATCAAGCGACCCTTCTAAGAAGCAATCAAATGAATCTTCTTCAGAAAAGTCCCGCACTTCTTCTAAGAAATAATCGAACCGCTATTCTTCTGAAGATTACTATCATTAGAAGAAGCCTATAAAGAAATAGAATGCCCTGATTACTAGGTCAGGGCATTTTTACGATACAAAATATGAGCAACACACAAGCTAACCTGATAGCAAAGGAAGAGAATGGAAAAAGGATTTCTCCTGCACTTCCCGCACACATTAAAAATTTCCTGGTGGATATTGATGGCACTATATGCGAAGACATACCTAACGAAGAACCTGAACGCATGGCGCTGGCAGAAGTATTCCCCGGCGCATTGGATACACTGAATAAATGGTACGACGAAGGGCATATTATCACCTTTTTTACTTCCCGTACGGAAGAACAACGTGAAGTTACCGAAGAATGGCTTAAAGAAAAAGGGTTTAAATATCATACCCTGCTTGTTGGCAAGCCACGCGGCGGAAATTACAACTGGATAGATAATACGCCGTTACTGGTAATGAATATGAAAGAAGATTTCTGGAAATTCAATTTCAGCAAAAATAAGGCCATTGGCTTTAAGCTACCCGCTTAAAATACAGTATAAACTAATCCCGTGCATATTCTAAACATTTTTCACACATGAAGCAATTTTTATTATTCACGCTACTTTTAATTCTTGTCCATCCGGCAACAAATGCACAGGATACAAGAAACCCCAATACGAAATTCCTAACCAAAAGAGGATATTCATTCCCTGATTCAGCAAAAGCTAATACCCTGCCACCTACAGTGAGCCAGTGGCCCGATACATTATACTATAATACTATGTATAAGGCACCAATTATGGGTTCTTTAACCATTCCTATTACATTCAGCAGTATTGAAATAAGCAACGGAGATGCTATAGTAAGCCCCAACGTAAGTTTAGGTATAGGTTATACATGGTTCTTTGGAAATTTTGTTTTCAATGAAGACGATAAAATGACCGTCTATCCAACATTCTTCTTTGGAGTACTATGTGATGCAGGTATAGAAAATAACTTCAGTTTAAATAAGTTAGCAGGTTTCTTTACCGGGGGGTTTATAGGCTTCGGGGCATTTACCCTGTTTGGGGGATACGATATTATAAACAGGTATCCTTTGATTGGTTTAGGCGGAAGGGTTGATTTCTTTACTATTTCACAAAATTTCCTTCATGTATTTGGCAAAGTTTCTGAAGTGAGAAAACATAAATCTATTGCCAGGCCCATTACGGGCGAATAAGGTTAGCCGGATACATATTATATATGTAAAGTTAACTGCTAACTATATAATGCATTCCTTGTTGAATAGCCGCACTTTTGCTTTGTAAAAAATGAATTAATCTTTAAAATCAAAAACATGTCAAGCAAAAAGGGACAATCAAGTGGTTCTTCTTCCAAAAACAAAAAAGGGATTGAAAACCATAAAACAGCAGCAAAACATCATGAAGAAGCCGCAAAGCATCACCGAGATGCCGCAAAGCACCACGAAGCCGGAGACCATGAAAAGGCAAGCAATAGTGCAATTAAAGCCTATGGAGAACGATGCATGGCTTGCGACGCTGAAAGGGAAGATGTGAAACATCACGCTTTACATAGCTAAACCTCAATTAATTATTCTTTAAGGGCGCCATACAACAGGTTGGCGCTTTTCTAGTTTAGTGTGATATATGTAAGTTTTCTGACTAATTATATAACACATTAAAAGTTAAATACCCCCACTTTTGTCAACTAATAATAAAAATCAAAACAAATCATGAAACTCAAAAACCTAGCTATTACGGCAATTGCAATTGCCGCATTTACATTTGGCTTTGCACTTACCTCAAGCGCACAGGAAGCCAAGAAAGATCAGAAGACTACCACTACCCAGAGTTCTACTGATAAGGATGGTGATAAAACAGTGAAGAAAACCAGCAAAAAGACGGTGACCAAGAAACAAAGCAAGGATGGTGCTAAGAAATCGACCGACACCAAGACCAGCACAGACACCAAAGTAGAAACAGACAAAAAGTAATATAAGGGCCTTAGCCCAATACTACAAAAGCCCCGCAGTATTGCGGGGCTTTTTTGTTTAAGAACCCGTGTGTGAAGGATGTAACATATTCAATTGGTTGTATAACACCCGCCTGCTCAGGCTCATCTACTTTTGACCCGTAATTAAACAACAATTAATAATACAACTAATACAATAAAATGAAAACATTACGATCCTATTTAATCATTAGAAAGCCGGGCAGAAGTGAAAAACTGCGAAGACAAAAATATTCAGGATTACCTGGAAAAGGAATTATGATGCTCCTGGTATTTCTTTCACTTCAATCATCGCTAAAGGCGCAAGACAGGGTAAGGCCTATTTGGTGGTTCGGAGTGTCTGGCGCTGCTAATCTTAACTTTTACCGTGGCACAACACAAGTCCTTAATGACAATTTAACTGTACCCTACGCCTTTAACAATGGCTTTGGAGTAGCTCCCTATTTTTCTGTATTTGCAGAATACCGTCAAAACAGGGTATGGGGGTTGATGTTCAATTTGGCTTACGATGGTCACAGGGGCTCATTTACCGAAACCGACGCCCCTGAAGGTGCAGCAGCAACTTCGCTGGATGCCGAATTTGATTATATAGAGTTTGAGCCAAGTTTAAGAATAGCGCCTTTTGCCGGCAATTTATATTTCTTTATCGGCCCAAGGTTTGGTTATAATATAACGAACGATTTCACATACCAGCCAGCATCCGGTACGAATAATGAATCGAAGTGGAGTGATGTATACGGAATAAGGGCTTCTGCACAAGTTGGGGTTGGATATGAAATTCCTCTTTCAGCACCTGCAAACATTACCCAGGTAAACCTTTCTCCTTTTATTTCATTCCTCCCTTACTTTGGTGAGCAACCAAGAAGTATTGAGAATTTAACCCTGACGACAGTACGTGCGGGTATAGCCATTAAAATTGGTTGTGGCCATAAACAACAAGCCACAGCGGAAGTAATTCCTCTGCCGGTAACACCAGATGTCCGATTTTCAGTTGTTGCACCAAACTCAGTACCCGGCCAGCAAATTGTAAAAGAAATGCTTCCCCTTAGTAATTATGTATTTTTTAATGCAGGCAGCACAGAAATACCAGGCAGGTATACTATACTTACCAAAAATCAGGCACTAGGTTTTAACGAAGTGCAATTACAGGATTGCCAGAAAAACCCGGGTACCCGTTCATCAAGGCAAATGACCATGTACTACAATGTAATGAATATAGTGGCCGATAGAATGAAGAAACACCCCGATGTTACAATTACCCTGATTGGTTCTTCTGCAGGCAAAGGCAAAGAAATAGCCATAGCAAATGCAACTGCTGTAAAAAACTACCTGGTTAATATATTTGGAATAAATGTCTCAAGAATTACAATTGAAGGCAGAGACAGGCCATTAATTGCATCTGAACAGGCAACAAGTATAATTGATACCAATCTTACCAATGCTGAAGATAATAGGGTTGATATAGTAAGTACGTCACCATATCTTATGATGGAAGTCAAAGACAATTCCGCCTTATGTTTAAACCCTATTGAGGTTACAGCAGTAGACGGAAGTTCAGCCAATGATGCGCCGGTGAATTTAAGCATAAATGGCGCAAGCGGGTCACTCAAATCATGGTCGGTAAATATTACCGATGGGATGGGAAACACTTCTCATTACGGGCCTTTTACGTCCAATGACACAACACTCTCAGCTTCTACAATACTAAATGGCAATGGAAGTGGCAAGTATACAATGATTATGACCGGAGTAACAAACACAGGAGATACCATTAGAAAGCAGAGTACATTTTCATTGACCCGTAATCCTGTACCTAATCAACAAGAGCATATGGTAAGCATTCTTTTTGAATTCGATAAATCGAAAACAGTGGCCACCTTTAATAGTTTCCTTACAAATACAGTGGCACCACATATTCTGTCGAACTCAACTGTAATAATAAGCGGATATACTGATAATGTTGGTACTGCCGATTATAACCTGACTTTATCAGAAGAACGTGCAGAACAAACACAATTACTTCTTGAAACCGCAACATCACAGAATAATGTGACAGGTGTTACCTACAAAACCAACGGGCATGGCGAAACCGGTGTGGCTTTCTCAAATACTTTACCTGAGGAACGTTTTTATAACAGGACAGTTATTATTGACATAGTACCATCGGGCACAGTGGTGCAACGTTAACCCATCGCACTTATAAGCACAAAGTTCTTAATCAATTTAAAATAAAACAACATGAACACAACACAATTAAAAGGAAACTGGAATGAGCAGAAAGGCAAGCTTAAACAGAAATTTGCAATGCTAACCGATAATGACCTGATGTTTGAAGAAGGTAAACAAAATGAAATGTTTGGCAGAATTCAAATTAAATTAGGCAAAACCAAGGAAGAGTTGCAGAAGATAATAGCAAATCTTTAATCCTGCTGCAAGGATAATCCCCCGGATGATACACTGACGGAACAAACAATTCTAAAAAATTGAGTTCCGTCAGTATTGTCCAAAAGCATTATCGCATAACATATAGTCACATGAACACTATCCTATTAATAGAAGACTACCCGAATATTCTTGATAATCTCACAGAATATCTTGAATTGAAAGGTTATAAAACTTTAATTGCTAATAATGGGAAACATGGGCTTGAATTAGCAAGAGAATTTGTTCCGGATTTAATAATATGCGATGTGCTGATGGCTGAAATGGATGGACATGAGGTACTGCGGCAACTAATAGATACGGCCAAAACTCATGAAATACCCTTTATTTTCAGCACATCAATGTCAGAAAAGGTTGACAGAGCAACCGCCCTGGCGCTTGGAGCCGATGACTACATTATAAAACCATTTGAGCTGCAGGCACTACTAGAGGTTGCTGAGAAATGCATCAAGTCTGGCAGCAAAAGGCACAAGGAAGTATTGCTCAAAAAAGATAATTCTAAATAAATAATTTATGTCGTATTGGACCTTGTGGGGAATATTAAGCATTGCGCTAATAATAGTTGTTTTAGGGAAAGCATTACATATCTGGAAGAAGAAGTAAATGCCCTCAACGAAACCTGCAAAATCAAGATTAAAGAAGCTGCTTTTGATAACAGGAAGCATTCTTATAGTTATACCTTTAATAATTATTCTATGTATTTCACCACTTACAAAGTACCTGGTAGAAAAATACAGTATAAAATATACAGGCAGACAAATTAAAATGGACTGGGCCTATGTAAACCCATTTACAGGATACGTTCACTTCAGCAACTTCAAAGTGTATGAAGAAACAACTGACAGTGTTTTCTTTTCAGCGAAAGGTATAAGTGCTGACATATCTGTACTTAAAATATTTTCTAAAACATATGAAATAACAGGTCTGGTAGTAGATCAGCCTAAAGGCATACTGATTCTTGATAAAAGAAACGATTTTAACTTCTCCGACCTTATCAAACGCTTCTCCCCGTCAAAAACCGATACCGCAGGCCCTCCACTACATCTTAGTATTCTGAATATAAAAATAAACAATGGGGTATTCTATTTTCATGATACCTTAATTAATATTCACTACTTTATAAAAGATGTAAACTTCGAGAGCTCAGGCAAATGGTGGAACAGGGATACTATCAATGGAAAAATTTCTTTTTCTGCAGGGGAGGGTACAGGAGATATAAATGGCGATTTCACTATTAATTTAAAAACACTTGATTATCGCTATTCTGCCCATGTGCGCAGGTATAACCTGGGGCTTATTCAACAGTACCTGAGGAAAATAATGAATTACGGTAGTTTTTCCGCTAACCTTGATGCAGACTTAAAAGCCACCGGGAATTTTAAAGATGAAAACAACCTTGATACAAAAGGCCGTATTGCATTAAGTAATTTCCATATCGGAAAGGCCCCTGGTGATGATTACATGTCTTTCGACAAGTTTGTACTGGCAATTAATGAAGTAAACCCGAATAAGCATATATATAACCTTGACTCATTAACATTAAATCGCCCTTACTTAAAATACGAGAAATATGACCACCTGGATAATATAGAAACAATGTTTGGTAGAAACGGAGATAATGTTACGGTTGCCGGGGCCGATAACGCACAGTACAATCTTGTAATTGAAATAGGGCGGTATCTAATCAGTGTGTCGAAAAATTTCTTTAACAGTATTTACAAAATCAATAGAGTAGCCATAAGTAATGCTGATATTGTATTTAATGATTATTCTGAAAGTGAAAAATTCACCATTGAAGCAAACCCCTTATATATATATGCCGATTCAGTTAATCAAGGCAAAGGCAGAATACTGGTTTCAGTTAAATCGGCTATAAAGCCTTATGGTAAAGTATCCATCTCTGCCAGCATTAATCCCAGAGACAGCGCTGACTTTAATGTAAATTTCCAGTTCACGGGAATTCCAATTACTTTGTTTAACCCTTACCTTATTGCATATTCATCATTCCCAATGAACAGGGGAACTGTAGATTTTACCGGCATATGGAAAGTTCGGGATGGGGATATACAAAGCGAAAACCATTTGCTTATAATAGACCCGCAATTAGCACCACGACTGAAGAATAAGGATTATAAGTGGATTCCTATGCGGCTGGTAATGTACCTCATTAATCAACGCAATAATGTAATTGATTATCAAATTCCCGTAACGGGTAATTTGAACAATCCTGAATTTCATTTAAATGATATAGTATCCAAAACGCTTAAGAATCTAATTGTAAAGCCCGCAACCATCCCCTATCGAATTGAAGTAAGAACAGAGGAAAATGATATTGAAAATACACTTGCTTTAAAATGGGGCATAATGCAAAGTTCAATATTACCAGAGCAGGAAAAATTTCTGAAGAAACTCGATAAATTTTTAGAAGAAAACCCTACCTCATCTATTACTATCTCGCCCCAAGAGTATGATGCAAAGGAAAAGGAATACATATTGTTTTTTGAAGCAAAGAAGAAATATTATATATCTCTCAATCAGGGTAATCCCAAATTGTTAAGTATAAGCGATTCTGAATATATAGATAAAATGTCAATACGGGATACTCTGTTTATCCGGTATTTAAATAAACACCTCACCCATTCCCTTGAGTTCACAATACAAGACAAGTGCAATAGCCTGGTCGGTTCCAACCTAGTAAATGCCAGATTTAATAAGTTATGTAAGGATAGGAAGAGTTGCTTTCTTTCTCATTTTACGAATAAGGGAATAGATAATAAAATAGCTTTCAACCCTTCACAAAATGCTATTCCATACAATGGTTTTTCTTATTTCAAGATAACATACAAAGGTGAACTACCTGATTACCTGGTAAAGGCGTATGCAGAAATGAATAAGCTAAACAATATAAGCCCGCGGGAAAAGTACAGTAAGGAAAGGAAGAAGATTATATAAAAGCATCCTCAATAAACATGTGATATTTATAAGATTGCCTTTCAAT
>Ga0206835_1022_pt1 | contig 74269 bp, 63 predicted proteins | sample Alteio_BWOrgCont_31_FD_152853 | JGI IMG/M metagenome (GOLD analysis project Ga0206835, IMG submission 152853) | Enriched cells from forest soil in Barre Woods Harvard Forest LTER site, Petersham, Massachusetts, United States -... | ecosystem: Environmental > Terrestrial > Soil > Temperate forest >...
CGCCGCGGCGGTTTGCCCGGACGAGATGTTCAATAATCGTCGGGTCTTGATAGCGCTCATTCTGTAGCCAGAGCGAGTATTTGGCGTCGTCGATCAACTGACCAAGTCTTCGTCTACCATTTCCGATACACCAAATAAGATGGGAGTGGTCTCCAGCGTCGAAAGGCAGGCGCTTCCAGTCGGCCTCAAAGCATTCGACAATTTCATTCACCTCGTGTTTTTGGGAGGTGAGGATTGCATAATCCCGTGTATGCAAGAGGTTTTTAGTCTGCCAATTGAGGGATTGGACGAAAGCGAGAGCTTCGTCAATGACCATAGATTTCTCGTGAGTGAGATCGAAAGCAGGGTTACTGTCGATGACCTCAATACCCGCTTCGGCGAGCATCTTCCGGGATTCGTCGTTTTCCTTCTCGCCGTCGCGCCGTTGAGGATTGAGCATGACGCGTACATCCACACCGCGTCGATGTGCAGCAATCACTGCCCGGAGAAGCTCCGAGTCAGAAAAAACGAACATTTTGATGCGGATCGATTTTGTGGCCTGCGCAATGGCCGCTAGGATTGGTTGGGCTGAATCGTCCGGCAAAATGATGATGGAGTGGGACATTATGTTTCCTTCACTTGCTCGCGGATTGATTGCGGCGGTCAGGCCTCACCAGTAGCCGCGAACTTTCTGCTACAGCACAACTTTATCTGAATTGGCGTCGAATTGGGTGCGGTGCAGTTTTGCATAAATGCCGTTACGCGCCATGAGTTCCTCGTGAGTGCCGTTTTCGGCTACGACTCCCTCATTGATAACGACGATTTGGTGGGCATGACGAATGGTGCTTAATCGGTGCGCAATGGCGATGACGGTTTTGCCTTGCATGAGGCGCTCCATCGCTTCGACGACAAGCTCTTCAGATTCACTGTCGAGAGAGGCCGTAGGCTCGTCGAGTAGCAGAATGGGATTATTGCGAACCATGACCCGGGCGATCCCTATACGCTGGCGTTGACCGCCGGAGAGAGTGGAGCCGCGATCACCAACAAGCGTGTCATAGCCGAGCGGCATAGCGGAAATGAAGTCATGGGCATTCGCTAACTTAGCAGCCGCGACAACCTCATCTTTTGTTGCTTCAGGACGGCCGAAGGCGATGTTCTCCAGAATGGTTCCACGAAAGAGAATGGTGTCTTGGAGGACATAGCCAATCTGGTCGCGTAGAGCTTTGAGTTTGTAGTCACGAATGTCGCGGCCATCAATGCGGATAGCTCCAGATTGAACGTCATAGAAGCGCGGAATCAGACTCACGAGTGTGGATTTTCCGCTGCCGGTTGGTCCAACGATGCCAACGAACTGACCCGCGTTAATTTTGAAACTCAGATCCGTCAGGATCGGAGAGGATGGTTCGTAGCCGAAGACAATGCGGTCAAACTCGATTTCACCGGTCAGGGTTTCGGGCTCAAACCCATTAGGATTTTCGGGAATGATGGAGTCTGTGTCCAAAATGTAGCGGACACGTTCTGCACCTACAGTGACCTGCGCAATGGCATTGGTCGTCGTCGCGAGATCCTTCACCGGTTTAAAGAATTTAGTGAGATAGGCAAGATAAACGGTGAGTTCACCAATCGTCATGGAGCCAGCAAGAACTAAGGCCGCACCCCGCCAAAGCACCACCGCCGTGCATAAGGCAACAGTAATGGTTACTACAGGTGAGAGCAGCGACTTAATGCTACGTGCTCTGAGAGCGGCTCCCACCGTTGCCTGGCTGACGCTGTAGAGCAGGTTCTCCTCCATCTTTTCCTGCCCGAAAGCTTTAACAACTTGTATGGACTCCAACCCTTGCTGGACTACAGACACGATTTCGCTTTGTTCCTTGCGAACCTGGTGGCTGGCTTTCTTGACTGCTTTTTTGAATCTTGAGACGAATAACAGCAGGAATGGCGTCACTGCAATGGCGATCAAAGTGAAATCCCAATTGAGCCAAAACATCAATCCGAGCATGAAGACGATCGTGAGGAGATCTACAAAAATGTTTAGGGTGGATGAAGACGCGAAACCTTGAATGGTTTGGATATCTGTAGTGAGCGTGCTGAGAATCGTGCCGGTCTCGTGGGTGCTGTAATACCTTAAAGAAAGCGCCTGAAGGTGCTGGTATAACCGCATGCGAAGATCGTGAGCTATCCATTGACCCACGCTCTCGGTATAGTAGTTGTCAATGTAGGAAGCAATCGCGCCCAAGATTGCAATGAGGACGACTGCTAAAGACGCAAGAATGGCAACGTGGAGCCGATAGCCATTTTCAATTTGCCCACCGGTTAACCGAAGAAGCCATGGCGCAAGCTTGTGATTGCCGATGACGGTATCCAGGATGATCTTTAGTGGCCACGGGGTGGCGAGGCTCATCGCCGTCTCGACCAACATAGCAAGAACAATGACCGCCAGTGTACGGCGGTAAGGCCGGATTAGACCGCCAATAAAAGGCAACATTTATCAGCCTGAGGACACGATCGAGATTTCATTATGCCCGCTCCACCTCGATCTGCTCAAGTTAGCGAGCCTTCCGATCGTACAGCATCCATACCATCTGGGTTGGGGGATCTTCAACCAGCGGTTCAACTCGTGTCGAGCTGATCTTGCCTTCCTGCTATACGCCTGAGCCACTATAAGAGCATTGGCGATTGCATCAATTGACTTCATAAGACGCAGCTCAGGCATTGCAAAGCCAGGCCAAGAAGCTACTCAAAGGGCGATAAACGATAAAACCGACAGCCCGCGCTAGCAAAGTGTCTCAAATGTCGCCACAGATCGCTAACAAAATCTCTCATAACCGCACCCGGCGAGCTGGAGTCTAATGTTGCGCATGGACAAGAACGACCACGCAGCGATCCGGGCAGTTCTTTCTGGAGACAAAGAGGCCTACGGAGCTCTGGTCGTGCGCTATAGCGGGAAGCTGTTCCGGGTGGCGTTTCGCATCACCGGCAACGAGGCCGATGCGGAAGACGTGGTACAAGAGGCGTTTTTACGCGGGTATCGAAAGCTGGAGGGTTTTGAGTCGCGGTCGGATTTCGGCACATGGATTTATCGGATCGCGGTGCGTTGCGCGTTAGACAAAATCGGCAGCTCCCGAGTGGATGAGAACAGCAGGGTGGGTGAAGAATCAGACCCGGAGCAAAACGAAGTTCAGGTGGCAGATTTGTCCGCAGGCCCGGACCGGCTGCTGCTCAGCCGCGAAATCGGAGCCATGCAGGAGATTGCGATGCATAGTCTGACGCCTACGGAACGAACGGCCTTCGTACTGCGGCACATGGAAGAGCGCACCAGCGAAGAGATTGCAGCTGCGCTGGGTATTGCGCCCAACGCGGCGAAGCAAGCTGTATTTCGCGCCGTACAAAAATTGCGGTGCCGGTTGGCGGCTTTAAGGGTAAAGGTATGAATCATTTGACCGAAGAAGAACTGATCGCCCATGCCTATGACGAGGACGACAAGGATGCTGTGGAACAGCACCTTAAGGCGTGTGCGGAATGCTCGGAGACCTATACTGCGCTGCGGAGCGACCTCGCTGAGATGAAATTTGAAGACGTGCCGGCCCGAGACGCCTTTTACGGCAACCGGGTCTGGGAATCGATTTCCCGCTTGTTGCCTGTTTATGAAGCGCGGAAGCAAAGTTGGTTGCGTGGCGGGATGAGGAGAGGTCTGAGTTATGCCGCCGCCTGCGCAGTGCTGGTTACCTGCGCCTTCATCGGTGGGCGGCTATGGGAGCGCAGACAGACGCAGACCGTTGCGGAAAACCATTCTCAACAAAAGAAGCAAAGCGTGACGCATCCTCCGGAGCGTGTTGTCGTGGTGGTTCTGAGTGATCACCTGGACCGCTCGGAGCGGCTGCTGATGGAACTGAAACATGCCGATGCCGACAGCGCCGAGATGGTATCTCCGCTGCGCGACGAGGCGCGTAGTCTACTGGCAGCAAATCGTACCTGCCGTCAAAACGTGAAGCACAATGATGATCCAGCGCTGGCAACGACGCTTGCTCGTCTGGATCATCTGCTTGCTGAGCTTGCTAATCAGCCGGAGGGCTTGAACAGCACTACGATTACCAGGCTGCAAGAGGAAATGAACGCGGACCGCCTGCTCTTTGAGGTGCGCGTGCTGCGTTCCCGGCAGGCGGCCTCAACCGCCCAACCGAAGAAGGGCACGATATGAAATCCAGACTTGTTTTCGATTCTGTTCTGCTGGGAGTGTTGCTTTGCGGATCCCTGACTGGCGTCGCTCAACCCGCACCGGCACAGAGTTTTGCCGGAAGCATAGAGCCAGTTGGAGTCGATGGGGCACCAGTCACATTGAGCAGTCCCGACAGTCTCTACACGAACGGAACCCGCGCCATCAACGAAGGGCGCTGGTCAGATGCGGAAGCAATCTTCACCAAGGTTGCCGGTCAACATGGCGACCGCGCCGATGGAGCTCTCTATTGGAAAGCGTATGCGGAAAACAAACAAGGACACGTGGGATCTGCGTTGGCCACCTGCGCCGAACTGGGCCACGCGTTTCCCGCCAGCAGTTGGATCCATGAGTGCGGCGCGCTGGAGATCGAGATTCACGCAAAGAGCGGGAAGCCCGTCGACCCCAAAGCAATACAGGACGATGACCTGAAACTGCTGGCGCTTAACTCTCTGATGCATAAGGACGAATCACGGGCTCTGGCGCAGATTCAGGAGATTCTGAATAGCGACTCCTCTGAGCAGCTGAAGCAGAAAGCACTCTTTATCCTGGGGCAGCATTATTCGGATGCAACCTATGCTCAGATTGTTCGGATCAGTTATGTGGAGGGCGATGTGCGCATTGCGCGCGGCGACGAAAAGGAAAAGCCTGCCGGCGCAACCTGGGAGAAGGCAGTTGCCAATCTCCCTCTGGAAACAGGCTTCAGCCTGGTGACAGGCGTCGGACGCGCGGAGGTCGAGTTTGAAGATGCCTCAACTCTCTATCTTGGAGAAAACTCAGTTCTTACATTCAACGATCTGCACACCACCAGCGGTGTACCCTACACCGACCTCGCCCTTCTCGCGGGCACTGTGTCGTTCAATGTGCATCCATACATCGCTGGAGAAGCGTTCACCCTGAGGACCCCCACCGATAGCTTCACTTCGAGATATCCCGAACATATGAATGCCCGCGTCAACAGTTATCTTGATGGGGTTGCAATCACGCCGCAGGGTGGTGGAGTTGTGCGATTGCCCGGAGCGGAGCAGGAAGCACAGGCAGGCCAGACGCTGTACTTTCGCGAGGGCCACCGTGTTGATCCTGTCGGCCCGAATGATTCGGGCGCATTTGCCGAGTGGGACAAGTGGGTCGCGGACCGGGTCGTGCAACGAACAGAGGCCATGTCTGATATGGAGAAAGCTTCCGGGCTGACTTCGCCGATTCCCGGCCTGGCGGACATGAAGGGACAGGGTACATTCTTTGAGTGCGCACCGTATGGGACTTGCTGGGAACCGACGACCCAGAATGGGCGGCAGCATGCGGGCGACAAAGTTTCGGAAGTCCAGCCCCCTTCCGCACAGGCTTTTGGAGGCGCGCATCTTATGCAGGCTAGCTTGCGCGAGCCTTTCAGCTTCAGTGGGGCCCGGGCGATACAAGCAGGCTCCACTGACCCTCTTGGGATTTTAAATGAGGATGACTCTTTCCCTTGTTTTCCGTCAGCGATTCGCTACCGGGTTGTCAAGGATCCGACAACAGGCATAAGCAGAGTGACTAGCACAGGATTGGGACCGAACGCAGCCGGGTGGAACTGGGCCGTGTGTCACGCCGGGAGCTGGGTTCACCGGCGGCATCGCTACTGCTGGGTCGCAGGTAACAAGCGGCACCATCTTGAACCGGTTCGCTGGGTTAAGAGCGGACGTAGAGTGGCTTTCGTCCCGATTCATCCCTATGACGTGAAAGGCCGGCCCCCGATCAACCGAAAGGAAGAAGTCTTTGCGATAAACAACAGGAACGGGTTATCGGTGGAGCGGGTGAAGTTCGAGCCCGACCACCCGATTGAGGATCTCAAGTCGCCGCCGCGAGAATACCGTACTGCCTATCTGCCTCCATTATCCCGGACAGATGTGCCGCGCATGGAAGCGCACGCGATGAAGGACGGGTTGCGGGGAGGCAACTTTACCGCTGTCAAGTTAGCGGGCGTTCAACTGGGTTTCGATTCCAAGTCGCAAAGCTTCACGATGCCGAAAGAGGTCATGCACGGAAACAGGAGCGTGACTGTCTCCGCACCGATCACGAATCGCGATGGATCCCTGCAGGCACGTGGTGGCAGCTTTGCCGGAGGGCATGGCGGCTTCAGTAGCGGCGGCGGTGCCCGCAGCGGCGGAGGATTCAGCGGCGGGAGCGCGCACGGTGGGGGAGGCTCGAATGGCGGGGGCTCTCACGGAGGCGGAGGCTCCAGTGGTGGCGGTGGTTCGCACGGAGGAGGCGGTGGCGGTGGATCGAGTGCTGGCGGCTCCACTTCAAGCGGCGGCCACCACTAACCGATATCACCCGAGGTCGAGGATGCCGGGCTCGCCGGCGCCGATGACGATCACGTTGCAGTCGTTCATTGCGGCGGCTTTTCGCCGGATTGCTCGCGCACCATGTACTCGGCGTACCAGTCTGGCCAGTTCTCGTCACGCTGCCCACCGGCGCGCTTCTCGTGCTCGCCGTGGGCCGCCTCCGCACGTCGAAGCGCGCTCGCCAGATCGCTCGCCGATGCATACGTGGTGTCGCCGGCGATACGACCGGGTAGCCGCGTCGTGAGCTCCTGGAAGAGCCAACCGTTTCCATCCGGATCATGGAATGAGGCGAACGAACGGTAGCTGCGATGCTCAGGATCCGGACCGCTGACTCGAAGCCGTCCAAACAGGTAGGGCTCGTCCGGGCCAGCGTACACGCCTTCGTTGTGGAAGACCTCGCTAACCTCGACGCCGTGACCGAGCAGCTCTTCGCGGGCGGCCGCGACGTCGGAGACGATCAGGTATAGGCCCTGGGCAGAGCCGGGAGCTGCCGCGGTGACATTCTTGCCGAAAATGACCGAGCACCCGGAGCCGGGCGGTGTGAACTGAATCACGCGGAAGTCGCTACCATTGTCGTAGTCGGCGTCGAGCCGCCACCCGAGCCTCCCGCCGTAGAACTCCTTCGCGCGGTGGACATCCGAAACAGGGATGACGACGATCTCGAACTTCGTGTCAACTCTCGCGCGGGTGCGTCGTTACTAGGGACTTCGTTCGTGCTCATTGCTGTCTCCTAGGTCGTGTTGGGATGGAACGGTACCACGACATTTACGTGTGGATCAAGTGGTGCTTACGCATCCGCATGAATTACGAATAAGATTCAATATTTGGATTTTGAGAGGTTAGTGGCCCAACCGTAGACTTAGCGCCTTGCGCGTGCAGATCTTCGTTGCGGACTTTACTTGCGTCCTCGTTCACGGCTTACGCAGAAGGCATCGCTTTCACAATTCGCCTTCTGCTCCCAGGCCAAGGATTCGTGCCGATCTGTCGCATTCTTAGCCGGGGATAATTGCTGATAACATTTTCGGATGATTTTACTGTAACCATATAAATCTTATTTTATTTGTTACATAAAAATGAGATTGGTGTAACCTGCATATTGATGCAATAAAGTTACAACCTTTTGAGAAGGGCCTAATGAAAACCGGAGTAACGCAAAAGGAGTACGTTGCTTCTCTCGTCGATTTTGTGGGCGATCATCCAGCTCTCAACTTTATCAATACCCTTCATATGGTTGGAAGTGAACTAACCGACACATGGCAAAGCGATGAAGATGTTGCCGCATGGATTGTCCGAGAAGAATTGCGCGATACACTGCCATCAACAAGATGGCCAGAAGGCGCTCTCCTTCGAAAGGCACGCAGCTTAAGAGAGATCGCCTTGAAAGCAGTGGAGGCAAGAAAAGCAAAAAGGACGCTCCCGTTGGACGAACTGAATGGTTTTCTTGAACACTCAGTCAGTCATTGCGTTCTCAGCGCAAGGTCACGAACAGATATTCACGTCGAGCGCGTATACCGTAAGAAGACGGTTGAACAGTATCTGGCGCCTGTTGCTGAGTCGGTAGCGGAACTGCTGTCCCATGCAGACTTTGATTTGGTCCGTCATTGCGAAGGCGGACAATGCGTGCTGTGGTTTTACGACCGCACCAAGGCTCACCGGAGACGCTGGTGCAGCCCACAGCTCTGCGGCAACAGGGCAAAGGTGGCGGCATTTCGAGCGCGTGCCCGTCAATTATGATGATTGCGTCCTATTGAAGCCGGTTTTACTGTCCCATGCAGTTTTTTAGAATCCCACAGGTGATAATAGAATCTTTTTGTTTGTAACCTTTAATAAATATTTAAGTGGTTACATGGTCTAACACGCAAGAGCGGGAACTGAATTCTCTGAGGCTCTTCGAGAAAACCACAGGAGCTAAATATGGCAAGCAAGAAGACAGTCATTGTAACCGGTGCCTCGCAAGGCATTGGAGCGGCCGTTGTCCAGGCCTTTCTGGATCGCGGCTATAACGTCGTAGCAACTTCGCGCAGCGTTTCCAAGGCCGGCTTTGCGCCGTCACCGAGCCTCGCGCTCGTCGACGGAGACATCGGTCAGGGTGCGACGGCTGAAAAGGTCGCACAGACCGCGATCAGTAAGTTCGGCTCAATCGATGCCGTTGTCAACAATGCGGGCATCTTCTTAGCTAAGCCCTTCACTGACTACACCGCTGACGACTTCCGCAGCTTAGTCTCCACCAACCTCGAAGGCTTCATCTTCATCACTCAACTCGCGGTCAAGCAGATGCTATCGCAGGGTGCCGGTGGCAGCGTGACAAACATCACCGCCTCTCTGGCCGCCAACCCCATCGCTGGCGCTCCGGCGTCGATTGCGATGATCACCAAGGGCGGACTCAATGCAGTCACCATCAGCCTCGCCAGCGAATACGCGAAGAATAACATCCGCTTCAATGCAGTCGCGCCCGGCATCGTCGACACTCCTATGCACGAGAACAATCCGAAGGACTTCCTGAAGACCCTTTCACCGATGGGCACGATCTCCGATTCGAAGGAGATCGCTGACGCCGTCGTTTATCTGACGGAAGCTCGCAACATAACTGGGGAGGTGCTTCACGTGGACGGCGGTGCGCACGCCGGCAAATGGTAAGCTCTGGAGGTTCACCGCTGGGCAGCGCGGAACGCCGGTTGCAAGATCTTGGCATTCAGCTCCCGGCTGCCCCAACACCTTTTGGCACTTACGTCGAGACGGTACAGACGGGCAATCTCCTCTTCTTTAGCGGTATGCTCCCGGTTGTGGACCACAAGCCGAAATATCTTGGCCGGCTTGGGAAAGAGCTCAATACCGATGCTGGACGGGATGCAGCCTACACTGCAGCTTTAGGCGTTCTCTCTGCGGCGAAGGCGCATTTGGGCACGCTTGATAGAGTAACTCGCGTCGTGCGGCTCGGAGTGTTCATCGCAACCTCGGGGGACTTCTTCGACCAGCCCAGGGTCGCGGACGCTGTCTCAGACCTATTTCGCGATGTCTTTGGCATCGAGAAAACATCGGTTCGGGTCATAGTCGGCGTTGCCAGCCTTCCCCTCGGGGTGCCGATCGAACTCGATGTCATCTTCGAAGTCACAGAGTAACAACGAAAGGTAGAGGTCAAGCGATCTCTGCCTTTCGTTTTGAAAGGGTAGTAGACGCAGTTATGAAAGAGCAGCCCCTTAGCTCGTCGCCGCAGTGGAACAAGACTCGCATTTCATCAAGCCTGGGCATTGAATATCCAATTATTCAAGGCCCTCTTGGCGGTCTGTCGACGCAGCAATTGACGGCCACCGTCTCGAATTTTGGCGGCCTCGGCTCCTTCGGAGCGCATAGCTTGAGCTCTTCAGCCATTCAGGATGTGATCGCTGAGATTCGTGCGCTCACTCCGAAGCCGTTCGCGATCAATTTGTGGGTCTCGATGGAAGATGAGGGCGCGCGCACATCCGACAGCGAGGCATTTGCGCGCAGCCTGGCGCCTCTCGCGGGACACATCCAGGCCTTGGGCGGCACACTGCCGGACTATAAGCCATATGTTCCGATCAAGTTTGAGGACCAGGTGCGGGTCGTGCTCGATGCAAAGGTGCCCGCCTTCAGTTTCATCTACGGAATTCCGCCGAAGGAGATTCTCGACGAATGCCGTGCGCAGGGAATCCTTACGATCGGAGCGGCGACGACACCGGACGAAGCCATCGTTCTTGAACAGGCAGGAGTCGACGTCATCGCCGCTTCAGGCTTTGAAGCCGGCGGTCATCGCGGTTCGTTCCTGCGCCCTGCCGAGGAATCGCTCACCGGAACATTCTCGCTCGTACCTCAAGTCGCAGACGCCGTTTCAATCCCCGTGGTTGCTGCCGGAGGCATCACCGATGCTCGCGGAATCGTCGCAGCTTTTGCTCTGGGAGCTGAGGGCGTACAAATCGGCACAGCTTTTCTGGCTTGTGAGGAATCCGGTGCAAGTGCGCTTCATCGCAACGCAATCCTCAGCGGCAACGCTCGCAGAACAGGATTGACCCGGGGCTTTACTGGAAGGCTGGCTCGCGGAATACACAATCAGCTGCTAGAAGAGCTCAATCGCCCAGGCGTGGAGATTCTTCCGTATCCCTTGCAGCGCGCTCTCGTAAGAAATCTCTCCATCCTTGCCGTCAAAGCTGCGAAGCCAGAGCTCCTTCAGCTCTGGGCCGGACAGAGTGCAAACATGTCGCGATACAGCGACGTTAAGACGCTGCTGAAGGCGCTGGTATCCGAGGTCTCCGCCATCGCCGGACCAGTTCTTTGCTGGAACCGCGATCGAAATGGAAAATAATTACATTGAAGCTCACATAAGAGGAGCCAACAATGTTTCCCTTTGCATTGCACCGATGGATGCGCTGCGTGCGGACTTTTTGCGCTGCATTGGCGCTCACTGCGATCGTCACATCTTTTCAATTGCAGGCCCAGGACTTCGGAAAGGGAAGGCCCAATGAAGCACCCGATTTTTTATCGCACAGTGAAGGTCGATGGACTCTCTATCTTCTACCGGGAAGCAGGACCAAAAGACGCTCCCACTATTCTCTTGCTGCACGGCCTTCCGTCGTCGTCGCGCATGTTTGAGCCGCTGCTGGCACGGCTTGCAGACAGCTACCATCTCGTTGCCCCTGACTATCCGGGTTTTGGTCACAGCGACTGGCCCGACCCGAAGCAATTCGATTACACCTTCGACCATATTGCTTTGGTGATGGACGACTTCACGCAAGCGCTGGGCTTGTCTCACTACACGCTCTATATGCAAGACTACGGCGGCCCCGTTGGTTTTCGCATGGCGCTGGCACATCCGGAGCGGGTGCAGGCTCTCATCGTGCAGGATGCTGTCGCTCACAACGAAGGGCTTGGTGCGAACTGGGCAACACGGCGGGCATTCTGGGCCGACCGGCCTGCTTATGAAGAAGTGTTGCGCAAGAACCTCCTGTCGCTTGCAACCACCAAGACGCGACATATCGGAGACGATCCGAACATTGAGCTGTATGACCCGGATCTTTGGACCGATGAGTACGCATTTCTGAACGCGCCAGGGCAGGCGCAGATTCAAAGCGATCTCTTCTATGACTACCGCACGAATGTCGATGCTTATCTAAAGTGGCAGGCATGGATGCAGAAGACGCAGCCAAAGCTGTTGGTTCTGTGGGGCAAGCACGATCTCTCGTTCGATCTAGGCGAGCCGGAACGCTACCGCAAAGACGTACCGAATGCGGAGGTTTACGTACTTGACGCAGGACACTTCGCGCTTGATACCAAGGCAGATGAGATGGCCTCGCTGGTACGTGCGTTCATGAAAACGCAGAAGTAAGCAGAGCCATCTGCGCACTTTGACAATCGCGAGGCGGCACGCCTCGCGCCAACAAGGAGACAAGCATGAGGTGAAACATTACTAAAAGATATGTTTGATTCCCTTACCAATACCTTTGGCGATTTTCCCTGTGCCTTTTGTCGTGCCGACGGCGACATCCTTGCCTGCTGAAACGCCGCCCTTTCCAACAGATGCTGCCGCATCAATTGGATGGAGCGTAACCAGGTCTACCGCGCCTTTGCCCGTACCCGAGGCAAGATTGCCGACGCCTTTAGCCGCACCTTTGCCGATGTCTCCACTTCCACTCGCGACATCGCCACCAGCGCTGCGACCTTTTTTCCCGGTGTGTACCGTTTTTTTATTTTGGTCAGCGCCCGATTGGCTATAGCATGGCGCGGCTGCGAGCCCGAATAGCAGCAATGTGATAAGCCCGAGTCTGGTTTTCACGGTCCTGCTCCGATTCACATTCTATTTTAATTGTCTTTACGGCTCCATGGAACGCTAGCAGGAAGCCAAGGCGGAGTTTCTAATGCGCACGATCTTCACAAAGCAGAAAGACGAACCATTCGTAAATCAGCTGACTGCGCCGCGCACGAATTGAGCTACATGACTGGCTTCACGCCGGTGGTCGCTGAAGTCTGCTACTAATGAATGTGCTATGTCGACGAATCAAGACCAAGGCTCAGAACTACTCTCGATCGAGGGAAAGGATGTTCGGATAACGCACGCCGACAAGCTCTATTTCTCACGACAAGTAAAGCTGACAAAACTCGAGATCGTGCAGTATTACCTTGCAGTTGCTGCTGGCGCCGTCGCCGGCATTCGCGACCGCCCGATTGTTCTGAAGCGCTTTGTGAATGGCGCTGAAAGCGAGGCTTTCTATCAGAAACGCGCACCTGGCGAACGGCCACCGTGGCTAAGGACGGTAACACTTTCTTTCCCCTCAGGTCGTACCGCCGAAGAACTGGTAATAGAGGATGCGGCAGGACTAGCCTGGATCGTGAACCTTGGTTGTCTTGAATTGCATCCACACCCTGTCCGATCCGCTGACCTGGATCACCCGGACGAATTACGAATCGACCTCGATCCTGGACCTGGAGTGGATTGGAGAGACGTGCGCCGTGTGGCGATAGAAGTAAAGGACGTCCTTGAAGAACTGGGCCTTCGTGGCTGGCCCAAAACCAGTGGTTCGCGTGGAATGCATATAATCTCGCGAATTGAATCCAGTTGGACCTTCACAGAAGTCCGGAAAGCAGCACTGGCACTCGCTCGCGAAGTAGAGCGTCGTTTACCTGACATTGCGAGCTCGAAATGGTGGAAAGAAGAGCGTCACGGGGTATTTCTTGATTACAACCAGAACGCAAAGGACCGGACCACAGCATCGGCCTATTCGGTGCGCCCTCTCTCGGATGCCCGTGTTTCAGCGCCGCTCTACTGGAATGAGGTGCTCGAATGCGACCCGGCGGATTTTACTGTTCTGACGATGCCGAAGCGTTTCGCTGAGATTGGCGATCCTCATGCAGAAATTGAAATGGCCAACGGTTCATTGCAAAAGTTACTCGAACTTGCCGCAAGAGACGAGGCCTCGGGTCTGGCTGACGCACCCTGGCCGCCGCATTTTCGCAAAATGGAAGGTGAGGGAAGCCGAGTTGCTCCATCACGAGCCAAATCTGATACTGCGAATTCAATCCCAAAGAAATCACCGGCGAGGGCGTCTCGAATCAAGGCGCCCCTTCTCACTATCGCGAATTCACCAAGTGAAGAGGCGGCGCTTGCAGGTCTTGAGCGCTGGAAAAATAAATATACGGAAGTAGCAAAACTATTAGCGGTAGACGACGTTCTGGTAGACCGTATGCGAGGCCGTTCGTCTCTTTGGACGCGCATCCGCGTGAATTTGCGTCATGTTCCGGAAACATTGCGGCCACCCCAAGAAACACCCGACCCCGACGATGATCCCACTCGCACATGGCATAGGCGCGCGATCGAGTGAACATCAACATGGGGTCAGCGGGAGGTTGAGAAAATATCCATCAGTTCCTGCGCGGGAACGATTTCTAACTGAGCGTAAGTGCTATCGCTGGGTTTTTTATCCGGGCGCCATCTACGAAAATGCGCCATATGACGGAAGCGCCTTCCCTGCATGTGCTCATAGGCCACCTCAACGACCAATTCCGGCCTTAATGGTTCCCATGACAAATCCTTGTCTTGACTCCACCGACTTTGACCGCCCGGCATGCGTTGTCCGGTTTCAGCCGCGGCGGCGTGTTCTGCCCATGATCTCCATGGGTGATCGGCAAGAGCATTCTCGCGATACGGTGTGAGAAAATCCAAAAGCTCACGTCGCTTCTCCTTCGAGAAACTCGCGCACACACCTACATGCTGCAAATCTCCGGCATCGTCGAAAAGTCCAAGAAGTAATGAACCAATAGCCACACCTTCGCATTCCTTATACCAGCGAAAGCCAGCGACAACACAATCGCAATCGCGTTCGTGCTTGACTTTGAACATCACACGTTTGTCAGGTTCATAGATATCTGAATCACCTTTGGCCACAACACCATCGAGACCGGCACCTTCAAAGCGGCGAAACCAATCCGAGGCGATAGTCCTTTCATGCGTGGCTGGAGTAAGGTGAAGCGGGGGAGAGGATGCAGCCAGAAGCTCTTCTAATCGTTGACGGCGCTCGTGAAACGGCTTTTGCAGAAGGTCCTCATTCCCTTCGCAAAGCAGATCAAAGAAAACCATCGATGCAGGCATTTGTTGAGAAAGCATTTTCACGCGCGATGCCGCTGGATGAATGCGAAGCTGAAGGGCTTCAAAGTCCAGCGCGCCATTCTTTGCTATAACTATTTCGCCATCCAGCGCGCAGCGCGTTGGTAGTTGAAGAAGCAATGGCTCCAGCAATTCAGGGAAATAGCGGTTTAGCGATTTCTGGTCACGGCTCTGCAGCATGATTTCGTCTTCGTCGCGAAAAACGAGAGCTCGAAATCCGTCCCACTTCGGCTCAAAAATCCACTGATCCCCTTCGGGCAGTTCACTCACCCTTTTGGCAAGCATGGGGAGAACAGGCGGATTGACAGGTAAATGCACGCAGAATCATACCTCGAGTTAAGCCAGCTTACCAGCATGCGCGGTTGATGGTACTCCGGATCACCGTTTAGCTCCTCATCACTATGGCAAGCAAGACCGTCGAAACACCTGGAGAATGACGGCAGTTTTGTGAAAATATTGAGGCCACCTTCATAAGGAGGGCGTGCGCAATGTGTCACGGACAGATGCTTCCTTTGCAATGCAGCATCTGCCGGTCCTCAACCGTGTGTGGATCGAATCATCAAGTCGGAGATGGTGAATTCGTGACGATCACGGATAATCGTCTCAGGCAATGAGGGCGATACATGAGAGTACCGAATATGCGAGAGACATAGGAGAGTGAATTGATTTCACGAAAAGCTGGTTTGACATTACTGTTTGTTATCACGGCTGTTATCGCTGTGGTCGATCTCCTGTTACCGCGGATTCCGCAACCGCAGGCATACCACATGTTTGCCGACCAGCGTAGTTTTCTAGGCATTCCCAATTTTGGCGATGTAGTTTCTAACGTACCTTTTGCGATCTTTGGATTATGGGGCCTCGTATTTTTGCTTCGGCCCAATTCTGAAGCGATTTCAGAACACTTTATCGATAAGCGAGAGCGCTGGTTCTACCTGATTATTTTTTTCGGCCTGTTTCTTACGGCATTCGGCTCCTCCTACTACCATTTGAAGCCAAGTAACGCGCGGCTCTTGTGGGACAGACTGCCAATGACGATCGTATTCATGTCGCTGGTGTCAGCCCTCATCGCTGAGCGCATCAATTTACGCATTGGACTCTGGTTGCTGCCAATCCTTCTGCTGATAGGCATGGGAAGCGTGTTGCAATGGTATATGAGCGAGCTGCATGGAGTTGGCGATTTGCGCTTTTACGCGACAGTGCAGACATATTCCGTTCTATTTCTGTTGATGGCACTTCTTTTCCCGCCACGTTACACCTGCGGATCAGGTTTGGTGTTTGTGGCGGGCTTCTATATCCTTGCGAAAATTCTGGAGGTGCTTGACAAGCAGATTTTCAGCCTTGGACACGTTGTAAGCGGCCACACCTTAAAGCATCTGGCAGCCTCCCTTGCCGGATACTGGATTTTGCGGATGTTACAAAGAAGACGGCCGATTCCATATCCAACTGTCTAGTGCCAGTTCGATGGCTCTATATACCGGCAGCGCTGCAAGCCATCTGGCGTAATGCTCCGCGATCTATTTTGCTGTTTTTGTTAAGAGGCAGCGTTTCCAGCGAAACGATTGTTCTTGGCACCATGTAGCCCGGAAGAGATCGACGCAAGGCAGCAAAAAGATCGGCGATTTCTACATTTCCCGAAACGAAAGCTGTCAGATACTCAGGACGTCTTTCCGGGCAGGGAACCACAACTGCGTCGACACAGCCTCTTCTACGCAGAATCGCTTCGATCTCGCCCAATTCAATGCGATAACCACACATCTTGATCCGGGTGTCTTCCCGTCCGAGATAGGCATACCGTTCGTCGTGACGCGACACCAGGTCACCGGTACGATAGTATTTGACTTTTGTTCCTCCTGGCTCCTCGCGCTCCAAAAAGCATCCGGCGGATAGTTCAGGCGCGCGCCAGTATCCTTGGAACATTTGTGGGCCGGTAATGCAGAGTTCGCCCACTTCGCCCACAGGAACATCACTGAGATAGTCGTTAATGACAATGGAGGAGAGACTAGGAAATACCTCGCCGATTGGAACCAGATCGTTAACGCACTCCGATGGCGATTTGACAGGATCCCACCTGTAGGCCGCGCAGGCAACAGTGAGTTCCGTAGGTCCATAAAGATTCTCAACCGTAGATTGTGGCGCTGCAGCCTGCCATGCTTCGGCAATCACCCTTGGCAGTCCTTCACCGCAGAAGAGGCTCCAGCGCAGATCGGGCATGCTGCCGGCTTTGAGTGCGTCCTGCTTCAGAAGAAGACCTGCGACTGAAGGAACCGAGAACCACACCGTAATTCGACGGCGGTTAACGAATTTAATTGGAGCGAGAAGCTCGAACGGATGCATTGAATGGAAAGATGCGCCGCTCTCCCAAGCCATAAAAAGGTCGAAGATTGAAAGATCGAAAGTTTGATCAAAGGTTTGCGTAAGACGATCCTCGGGGGTAAGCGAATAGCGCGCTAAACTGAAATTTAAAAAAGCTCGAACATTCGCATGCGCAATTGGAACTCCCTTCGGTTTGCCGGTGCTGCCGGAGGTAAAAAGCAGATAGGCTAAATCATCTGGAGAGATTTCAGGGAGTTGAATTAAAGGCTTGGTTTTTGCGAGATCTTCTCGTGTGAATGCACAGCAATCCGTTGGCAAATTGAGCGCCATCAGGGAGTTGGTCTCCGGCAGAAGAATGGCTGGAATACGACTCAGCCCTGCGAGGAGTGAAGGTAACTGTACCGCCGACCGGTCATCCACGATAAGAGCGTCCAGATCAGCCTGTTCGCACATTGTCTGCGTGCGCTCGATCGGAAACTGAGGATTAAGCGGTACGAATGCGGCTCCGGCAAAAAGGCACGCCATAACGCCTAAGTATGAGGTTTCACTTCGAGAGGCAAAGATACCTACGCGCTGGGGCGAACGCCCTTCGACCGCATCCATAAGTCCGGCTGCCCAGCGACGAGCGATGTCTGAAGATTCCGCATAAGTATAGACACGGTGTCCAATACCTAAGGCCGGTCGATTCGGGAAGCGCTCGACGGATTGGATAAATCCGAATCGAAGGTCGTGCGAGTTTTCAAATTCACGCATTCTAGAAAAGATGCAGATTTAGGCTCATAAGAGGGTTGTCAAGCAATTTAGTATTCATTTCGATAACCGAATCAACACGAGTTACCAACATGTGGCACAAATTCTGCCATATCGGCCAAAATCTGCTTCAATTATTTGCACTTCACGATCCTTGTTTCTTCGTGGCCTTTCTGAATCAAAATGATGAACTATGCAATCATTGCCTGGGTACTGCCTGATGCTATTCCGTAATTAAAAGATCATATTGGAACTGGACCAGCAATTCCACAAGTACAATTGCTTGAATCCGGAGGAGGAATGAATGAGACAAAGATATGCCAACATCCTGGAAACAATCGGCAACACCCCAGTTGTCAGGATCAACAGGTTGGCGCCTCCGCATGTCAATCTCTTTGTCAAAATCGAAGCATTCAATCCACTCGGTTCTGTGAAAGATCGTCTGGCTCTGGGGGTGATCGATGATGCAGAGAAGACGGGACAACTCAAGCCAGGTCAGACGGTGATTGAAGCTACAAGCGGGAATACGGGAATTGGGCTGGCCATGGTATGCGCACAGAAAGGGTATCCGCTTGTTGTCACGATGGCGGAGACCTTCAGCGTCGAGCGACGCAAGCTGATGCGCTTCCTGGGAGCAAAAGTTGTACTTACCCCAGCGGCGGCGAGAGGCATGGGTATGGTGGCCAAAGCCGTCGAACTGGCCGAAACTCATGGCTGGTTTCTTACACGCCAGTTCGAGAATGAAGCCAACGCCGACATGCACTCACGAACAACGGCCAAAGAGATATTGGAGGACTTCAAAGACGAGCGGCTGGACTACTGGGTGACGGGATTTGGCACTGGGGGTACTCTGAAAGGCGTAGCGCGAGTGCTCGCAAAGGAGCGACCCGACACGAAGATCGTCGTCTCCGAGCCGGACGATGCGGCCATGCTTTCAAGCGGGATCGAGCAGCAACGGAACCCGGATGGATCGGCACTGGCAAGCCATCCGGTGTGGCATCCTCATCCGCTGCAGGGCTGGAGCCCGGACTTCATCGCAAAGCTGGTCGCAGATGTCGTCGATACAAAGGTCATCAGCCAGGTCTTGCGAATCCAAAATGCAGAGGCTATGCGCTGGAGTCGAGAACTCGCGCGCAAGGAAGGAATTTTTGTCGGCATCACATCCGGTGCAACGTTCGCCGCAGCGTTGCAAGTGGCTGCCGATGCCCCGGAGGGATCGACGATTCTATGCATGCTGCCTGATACCGGAGAACGATATCTGAGCACTCCACTCTTCGCCGATATTTCCATAGATATGACGGAAGAAGAAGTGGGGATTGCGCGCTCCACTCCCGGCGGTTGGCTTCAAGCTGCGCAATAAGGCGCTATCCTCGTTGCGGTGCAGGTTTCTCATCCGGTTGTAACCACGGCGTGTTCAGATGCGTCTCAAGACTAAGAGTTGTTATCACAAAACGCTCCCGGAGATTCGAATGCGTGCTTTATTCGTCATGCGCAGCACCGTCCTTTGTGTCCTGTTTGCCGCGGCTTTTATGGGATGCAGAGCCGATATCAAATCGCCGATACCCGCTCCCGCGAACGACGCCGCGCTTGCCCCAAAGCCGGGCAAACAGACGGCAATCTTTGCTGGCGGTTGCTTTTGGGGCACACAGTCTGTTTTTGAGCGTGTCAAAGGAGTGATTGCAACGACTGCGGGATATGCAGGCGGATCCGCCGAGACCGCTACCTATGACCAGGTCACCACGGAAACGACGGGTCATGCGGAATCCGTCAAAGTAGTGTTCGACCCCTCGAAGATCACCTATGGAAGTCTGCTCCAGATATTCTTCTCAGTCGTGCATGATCCGACGCAGCTCAATCGCCAGGGACCAGATGTTGGCACATCGTACCGCTCCGCCATCTTCTACACCAACGAGGAGCAGCGGAAGATCAGCACGGCTTACATCGCGCAACTTGACGCCGCGAAAATCTTTCCGAAGCCGATTGTCACACAGGTTACGCCGTTCAGGGGCTTCTATGACGCCGAGGCGTACCACCAGGACTACGCCCTCCACAACCCGAACAATCCATATATCCAGGTATGTGACCGTCCAAAGATCGAGGCTCTTAAACAGCAATTTCCCGATCTTTTTCAGGAATATAAAGGCAGATAAATCACTACCCGGGATAACTCTCCTTGACAATTTAGGAGAGATCGAGCTAGCCTCCTAATCATCTTAGGAGGGCGCGTGAAAGACCAGGCTCAACTTCTTCCGGGGACTCTTGATCTCCTTATTCTGAGAGCGGTCTCTCTCGGTCCGCTGCACGGATACGGCATTCTTCTGCGCATCGGACAGATTTCCGGCAACGCTCTGCTGATCGAACAGGGAGCGCTCTATCCTGGCTTATTTCGCCTTGCGCGCCAGGGGCTGTTAACGGCAAGTTGGGGCACCTCTGAAAACAATCGCCGGGCCAAGTTCTACGAACTCACGGCTGCGGGCCGTAAGCGTTTGCGCGAAGAAACCGAAGGCTGGAATCGTCTTGCCACAGCCATTGCTTCTGCCCTCGCCGCGCAACCGGAGGAGATATGAGACTTTTTGCATATCTTCGTTCGTTTGCAGACAAGCTTTTTAAATCTTCTCAAATAGATGGCGAGATGGAAGATGAGCTTCTCTCGCACATCCAGCACCGGGCTGACGATCTTGAGCGTTCCGGACTCTCGCGGAAAGAAGCTGAGCGGCGGGCACGTATCGAATTCGGTGGTTATGAGCGCTTCAGAGAGGAATGCCACGAGGCGCTCGCCGGGCACTTCATCGAGACCTTCATGCAGGATTTGCGTTTCTGTCTTCGCGTGTTGTGGAAGTCTCCCGGCTTTACAGTCGTCGCTGTGCTGACGTTGGCGTTCGCAATTGGGGCGAATGCAGTCGCTTTCAGCCTGATGAATGCGTTGATTCTGCGCCCGCTCAATGTGCCGCAAGCTCAGAATCTTTACACGATTGAGCACGGGAAGGAAAACGATCCATCGCAGTCATATCCGGATTATCGCGATCTGCGCGATCGGAACCGGAGCTTTGACGGCATCGCGGCATACAGCGTCACCCGGGCCGGTCTGGATACGGGCGGTAAAGCCTCTCCGACGTGGCTTTATGAGGCGAGCGGGAACTACTTCGACGTATTAGGCATTCAGCCATATCTTGGCCGTTTCTTCCACGGCTCCGATGAGCACGGCCAGAACAGTGCCCCTTATCTGGTGCTCAGCTATCCATACTGGAAAAATCATTTTCAGGGCGATCCCGGAGTCGTGGGCCGTACAGTCCAGGTGGACAAACATCCGTTCACAATCCTCGGAGTTGCACCGCCGGAGTTCCACGGCACTGAAATGTACTTCATTCCCAATTTCTGGGTCCCTATTGTTAACGGAGAACAGTCGGGAGGATGGAATGATCTGAACGCCCGTGGATCGCGCAGCATCTGGTTGATCGGACGCCTGAAAAAGGGAGTAACTCCATCGCAGGCTGTTTCCGATTTGAATGCCATCGGAGCATACCTGTCGAAGAGCTATCCGAAGGATGACCAACAGATCAGCTTTTCTCTGGCGCGCCCTGGTCTGATCGGCGATACGCTGGGGCGTCCGGTACGAGCCTTTGTTTCCGGGTTGATGCTGCTGGCAGGGTTGATTCTGCTGGCTGCCTGCGCCAACCTGGGAAGCCTGTTCGCCGCCCGCGCAGCCGACCGAGCCAAAGAAGTTGCACTGCGCCTGGCACTCGGATCAAGCCGCAAACGGATTCTGCGTCAACTCATGACCGAGGCGTTGATCGTCTCGGTCATCGGAGGCATTGCAGGGCTGCTTGGCGGCATCCTGTTGCTCCGCTGGCTGGATGCGTGGCAGCCGGTACCTAATTTCCCGGTCCATTTGCCGGTGGCTCCAGACGGACATGTATATGTAGTTTCATTACTGCTGGCGTTGGTCAGCGGATTTCTCTTTGGCATGGTGCCGGTGCGACAGGTTCTCCGATCCAATCCCTGGGAGATCGTAAAATCTGGATCAATCGGTGTAGGCGGCCGGCGGTTTACGATGCGAGACCTGTTGCTTGTCGTACAGGTGGCCGTCTGCGCCATGCTGGTTACGGCTTCTCTGGTTGCGGTGCGGGGGCTGGTGCGTTCTCTGCATAGCAATTATGGCTTTGCACCAGATAACACTCTGCTGGTAGAAACTGACCTGAACATGGCGGGATATGATGGCGAAAAAGTGCAGCCCATGCAGCAGCATATGCTCGATGCCGTTGAGGCGATGCCTGGGGTAACAGCCGTGGGACTGACCGACCGGATGCCGCTCGATGGAGAAAACATGATGAACAGTACCCTTGTTTTCAAAGACACCGCAACCGACTTGCGGACATCGAATGCTGCCGCTGATACTGTGGTCGAAAACATCTCTCCTGGCTATTTTCAGGCGGCGGGAACGGCCCTGCTGACAGGTAGAATCTTCACCAAACACGACGACGCAAGTGCGCCGCGCGTAGCTCTGGTAAACCGGATATTTGCGCGCAAAGTCTTCGGCTCTGAAGCAAACGCCATAGGCGGATACTTCAAGGTGGGGGACGGTACGCGCATCCAGGTGGTGGGTATCGTAGAGGACGGAAAGTACAAGACCCTCGCTGAAGATCCACAGCCAGCTATATTTCAGCCTGTTCTCCAGTCTCCGACCAGCGCTACTTGGCTGGTGGTGCGCTCCAACCGTAATTCCCAGCAAATGGCGGCTTCACTGGAGAGCACATTGCGAGGCCTCGACGAGGGGCTGCCTTTTACTATCCGAACATGGAACAAAGAGCTGGATGGCGCCCTGTTTGCCTCCCGGGTCGTGACGGTATCGCTGGGAATTCTCGGCGGATTGGGCGCAATGCTTGCCGTCACCGGAATCTTTGGCATGGCATCCTATTCGGTCAGTAAGCGGATGCGGGAGCTTGGGATCCGCATTGCCCTAGGTGCACAGCGCAGGGAAGTTTTGCAGGCGTCGCTCGGAAAGGCTGTGCGGCTGCTGGCTTTCGGTTCAGTGGTAGGCCTGTTTCTGGGAATTGCGGCAAGCAGAATGCTGACTTTCATCGCGTATGCAGGGACATCACGTGATCCGCTGGTCCTGGCCGGCGCAGTTCTAACCATGCTGTTACTGGGATTGCTGGCCACATGGATTCCAGCATCGCGAGCGTTGGGAGTCGATCCCCTAATGCTGCTGCGAGAAGAGTGAAATGCGTAGTCGGCCAGTCTGAGAAGATCCTTCGAATCTGCCTTCCCACGCGAAGTCGAAGGATAGGCTCTCTAAACAGAGGCACATCCGCTGGTTTAAAGGCTTCCGGGCATGTCTTTCTCGTGATTGCGTGATATTCATGAGGTGGGCACCTAAATATCTATGTTTGAATCTGTACGATCACAAACTCAGATAGCCCCGGCAGGTTCTCCCATTAGCACCCCTACAGTATTACGCGATAGTTATATCTTTGACTGGCAAGCCTTTTCACTCCGGACGGACGTAACGTTTGTGCTGGCCATTGCTCTTTGCCTTGGCGTAGGTCTGGCAGTCGGCCATCCGGCTGCAGGCATGATCGCAGCCGGCGGCGCGATGACGATCGGGTTCGGAGGCAAGCAGGACATCGACGACTCCCAGCTGTTGCCAATGATCTTCGGCACGCTCGGGATAGCGATCTCTACATTTCTGGGCATGGTTGCCGGACACACAAACTTTGTTCTTGTTCCAATCGCTACGCTGTGGGCCTTCGGCTATGGGATGTTGGTGAACCGGGCTCCGGGATTCAGTTGGGTCGGCCAGCAGTGTGTCGTTTTTCTACTGGTGGCGTCCGCGTTTCCATTTTCTGCACGCGCAGCGGGCGCGCGCGCCTCGCTTATCCTGGCGGGAGGCGCATTACAGATTCTCTGCACCAGTATTCTGCTTCGGCTGTTCACACAGCTACGCGCTGATTTGTTGGCTCTGGCCCGATATGTTCGTGAAGAGCAGGCACTTTTACGCTCCACAATGATGGAGGCCGCGCATTCGCTGCGTCCTGGTCAGGTCACTCATTCCGCATTGCCGTATGCGCTTCGTCTGGGCATAGCGATCGGTGTCAGCACCGAGATCTACCGTCGGCTGCCTTTAGACAGCGGCTACTGGATACCCATGACGGCCCTGCTGGTGCTGAAACCAGGGTTGAGCGATACTGCCAGCCGCGCCATTGCGCGCACCGTGGGTACGCTGGCCGGTGCGATCCTGGCAAGCTTCGCCATTGCGCACCTTCCTGTCTCGCCCGGAGTGCTGGCCCTGCTCACCGTTCTTTTTGCATGGCTTTCGTATGGGACCCTCAATGTGAACTATGCGCTTTTCTCGCTCCTGCTCACCGCCTACATCGTCTTCCTGCTGTCGTTGAACAGAGTTCCTGGAGTGCTCACTGCCCAGCATCGCGCCATCTGCACCGTCATCGGTGGCGGGCTGGCGCTGACTATCAGGTTGGTGGTTCTTCGCATACGGTTCGTGAAGCGTCGAAACGCCATGATGGGAAGTTGATTCAGTTCAGCCATTTCGTGAGAGATGAAGAACCTGCTTCCTTCTTTTATATTGAGGATCATGAGCGGAAAGGCCACCAGACAGGTATCGAGAAGCAGGTTCGAATTTGAAGAGGATGGGCAGATTGCTTATCTTGAGTTTGAAGCGGATGATCTCGGATGGATCACACTTTTGCATACGGAAGTCCCTCCGAGTCTTCGAGGGCGCGGTATCGGCGGAATCCTCGCAAGAACAGCTCTTGAATATGCTCGCGACCATCACCTGAAGGTGGATGTTGTATGCCCTGTGGTCGCCGGATTTATCGAAAAGAATCCGGAATTCAAGACTCTTATCGGTAGTTGACTCTACGATTGCAACCAGCCGCGCGTATACTGCTGCGTCGGGCAAAAGCCTGCTTCAGGAGATACAAAATGGAAAAGGTTATGGGTTTAACGCCCTATCTGACGGTAAACGATGCTAAGGCGGCCATCGAGTTTTACAAAAAGGCATTTGGAGCAAAGGAAATAACCCGCCATGCCGCGCCAAACAGCGGCAAGCTGATGCATGTTCACTTGGATATCGCAGGCAGTGCACTGATGTTTTCAGACGATTTTCCGGAGTTCATGGAAGGCAAGAGCCGCACACCGCAGGCTTTTGGAGGAACTCCCGTGACGCTGCATTTGCAGGTCGGCAATGGCCAGGAAACCTGGGATCGGGCCGTCGCTGCCGGTGGCGTCGCCACGATGCCTTTCAAAGAGCAATTCTGGGGTGATCTCTACGGCCAGTTCGTGGACCCCTTTGGACACCAGTGGAGTATAGGACAGACAGTGAAACAGCCCACTGCCGCTGAAGTGGAAGAGGGTGCGAAAGCTGTTTTCAAGTCGTGATTCAGCTCCAGCCCAAATAATAAAGGTCCACTTTATAAAAGTGGACCTTTATTATTGATTCTATGATATTTACATGCAAGGCGACCGGGTTTATTGAATACGGATATCACCCGAGCCAGTTTCTACTCGCACCGTAGGTCCACCGCCATTCACGTCGCCGGTAATATGGTGCCGCTCAAAGCTGCCGTGGGTGGTGATTGGAGGATCGCTGTGCACACTGCCTGAGCCAGTCTGTGCATCGAGCGAGAACCGCGAATTGCCGGTATTGAGTGTGACTGAGCCCGAACCGGTTTGCAGCCTCCAGTTCGACGTGGGCTGTCCTTGTATCTCCATGTCGCCCGAGCCGGTTTCTGCATACAATTCGCCCTGAACGTTCTTGAGCCGGATGGTGCCGCTACCGGTTTGAGCCTTTACGCCGGTCGAAGATTGCATCTGAGCGCGAATGTCGCCCGAGCCGGTTTCAAGACTCGTACGGCCGCTCAGACCCGATGCGTCAATGGTTCCCGATCCGGTATTGAGCTTGGCTGGTCCGTTGAGATCGGCAACACGAATGTCGCCTGAGCCGCTGGTAGCGGTAAGGTCTGTGCCCTTGGGTGTTGTGATCTCGTAGTCGATCGAAATGTTCTTGTAATCGGTGTGCTTGCCGATATTGATGCTATTTCCAGACTGCTCAATGGGCGGGTTTGAAACCACTTCGCGGACCCGTTCTTCCGGTGATCCGCTATCAATCCAACTATTAAATTTGGCCGCGTGCACATGGCCGACGATGTGGACGCTCGAATCCGAACCGGGAGTAACGTGGATATAGCCCGCGCCGGTGTTGACGCTGAGTGTCACTGCTCCATTGGTTTGGAGCGTCTTTTCGAAGGTGCCGTCTGCTGCAAGAAGGGCGGCGGGGGTAAGCAGCAGCACGGTCACCGCGAATGCTTTTTGAAGGTGCATAACAGATTCCTTTTCGTAAGACCTGCGTTTGAACTGAATCTCTATATTGGCCAGGAGGCCAGCACACTTACTTTACTGCTGCAAAACCACCGTGTCTCCCTCTTTTAATCCATCCAGAATTTCCGTCTTGCTGCCATTTGAAATTCCCGCTTTTACGGGAATCTTTCTCTGACCTTCTTTCTGCTTGGGATCGGGCACGAAGACAAACGCATTCTTCTGATTGTCATATACGAGTGCCTGCTCAGGAACCGTGAGGGCATTCTTATGTTCCGTAATCAAGACCTCGGCATTGGCCGTCATATTGGCTTTGAGTTCGCCTGTGGGGTTGTCAATCGAGACACGCACCTCAAAGGTCGTAACGTTGTCTTTTTCAACGCCCAGAGGAGCAATCTTTGTGACCTTCCCGTTAAATGTCTTGTTTGGAAAAGATTCCACGCGAATGCGCGCTGGCTGGCCAAGATAAACGGCGCCAATATCCGCCTCATCCACCTTGCCTTGAACATATACCTGTGTCGTGTCGCCGAGGGTCATCACCAGCGTCGCGGTCGATCCGAGTACAAGAATGGAGCTGACTGCATCGCCAATTTCCACGTCACGCGAGAGCACAACGCCATCCATCGGAGAAACCAGTGTCGTATAGCTGAGTTGTTCATTTAGCTGGTCGAGGCTGGCTTGCGCCGATTGCACCTGAGCCGCCGCCTGCTTGAGCTTGGCCTGGTCCACGCTGATCTGCGCCACAGAAGCGTCACGCTTATTCTCGGCGGCAACGTAGTTACGCTGAGCATCGTCGAGAGTCTGGTGCGACACAATGCCATCATTCGACATGGCAAGGTTGCGGTCATAGGTGGATTTGTACATAGGCAGGTCCGGGGCTGCTGCGTTCACCCTGTCCTGCTCGATGTTGGCTTTATAGGTGATCACATTTGCCTCTGCAGCAGCGAGCGTCGCTTTTTGCGCCGCGACCTGGGCGAGAATCTCCTGTTGGTCGAGCTGTGCCAGGACCTGCCCTCTGTGCACCAGTTGGTTGATATCCACGTAAAGCTTTTCGACGATGCCGCTGGCTTTGGACTTTAGTTCGACTTTAGTGATGGGCTGGATCTTGCCTGTGGCAACGACACTCTTGGCAATGTCGCTGCGCGTCGCCTTAGCCAGCTTGCTGGGATCGATCTTGCTTCCGCTGCCGCGGGCAACTGCAACAATCGCCACCAACGCAATCAGCACCACAGCTGGGATTGTCCAGAGCCACCATTTTTTCTTCCGTTTGCGCTGCGTAGTCACTCAAAAATGCTCCCGCTTTTTAGACTCGTTATACCTGAATAGGTACGTGTCAGCTTGGTATACGGAGACGGTGGGTCGTTAGTTCCATGATATGAACTGTTAAACTCAGAGAAAAATGTCAGGCCTGCTGCTTTTCCGGTTCGTTTCGATTGCGGTATTGATTCTCGCCAACGGCTTTTTTGTCGCGGCGGAATTTGCTCTCGTCAGCGTGCGGGAAACGCGGGTCGAACAGCTCATCGCGCAGCGCCGCCCCGGAGCGCGTACCGTCCGCCGTCTGCAGCAGAATCTGGATGACTTCCTGCCAGCTGTGCAGTTCGGTGTGACCCTGTGCAGCCTGGCTCTTGGCTGGATTGGCGAACCGGTTGTAGCCGCCATCTTCGAGGAGTGGCTGGCGCACGTGCCTCATGCTCGGGTCTATGCTCACCTCATCGCCGTTCCCGTTGCCTTTGCGCTGATTACCTATTTTCATGTCCTGCTTGGGGAGTTGGTTCCAAAATCGCTTGCTCTGCGCAAAGTCGACCAGATGGCGCTCGGGGTTGCCGGTCCTATGGACGCTTTTATTCGTGTCACGCGTCCGGCAGTGCGCTTGCTGAACCGGTCGGCTGCTTTTGTTCTGCGGTTATTTCGCGCTCCCATGGTCCACGAGGGTACAGTACATTCGCCGGAAGAATTGAAGCTCATCGCGACCGCTGCCCGGCGCGTCGGCATGCTGCCTGAGTTTCAGGAAGCGCTCATTCATCGCGCGGTCGAGGTGAACCAGATTCCCACGCGCGAGATCATGACTCCGCGCCAGCGTATTTTCTCCCTTCCGGCTGACATGCTGATTGAAGAGGCAAGCGCGCGCATCGTCGAAGAGCTGCATTCGCGCGTTCCTGTTTACGATCCGGTGCGAGGACCGGATCATATTGTCGGCGTGGTGTACTCGAAAGATATTTCGCGGCTCATGCACTTTCGCGCGTCGGCACGTACGCGCTTTGCCGACTCGCCTTTTACGGAGCTGCGCCTGCGCCAGGTCATGCGCGAGGTGCTGGTTGTACCGGAGACGAAGCCGGTTCTCGATTTAATGCAGGAATTTCAGCAGCGCCGTCGCCATCTGGCGATTGTGGTGGACGAGTTCGGCACAACAGTTGGGCTTGTCACTGTGGAAGATGCGATTGAGCAACTGGTAGGCGAAGTGGAGGACGAATTCGACGTGACGGCGAAAGCTGCGCTCACATCTGCAAGCGGCCACATCATCCTCGATGGCAGCGTAAATCTTCGCGATCTTGAGACACAGATGAATTGGAGACTTCCGCGTGACGGCGGCGTAGAAACCCTGGCAGGCTTTCTGCTGACGCGCTTGGGAAAAATTCCCAAAGGCGGCGAGACCGTGGAATTCGAAGGCCGGAGGCTCACTGTCGCCGAAATGAGCGCAAACCGTATCAGCAAAGTGGTCGTAGAAACTCTGGAGCAGCCAAGCGCAGAGCAACAGGTGCAGCCGGAGAAAGCTTCCTGATGCGGGCTTTGCGGTCGCTGCTCGTGCGATTGGCGTACACCATTCCGGTAGTGTGGCTGGTGGTGACGATCGTTTTTTTCCTGATACATATTGTTCCGGGCGATCCCGTAGAACAGATGCTCGGCGAGGGCGCCCGGGCGCAGGACATTGCAGCGCTTCGCCATGCATATGGATTGGATGTGCCGCTAGGTAGGCAATACATCCGCTACTGGCGAGGCGCACTCCACGGCGACCTTGGCCATTCGCTTCGTTTGAATGATTCCGTCACGCATCTTGTGATCACCCGCTATCCATATACGTTAGAGCTGACAATCGCGGCGCTGATTGTAGCTCTGCTGTTGTCGATTCCGGCGGGTATCGCAGCCGCACTCCATCGCGGACGATGGCAGGACAATGCTGTCGGTGTTGTCAGCCTGCTGGGATTGTCCTTTCCCGGCTTCGCGCTTGGGCCGATCCTGATCCTGGTCGTCTCCATCAGGCTCGGCTGGTTGCCCGTGAGCGGTGCCGGAGGGTGGGACCACCTCGTGCTGCCGGCCATCACGATGGGTAGTGCGCTGGCTGCGATTCTGACCCGCATGGTACGCACGGCCATGCTCGAAGAATTGGGGCAGGATTACATTCGCACTGCCCGCGCCAAAGGATTACCAGAACGAGCCGTTGTTTATAAGCACGCACTGCGCAATGCCATGATCCCTGTGCTTACATTGATTGGTTTGCAGTTCGGCGCACTTCTCGCCGGAGCCATTGTGACCGAGACGATATTTAGCTGGCCCGGCATTGGACGGCTAACCGTTTCGGCTATTTCCAACCGCGACTACGCGCTGGTTCAGGGTTGTATTCTCGCTGTGGGGCTGACATACGTCCTGGTGAATCTGATTACGGATATGCTTTACATGGCTGTGAATCCACGCATCAGAAACTGAACCAGCAAACGTAAGATTTTCTATCCAATTTTTTGTAGCCTTGGTTCCAAACCGTTTTGGCTCACTTCCAGAAGGCCAACCGAAATCGGTAATGAGAATCTTCTCGGTCCTGCGCTTCCCGGATTGAAGTAAAGCACGCCTTTCTTCCACTCGATCAGCGGCTTGTGCGAGTGCCCGCTGACGACGGCCTGGATTCCGGCAGCTACCGGATCGAGGTCAAGCTCATGGACATCGTGAAGCATGTAGATGCTGCAGCCACCGAGTTCTGTAAGCTCTATCGCCGGAAGCTGTACGCAAGGGCCGCTTCGGTCGGTGTTTCCTCGAATTGCCGTAACCGGGGCAATCTGGCGAAGCTGATCGAGAATCGCCGCATCGCCCACATCCCCGGCATGCAGGATGTGTTTCACTCCGCGGAGAGCTTCAACAGCCTCGGGGCGCAGAAGGCCATGTGTGTCGGAGATAACGCCAATCTGCATACTTAAACACTTAAATATCACTTTAACTTATGCACTTTTACGTCCGGATTTCCTCAGCCTGCTCCTCGATTTCCGAATAGGTGCCGAATGTGAATCCAGCGTAAAATCCTGAGTATGAAGGTTACAGTCGGGGTTTCCGGTGGCGTTGCTGCCTACAAAGCAGCTGAACTCGTCCGTGCGTTGCAACGGCAGGCGCTTGATGTTCACGTCGTGATGACGGAGGCAGCACAACAGTTTGTGCAGCCACTTACCTTCGCGTCGCTCACCGGGCACAAAGTCATCACCAGCCTGTGGCAACGCGAGTCGGACGAAAGCAACCTTGCCTCAGCCATCGAACACATCGACGCGGCGCAGACTACCGACGCGCTTATCGTTGCTCCGGCGACGGCGAATGTGCTGGCCAAGTTCGCGCAGGGAATCGCCGACGACTTCCTGACGACGATGTATCTGGCCACGAATGCGCCTGTGATCGTTGCTCCGGCGATGAACGTCAATATGTGGAACCATCCGGCGACGCAGGCCAATCTGGCTCTGCTCGAAGAGCGCGGCGTTCGCATCGTTTCGCCCGACAGCGGTTATCTTGCCTGCGGCATGATCGGCAGCGGACGTTTGGCCGAGAATGACGCCATCGTGCAGGCCGTACTCGGCATCCTGAACCACCGTAATGATCTGGACGGCGAGACGGTGTTGATTACAGCCGGCGGTACGCGTGAAGCTATCGATCCGGTCCGGTTCCTGGGCAATCGCTCCAGCGGCAAGATGGGTTATGCGCTGGCCGAGGCTGCGGCCAAGCGCGGTGCAAAGGTCATCCTCATTTCGGCGCCTACTGCATTGCGCCCTCCTGTGAACACCGAGATCATTCCAGTCGTGACCACAAACGAAATGCGCGCGGCCGTGCTGAGCCGTCTTGATGAGGCAACAATCGTCATCAAAGCGGCTGCGGTAGCGGATTACCGGCCTATTATCCGGGCCGAACAGAAGCTTAAGCGCACCGGTCCACTGACGTTAGAGTTTGAGCCGACGGAGGACATTCTGGCCGAAGTCGTCCAGCGTCGCCACGATGGCATGCTCATCATCGGCTTTGCCGCCGAGACGGAAAATGCCATTGTGCATGGCCGCGACAAACTACTGCGCAAGGGCGCGGATGCGATCGTGCTGAATGATGTCTCGCGCGAAGGCGTCGGCTTTGACTCCGACCGCAATGCCGTGACCTTCCTGACGCACCAGACTGCCATTGATCTTCCGGAGATGAGCAAGCGCGAGCTGGCCGACCGCATTCTGGAAGAAGTGATGATGCTGCGCCGTCCGCAAAAAGTGGTCGCGGAACGGTAACGATGTCCCATCTCAATCCTGAACTACAGCAGGCCATCGCTGCGCGCGTTCGCTATTATCGTGACCTCGGTGTCTTCGATTTCTATCGCCGCGGCGATGTTGCTCCGTCGGAGATCACGCTGGAATCTGCCACTGAGAGAGAGGCAGAAACTGTAGCCGTTCCAGTTGCAGAAGAGGCCATGCCGAAAAAGCATTCTATCGCTCACCCAAAAGACCTGTTCGTTGCCGAATCACTCATCACTCCTGAGAAGCGCGAGTCTGCCCTCAAAGCCATCCGAGAAGAAATTGGCGACTGCAAGCGCTGTCCGCTGGCTTTTGCGGGGCGGCATACCATCGTCTTCGGCGAGGGTGACCCGAATGCCCGCCTGATGTTTGTCGGCGAGGGGCCAGGGGCGGATGAAGACATGCAGGGCCGTCCGTTCGTCGGCAGAGCAGGACAGCTGCTCAACAACATGATTCATGCGATGGGCCTTCAGCGCGAGCAGGTTTATATCGCCAATATCGTCAAGTGCCGTCCGCCGCAGAATCGTACCCCGGAGCCGGTAGAGGCCAATACCTGTTCCCAGTTTCTCTTCCAGCAAATTGACGTGATCCGCCCGGAAATTCTGGTCGCGCTCGGCTCGACGGCGGCGACGTATCTGCTGGGCGGCAAGGCCTCGCTCAGCTCATTGCGTGGAAGGTTTCACGAGGCGCGCGGGTCGAAGCTCATCGTCACCTACCATCCGGCGTACCTGCTGCGCGATCCGCGGCAGAAGAAGGAAGCGTGGGCCGATCTGCAGATTGCCATGAAGGAGCTTGGATTGAAGGCTCCGAAGCGTCCGCCTGAGCAATAGGCTAACCCTCCCCTGGGGTAGCGCTAGTTTACTGAAAACGAATGACTTATTATTTTTGCGCTAAATAATTGATATTGCTCCGTTTATTTGCAGGTAATTGATTCTAAAGGCTTGTGGTTCCTCAAATGTTCTCCATCATTTTCTACCCGCTATTGAGCTCCGGGGCTAAAGCCCCTCGGGTTTTGCAGGCTTTTTCACTGGCCTGAAGGCCGGTTCGACCCAAGAACAAAGCGCGCCGTTTTAGGCGCGCTTTTGTTCTCTATATCAATTTTATCAATTCAGGCGGTAATTCCACGCCAAATCCGGTTCGTCCTTTCTCCTTTTTGAATGTGTTGGTTAGAGAATTTTTTTAGGCGGAGAGGGCTTGACAGGATTTCGGAGCCTGCAGGGATATGGCGTGTAGAATCGATGCGCAATGTGAGTGCGGCTTTCCGCTGTCATGAACAAAAGCGCCACCTTGATATTGCTGATTCCAAGCATCTACCCGGGCCACAAATCTAGCAAGGAGGAGCACGATCTATGCCGTGCATTAACCCGCGAAAGGATCCGCAATCGAAATGTCAAGGGCCGGGCAATCCGACGGCGTGCTCATTCTGCAAAACTATAAGGACGGCTGCGCCTTCCCCAGCTCCATCCAAGACACAGCAGACTGCTCCTCGTAATGTGGCGCCTCCTGTGCCGGGTCGGGCAGTTGTCGCTCCGGGTAATCCGGCGTTTCTGCAAGATTTGCAGAGGGCCCAGCAAACGCACCAGACAACTTCGTCGCAGAAGGTTCTCGAAGTCAACCAGTCGATGGACGAAATCATCAGTGGCGGGCCACCGGCCTGGAACGGCACCTTCACCATTAAAGCGAAGTTTGCGATGAAGGTCACACATAGCGACCTCCTCGTACGGATCCGGCTCAAAATGCCTAACATACCGTGGGGAACCGGCAAGGTACCCGCCATGAATGTCTGGTGCTCCAAGGTCAACATCGCATGGGCCGGGTGCAGCCTTTTCTGGAAGAAACAAGGCGTGACAACCGAAAAGGAGTACCCGATCAATGTTGAGATAGAGGTGGTGGAGAGTGGCGAACACCACACAATTACTGCGCAGGATCCCAGCACGGTCGGCCACGGAGCAACAGCGGGACTTGGCGGCACCACCAGCATGACGAACTGGGGTGTGCTGGATAACATCGACATTGCCCATGAGGTGGGACACATGCTCGGCAATCCGGAGAATTACTTCACCATTCGATTCCGGAATGTCACAAAGGTATGGGGGCAAGAGCGCCAGGCGGGCAAAGGGATCATGAATAATCCTGCAGAATCACCGTTGGCGGATCATTTCTGGCTGGTGAAAGAAAAGTTTCCTGCGCTGATGCAATTGCATGGGGAGCAAGGCACAGTTACCCAGATAAAGGCTCCGCCGCCTGGTGCGAAGAGTGGGTGGAAGTTCGTCAACGGCAGCTGGGTTCAAGCATAGAGAGAACAACGTTGCAGGGGCGCTCGGATACAATCGCAGGCCTTATCCCTAACTATGTCCATCACAATGAAAAAATGGCCGAAGTACTGGCGGCTAAGGGATATGACTACTCATTGATTCGAGTATGTAAGATTCGCCGCAGATGGCGGCGACGCGTATCGAGTCCGTTTGTCGCCGCCATTGTTTCGATGGAATTACCAGGGTAGAGTTTCGCCCATGTGGAAATAGCCGCCTGTCGGGCCGTCTGCAGGCAATGTTGCCAGCTGGACGCTGGTTTTGGCGCCGTCCGGGATTTCCATGGGGGCTGCGTCGGTGCCCATCTCCGTTTTTACCCAGCCGGGGTGCGCGGAGTTGACCTTGACTTTCGTATCGCGAAGCTCTGCGGCCAGATGCACGGTAAATGCGTTCAACGCGGCTTTGGAAGCATCGTATGCCAGGGCTTTGGCTCCGTAGATGGGTGAATTCGGATCGGCGTGCAGAGTGAGCGAGGCGAGGATACTCGACAGATTGACGATGCGGCCTTCGGGAGACTTCTTGATGAGCGGCAGCAGTGTCTGTGTCAGCTCGATGGTGCCGAAGAAGTTGGTATCGAAGGTTTCGTGAAGGGTAGCTTGCGTGACTGTGCTGGCGTTGTTGGGGGATCCAGGCGCACCCTCTTTCCATACGCCGGCATTGTTGATGAGGATGTCGAGCTTGCCATATTTCTTATGGAAATAATCGTAGGCCTCTTTGTAGTCAGCTGATTTTGTGATGTCGAAGCGGATCGCTTCCACATTCAGACCTTCAGCCTGAAGCTTTTCTGCTGCCGCTTTTCCTTGTTCCGGATTGCGTGCTCCGATCACGACTTCAACTCCTGTTTGAGCCAGTTGGCGAGCCGTTTCAAAACCAATGCCCCTGTTTCCGCCAGTGATGAAAGCAACCTTCTTCTCTGTAGCCATTTTCTTAGTTCTCCCGTGTCCTTCCAGATTTATGTGGCCCTACGTGTTCTTGAGATGTGGCAGGGATGAATTGGATTCAGTGGAGTTTCCGGGTTGGCAGGTTGTGGAAAAAGCAGGAAAAGGCTACCGCCAAGACGGTAAGAGCGCCAAGGCGTGCTGCAACCCTTTGCCACGGATGGCACTGAGAACACGGAGCGAAATTCTGGTGGTTCTCTGAAAGAATGGGAATCATGCCCGCATTTTGTGATGTAGCCCTGCCTGTTCCACTTGACCGTGCGTTTACTTATGCGCTGAACGGGGATATTCCAGGCGTTGGGTGCAGGGTGCTGGTGCCGTTTCGCAACGAAAAGCTTGCCGGCGTGGTGGTGCGGGTGCATAACGAGGCGCCACCTGTCGAAGCGAAGCCGTTGATCACGATTCTCGACCGGGAGCCGATTGTTTCCGGGTCGCTGCTGGAGCTGGCGCAGTGGATTGCGCAGTACTACATCGCTCCGCTGGGCGAAGTGTTGCGGACGATGCTGCCGCTGATGGCCGAGGTACGGCGCGTGGTGCTGTTCCGCATTACCGATATGGGCCGCCAAGCCTTATATGACGGCGCCGAGAAAGGCTCGTCGCGACGGTCGAAGCTCTCTCCGGCAGAGCAGAACATCGAGTATGCGGTCCTGAACTATCTGGAGAATGGCGAGACGGCGCGGGTTTCACGCTTGCGATCCGCAACGGGTGCAGGTCTCGCTCTGCTGCAGGGCATGCTGCGCAAGCGGTGGATCTCACGTGAAACCGCAGCGGATGCCCGCGATGCGCGGCGCACAGTGCGATATGCGGTGCTGATGGAGAATACGCGGCTGCCGAAACTGAATGACAATCAGCAGGCGATTCTGGCGGAGTTGGCTGGGGCTGGCGGCGACCTACCGGTAGCGGAGTTACGCCAGCTTAAAGTTCCTCCGTCGACGCTTGCGACTTTGGTGAAGAGGGAACTAGTGCGAATCGAAGAACGGCCAGCCGATTTCCATCTAACTGGACTCGGGGTGGAGCGGCCTGCATATGAATTGAATGCGCAGCAGAGAGCGGCGTTCGATGCGATTACGGCTGCTGTTGCTTCGGGGGAATTCCGCCCTCATCTTCTGCATGGTGTGACCGGTTCGGGAAAGACGGCGGTGTATCTGGCAGCGATGCGTCATGCGCTCGACGCGGGAAAGTCGGCTATCCTGCTGGTGCCGGAGATAGGGCTGACTCCGGCCATGGCGGCGCAGCTGCATCATGTCTTCGCGTCAGAGGTCGCTCTGCTGCATTCGGCGCTCACTCCAGAAGAGCGCGCGGAGCAGTGGCACCGTATCCGCAAAGGAGAGGCGCGCATTGTGGTAGGCACCCGGTCTGCCGTGTTTGCTCCGGTTTCGGATCTCGGCCTGATTGTTGTGGATGAGGAGCACGATTCGAGCTACAAGCAGGAAGAGATGCCGCGCTATCACGCACGCGATGTCGCGGTAATGCGGGCCAAGCTGTCGTCTGCAACTATTGTCCTGGGTTCGGCTACGCCGTCGCTCGAATCGTGGCAGAATGCCGCGCGCGGACGCTACGCGAAGATCGAGATGCACGAGCGCGTGAACCATCGTCCCTTACCGCAGGTAGAGCTGGCGGACATGAGACGAGAGTTTCAGGAGACAGGGCAGGAGCAGCTATTCAGCCGCGCTCTGATTGAAGAGACGCAGGCTGCGCTGGAACGCGGCGAGCAGGCGATTATTCTGCTGAATCGTCGCGGCTATTCCTATGTTGTTTTGTGCCGCGCCTGCGGCGAGAAGCTGGAATGCGAGAACTGCGCCATTGCGCTGACCTACCACAAGGCTGTTCCGAGCGAAGATGCGCATGCTCATGTGGGGCAGCGGCTGGAATGTCACTATTGCGGTTACAAAAGGACGGTTCCAAAGGTTTGTCCGAAATGTGAGAGCGAGCATCTGTATTTTCTTGGCGCGGGCTCGCAACAGGGTGAGGAACGATTGCAGGAGATCTTTCCCGGCGCCCGTATCGGACGCATGGATCGCGATACAGTGCGCGGACGCCACGATATGGAGCGGCTGCTGGTGCGACTGCACTCGGGCGAGATTAACCTGCTGGTCGGCACACAGATGATTGCCAAAGGACACGATATTCACGGGGTCACTTTGGTGGGCGTAGTTGGCTGCGATCATGCGCTCGGCATGCCGGATTTTCGCGCATCAGAACGCGTCTTTCAGCTGCTTACTCAGGTCTCGGGACGCGCCGGGCGCGGCGAGCTTCCGGGAAAGGTGATCGTGCAAACGTATCATCCAGACCATTACGCGATTGAATACGCATCGAAGCATGACTTCCACGCATTTGTGGAGCGCGAGCTGAAGTACCGCAGGTGGATGCACTATCCGCCATTCAATGTGCTGGCGAATGTGATGATCCAGAGCCAGCATTTTGAAGAGGCCGCAGGATGGGCGGCGAAGCTGGGACAATGGTTCCAGCAGACGCAGCTGACGGGTCTGCGCGTACTTGGCCCGGCGACTGCGCCGATTTCCAAAATCAAACGTATTTATCGCTTTCATCTGGTGATGAAGGCAGAGAAGCGCCAATTGCTCGCCAAGACTCTGCGCGCAATGCTGGCGCATGCCGAAGAGGCCGGGATTCCGCGCAGAAATTTAATTATCGATGTGGATGCGGTGAGCTTGATGTAGGTCGCATGTCAGCGACCGCACATCAAGCGATGCAGCTTTAATCAATTACGAATCGAGCAGGTGAAGTTCCTTGCCGGGCTTGAAACGGACCGCCTTGCCCGGAGTGATGGTCACTTCGGCTCCGGTACGCGGGTTGCGACCGATGCCGGTTTTACGGGGGCGCACATTGAAGACACCGAAGCCCCGCAGCTCAATACGGTCGCCTGCGGCAAGCGCCTTCTTTAGACTTTCAAATACAGTGTCCACTGCGGATTCCGCTTTATTGCGTGGAAGGCCTGTGCGCTCGATGACGTGATGGATAATGTCTTGTTTTATCAACGCGTTTCACCCTCTTTTGCAAGGCTTTGCCTGCAGGATTTCCAGTCACCAAGGATGGTAGAAAGCTTTGACACCATTGTCAATGGACCAGACCTCACATAAGATGCACATTTTGGAGAGATTATTCTTCTTTTTTTGATTTCGGTTTACTTTTAAGGAACGGGGTTAAGGAGTTTCATGTCAATTAAGAGCGATCGTTGGATTCGTGAGCAGGCCACCAAAAAGCAAATGATCCACCCTTTTAGCGAAAAGCAAGTAAAAGAAGGGGTTATATCCTACGGACTGTCGTCCTATGGGTACGATTTACGGGTTTCTGACGAATTTAAGATATTTACTAACGTAAACAGCGCTATTATCGATCCAAAGAACTTCGACGAGCGGTCTTTTGTGACAGTGCAGGCCGATTCGGTAATTGTTCCGCCTAATTCTTTTGCCCTGGCACGCTCGGTTGAGTATTTCAAGATTCCGCGGGATGTATTAACTATTTGTGTAGGCAAATCGACCTATGCCCGTTGTGGAATTATCGTAAACGTGACCCCATTTGAACCGGAGTGGGAGGGTTACGTGACTCTGGAAATCTCGAATACGACGCCTTTACCGGCCCGTGTATATGCAAATGAAGGATTGTGCCAGATTTTGTTTTTCCAATCGGACGAGGTATGCGAGATCAGCTACGCCGACCGGCGCGGGAAGTACCAGAAACAGCAGGGAATAGTTTTACCGAAGCTTTGATGGAAGACCGACGCAATTACGCGCAGGATTTGAGGGTAGGTCTGCTTGCGATAGAGCCGATTCGTCGCGCAGGTCTGCGCAGCATCCTTGAGGGGATTCGCGGCATCAAGGTGATTGATTCCGACCTAGACGGACTGCTGGGTTCTGTATCCCTCGATGTGGCTGTAGTCAGTCTGATGATCCCCGCGGAAATTCTGGAAACCATTGAGCGACTACGGGCCAAGGATCCCACCGTGCGCATCATTGTGATGAGCGAAGTCGGCGACGATGAGAGCGTGATTGCGGCGATTTCAGCAGGCGCGAAAGGCTACCTGCAGGATAATGCCGCTCCTGAAGAGGTGGAACGCGCGGTCGAAGTTGTGGCTAGCGGCTCGATCTGGGCGCCCAGGCGGCCGTTGTCGATGCTTGTGGATCGAATGCTGGATAGCGGTTCTCTTACTGCACGCTCGTCGCCGCAGTTTACTCATCGCGAACTGGAGGTATTGCAACTCCTGGTATCGGCCCGGTCCAACCGGGAAATTGCACAGGCACTGGGCATCGAGGTACGCACGGTCAAATCTTACGTAGGGCGAATGATGCGGAAAGTCGGTGTCGGCAATCGGATTGCGCTGTCAATGCATGCTGCCAAGCATACATTGGGCGGTGGCCCGGAGCACAATACCTGACCGTATTTTCATCTGTGCTCTGGGACGCTAAAACCTGCTAATTGAATATAAAGGGCTTACTTAGGTCCATCCTACCTCGGTTATCTTGTTCATTAACAGCGAAAGCCGTACAAATGCTTCTAGCAACAACGCAGATCTGGGGAACGGGGCTGACGGCAGGGAACTGCAACTCAGCCCCATTTTTTTGTTCCACATTTTATTTCTTTATTTTCCTCTATTTCATCCTTGACTCAACCCGCGCGAGGTTTCTTCGCATCCCAATGTTTGGTGATTGGCTTGCCAGGATCCTGCCGCAGTCGGCATTTAGTCTGAACATGGGATAGGGTGCCAAGAGTCATAAATTCATTTGAAGATCGTAAGGAGAACGAAAGCAGAATGAAAAAATTATTTGCGTTGCTGTGTATTGCAGGAATGAGCTTGCCTATGTTTGCGGCGAGCGACAAAGCGGCTCTCTCTGAAAGACTGGAAAATTCGCGGACCGTTATTGATGAGATCATGCAAACCCCGGATAAGGGCATCCCGAACGATATCGTAAAGCAGGCTACCTGCATTGCGGTGATTCCCAGCATGAAGAAAGGCGCATTCATCGTAGGCGCACAGTATGGTCAGGGCGTAGTAACCTGCCGTACTGGCCGTGGATGGAGTGGCCCAGTATTTATTCGTATGGCTGGCGGCTCGTTCGGCTTCCAGATTGGCGGACAGGGAACGGACCTGGTATTGGTTGCAGTGAATGATAAAGGGCTTCAAGCTCTTCTAAAGAGCAAGTTTAAGATTGGCGGCGATATTGCTGCATCAGCAGGTCCGGTTGGTCGTAATGCCCAGGCATCGACAGATTTATCTCTCCATGCAGAGTTGCTGACATACTCTCGGAGCAAAGGGTTGTTTGCTGGCATCGATCTTGATGGTACGACCGTCAGCCAGAATACCGAGGATACTTCGATATTCTATGGCGGTCCGCATACCTTTGAAGAGATTCTGAAAGGCAACGTTCTTCCACCGGAGGAATCAAAACCGTTTCTGCGTACTATCGCGAAGTATTTCCACATCTCACAACAGCAGTAAATCGGCGCTAGCCGCAACAGCAACGAAAAGGGTCGCCTAGCGACCCTTTTTTGTTGCGTGGACATTTAAGCAGACTTATACATTCCTTTCACATTTACACTGAGAATGAATCAGGTATATGCAAGAGAATATTGAGTTTGCCGTAGTCTGGTTGCTGATTCGGGCGCTTGGCTTGCTACCGAGGAGGATTGCGCGCGGTATTGGCGGATGGGTGGGCGCACTGGCATTTCGCACCTTGCCCCGGTTACGGAGTGTAGGATCCAGAAACTTGGAAATCGCCTTTCCAGAGTGGAGCGATGTCCAGCAGCAGGAGATTTTACGCAGGCTTTACCGGAATTTGGGATGGCAGCTGGCCGAGTTTTGTCAGATGCCTAGCTACACTCCGGAAAATACGCGCTCGTTTCTTCGTTACGATGGGCTGGAGCGCTACCTGGCCGCTCGTGACAAGGGCAAGGGCGTGCTCATCGTCACCGGTCATCTGGGAGCCTGGGAGCTATCGAGCTTCTACCATTCCCTGATGGGCCACCCGATGAGCATGATCATCCGACGTCTTGATAACGCTAAAGTAGACCGATTGGTGAATCGTATTCGCTGTCTGCATGGCAATCAGGTGTTGCACAAGGACGATTTTGCGCGCGGATTGCTGGGAGCCATGAGGAAAGGGGAAAGCGTTGGCATCCTCATGGACACGAACATGACCCCGCCTCAGGGGGTTTTTGTACCTTACTTCGGAAGGCTGGCGTGCACCGCGTCAGGGCTGGCGCGTGTTGCACTAAAGACCGGAGCGTCAGTCCTGCCGGGCTTCATGCTTTGGGAAGAGGTGGAGCGAAAATATGTGCTTCACTTTGGGGAAGAAATCGTTTTTGGCCGTACGGGCGATGATGAGGCCGATGCGGTGAGTAATACCGCCAAATGCACGGCGGCAATCGAGGCGTATGTAAGGCGGTATCCTGATCAGTGGCTGTGGGTGCACCGGCGGTGGAAGACGCGTCCGGAAGGCGAAGAGCCAATGTATTAGGGGGTAGGACAAGAGAAAAATTGACTATCGATCGCTCCGATCCGCGCTTTAATTCTACGGTCTAGTGACAGACTCTAAGAAAGACCTTCAAGGACAGGCTGATGCGTTTGCAGGAAATTGCAGCTTCGATTGGCGCTGAGGTTCGGAGCCACGACAACATTACGATCGTATGCGTTGCCGGGGCTGCTCAAGCCACTCCAGGTTCGCTTGTCTTTGCAGAGGACGAGCCGGCTTTAAGTGATGCGATGCGCTCGGATGCCGGTGCCGTGCTGCTTACGGAAGAACTGGCAGAGCGCGCAGGGGCCGTGAAACCGTTGCTGGTGATGCGGCAGCCACGCCTCGGATTTGCCCGCGCGGCGCGGCTGCTGCGTTCAACTGAAAAAGCGACAGGAGTGCACGCGTCGGCCATCGTCGCCTCTGACGTTGTTCTCGGTGCGAACGTTTCCATCGGCGCGTATGCCGTGATTGAAGAGGGCGCCAGGATTGGGTCGGGTACGAGCGTAGGTGCCGGCGCAGTGATTGGCGCCGGCGTGCATATTGGCGAGGATTCCCACATTTATCCGCGAGTCGTCATTTATCCGGGCGTAACGCTTGGAGATCGCGTCGTAGTCCATGCCGGAGCTGTGCTGGGCGGCGATGGCTTCGGCTATGTACGCGATGTGCAAACCGGCGCATACCTACAATTTCCCCAGCAGGGGACGCTGGTTGTAGAAGACGATGTCGAGATTGGCGCGAACACGACCATCGACCGTGGAGCACTCAAAGAGACCCGCATCAGCAAGGGAGTGAAGCTTGATAATCTCGTCCATGTTGGCCACAACGTGCGGGTAGGGGAAAATGTAGTCATTGCCGCGCAAACGGGCGTTTCCGGCAGCAGTGTAATTGGCGACGGCGCCATCGTCGGGGGTCAGGTGGGCATTGCTGATCATGTTGAGATCGGCGAAAAGGTTATTCTTGGCGCACAGGCCGGCATCCCGTCGCGAAAGAAAATACGCGGTCCCGGCATTGTCTTCTGGGGTACGCCTGCGCGGCCGATTAAAGATTATCTGAAGGAATTGGCAGCGTTGTCGCGGCTCACGCGTGCTTCGAAAAAGACGGAAGCTCCGGGGAAGAAAGAAGAATAGCTGTGGCCATTCTTGTCGTTGGCGGACATTCGCGCAATATCGGCAAGACTTCTGTTGTGGCCAATCCTGCTTGCGCGTTTACCGCAGAATAGGTAGTCGTGCAGAATCGAGACGAGAGATGGCCAACCTAAGGCGATGGGGTTTGCGAGCTTTCTTGCTTCTATTGATCGTAACTTTTTTTGCTACATGGCTGGTTGTAAGACGAAATCAGAGCCGTAGGGACTTTGTAGCAGCTGGGGCAGTACCGGCGCTTACCATCACAAGTTCAAGCTTTGCCGATGGAAGCTCAATTCCTGCGAAGTTTACCTGTGATGGGGGAGATAATTCTCCCCAGCTCAGCTTTTCCGCGCCACCCTCAGGAACGAAAAGCTTTTTGCTGGTCGCGGATGATCCCGATAGCCCTGCCGGCAGCTTCACGCACTGGGTCTTATTCAATTTACCGCCCTCACTGCGGGATCTGCCTGAAGGCGCTTCCAGGCGTGCCGATGTGTTGCAGGGAGCCGTACAAGGCAATAACGACTTCGACAAAGTCGGATATATAGGCCCTTGTCCGCCAGGATGGAGTCCGCATCACTACCGCTTCCGTGTCTATGCGCTGGACACTATGCTGGGGTTCTCTCAGGGTGCGACCAAAGAAGAGGTGACGCAAGCCGCGCAGGGCCATGTGCTGGCCGAGGGGAAATGGACCGGCCTATATAAACGCGGTCGATAGCCGTTTTGCCTGTCGATGCCGCTTTCTATGCGTTGCTTAGGACTTCTGCGGCGGAAATGGCTCCGCTTTCATTGAGCCGTCGCGCTGTTTCATTAGAATCTGGACTTTACCTTCGGCCTGTTCAAGGTGTTCTTTACATTCCGTGGAGAGCCGCGTGCCCTCTTCAAATAGCTTGATCGAGTCTTCCAGCGGAAGATCGCCGCGTTCCATCTGTTCTACGATTTTTTCCAGACGTTTCAGAGATTCTTCAAAGCTTGCCAACGCTTGTTCCCTCGATCGTGTCCTGTTTGTTTGCGGTTATGCCGTTGGGCAGCACGCTGGCCAGCACTTCGGCCGCGACTGTGTAACGCCCAAAAGGAGCGCTCACCTGTACGCCTTGCACCATGGGCCGGGCGGTCTCCAGCATCTCCTGGGCGATGCGAATACCTTCAGCGCGCGCTGCTTCCGGTGACGGCGTCTGCTGCATGCGCACCATAATGCTGTCCGGCATAGCGACGCGCAGATCGTTCTTCATGAATTCGGCGTTGCGCAGGCTGGTCAGCGGCCAGATACCGGCGATGACAGGGATGCGGAAACCTTCAATACGCCTGAGAAAGGTTTCAAGAACGCGCAGGTCGAAGACCGGCTGCGTGATTGCGTACTCCGCGCCTGCTTCCACTTTGTAGGCAAAACGGCGGACCTCGTTATCGATGTCGGGCACGCCGGGATTGGCGGCGGCGGCAATGGTAAATCCGGTGGAAGCGCCGATAGGGTTACCGCCGATGTCGAGTCCATGATTCAGGCGGTTAACGATATTCACCAGTCCGATCGCATCGACATCGAAGACCGCCGTGGCATCGGGATAATTCCCGAGTTTGGGCGGGTCGCCGGTGAGGCACAGGATGTTCTTAAGACCGATTGATGATGCGCCGAGCAGGTCGCTTTGGATGCTGAGCACATTGCGGTCGCGGCAGGTGTAATGCAGGATCGTTTCAATGCCGGTCTTCTGTTGAATCTGTATACAGAGGCTTTGTGCGCTCATGCGGGCGGAGGCGCGAGGCGAGTCCGGCACATTGATCACGTCGATGCCGAGGCCGACCAGAAGATCGGCTCCTGCCAGCTCCTTGGAACAGTCGATACCTTTCGGTGGAACAATCTCGACCATGGCCACGAATTTGCCGTCGCGGATGAGCCGGCCGAGCCGTGAGCGTTCTTCGAGTGGCAAGGGCGGCGTTTCTGTGACGATGGCGGCGTGCGCAGTGTGCGTATGGCTTGTTGTCTGCGCCTCGACGGCGCGAGTTGCCGACTTCATGGCACGGATGTGGTTCGGTGTGGTGCCGCAACAACCGCCGATCAGCTGAACGCCCGCTTTCAGGAATTTTCTGGTGAAACTGGCCATGTACTCCGGTGAGCAGAGATAGATGTTGCGCCCATCTACTGCGCGGGGCATGCCCGCGTTGGGCATTACGACAAGGGGAAGACTGCTTTCCGCAGCCATGCACTCGATGGCAGTCAGGACTGTAGCTGGACCGGTGCTGCAATTGACGCCGATGGCGTCGGCTCCCCACGCGGTCAGCTTTGCTGCTGCTACTTCGGGAGTTGCGCCGTCAAGGCAGTGTGCGTCTTCATCCACTGTAACGAGCGCGATGACCGGGATTTCCGGAGCGACCTCACGCGCGGCAAGCAGCGCCTGTTCAGCCTCATTCAGCGCGGGCATGGTTTCAATGACGAGAAGATCGACGCCGATCCCCGGACCGCCAGCGACAAGGCCGCGAATCTGTTCGGCGAAGGCGGTGCGCGCTTCTTCAAGCGATGTTTTGCCCAGCGGTTCGAGGTGGATTCCCAGCGGGCCTACAGATCCAGCGACCCAGGCGGTTCCTGCCTGCTTGTCTTTGAGCTGCTCCACGGCCTGCCGCGCAATGCGGACGCCTGCCTCGTTGATTGCGGTGACCTGATCCTGGAATCCATGACGAAGGAGCCGGAAACGGTTTGCGCCGAAGGTATTTGTCTCGATGATTTCTGCGCCGCTCTGGAGATATTCTTCATGGATGGAACGGATCAGCTCCGGCTGGGAAAGATTCAGCTCGTCATAGCACCGGTTAATAAAGACGCCGCGGGCGTAGAGCATTGTGCCCATTGCGCCGTCAAAAAGGACAGCGCGCCTGCCAAACATGGTCTGGATACGAGTCGTCATCGGTTTGTCTTGTAGCCATGCTAAGTCACTTAGGCTGAGAGCGCCAGCAGGGAATCATCGGCGTCAGAGTGAGAAGCAGGGCCGGAACAGACCACAGTGCTTCTGCTTTGTTATACTTGGCTTTCCCACGAACTCCGTAAGTAAAAACGGTTGAGGTCTAAGGTTTGAAGAAAAGAAGTCTGCTTTTAGTTGCTGGATTGATGTGCGCCGTATCGTTTTTGACCGCATGCGGTAAAAACTTTTACTTTGCAGGCCGTAGCCTTCCGCCCAGCGGAGTTCTGAACCGCGTGATCGTCGCCGTTCAGAATCCCAGTGCTCTCACCAAGGGTGCATTGCTGTTTAACGACGCGTTTTACGATATTCGTCACGCCTTTAACAGCACAACTACCAACTTTTCCATTGGCGGATTTACAGGCGCTCTGCCAGTCACCATTCAGAACATGCCGGAGCAACAGATTGGCGTCGTCTACTCGGCCGGCGATGGCAGCTTCACAACTGTGAATTACGCAACTGAAAAGGTGCAGGGCACGGTTGCAGCCGCCAATCTGAACGGTCTTTCCCAGAGCATCTTCATGTCGCGCGATCAGCAGTATATCTACGCTGCGTCGCAGTCCTCGCATTCGCTTACGATCGTTGACCACGGTACTACCTACACGTTGAATCTGCCGGGGGTATTTCGCGTGTCGGTGAATCCTGGCAATACAGTTACATTGGCTTTTGTGCAGAACACAAACGATGTCTATAGCGTGGTGCATCTGAATGCCGATCAGCAGCAGGCAGCGATCAACAATCCGCACTGGAACCCGGGCCTGCCGAATACGCAGCCGGCGCAGGATTGCGAACCACAGAACCTGCCCGTCTATTGTGTCTTTCCGGTGAGCACGGCCAGCGGCGTTTCCTTCGACCGCCCAATAAAAGCAGTTTTCTCGTCAGATGGCACGACTGCCTATGTTCTGAATTGCGGACCGGAGTGCGGCGGCACAACCTCCGGCGTTACATCCCTGCCGATCACCACTAGCGCGCTGAATCCTTCAGGGGTTGGCGCCAGCGGCATTGCATTGATTGGTACAAGTAATATCGCTGTGCCGGGCGGCTCGACGAACGGCTTGTTCAACGGCAGCACCTTCTATGTGGCAGGCCAGCAACTGCAGAGCGACGGCCTTCTGGCTGGCAACCTGTCGGTCATCAATACAACGAGTGGACAGGTTACCGGGCAGTATTCCATCAGTGACGGCACCCATAACAAAATGATTCTGGCGGACGACAACACGCTTTGGATCGGTTCCTACCAATGCCAGTCGGGCGAGCGCTACAACCTCAGCCAGACAACCGCGCCGGGAACGCCTTTCGGCTGCATCACCATGTTCAATACTTCGACGAACGCCGTGCTGATCCAGTCCTTCAAAGGCGACGGCACAGGCATCGCCGCCGTGACCAGTCTGCACAAGGTCTACACGACAGAGGGTGGTCAGGTATACATCTACAACACGTCTGACGGCACGGCACGCGACAATACCAACGTGACTGTTACCGGCACAGCCTACGATTGTGCATACATGGATGCCGACAGCAACGGTAATAACACTACCTACTAGCGCACTCGGCGTTCAGTGCGACAGGAAGGCGCGATGACTACATCGCGCCTTTTGTTTGCTGCCGCTTCAGCTCCTCCTGAAAAGCCCGTTCTCTATCGGCGACATAGCTTTTGTATCCCTCGGGGTCGATAAAGGGGTTGGCGCCACCGTTTTTCATCTGTGCGAACTTCTCTGTCATTCCGTAATAGCTTCCGTGCGCTCCCAGAAAAACATCACAGGGCAGCGCTTTCAGCGTGCGAAAAGTATGCTCATAGTCCTGCGCTATCTGCGGATATTGCGCATTGTTGACGAGCTTGTATCCGGGGTTGACGTTGGGGCTGCCTACGATCACGACGTTGTATACTTTGCCGTTGTCGGCCACTTTGAGTGTCCAGGTAGTGCAGCCTTTTGTATGTCCGGCTGTCAGGTGCGCGACCAGAACAACACCGCCGAGCCGCACTTCATCGCCATCATGCAAAATGCGATCCACCTTTGCGGGCGGATAGAACATGTCCCGCGATTTGCTGTATTGGAAATCGTTTTTGCCGCCGTCTTCAATTTCCGGCACGTCGGCATCCATCACCATGTATTTTGCTCCGGTCAGTTGCTTGATCAGGGCGCTGCCCACGCAGTGGTCAAGATGCGCATGGCTGATCAGGAGAATCTTGATATCGCTGAAGCGGAAGCCAAGCTGTTCGACGCTTTTCCTGATCTGCGGGGCGGAAGTTGCGAGGTTGCTGTTGATAAGAATATGTCCCTGCGGCGTAGTGATCAGGAATGCAGCGAGGTCTTTGCTGCCGACGTAGTACACATTGCCGATGATGCGGTGAGGCGGGAACGGAGTGGTCCAATCTGGATTGGTTTGGGAAAAGAGCTTGTCTGCGGGCTGTGCAAAAAGAGTGCACGCAAAGAGAAAGATCGCAATGAACCGTCGAGAGAACATGGCAACAGCATGACATTGCTTTCGTTCTTGCGGCTGCTCCAGACGTCAAAAAGTGATGACGTTCTGGGTACATGCCTTCTGATTTGAATCGGTGATACAAAATCTCAAGGAGATCTGACCGCAAGCCTGGTGTGGCCTGCGTATCTTAAGAACATGGCAGAAAACTCAATTGCCGATATCCTCGCCATTGCCGCGCATCGCGACGATGTAGAACAGACCTGCGGCGGCACACTGCTCAAGATGAAGGCGCTTGGCTGGCGTACCGCGATTCTCGACCTGACCCAGGGCGAAGCAGGCACGCGCGGTTCAGCAGAAGACCGTGCGACTGAGGCCGCAGATGCAGGGCGCATTCTCGGCGTGAGCTGGCGGCAGGCGCTCGACATTCCCGATGGCCGCGTGGAAAACATCTATGAGAATCGCGTGAAGATCGTTCGCGCATTGCGGGAAGTGCGGCCACGCGTCGTTATTCTGCCTTATTGGACAGGACGCCATCCGGATCACTACACGACTTCCATCGTTGGCTATGAAGCTTGTTTTCTTTCCGGACTGGCCAAGCTCGATACCGGAACTCCTCCGCATCGGCCATTCAAGATTCTTTACGCCAGCCTCTATGCGGATGTGCGTCCGAGCTTTGTTGTCGATATCACGCCGTACATTGAGCAACGCCACCAGTCGCTGATGGCTTACAAATCGCAGTATCAGAACCAGGCGACGGGCAGCGGGCTTTTCGTTCCGGAGGAAGAGATTCGCGAGCGCACATTTGCCGAGGCTCGTCACTATGGATTGCTTGGCGGAGTGCGATATGCCGAGCCGTTTGTGCAGAAAGAAGTGGGACTTGTGGACGATGTGCTGCGGATTCCGGTGCAGTCGATGTAGGACGGGCACATCCATACATTGGAGAAGACTGGCGACTGAACGAGAGAAAAGCAGGTTCCTTCGGCAAGCTCAGAACAGGCTCTCCGACTACGTTTGGTGCGAAAAGCGCCCAACTCCGCTCAGGATGACACTTCTATTTCTTCAAATCAATGAACTGGTATCTATGCCCTACAATGAACGCATGACACAACAGACATGGAATGCCACGCAGTACGCACGTAATGGGCGCTTCGTCGCGGACCTTGCAGGAGGTGTGATTGATCTGCTTGACCCGCGTCCGAGTGAGCGAATCCTCGATCTTGGCTGTGGTGATGGTGCGCTGACGGCGAAGATCGCCGAAGCAGGCTCGAAGGTCAAGGGTGTAGACAGCTCTCCAAGCATGGTGGCAGCAGCGCAGGCGCTGGGCCTCGACGCTGAGGCTGTGAGCGCCGATGCTCTCGATTTCAACCATGAGTTCGATGCCGTTTTCTCGAATGCGGCGCTGCACTGGATGCGCAATCAGGACACCGTTCTGGCAGGTGTGCATCGCGCGCTGAAGCAGGGAGGCCGTTTTGTGGCTGAGATGGGCGGTCATGGCAATATCGCAGCCATCCAAGTCGCACTGCTCGCGGTGTTCGCAAAGTACGGCATGGACGCGGTTCATGCAGAGCACAATTACTTTCCTACTCCGGCAAGTTACGAGTCGCGCCTTCGCCATCACGGCTTCGACGTGCAGTACATTGAGCTGATTCCTCGCCCCACTCCGTTGCCGGAAAGCGGCATGCGCGGCTGGCTTGAGACATTCCGCCGTGGACTCTTCGAACAATTACCTGAGCCGGAGCGCGAAACTGCGCTTAAAGATGCGGTGCAATTATTGAAGCCGGTGCTCTGCGATGATCTGGGTCACTGGACAGCCGACTATGTGCGGTTGCGTTTTCTTGCCGTTGCGATGTGAGTCATCGCCCGTACTTTTTCAAGACCTGCTGTCATGACGGTGACCTAACCAACATGAGCCGTGGAGCGCGAAGAGGATGTTGCCAGAGTATGCGCGGGCAGGTAAACGCGCACCCAAGCCCCATGAAGGTCGGGATCCTCGCTGTTTTTCAAACGAATGGTGCCGCCATGTTTCTGCACAATGCCCATGCTCACCCAAAGTCCAAGGCCTGTGCCCTTTTCGCCCTTCGTGGTAAAGAATGGCTGGAAGAGTTTTTGTTCAGCATGATGAGGAATGCCTGGGCCGCTGTCGAGGATTTCAACAATCACGCCGGAGCCGTGAAGCTCCTCGGCCGGAACGCCATGCATGCGTATCAGAATTTTGCCATTTATCCCGGTAGCATCTGCCGCATTGGTGATGAGATTGGTGAAGACCTGGCGCAGTTCAGCAGGGAAGCCTTCAACAACAAAACTTCCGTCGAAATTATGCTGTACTGTAACGCTTTGCGTATCCAGACGGCGATGCAGCAGCAGCAGCACACTTTCGAGCAATTCTTTCAGGTCTACTTTGACCGGCGCATTCGGCTCGCGATAGAGATTCAAAAGCGTGCGGCTGATCTGCAAGGTTCGTTTCAGCTCCTGCTGCGCCATGCTTAGATATTCGGCGCGTTTTTCGGCATTGGATTCATTCGCCAGGAGGTAGTGCAGGTTCGCTACTGAATCGAGTGGGTTGTGAATCTCGTGGGCTATGCTGGCCGCAAGCCGTCCGGCAACCGCCAGTTTTTCGCTGGCAATCAGGGCGGCTTCGGCGCGCTTCTGATCGGTTATATCCCGGAAGACCAGAACGATACCGATAAGATTGCCGCTCTTGTCGTTGATCGGCGCGGCGCTGTCGTCGATGACATACTCAGTACCATTGCGTGAAATCAATGCGGTGTGGTTCGCCAGCCCAATCACTTTATTGAGGCGGCGGACTTTCTCAACCGGGTTTTCCGCTTCTTTGCGGGTGTGTTCATGGATAATGTGAAATACCTGCCGAAGTGGCTTGTTTACTGCTTCGTCGAGCGGCCATCCTGTCAACTCCTCGCTCACCGGATTCATAAACTGCACATTGCTGTTCGCATCGCAGACCATCACTGCGTCACCAATAGAGCGGAGCGTGGTGTGCAGCCACTCCCGGCTCTCATATAGTTCGTTGGATCTTTTCTGCAGCTCATCGAGTGAGCGCTGGTAGGCGCTCGATACCTGCCGCAGACGCGTCAACGAAAAGATGCTGAGAGCAATGCCAACCAGCAGTGCGCCCGCGATAATGACCATCAGTTCACGACGTTCCAGAATAAGAGTGTTTTCCAGGCGGCTACTGCGTATCTTGTCTTCGGTATCGCTCATTGTGCGCATGGCGTCGCGAACGGCGTCCATGAGCTCTTTGCCGCGATGATTCAGAGGGGCGTTTGCCGCGGCGTTTGGCGTGGACAGAACGTTGTTCGCGAATCCGAGCCAGAGCAGATAGCGATCGTGGACGCGTACAAGGTTTGAAATTTGCTCCGGATTGTCTGAAACATGGCGCCGTATCGAATCGAAATGTGCGTCGATTGGCCCGGAGGCAGCTTTGAATGGCGCCAGCATAGTTTGGTCGCCGGTCAATTCAAAACCGCGCAATGCCGTTTCCTGGTCGATGATCAGCCGCTCCAGCTCCGCGACCCGGGTGCTGACCCGGTCGCTATGATCCAGCCAACGCTGTGCCTGCTGTGCATCTCTTACCTGCCAAAGAAGCACGCCTGCCAATGCCACGAGGGCGAGAAGCGGGACGAAAAAGGCCTGTTTCAGAACACGCTGGAATTCCCGAAGATTCACGGACGGCTCCCCATAGACAGTTGGGATGCCTCGATAATTCCTTGCAGCCGGCGGATCAGCATTTCCGGCCCCTCTCCCTTGGACAGAGTAGAGTCTACGACTTCAGCGGTCTCTTTCGGCAGATCAACGCATGCGGAGTGCATCAGGATGGGCACCTCGGGTTTTGCCCGGCGCATGGCTAACGCCACCTGGCCGCCGTTCATTCCCGGCATCAGGTAATCGAGCAGCACGGCATCTACTGGATTTCCTTCGAACAGAGCCAGGGCAGACTTTCCATCCAGGGCAGTGAGCACCTGATAACCGGCCATTTCGAGGAGGGCTTTCCTGATCTGCAGGCCAAGCGCTTCATCATCTACGCAAAGAATCGTGTGCGAACGCATCATCAATCGTGCCTGGAGAAAACTTAATTGGCAGAAATAAAGAAACCAATAAAAAAGAACGATTTGCAGAGTATAGCACCGGAAATATCCAAGCCGAATGAGGCAATTTATGCCGTGTATTACCGCAAACCGGCCGCGCAAATTAACAGTACGTTTGCATTCTCTTTGCCGCAATGGGATAGCCTGTACATGGAAAATATGCGTTCATTTCATCAGGATTTGGATGCTCGTGAGGGACAGACCGGATTGAGCCAGACCGTATTCGTGCTTGAGGACGACACAGATATTTCCCGCCTGGTACAGCATCATCTGGAAGCCGCAGGTTTTGCTGTTCGCGTCTACGCAAGTCCAGCCAATGTGCTGGTCGACGCCGAGCGCCAGCCGCCTGCTCTATTTCTCCTCGACATCATGGTTCCCGGAGGGGATGGTTTGGATGTCTGCCGCCGTCTGCGCAGCCATCCGGTTTTGAGCACAGTGCCGATCATCTTTCTGACTGCGCGCGCCGGGGAAAACGACCGCGTTCTCGGTCTCGAACTTGGCGCTGACGATTACATCACCAAACCCTTCGCGCCGCGCGAGCTGCTGGCACGCGTTAAGGCGGTGCTGCGGCGATTCGAGCGGCCAACCACCCCCTCAGTCATCAGCTTTGAAGAAGTTGTGATCGATGCGGGTGCAATGCAGTTAAAAGTGCGTGGAGAGTTGACCACAACGACTGCCACGGAGTTCCGGCTGCTGGACTATCTGGCTCGTCATCCGGGTCGCGTCTTCAGCCGCGATCACCTGCTGGATGCCGTTTGGGGTGATGCCCGCTTCGTTACGCCGCGCTCGGTGGACGTTTATGTGCGTCGCATCCGTGAGAAAATTGAAGTCGATCCGGAAAATCCGCGCTATCTGAAGACGGTGCGCGGCGCTGGGTATCGCTTCGAAGTCCCACGTTCCGTGCAATAATTCCGCGCGATAAGCAGGGCCAACATTGACAGGCAGGGTCTTCACCAAACTTTTACTCTCGTTCGTCCTGGTGCTGCTGGTTGGAACAGTCATCCTGGACTTGTCGCTGCGTCCGCTCCTTGAGCACTCGTTGCGGGAGCAGCCGCATGCGGCGCGTGATCTGATGCTGGCCTCGGGACTTGCGCTGGCGGCGGCTACGCTGCTGGCAGCCCTCTTTGCCCGGCGTGTGGCAAAGCGCTTTGAGCGAATTGTGCTCTTTGCCAACCGCATTGCTGCCGGCGATCTCTCGGCCCGTCTTGAAGAAACGAGGCTCGATGAAATTTCCGATGTGGCTCGCGCGCTCGATGCCACAGCCAGCAGGCTTGAGCAGAGCTTTCACGCGCTGGAGGCAAGCCGCCGTGAACTCGCCGCGCTGCTCGACAGTATGCAGGAAGCCGTGGTTGCTGTTAATGCACAGGGACAGGTCATCTGGTCGAACGCAGTGATGCAACGCATCAGTCCGAGTGCAGTGCTCGAGGGGCGTCGCCTGGTAGAGCTGCTGCGCGATCCGGATGTGCTTGCCTGCGTCGAAGGCGCGCTCAAAGAGCGTGTCAACTTCAATGGCAAAGCACTAACGGTGTTTCCTGGACGAATCTTTGAGGTTAATGCGGCGCCCACGCCGGGTGGCGGAGCGGTTGCCGTGCTGCATGATGTTACCAGCGTAGAACGCGCGGAGAAGACACGGCGCGATTTTATTGCCAACGTGTCGCATGAGCTGCGTACACCGCTTACCTCCATTTCCGGATACGTGGAAACTTTACTGGAGGGTAGCGAGCAAAACTCTCCGCAGGCGCGGGAATTTCTTGCCATCATTCTGAAAAACGCGACCCGCATGAACCGCCTGACAGAGGATTTGCTGGCGCTGGCCAGTGTCGAGTCGGGTGACTACAAGCTGAAGCTGCAGCCGATGCGAGCCTCTGCGCTGGTGGAAGATGCCATCGATTCACTCACCGGTATGGTGCTGGATTCAGATGTGACCCTTGAGGCTGGGGAGACGGCCGATACTCTCGTTCTGGCAGATGCGGATGCCCTGAATCAGGTCTTTGGCAATCTCATAGAAAATGCCATGAAGTATGGCAAGTCAGGCAAACGTGTAGTGGCGGGTGCGCAATTGCTCGAAGGCCAGAATATGGTGGAATTCTTCGTCCGCGACTTCGGGCCGGGAATCGCGTCTGAGCACCTTGATCGTATTTTTGAGCGATTTTATCGCGTGGACAAGGCCCGATCCCGCGAATCCGGTGGCACTGGCCTTGGACTTGCCATCGTTAAACACATTGTCATAGCGCATGGCGGAAGCATCCGTGCAGAGAGCGAGCTCGGTTCGGGAGTTACTTTTCTATTTACTTTGCCGTGTGCTCCGGACAAGAAGGCCATGGTCGCGCCTGTTTCTGTAACGGCGCTCGATACTGCTCCTCAGATCTTATCTAAGTAATTTTGAATGTGATGCATAATTAGCACCTCTCGGCGGCGGGGGTTTCTTCCGCAATTCACATTGTCGTAAAGCGGCTGTAACAATCGCCCCACAGAATCGAGAATAGTTTCCGAGGGGGAGTTCAGTGAAAAAAAGCACGTTTTTAGCTGCTGCACTTATTGTGTGCACAGCTTCTGCAGGTTTTGCCCAGAAGATCAACGGAGCCGGCGCTACGTTTCCTTATCCCATTTATTCCAAGTGGTTCAGCGAATACAGCGCACAGCATCAGGGCGTTCAAATCAATTACCAGGCGATTGGCAGCGGTGGCGGCATTCGCCAGGTCACCAGCGGTACAGTGGACTTCGGTGCCAGCGACGGCCCCATGTCCGACGAGCAGCTGAAGGCTTCAAAGGTTAAGATCGTGCACATTCCAACCGTGCTTGGCGCGGTAGTTCCAATCTACAATCTGCTGGGTGTTTCCGCGGAATTGAAGTTTTCGCCCGATGTTCTGGCTGACATCTATCTTGGCAAGATCACAAACTGGAGCGATGCCCGCATTGCCAAGGACAACCCAGGCGTCAAACTGCCCAATACGGACATCGTCGTTGTCCACCGTTCGGATGGCAGCGGTACAACCTACATCTTTACCGACTTTCTCTCCAAAGTGAGCAACGACTGGAAAAACTCAGTCGGGAAGAATACGGCCGTACCGTGGCCCAAGGGAATTGGCGGTAAAGGGAACGAGGCCGTTGCCGGCATGGTCCGGCAGATGCCGGGTTCCATTGGCTATGTAGAGCTGATCTTTGCACTGCAGAATAAGATAGCCTTTGGATACATTAAGAACCCTGCCGGGAACTGGGTGAAGGGCAGCATTGATGGTGTGACCGAAGCTGCAGCTTCCGTGAAGCAGATGCCCGCCGATTTCCGCGTGTCGATCACCAATGCACCGGGTCCGAATGCTTATCCGATCTCGAGTTTTACCTGGCTCTTGATTCCGACGCCTGCTGCTAACGGTGCAAACGGCCCCGTGATCAAGGATTTCCTTGGCTGGATGCTGGATCACGGCCAGGCGGAAACCAGTGCTCTCTATTATGCACCTCTGCCGAAGTCTGTAGCTGACAAGGTCCGCGCCACAGTAAGCCAGCTGAAGTAAAACCATTTCCGAAGCTGGCGCAAGGGCAGGTCTTTCTGGCCTGCCCCTTGCGCTTTCTCGCTCGATATACACTACAAGGGACGCCCAACGCTGCGATTATTTCCTTATTTTTCAAAGTGTTTAACGTTCTATTAAAAAGATCAATCTAGGGTAGTAGGTGGTGAATCTTAAAGTTCAGGAAGCTCGTGTGCCCGGCCCGCCTGTAGCCCCGATGCCATCGCCGGAAGCCTCGCCCACAGGGAATGAAAGCCCTGCGCCGTCGGCTGTTCGCAAATTTTTGCTGGGGCGTGGCAATTCAGCGTTGAGTGACCGCTCATTCCGCTGGCTCATGCTGATCTGTGCAGTGAGTATTTTTTTCATCGTTGCCCTGATTGCGACCGAACTGGTCACTCGCTCGCAGCTCACCATTTCAAAGTTCGGAATTCGTTTTTTCTTCAAGTCAGCCTGGGACCCGGTAAACGGCGACTTCGGAGCACTGCCATTTATCTACGGCACTCTGGTTTCGTCTTTCGTGGCACTCATTATTGCCGTGCCCCTGGCGGTTGGCGTAGCTGTTTTCATCACCGAGATGTGCCCCAAGGCGCTGCGCGGCCCGCTGTCATTTCTTACGGAATTGCTGGCTGCGATTCCCAGCGTGGTCTACGGCTTGTGGGCGGTTTTTGTGCTCGTCCCGATCCTGCGCGATCATGTAAATCCATTTCTGATGAGGACTCTGGGCTGGACCGGCTTCTTCACCGGGCCAAACTACGGCATTGGCCTCCTGGCCGCGGGCGTCATCCTCGCCATCATGATTTTGCCGATCATTTCATCGCTCACGCGTGAAGTGATGACGGCTGTTCCGCATGCGCAGAGAGAAGCGGTACTGGCATTAGGCGCGACACGCTGGGAGATGATCCGGATGGGGGTGCTGCGTAATGCGCGCATTGGCATCGTAGGATCGATCATTCTTGGCCTTGGACGCGCGCTTGGCGAAACCATGGCCGTCACGATGGTGATCGGCAATCGCCCGGAGATCGTTCGATCGTTGTTGGGGCTGGGGTATAGCATGTCCAGCGTCATCGCGAACGAATTCAGCGAAGCATCCGATGACCTGTACCTGAGCGCACTGATCGAAATTGGCCTGGCGCTCTTTATCGTCACCATTATCGTGAATGCGATTGCGCGTCTGCTGGTGTGGGCCGTTACGCGCGGTGCGCCGCCGCGGGTCGCTTAAAAAGAAGAACGGAACAGTCACCCATGGCTTTACCGCACAATACGGGCAAAACAAACCATACCTGGCGCATGCTTGCCAACCACGCCGCCACAGGTCTCGCTGTCTTGAGCACGATTCTCGTTGTCGCGCCGCTGGTCGCCATCTTCATCTACCTGCTATACAAGGGCACCAGCTCGCTCAATCTCAACTTCTTCACCAAGGTTCCCGCGCCTGTAGGCGAAGCCGGCGGCGGCATGGCCAACGCAATCGTCGGTTCAGGAATTCTGCTCGCGCTCGGCAGCCTTCTGGGTGTGCCGGTCGGCATCGGTGCGGGCATCTATCTTGCTGAATTCGGACGTGGCGGCAAGCTGTCCAACTTCGTTCGCTTTACCGCCGACGTGCTCAATGGCGTGCCTTCGATCATCATGGGCATCGCGGTCTACTCGCTCATCGTCCTGCCGCAGAAACATTTCTCCGCGCTCTCCGGCGGCGTGGCTCTGGGCATCATGATGATCCCTACCATCACACGCACGACTGAGGAAATGCTCCTGATGGTCCCGAATGCCATCCGCGAGGCTGCGCTCGGCCTTGGCGTGCCCAACTGGCGCTCAGTGCTGGCCATCACGCTCAAGACTGCGTCACCTGGCGTCATCACCGGTTGCATGCTGGCTTTTGCGCGCGTCGCCGGTGAAACAGCACCGCTGCTCTTTACTGCGTTCGGCAACCAGTTCTGGAGCGCAAACGTTAATCAACCCATTGCCGCGCTGCCGCTGCAAATTTACATTTATGCTCTCTCGCCCTATGACGAATGGCACCGCCTCGCATGGGCAGGCTCTCTGGTATTAATCTTGTTAATTGTGGTTTCCGTCGCGCTGGTGCGCTTTGTCACTACGCGCGGTGTTTTGAAGGGGGCAAATTAAGTGGGCGTCGGAATTGAAGTCTCGAACCTGAATGCCTGGTATGGCACCAACCATACGTTGCAGGACATCAACCTGCACATTCCTGCGAACCAGGCCACCGCGCTCATTGGCCCCTCCGGTTGCGGCAAGTCTACGTTTGTCCGCTGCCTCAACCGTATGCACGAGACCAATCCCATCGGTAAAGTTACCGGTACGGTTCGCATCGGCGATCTCGACATTTATAACGATGCCTCGCCGGTGGAGATCCGCCGCCGCATCGGCATGGTCTTCCAGCGCCCCAATCCATTTCCCACGATGTCGATCTACGACAACGTTGCCTCCGGATTACGATTAAACGGCTTCCGCAATCGCCGCATGCTTGACGAAGTGGTGGAGCGATCCCTGAAACACGCTGCGCTCTTCGATGAGGTGAAGGACGATCTGAAGAAGAAGTCCGGCGCCAGTCTCTCGGGTGGACAGCAGCAGCGTCTCTGTATCGCCCGCGCGCTGGCCGTCGACCCGGAAGTGCTGCTTATGGACGAGCCGGCGTCGGCGCTTGACCCTGTTTCTACCGCAAAGATTGAAGACCTCATCTTCCAGCTCAAATCGCAGTACACCATCGTGATTGTGACCCACAATATGCAGCAGGCAGCGCGAGTTGCGGAACGCACCGGTTTCTTTTTGAACGGCAGGCTTGTTGAATTTGATTCGACTCACAAGATATTCACAAATCCTGGCGACAAGAGGACCGAAGATTACATCACGGGTAGATTTGGATGACGCGCCTTCGTTTTCATAAAAGTCTGGATGAGCTGAGAGAGAAACTGCTGATTGTAGCCGGTATGGCTGAGCAGTCGATTCAACGTGCCGTTGAGGCCTATCGTACGCGCGATCTGTCGATCTGCGACCTGGTGGACCACAGCGAGTTGGCCATCAATCGCCTTGAGCGAGAGATCGATCAGATGGCTCTCGATCTGCTAGCTATGGAACAGCCCATGGCGATCGACCTGCGATTTATTCTTGCCGTTATCAAGATCAATGCCGATGTGGAACGTGTCGGCGACTCAGCGGTCAATATCACAGAGCGTGTGCGCGACCTGCAGGCTTATGCAGATGTCGATCTTCCCATAGACATTCCGCGCATGGCCAACCTTGCTGCCGCCATGGTGCGTAAGTCCCTCCAGTCATTCATCGAAGCTGATGCGAAGATGGCCGAATCGGTTCTATCGATGGATGACAGTGTCGACAAGCTGAACGAGACGATTCATTTTGCGTTGTTGAATGTGATGCGAGAACAGCCCCAGCACACTCCTCAAGCGCTGGATGCTTTGGTGATCGCCCGCAGTCTCGAACGTGTGGCCGACCACGCAACGAATATCGCCGAAGATGTTATTTTTTGGGTGCAGGGTTTCGATGTGCGCCACCACATGAGTGTAGGCGACGGCACCCGCAGCTGACGTTAAAAGGTCAGAACAATTCGTCCTTCCACTTTCCCTGCACGCAGTCTATCGAGTGCGTTGTTTACCATTTCTAAAGGTGCTGTTTCAATGTGCGAGCGAATATCGCTCTTTGCTGAAACCGAGAGCGCTTCGGCCAAGTCGGCACGCGTCCCGACCAGCGAGCCGCGTACGGTGAGCCGCTTCAACACGACATCGAAGACAGGCAGAGGGAAATCGCCTGGCGGCAAACCAACCAATACGCATGTCCCTTTTCTACGCGTCATATTGATGGCTTGGTGAATAGCTGGCAACGACACAGCCGTCACCAATACTCCGTGTGCTCCGCCGACAGCGGACATCACCTGCTTCGCAGGGTCTTCTTCTTTGGCGTTTAGTGTAATTTCGGCGCCCATACGTTTGGCCAGGAGAAGTTTCTCCGGATCGATATCAATAGCGATGACATGCAAGCCCATTGAAATCGCATACTGCACGCCCAGTTGCCCGAGTCCACCGATGCCGGAGATGGCAACCCATTGTCCTGGCTTCAGCTCTGCTTCTTTCAGGCCTTTCCATGTGGTAAGTCCCGCGCATAAAATCGGAGCCGCTTCTGCATCGCTCAACTGTGCCGGAATATGGCCTACATATGCCGCCGAAGCCAATGCGTAGTCGGCAAAGCTGCCATCTGCTGTATAGCCGCCGTAAACGGCATTCGGGCACAGCGACTCCCATCCTTCGGCGCACCACTCGCACGCTCCACATGCCGATCGCAGCCAGGGCAGGCCGACGCGATCACCCTCCTTCACATCACGAACTTCACGCCCCGCTTTTATTACTACGCCCACGCCTTCATGCCCAGGCGTGAAAGGAAGATTCGGCTTCACGGGCCAATCTCCATCTACGGCGTGCACGTCGGTGTGGCATACACCCGTCGCGCCCATCTTGACCAACACCTCGAATGGGCCCGGATCGGCAAACGTCTTTTCTTCAAGGTGCAGTGGCTTGCGGAATTCGTGAACAACAGCAGCTCGTCCGATAGTTGGCATTGCAGCCTCCGCATGGTGTTTGGCTGTGTTCACCAAATATATAACAGGGCGATAAAGCTCAGGATGAACCCTTGGGTTGGACTAATTCGCTAGCAGTTCAACAAGGCGATCAAGAAAAACCTTCTGTCCGGATAGAAGGCGCTCTTGTGCCTCCTCGATGGAGAACCACTGCCATCGATCCACTTCCGGAAATTCCACCATGCGTCCGGAACGCGGAGGCCACTCCAGGGAGAATGTATTGCTCCTCAATACGGATAGATCGCAATCACCTTCAACAGCCCACACTGTCACAATCTTTCCGCCGGCCTGCTTCAAATCTCCCAGTGCGACAAAAGTGCCTTCCGGACGAAAACCTGTCTCTTCTTCGAACTCGCGTTTTGCGGCGGCGAGCGGATCTTCTTCGGAGCCGTATTCGCCTTTCGGAATCGACCATGCATTCAGGTCTTTCTTAGCCCAGAACGGGCCGCCCGGATGCGCGAGAAACACTTCCGTACTGTGGTTCTTACGGCGATATATCAGTAGACCTGCACTGCGTTTCGGCATAGAGAATAGCATCACCTGCGATTATGATAGCGATCGTCCGATCGCCGTTAAAGATGATTTCTCTCGCCGAAGAAATCAGCATGTCCCGAGACGTCCATGCATATTCGTGCCATACAATCAACAGGAGCTTACGTTCCTCCAGTTCAAGGCGATTCTTCAGTTCAATGCTTATGGATGCAGCCCCACCAGACCGCAACGAACAGCTTCAAGGCTCAGTCCTTGTGCTCATCCAGTTCGATGTGTGTGAAGAGATACGTCTCGATCACTTGCGAGACGTCTTCAGCGCGCAGACTGTGCAGAAGCCGCCCCTGAAGCACGCCCTGCCAAGCTATGTGCGTTATCAGCGTCCGCCTGTTGTCGAAACAGCGGAGACACTGGTGCTGGAAACCGGGGAGCGGCTTCAGGGGCAGATCAAGTATTACGACTATGGTGTCGTCAGCGTTATCTTCGAGTTGCCCTTCTCCGGTGACTGGGAAAAACTCGTGCAGCTCTCCAGTCGATGGGTATGGGACGTTGATTTTTCTGCGTACGCACTAGGTATCGCGAAAAAACGATTGGAGCAGGCGAGAGACGCGCTGGTAAAGCCATACAAAGAATGGCTGAACGAAGATTACTTCATTTTTCATGTACGTGAAGTGAGCGGCACGCCATCCGCAACGGATCTTTTGACGCATCGTGGAAAACAGATCACGCAGATTGTTCGCGGCGACTCGACAGAGCTTTCCGATAGTGAGCGTCATGAGGTTTTGCAGTCAGGCATTTCTTACTCCGTCAAAGATCTGGCTGTGATCGGCTGGAACGCAGCTTTTCTGTATGACACGCCTGCCGGTGCTGAGACTGCGATCCAGTTGCTGGAATATGCCAATTCGCAGCTTCTCGAATTTCGCCACTATGACGAATTACTTACCAACGAGCTGGAAGGCGTCTATAACTCTCTGGAGGAAGGAACGGGTCTTTTTGCCCGCTGGCGACTTGCGCGCTCAGCTACAAAACTGAATACAGTTCTGCTTGAAGTGACCGAACTGACCGAGCATGCAGACAATGCCATCAAGTTTTTAAGCGACATGTTCTCCGCGCGCTTATACAAGCTGGCCGCATCGAAGGTCGGCGTGCCGGACTACAAGAATCTCGTCACCAACAAAGTCCAGACTGCGCGCGAGCTTTACCACTTCATGGTCGACCAGTTCAATCAAAGCCGCGCCTTCTTTCTGGAGCTCACCGTAGTCATTATCCTTATCATCGAATTGTTCTATCTCTTTCGCGGCCATCCGTTTAAATGAAAGCAGCCTAGCCGGGCCAGTATTCCAGATGCCCAAGAAGCGGGAAGTAAAGCCCAAACCGAAGCTGCAAGCTATCGCCATGAAGTTTACGTAGAGCTCTTCCATACTGTGCCAGTTGGGGCTCGTATATCTTGCGCTGTGCGCTGAGGAAATCGGCGACATCGAGTCCCGTATATCGTGTAGTTTTGTAGTCAACAGCCCAAAAATATTCCGAGCCGGCGTCAAGCGGATTGGCGCCCGCGCGGAAGATCCGATCGGCACGCAGCGTCCTTAGTCCGCCATCGATACAGCCGGTCCACGAAGCTTCTGATTGCGCTTCCGGATGGGGGCTCAGTATCCAGTGTCCATAGCGATCTGCCGCTGCAGCTTCAACGGCTGCAAGAATGTCTGTGAGTGCGGCTGAAGACTGATCGGGAGACACAGCAGCGGCTCGCAACATGCCCGCGGCCTGAGACTGGAGCAAATCGCGAATCGCATGAAGCGAAGCCTCAGCATTTTGTGCGAGGTGCCGGCTCAATTGCTCAAGCAAAGAATGAATGATGCTGCCAATCGTTCGCCGTAGACGCGAACCCTCAGGGCGCTCAATGATTTCCTGTTCCTCGATCAGCCTGGAAAACGTGCTTGACACCGTTACATTTGTGCCGCTGGCTTGAAACGCTACATTAGCAGGCAATCGCCGTAATTCAAGCGGTGGATGGAGAGAATCCGCGGCTGCAGCAAGATGAAGAACTCCCATTTGTGAAGCGAGTGGGAAGGGAAGTACATTGCGCCGATTGTGATCCAGATAGGCAGCGCCAAACTCCGCTTTCAGCGCAGGCCACGCCGACGCGAGCAAGCTATCCTGAGGCCCGGGTTGCAGTTCGCCTTGCCCTGTGACAACAGCCGCACCGAAGAGGTGAAGCTCACGGCGAGCGCGAGTGCAGGCTACATAGAGGATGCGTTTGCGCTCCTCCGCTTCACGCAGGGTGCGCTGCTTTTGTACCCACTGGTAGAGAGGATGCCTTGCGCCGCCCTTGCTGCCGATAGGCGCCACCAGAAGTTCGTCATAGCTGGGACTGTCGATACTTACCCGCTCCAGCATGCAGATCAGTTGCTGGCGGTCGCGTCCGGTGCTTCGTTCGAGCCCGGGCACAAGAACCACATCAAAGCCAAGGCCCTTGGCTTTGTGAATCGTCATCAATTGAACACCGGAGCGCTCACTGGCGCGCGGATCAGGCTGCGCAAACAGACGGCTCAGCTTGTTGTCGAACTCGTCGCCAAGGCACACGATGCCGTCCGGTGCAATTTCGTCCAACATGCTGAAGAAGACGCGCACATTCTCCTGTTCCTGTTCATCAAGGCAGAGCGGACCGCCGAGGCTGTGCCACGTGCGCTCGATCCATGAGGAAATCGATGAAGATTGTGCCTGATGGTAACGGACCCCGATCGCTTTGCTAAGAACCGCGTAGACGCGGCGCAACCTTTGCTCGCCATCCTTGCTAAGCAATGGCAGGCGATCCTCAATCAACTGTCGAATCGGAGTCGAAGTGAACTGCTTATCATCTTCGCCACAGAGAACGTGGAGGTCTTGCAGCGTAAGCCCACACCAGGGAGCACGCAGAACAGAGAGCCATGCAATGCGATCCATCGGATGCAGCAATGCGCGGATAAGTGAGAGAAGATCGCGAATCTCCTGACGTTCCGCCAACGTTTCTAACTCAATGGAGCGATAAGGAATATCGTGTTCGCGCAGCTTTTGCGCAATCAGGGACAGATGTTGCCGTGCACGTGCCAGCACCGCCACGGTATATGACAACGAGGGGTTGGCTGCGGCTTCGGTGATTCGCGGCAGGTGCTTCTCAACAATTGAGATTGCTTCCTCGGCCTCGCGCTTCCGCGCGACATCCAATGCCTCACGATCTGGCTTGCCGCGCTCCGTGCCCGGCAGAAATTGCGGGTGCAGACACACCGATGGATCAGGGAGAGCATCCGAGACCGCTTCTGAACGCGAGAACGACACAGCAGCAGCACCCGCAGCGTGAGTACCCGAAAAGATCGTCTCGAAATATGTGTTGAGTGGTTCCGTCAGTCCGGCGTGTGAGCGGAAATTGGCCGAGAGTTGAAGTGGTCTGCACGGAAGCCGTTGGTCAGCGGAAGAAATACCATGTTGCCGCACCTGTTCGAAAAGTTCTACCTCTGCCTGGCGGAACATGTAAATCGACTGCATGGGATCGCCAACAAAGAAGCAGCTGCGACCATCACCCGGGTTCCAGACGCGAAGCAGCATTTCGATCAGCTTGTGCTGGCGCCGCGATGTGTCCTGGAACTCATCGACGAGCAGGTGACGAATACGATCGCTGAATGCCAGCACGCGTTCCGTAGGATGCTCTTGTTCGAGCACGGCATGCGCGGCGATTCCGAGCTCAATGAAGTCGACTACCTTTTGCTCGGCGAACAAAACGCGTAATTCTGCAACTGCGTAGCGTAGAACGGTGAACAGGTCGCGCAATATCTGCCACTGGTCTTCGTCATAGCGAACTGGTGGCAAGCGGCGTATTTCGTGAAGTGATTCGAGCAGATGGTCCATTTGCGCAAGACGGTGGATAAAAGAAAGCATGCGTTTTTTGTATTTCTGCTCAATCGAATCCTGTTCGCGGCTCGCCGCCGGAGGAAATCCTTCCCTGGTCGTAAAGTGCTTTCTCCAAGCGCGGCTGCCCTTGGCGAGCAGAAGATTGGCAAAGCAAATCCATTGCTCTAAGAATTTTTCAGAGGGTTCAGGAAGTGTTCTTATGTGCGCTATGGCTCTTAGATCGATCTCGTTCGGATTTTTGCACGCATAGTTTGCCAACTCAATCAATTCGCGAGCAATGGTTTCGGCACTGAGCGAGCTGTGAATCTTCTTGAGCACGCGGCGGATTGCCTGCCGGAATGGCGCTTCCAGACGCATGCGTATGGTGTCCCAATCGTCTTTTGTCAGATCTCTGGTCAAAGGAAACGCATGCAGCCACTGATCGCGATGCGCGAGCATGTCCGCAATCAGACGTTGCGAGTCGGGAAGGCTGTTATCGCGCAACTGTAGAAGATGCATGAGGGCGTTCTGCAGCTCATGGTTGCGGTTGCCAAGATTTGCAATCGTGCGCTGTGCTGCCTCATCGTAGAGCGGAAGAGCATTTTCGATTGGCTGCAGATGTCCGCCCATGCGGGCCAGCAACGGCTGCTCATAGGCGATGCGCATACATAGTGAGTCGATTGTCTGGATGTTCAGACGCTGCGGCTGTTCCAGTAGATTCCAGTTGCGTTTATGCGCATAAGCCAGAGCCGCACGCGCGGAGATGAGCATTTCTTCGTCACTTGACTGCGGGACTGGATTTTGCCGCGCCGCTTCGAGTTTTTGCAGGATACGCGAGCGCATCTCTGCTGTAGCTGCACGCGTGAAAGTGATGGCTAGAATTTCATCGGGCTCGTCGACTATCGCGAGCAGCTTGAGGAAGCGATGCGTGAGCAGTTCCGTTTTACCGGAGCCTGCTGGAGCCTGCACAATGTATGACGAACGAGTATCCAGGGCCTGGTCGCGCGCACTCTGATCGGAGGTACTGATGCGAAGCTCAGTCATGATCTGCCTCTACATCGCCGCCTTCGGCGCTCTCTGTTTCCGCAACTCGGCAAAGGCCTGGCAACGGGCAGTATTTGCAGGTTTTCGCGCCATGCTTTGGATCTACGGAGGACTCGCCGCGAAGAAATTCTTCCGCCAGGTGGAGCAGTGCATTCTGCCATCCATCGCGCATGCTGTCGTCGTATGGCTGATTTACTAAAGAACTGCTGGCTGAGAGGTTTGCCTGCAATCGCTGCTGTGCATTGGCGACGCGGCCCACAAAGGCCGTTTTGCCTGCGCGGATCTGCGCGAAGAGAAGGCCACTGACATTCTCTACATTGCCATACGCAGCGTAGAGAGGAAGCTGCGGTTCATCGAGCCGTTCTCCCTGCCAGTCTGCGGTCGATACCTCACCAGTCTTGTAGTCGATGAGTAAGTGAGAGCCATCGGGCAATAGATCGATGCGGTCGGCGCGCAGGTTCAGCTTCAGTTCACCAACATGCACATCCTGTAAACGTTGCTCTCGCGCCTTGACTTCAAAAGACTGGCGTACGGCTTCATGATGCAACATCCATTCACGCAGACGTGCCAGCAGGCGAATTTGCTCCGATTCGAAATACGCTTGTGCCCAGGCATCGCCCTCATGTTCGCGGATCAGTGAGTGAAAGGCATTCCTGATGTGGTAGCGCAATGCATCGTCGAGATGCTGTGCGGCGGCTACATTTTTAAGATCGTCGAGAGTGACCATCCGAAATGGGTTGGGTGTATCGGGCGACCAGATGTTCTCGAGAATGTCGTGTAATAGGCTCCCGCGCTTCGCTGCGTCTAATCCCCAATCTGTACGTTTGAGAGGCCGCGCAGCGAGCCGACGCGTTGCAAATGCCTGGAAGGGACAGGCTGCCTGTTCTTTCAAAACATCTGCTCCGCCGGCGATGCGCTCCTGCGGCCACGCCGCTGTTTCTGAAGCAAGGACAACCGACTCGATCGTGATTTCTCTTTTGGTGTCCCCCGGTAGATCCAGTTGCCGACAAAATTCCATAGTTGGAATGGGACGATTCTCCACGCCGAAAATCGTTGCAAGCAGTGGCGATGGCCTCAATTCACCTTCTTTGTTCTGCCTCGCATAGCTGAAGATGATCTGTGCTGTGCTTTCTGCAAGACGCTTCGCCACGAGATATCCGAGATCGGCATCAATCGCAGCCAAGCTATGCGGCATTTGTGCCTCACGTTGCAGGGAAGTGGGCAGCAATGGATGCGGCCTGCCGGTCGGAGGCCACTGAGAATCATCGGCTTCGAGAAACCAGATGGCATCAAATGTCTGACCGGAGGATTCGAGCGCACCGAGAATCTGGATTGGAGCCTGGTGCGATTCGGATGTGAATATGGTCTCGTCGGCTTGTCTTTCCAATGTCTGCAAGTAGTTTGAGAAGGAGTTCTTGCGGCCGGAGAAATCCAACAGCGCTACTTCATCCAATACCCTGATCCATCGTCTTTGAGCTTGGAATTGCACGCTGTCAGGCGTTCGAAAACCGGGCCATCCTGCAAGAGAAAGCAGTTGTTCTGCCAACTCGGTCCATGCAATACAGGTGTTGGTATCTGTCAGTGCGTGGCTCTTATCCACGGCGCGCAGCAGTTCGCGAGCGCGTTTGGAAAACGGATTCGGCGCGCGACGGCTGGTAAATGCCTGAAGCGAGGTTTCGGGAGAGAGCGAGCCTGCATTGCGCTGCTTAAAATCGAATTGCGCTAGCGATTGTGTTTCGGAGTCGTTATCACTAAAGAAACCTGACAGCAAAAGCCATGTAATTTGTTCTTCTGACAAAGGTTCGACGACCCAACGCAGCAAAAGAAGTGCAGCACGTACGACCGGGATAGAAGACAACGGTACGCCAAGTGAAAATTCAAATGGCATCGTTCCGGCTTCACTTGTCAGATCGAGAGACTGCGGCATCAGGACGGCACGAAATGTTCGTTCAGTCTTTGCGCGAATGCTACTGATATCGGGCGCAATCACGCCAATGCGAATTGCCGAATTATGCTCAAGCTGGCGCCTACACCACCTGGCGCAGGCGAGCAGTTCATCGTTCAGATCGTCGGCGACAATGAGCATATTTGCCGCATGATGCTCTGGCGGCTGAATAAACTCTTCCGCAATGACGCCAGCCTCGCGAATGTTGTGGAGAAAGCCTTGTTGCGCCGGCGTGAATCGGTCGAACCCTACAAGAAGCATGTGCTTCGGCAGAATGAGCCTGCCTGCTCGTGCGGCGAGGCTGAGACGGTTTGCAAGATCGCTGCGGCTCGCCCATTTTTGATCACGGCACAACTGATCGAATATCTTCGCCCATTGGCGGAAGTGTTCGGCATCTACTTCGAGCCATTCGGTGTTTCGCATGGCGTGCCGGCGATAATCGCTGAGAAGCGCATATGCGCTTTGAGCGAGCGATGCCATTCCGTCTGGCGAGACAACCAGCATGGCATCCGCTTGCTGCACGCGCTTCCACAGAGAGTGCTCCTGAAGCCGTGTCAGCAATAGCGGGGACTCTGCATTGCGGAACAGATGCTCGTGCCAAAGGCTGTTCAGCCATGTGTCCCAGTCGAAAATGGCCGGAGACGCCCACATTTCGATCCCATTGCTCCGCTGCTGCTCCGCGTACTGCAGTGCGAGTGACCGGGCCGAACGCGCATTCGCCGTAACCACAATGGAGCCGTCTGCGAGGGCATTTCTGACCGTCTCCACCAGCGGTAATAAGGGCTGCGAGTCAAAGAGTGGGAGCACTTAGAAAGTGTAAACTGAACTGTGACCTGTTCTATTTTTCGTCTCTGTTCCCTTGTGATTGTTGTCTGCGCTTTGTCATTGGGTGGTTGCCGCCAGAAGACAAATTCCGAAAGCGTCCCCGCATCCGACCAGCCTGCTTCCGAAGCGAACGCGAAGCACTATCCTGTGCGCGGCAAAATCATGACAGTGGATGCGTCGCATAACGAAATTGTTTTGGATGCGGCAGCAATTCCCGGCTTCATGGAAGCCATGACGATGCCGTACAAGCTGAAAAACCCCAGCATCATCACCGAGCTGCATCCGGGCGACAGCATCACGGCAACGCTGATTGCGACTGACAAGTCAGACCTGCTCGACGAGATCGTTATCATTGCCCAGGCCAAGCCCGACTATAAGCCGAGTTACTTCTACCATCCCATTCAACCGGGCGATCAGGTGCCGGATTTCCGTCTGCTGAACCAGAGCGGTAAGCAGATTCGTCTGGCGCAGTTCCGCGGCAAGGTGCTGTTGATGACCTTCATTTACACGAGGTGTCCAGTGGCTGACTTCTGTCCGCGCATAAGCCGCAATTTTGCGCAGATGGATAAAACGCTGACCGCCGATCCAGCGTTGTACAAAAAGACACATCTACTGAGTGTGAGCTTCGATCCCGAGTACGACACGCCGCAGGTACTGCGCAGTTACGGCAGTTCCTACACGGGAAAGTACACAAACGAGACATTCGCCCACTGGGATTTTGCGGCGCCCGGCAAGGATAATCTTCCAGCGGTTCTGCGTTTCTTTGATGTGGGAGCAACGCCGGAGAAAGACCACACCATTACGCATTCACTTTCGACGCTGGTAATCGGGCCGGATGGCAAGGTAGTCAAATGGTATCCGACGAATGACTGGACCCCGGAGCAGATTGTGGCTGATGTGAAGCGGATTGTGGCGGCGCAAGGAAAAGCATGATCCTAATCGTGATGGGGGTGAGCGGTTCCGGAAAGACAACGCTTGCGCATGCGCTAGCCGCACTTACAAAATGGCAGTTTGCCGAGGGCGACGATTATCACAGCGCAGCCAACAAGACGAAGATGCATGCAGGAATTCCCTTGACGGACGAAGATCGCGCCCCCTGGCTCGCTTCGCTGCACGCCCTGATCCTTAACTGGTATCAGCGCGAAGAGAACGGCATCCTGACGTGTTCGGCGTTGAAGCAATCGTATCGTGAGACGCTAATCGCTGGTCTGCCTCATGATGTCTACCGTTTCGTGCTGACGGAGGCGCCGAAAGAAGTCATCGCGCAGCGTATGCTGATGAGGCATGACCACTTTATGCCAGAGACGTTACTCGACAGCCAGATCGCCACGCTGGAGCTCCCGGCGGATGCGCTGCATGTTTCCGCTGAGCAGCTTCCCGATGTAGCTGCGCGTCAGGTTCTCAAGTCCATGAAGATCGTACCCTCTACATAACAAATTGAGTCCTGTCAGTTTCTGCCGCGTCTCAAAGCGTATGCCCGATGCTCTATGCTAGAAACAGCGGAGGCGCATTCTAACGCATGGCAAAAACTACAATCAGCTTCGGCGTCATTCTGATTCTTCTTGGCATCTTCGGCTTTGTCGTGGCTGGCAGTCACGCACCAACGGCTCTAATCCCGACATATGTCGGCTTACTTCTCGGCATTCTCGGTTTTCTGGCGATTACAGAAGATGGGAAGAAGCGCATGCTTTATATGCACATTGCGGTTACGGTTGGGCTGCTGGGTTTTCTCGGAACGGCAAAGGGCATCTATGACAGCATTCGCATGCTGCTGGGGCGGCAGTTTCCACACCCGATCGCAGTAAAAGAGAAGGCTGCAATGTCGATATTGTTGCTTATTTTCGTTGTGCTTTGCGTACGCTCGTTTGTGGCTGCGCGACGGGCGCGGGCTTAAGTTTTATGCGGCCTGGTTCCATGACGTCGATGAGAGCAGAGCGCAGCGGCGGATCCCGCAGCGCTATCCGCGCGGCCGCAGGCGACGTGCCTAAGAAAAAGACCGATCTCAAGAAAGTGCTGCCTGAGGTCTGGAAGCTGGTTCGTCCGCGGCGCATGCTTTTGCTGTTTGGGCTCCTTTTGATGGCGATCAACCGGGTTGCCGGTTTGGTGCTGCCGCTCTCCTCCAAGCCGTTTATCGACCAGGTGCTGCGGCATCATCACGCAGAAAAGTTGCTACCGCTCGTCGGTGCCGTGTTTCTGGCGACAACTATTCAGGCGATTACCTCGTTTTCCCTGACGCAGCTTTTATCCAAAGCTGCGCAGCGCATGATTGCCGATCTTCGCAAACAAGTGCAACAGCATATCGGGCTGTTGCCAGTCAGCTTTTACGATAGCAACCGCACGGGCACGCTCGTTTCGCGCATTATGTCGGACGTAGAAGGCGTGCGCAACCTGATCGGCACCGGACTGGTTGAGTTTGTCGGCGGCATCCTGACGGCGACTATGGCATTTGTGCTGCTGTTGCGGAGCAGCCATCGCATCACGCTGATCGTTTTTGCCGTTATTGCCATTTTCGTCATCATTCTGTCGAATGCCTTTAAAACAATTCGCCCGATCTTTCGTGAGCGCGCCAAGATTAATGCCGAAGTCACAGGACGGCTTACCGAGTCGCTCGGCGGAGTGCGCGTAGTCAAGGGGTACCATGCCGAGGAGCGCGAGGCCGGCGTCTTCAGCCAGGGCGTGCAGCGGCTTCTGGACAATGTGATGCGCTCGCTGACGGCAACCAGCGCACTGTCGTTCGCGGCGACGACCGTGCTGGGCGTGGTTGGCGGCCTGGTAATGCTTCTGGGCGGTCACGCGGTCCTTGGCGGTCACATGACGGAAGGCGCTTATGTCCAATACACGATGCTGCTGGCATTCATGATCGCGCCTGTCTTCCAGATGGTGAACATCGGCACGCAGCTGACTGAGGCGGTTGCGGGGCTCGACCGCACGATGGAAATACTGAACGAGATGGACGAATTCAGCGACCCGAAGCGCACAGTAAGGCTCGGCGAAATTCGCGGCGATGTGGAGTTCGACGATCTTCGTTTCAGCTACGAAGTAGACAAGCCGGTGCTGCATGGCATCTCGTTCGAGGCGCGGCCCGGCACGGTAACGGCGCTGGTTGGATCGTCGGGGTCGGGCAAGTCGACGATTATCAGTATCGTGTGCGGATTCCATAAGCCGGATTCCGGGCGCGTACTCGTCGATGGGATCGATCTTTCCACAGTAAAGCTGGATACCTACCGGAGTCAGCTTGGTGTGGTCCTGCAGGAGTCGTTTCTTTTCGACGGCACCATTCGGGAGAACGTAGTGTTTTCGTATCCGCAGGCGACCGAGGAGCAGTTTCTCGAAGCATGCCGCATCGCTCGCGTCGACGAGTTCGCCGAGCGCTTTCCTGAGGGGTACGACACGATTGTGGGCGAGCGCGGCGTAAAGCTCTCCGGCGGCCAGCGACAGCGGCTTTCCATTGCCCGCGCCATTCTTGCCGATCCCCGCATCCTGATTCTGGACGAGGCGACTTCGTCGCTTGATTCGGAGTCCGAGCAGATGATTCAGCACGGCCTCAATTTCCTGATGCAGGGCCGCACAACCTTTGTGATTGCACACCGGCTCTCCACCATTCGCCGGGCGGATCAGATTCTGGTGGTCGAGTCAGGAGCGATTCTCGAGCGCGGCACGCACGAGAGCCTCTATGCCCTGGGCGGTCGCTATTACGATCTCTATACCCGCCAGCATGGGTTGGAGACAAACCTGTTTCTGGCTCCGGGCGAGGGCGACACGGTCGAGGAGACGACCTGAACCCACGCCTTCCCCTACAAAGCAGCTAAAGTCTTTGAAAAGGCACGTTTTCTATTGTTCTAACGCTGTAAAGCATTGATAATGCTTAAGCTATTTGTAAGGTATTGATCTGGTGAGGGTTACAGTTTTTTCGTCCGTGAGGTAGATTAATTTCCCGCTTATCTCTATTGTAAAGAATTGTGCGAAGAAACACGTCAAATTAGTCAGGCGCTAAGTGGCTGATTCGTAACGACTTTAAAAAGTTTATTGTAGAAAAGGGCTTGACAGGGTGTAGAGAGTGTTTTCGATAAAATTCCACCTACGGGAAGGCTAAAGCCCGAAGCCGTGCCCCCTTCCAAAAACGAGAAAAGCAGACCCTTTCCCCTTCCTTGATTGCACTCAGAGTCGGGGGCAAATAATGGCGTTTTTTCAGGCCAGTTAATTCGCGGAACGTTCGTCCGGAATGCTCCCAAAATCAAATTTAACGCGCTGTTCAAGAAGCGGGGGAAGCCCTGCGCTTCTGGAACGCATAGAGTGAAGAGAGAGGTTGCAGTAGATGGAACAAGGCCGCTGGGTTCTGCTCATTGCGAGTGAAGTAGGTGGGACCGATTCGGTATCCGACCGTGCCATGGAACGACTGTGCGAGGCAATCGACAAGGAAGGCTATCGCGTAGTGCGCACGGCAACTCCTGAAGATGGACTGGCGCTGGTAAATTCGGATCCGTCGCAAAGCGCTATCCTGCTGGACTGGGATCTTCCGGAGAACACCCAGTTTGACCAGCGCGCGGCTCTACGCATCATTCGTGCAGTGCGCCGACGCAACAAAAAGCTGCCGATCTTTCTGATCGCTGACCGTACGCTCGTCAGCGAACTGCCGCTTGAGGTGGTAAAGCAGGTGCACGAGTACATCCATCTCTTTGGCGATACGCCTGCGTTTATCGCCAACCGCGTCGATTTCGCTGTCGAGCGATATCACGAACAACTATTGCCACCATATTTTCGCGAGTTGGTGAAGTATACGGACCAGGGTGCCTACTCCTGGGACGCCCCTGGACATATGGGCGGAGTGGCCTTTCTGAAGCATCCTGTCGGGATGGCTTTCCACCAGTTTTTTGGCGAAAATCTGCTCCGGTCTGACCTGGGTATCTCTACTTCTCAACTCGGCTCGTGGCTCGATCACATTGGACCTCCAGCGGAGTCAGAGCGCAACGCGGCGCGCATCTTCGGGGCTGACTGGACGTTTTATGTTCTCGGAGGCTCATCGACCTCAAACCAGATCGTCGGACATGGCGTAATTGCCCAGGACGAAATGGTGCTTGCTGATCTGAACTGCCACAAGTCCATCTGTCACACGTTGACGGTGACGGGTGCGCGTCCGGTGTATTTCAAGCCGACACGTAACGGTTACGGCATGATCGGATTGGTGCCTCTGGCGCGCTTTCGTCCGGAAAATATCCGGGAAATGATTGAGAAAAGTCCATTTGCCGCGAAGGCGGTTTCAAAAGATCCGAGCTATGCGGTCGTAACTAATTCAACGTATGACGGCTTCTGCTACCACGTGGACAGTGTGGTGGAGCAGCTGGCGAAGAGCGTGCCTCGCGTGCATTTCGATGAGGCATGGTACGCCTATGCGAAATTCCATCCTCTGTATCGCGGACGCTTTGCGATGGACGTGCCGGACGAGATGCCGGACCGTCCGCTGCTCTTTGCCACGCAGTCGACGCACAAGATGCTACCGGCTTTTTCGATGGCGTCGATGATCCATGTGAAGCTAAGCCCGCGCGCTCCGCTGGAGTTTGACCAGTTCAACGAATCGTTCATGATGCGTGGCACGACTTCGCCGTTCTATCCGATGATTGCCTCGATTGACGTGGCGACGGCGATGATGGACGAGCCAGCCGGTTCGACGCTGATGACGGAGACGATTCAGGATGCGATTACCTTCCGCAAAGCCATGGCTTCGGTAGCGCACCGCCTGAAGGCGGAGGAAGGCGGCGGCTGGTTCTTCGGCATGTACCAGCCGGACTATGTGAAGGACACAGCGAGCGGCGAGGTCATTCGCTTTGAAGATGCGCCGGATAATTTGCTGGCGCAGTCTTCGCAGTGCTGGACGCTAAAGCCGGGTGAAACATGGCATGGCTATCGCGATGAGGACATTGCCGACGACTATGTGCTGCTCGATCCGACGAAGGTCACAATCCTGACGCCCGGCATCGATGCGCAGGGCCGTATCGACAACTGGGGCATCCCAGCGACAATTCTTACCGCATTTCTCGATGCGCGACGCGTCGAAATTGCCAGGACCGGCGACTACACGATCCTGACGCTGTTCTCTGTGGGCACCAGTAAAGGTAAGTGGGGAAGCCTGCTGGAGACGCTCTTTGAGTTCCGGCGACTCTA
>Ga0206835_1023_pt3 | contig 69706 bp, 60 predicted proteins | sample Alteio_BWOrgCont_31_FD_152853 | JGI IMG/M metagenome (GOLD analysis project Ga0206835, IMG submission 152853) | Enriched cells from forest soil in Barre Woods Harvard Forest LTER site, Petersham, Massachusetts, United States -... | ecosystem: Environmental > Terrestrial > Soil > Temperate forest >...
CAGCAGCGAGGTGGCCGTGGCGTGCATTGAGCATCTGCGGCGCTACATTGAGCTACTGTTCCACCAGCCACCAACGAGAAACGATATGCCGCGCAATAGCCTGTGAACGGAGACTCATTACGTGTTTGTCGAAAATACAGGGCCGGGCAAGAAACAACTACTCACGCGGCCTCAAAGGCCACGTTTTAGAAGGAAAAGAGGAGATATGAATATGCTTAGACCGTTGGGGAATTTCTGGATACTGCGGGTCACGACGATTGTTCTGGCTTGCTTCAGTAATGCGGTCGCTCAAACCAGCTACAAGGTTACCGATTTGGGCAGGGAGGAGGGTGAAAATGCGGCTTGTGCCATGTCCGTCAATGATGAAGGCTGGACGGAGATCATGGCCTGGAACGGGGTACCGGGGAACAACATTAATTCCATATTTCCAGCAGCAAGCGGACGCGCACTGATAGACGCCGACGGATTCAAGCTCGACCTCGGCGGGCTTGGAGGAAAGAACACTTGGATGAACTGGGGCGAGATCAACGACTTCGGGCAGATAGTAGGTATGTCCGAAACGGCTGTTCCCGACCCGAACGGGGAAGACATCTGTGGCTTCGGCACGAAGCTTACGTGTAAACCGTTTCTGTGGCAAGAGTTCCACATGCGCGCTCTCCCGACGCTCGGCGGAAATAACGGGCAGGCCAGCGCGATCAATAACCGTGGACAAATCGTAGGAATGGCGGAAGACGGTACAGTGGACTCCTCATGCCCGACTGGCACGCCATATAGTGGAACCCAATTGCCGGTGTTGTGGGAAAACGGTAAACCCCAGGCTCTTCCTACCGGTAGCGACACAGACGGGTTCGCATTGTGGATCAACGATTATGGCCAGGCCGTAGGCTACACAGGAAGCTGCGGCGCGATGGGTCACGCCGTAGTTTGGGAAAACGGCACTGTCACCAAGCTTGAGGACCTCGGAAATGGCAATGGCGGTCTCGCCTACGGCAATAACGACCGGGGCCAAATTGTTGGGTCAGTCTTCGTCGATCCTGGTGGCTTCCCAATCCGATATGCCGCGCTTTGGCAGAACGGCGTACTCAAAAACCTTAAGACTCTGCCCGGAGATCTCTCCGCCATAGCCACTGGCATCAACGACCAGGGCCAGGTGGTGGGAAGCGCCTGGGACTCCAACTTCAACTGGTCCCATGCCTTCATCTATCAGGACGGCGTGATGACCGACCTCAACACGCTGTTTCCTAAAGAAACTAACCTCCATCTCCATGCAACCATGGCGAACAAGATCAACGATCGCGGACAAATCTCGGGCATGGCAACGGTCCTCAGCGGGCCGGATACGGGCAAGGTCCACGCCTTTCTGGCAACCCCTGTAAACGAACCGTAGGCGAGTCGATTGCAGACGTCGTCGCGTACACGCCCGCAATCCAATTCGCCTGCAAATGTTGGCAACCAGTTTTCGCGGAGGTTCCTCGGCCAATAAAGGGCTTTTTCGGAGCTTGCGCACCATCCAGCTATATGTAGCGCTGGGGCAAGGCCGGAGATTGTGCGGGACAACATGGGTCACGTCGAATATCGACGTGACCCAGAATTGCACCACGTCAGACGAGGGAAGGACTGTTACGCTGGAGTCGCCTTTAAACAAACTTGGATCGAGGATAAACAATGCTCATTCGCACTCTGGTTCTTGCAGCTGTTGTGATCTCGAGTAGTGGTGTGCAGATGCGCTCACAGACGAGCGGACCCCCACCGTCACCGCCGGTGGGTACAAAGGAAGACCCCGCGAAAGCGTTGGACGGTTTGCTGTCGATGATGGAATTCCAGGTAGTGGGGGCGGCGAAGGCGATGCCCGCTGAGAAATACAGCTTCGCACCAGCGCAAGGCATCTTCGCTGCGGGCCAAACCACGCAGTTCGACACAGTGCGCACCTTTGTGGCACAGGTGACCCACCTGGCACAGGCGAATTACTTCTTTTTCGGCTGGAGCGGCATTAAACCTGACCGCGACATGAAGGCGATCGGGTCCATTACGACCAAGGACGAAGCGGTGGCTGCCCTGGAAGCTTCGTTCGTCTATGCGCACAAGGCCATAGCGACCATTACGGCAGAAAATGCGTTTGTAGCCATTAAGCCGATTGACGGGTTCAGTACAAGGACGACGATAGCCGCTTTTGCGGCTGCACATGGGAATGACCACTACGGCCAAATGGTGGAATATCTGCGGATGAACGGCATTGTGCCGCCGGCAAGCGCGAAGTAGAAGCGGGCCGCCAAGGCAGAAGCTTCCGCTGAACGTGCTCATGACATGGTGCACCAGATCAACAATCCACTTCAGAGCCTGACGATACGATGTTTTTGGCCAGCCAAGGTGGACCGGAGGCAGAGAAATATCTGCAAGTAGCGCTTGGAGAACTCGCTTCACTGTCGGAACGTGTCCGGCGTCTTCTCGCTCTGGAGTATTCGGGAGAATAGGCAATTCTTTGAAAGTCCCTGGGAGTTGGCCTCGGTTTACGAATGCATCGCACCTATACGAGAAACGGGCTAAGTCGGACATGTGCTGTTCTCGATGCTCGATTCGAACTGACTCACTACCGAGGAGCCTGCGAGGTTGCAGGTAACGCTGAGTGCAGCTAGATTAGGTGCGAGAGTTTGTAGCTGTACAGGAAAAGGCGTGCCACATGGAATCTGCATCCGCATTCATCGACCAGAAGATCAAGGAACTTGGGGATTGGCGCGGGAAAACCCTCACTCATCTCCGTAAGCTCATCCACGACGCCGACCCAGACATCCTGGAGGAGTGGAAATGGATGGGAACCCCCGTCTGGTCTCATGACGGCATCGTCTGTACGGGGGAATCGTATAAGCAGGTCGTGAAGCTCACCTTCGCTCGCGGAGCCTCCATCAAAGACCCGAAGAAGCTCTTCAATTCCAGCCTGGAAGGGAATGTGCGGCGTGCGATCGATATCCACGAAGGGGAGAAGATCAACGAAGTCGCCTTCAAGCAACTCATCCGCGACGCGGTGGCGGCCAACTCCGCAGCACACGCTCAACGGGCAGCCAAGAAGAAGTAAGTCCCGGCTCTCAATTTAACTGACGCGCGCGGGTCGAAGGTATCGGTCGATACTATTGTCCAATTGTTTTACTCCCTGAGCTCTGGCACAATTGCGATGGTTCCAGACGCACGTCAGATCGGGCTTAGAAATCTTTCTTTGTGAAGGAGAACACACATGCCTGAACGTATAAGGGAATCTGTGGGCCCGTCGTCGCTGAAATACAAGCTGATGCTTGGCGTGATCAGCGTAATGCTGGGCGCTTTGCTTCAAGGCTGCACAGCGGGCAAACCTTCGCAGGAAGAAACCAGCCTGGCCAATGCGGCGAAAGACGTTACCATTCCGTTGGAGGCAGGGAAGATGAAGAATCCTCTGCCTGAGACGGCAGAGATCGTGAGCCAGGGGCAGGAAGTGTTTCTTGGGTCTTGCGCACAATGCCACGGTGCGGAGGCGCGCGGTGACACGAACATTGGGCGCAACATGTCGCCGCCTGCCATGGACCTGACCTCAGCCCACGTGCAGCACTGGAGCGACGCGGAACTGTTTTGGATCATACAGAACGGAGTTCGCCTCACCGGCATGCCTGCCTGGAAGTCGAGCATCTCCGATACCGACACCTGGAAGCTTACACGTTTCATCCGCAACCTTCCCCACCTCAACGCTGCCTCCGCCTCCACAGCAGGCCCGTCACAGGCACAAACCGCTGCTTCCACGCAGGACAAGTACACCCTCAAAGTACCGAATGGCCTCGCGTTCTCCGAGTTCAGAGGATACGAAGGCTGGCCGGTGATCGCCATCAGCCATAACGGAGGTGCGGTCGCTGCGATCCTTGGGAATCAAGTGATGATCGACGCCTATAAAGCGGGCATTCCCGGTAACGGCAAGCCCTTTCCAGATGGCGCCAAGATGGCGAAGGTCCATTGGACCGCGAAAGTGGATGTCAGTGAACCCGGTGCGCCAACGGTGCCCGGCCCCCAGCATGACGTTGATTTCATGGTGAAGGACAGCAAGAGGTTCGCGGACAGCGGCGGATGGGGTTACGGCGTCTTCGAGTATGACGCCGCGTCCGGTACGTTCAGGCTCGGCAACTTAACTGACAAGCCGCCGGAAGGGAACGACGCCAAGTGCGGATTCACGTGCCACACAAAAGTGAAATCAAAAGATTACGTATTCACGGATTACGGGCGCAGGTGAAGCGGTATGAAAGAGCGATGCATGTCGGAGTCCAAGATATAATCCGATGGCGATGCGGCTCACGGTACAGCTGTGGACTGAATCAGAAGCCGGAGCTACTCGAATTCCCGCTGGGCATGGTCGAGTAATCAGGCCGGGGCGGCGTGCAAAGCGACTGGAACCAGCGGCTGATGTAAACCTGCGCGTCTCCTTCTCCGCAGAAATGCAGCGTGCCGGGGATACTGGCCGAGTCAGGTTCCCAGCGCGCGACCGTTAACCGGGACGCACCGCACTCGATCAAAAACCAATGCTGTGGGTTAGTGGTGATACGACCGCAAATTTCACAGCGGAACTCCCTAAGCGATGACATAAGCCTCCTTAAGATGGACTGTCGCCTGCTTTTGGTGGCGGACCTTGAAGACGACACCTTTTAATTTTTACCATTGCGGAGCGCACGACGCTTCAAAACGAAAGAGCACATTGGCCGGAATGCAACGGGTCAGATCTGAGCCAGCTGCGGACCGCTGGGTGGTCGCCGACTTCGTGATTCTTCGTTAGGGCAAAACCTCCGTATGGCCGACTAACCTCCCAGAACAGGAGGGGACGGTTGTGCGGTCGTGAGCGCTATAGAGATTTATCAAGATCTACCGTATGTTTGGTCAGTTTCTGATTTCGATCAAGAGCAACGTAAGGCTCTCCTTGCCGACATTTCGTAGCTGGTACGGTTCTTGTTTCGGCATCAGCATCACTAGGCCGTCGAAGACAGTAATTCGGCTTTGCGGTGATTTTTTCTCGTTCAGCAGTTCCCCATTGCCCATGCCAACAATGAGGGCTTCGGTGCCCTCGACAGGCTGATTCAGCGGGGCGCCGGGCGCAAGGATGTATCGTGTTACGAAAAGCGCCGACTGCTCATCGTCAACCGAATGGGTACTCACTCCCGACATAAAATCGCAAGACTCCAAACCCGAAGCGGTCACTCTGCAGGAACCGTTGGATTTCGGAAGAACTTGTGCTGCAGCTGTGAGACCACTAAGCAAAACAAATAAGCAAAATGCTGACATGTATCGCATAGCCCAGCCTTGTGGAACAATCTCCCCGCAGTGTACACGCGCGCAAGGCATTAGTCAGTATGGAAGGATAACTGACGAAATTAGGCGATAGCGCTCAAAACCACGCTTCGAGCACTGTTCTTGCCGTATCACCGGCAATACGGAAGTTACGGGCCGAAATGTCCCGATTGCCGACTATACTTGCTCAACGCCATCAGGCGCTACTCATGGCAAACTGGACGGCAATGCTGATCGAATGGTGGGAGCACCTGCGCGGCTATGACAGATGGACGCCAGCCGTGGCTACAGTTCAAACGACCACACTATCTCGTGTCGGAGAGATAAAATCAAAGCCCCCGCAGGCGCTCGGGTGGGAGTCCATCTGCCGGATCAGATGGCGAGACCAGAATCAGACTGAACACACTGCAGTGTTTCAGGCGTTTGAGGAGTCGCCGCTTTACCAGTTATGTGAAGGGGACATGCTCGACATTCGGTTCAATCCCGCGAGTCCGTCCGAGTATTACCTACCCGGTCTGATCCAATCAACGCTTACTCGGACGTGGAAATTAACGGTTTACACCCTGATGTTTATTGTGCTGGGCGTCTTATTCATCATCTTTTTGTTTGCGCATTAGGACTCGTTCGGTGCTTCGTGCGTATTACCGGCAATACGGAAGTTTACCGTGAAGAAAGTAACTTTCAGATTACCGGCGAAGTCCTCGGCGCGGTGAAACGTCGCTCGTCATGGAACTCCCCCTTGGTCGCCCGCGTAAACATTATGAAGAGCTTGGAAACAACGACAACGCCGGAGGTCCTGAATGCTCTGGTTCTTCGAGTCTTTCTTTCCCATGGTCTGGATATCTTTTCTTCTCTATTGGCAGATCAAGGCCGCCGGTACCAAAACCACCCAGCGCATCGAGCCGGCCGCCTCGCGCATCCTGCGGGCCTTCGCCTTCCTGGTCGTGATCGTCCTCCTCTCGACAACTCGTATCCCGCTGCGCTGGCTTTACCGTGAGCTCTGGCCGTCTGGCATCTGGTCTTTTTGGATTGGAGCTGCTGTTGCCGTCGCCGGCCTTCTCTTCGCCGTCTGGGCGCGCGAACATCTCGGCAGCAACTGGAGCCGCTCCGTAACCATTAAGCAGGGCCACGAACTGATTACCACCGGCCCGTATGCCCTGGTCCGTCACCCCATCTACACCGGCATTCTGACCGGGTTTCTAGGCACCGCGATTGCGCTCTCCCAGGTGCGCGGGGTCATTTGTTTCGCCATAGTATTTTTCGTGTTCTGGGCCAAGCTCAGTATGGAAGAAGAATGGATGCGCTCTCAGTTTGGAGAGACGTATGCCAAGTATGTCCATCGGACCGCCGCGCTGGTGCCTTACCTCTTCTGATCACCAGTGGCCTTGATCCAACCTCACGGCCTTTCCCCGTCTAGCCAGAGCCAGGCTTGAATGGGGTCCACCCTATCCGAACTCTGGCACTGGCTCACGCCGCGTCATCGAAGAACCCGCTCCTCAAGGACCGGCGGGCGTGTAGGTGCTGATGACGATGCCAGAGGGCACAGCTTTCGTGCCGGTGAGCGCGAGTTTGCATGGCGGGACTAACGCGCTGGTTTCTGAAGGGCGGCTCGTACCTCGACCGGCGCTCGACAGGCGACGGCGGCTTTGCGGCCCCACGCCAACGCCTCGTCCAGGTCAGCTGCTTCTAGCACCCAAAAACCACCCACGTGCTCCTTGGTCTCCAGGTACGGCCCGTCGGTGATGACCACCTTACCATCAGGCTGCGCCCGCAGCGATTTCGCACTGCTTGCCGGGGACAGGCCGGCAACGAAAATCCTGACGCCAGCGGCAATCATCTCTTTGTTGAGCGCTGAGATGTCGCGGTACATCTCTTCGCCCTCGAGGGAAGGGTCGTAGTTGTCGGGGTGGTGAATAGCAACCAAATATTGCGGCATTGTCTTCTCCTGTAATGGTCTTCAGGCTGGCTGTCCTGCCTTCACTATAGCGACGAACGGCGGGGACGGAATTCGACAATTCATCCGGGGAATTTTGGCCCATGCCGGGCTTTGAGGCATGGTTACACGACCAAACAGGATTGCCACGAAGGGTGGTGGTGTGCCAATGGGTTCAAGAGGAGCCGATGGATGAGGTCAACTCCAAAGCGAGCAAGAACGGTGTGAACTATGGCCCCTCGAATGGCCGTGGCTCACCGTCGTTCGGGCGGAAGTTAGGCAGCACGGCCTGGATGCGCACAGGTAAGCCCGATGACCCCGACGTGGGGATGCTGTGCCCCGACGGACCTGAAGGCCGGCTGATTCCGTCATCGACTCGATCAAGCAGGTAGGGGAAGAACGGATTGGATGGCAGCCGCGTCAAGAAATCCTGATCAACAATCAGGGCACCACGCTCGCCGCGGGCGTCCATCGCGCCCAGATTGTAGCCGTAGTCGCCGGCGGTTGTCGGGTTGGGCTGCATTCCGTAGAGTGGATCGTCCATCGGAATGGGAATCGCCAGATGCGAAAGCGAGAAAATTCCAGTCGGGTAAGGCAGATTCAGCGGGCGTACTTCAGCCTGCAATTGGCCCGGGGCAATGCTGCGCTCGACCGTCGCATCCGTGTCGTCGTTTGCGTTGGCGATCACCGTGAAACGGAAGGTCTGGGGAGTAGTGGGCGTGAGCCGATCGACTGCAACGTAGGACGATTGGCTTAACAGCGGGACGAACTTGAGCGTGCGGTTTACATCAAACAGCACGATCTCGCTCCCATTGTCGGGTAGATAAGCGTAGAGTCCCGTCAGGATTGCCGGCGTGCTGACGGTGAAATCGATCACCGACTGAAAGGTTATGACCGGCGGCAAGTCCCCGAGTCGAGACGCGCGCGCGAGGCGCTGAATCTGCGCCTGGAGCGCGTCGGTCAGCCTGAAGGATTGACGCGCGCCGTTGACCGGGAAGGAATTGTACTTGAACGGATTGAATTCGGGCACGACGCTGAGCCAAGCTGCCTTCGCAAACGGCGGCAGTATGGCTGGCAGGCCGGCCAGCCCGGCAAAGCGCGCAAAGCGCGTTATCCCGATCATTGGTGCCAATAGCAGGACCCGATCGGCACGCGGAAGCTTCGGATCTTCCAGCGCATCCAGAGAATACTTCAGTGCCAGCGCCCCGCCGTTTGAGAATCCAACCAGATGGAGCGGCGCAGGGGCAGGAACTCGCCGACGCGCCTCGCGCACGGCCAGCCGCGTTGCCGCCATCCAGTCTTCCCAGCGAACATCGGTCAAGCCGGCCGGCACTGTTCCATGTCCCGGCAAACGGATACCGATCGCGACGAAGCCGCGATCACGATAATGTTGCGCGACATGGCGGAGGCTGTAGGGCGAATCGGTAAGTCCATGCAGCAGGACTACGACGCCGACCGGCTTGCCGTCCGGCTCCATCACGTATGAGCGATTCCAGTCGCGCGCGAAATGCGCCGGATAAACGGGACTGGCCTCGAAGTAGCGATTGATCGGTACACGCTCGCCGGGGGGGAGTTTCTGGCTGACGTTTGCACGAACGCTTGCCATAATCTCGTCCTCTTGTGCGAGGTAACGAGTCCAGTCCGCCGCGTCGAGCTGATCTACGCTCAATTCATGGGGAACGAAGGTGTGCCACGGTTGCAATGCGGGCCCGCTGAGCACCCTGTACGAACGCAATCCAAGCAGCGCAACGCCAACCACCGCGAGCAGCACTAACACCGTTTTAAGAATTCGTCCGACGGTTCGTGTCATTGTCTCTCCACCAGCAATGAAATAGCACACCTATAAGAACACAATTCTATGATGATGAGGATACGTCTCGATGCAGGCTTGTTGTCTGCGAGGTGATCCCATGACCCACGTACAGGCTGATGCTGGCGTTGACCTCTGCCAGGTGCTGGTGGAGAGTTACGCGGTAAACGAGCAGATGAATCAGATCGTCCTCGAGCATCTCGATCCCGCTGCATGGCGCGCTAAGCTGCATGGGAGTAAGGGACGAACGATCGTCGCCATCTTCACGCACGTCCACAACATGCGTCGGAAGTGGTTAAGGCTCTCGGCTCCACATATAAAGCTACCTGCCGCGCTGGACCGCGCAAGCTGCACGCAGAAGCAGGCCCAGGCCGCTCTGCTTGAAAGCGCCGCGCGCTGCTCGGAGATGCTGGCGGACGCTCTCTCTGTATCGCGGAGTGGGCCGCAAAGCCGGGTCGAAGTTTTTCTCCGCGATGGTTGGGCAAAACCATGGCCCGCAGGCGCAGCCATGCTGGCCTATATGATTTCGCACGATGCGCATCATCGTGGCCAAGTGTGTATGCTGGCCCATCAGCTCGGATTTCCGCTGCCTACGAAGGCCGCCAGTGGAATCTGGGTTTGGGAAAAACTATGGAAGGAGTGCGGATTCACGCATCCGCGATAAGAATTGGGTACGCGCTACTCTGTTGGGCTGTTCAAACTAAGCTGCCGCCAGGCTTGCGATCAGCGTCTGACATGATCCCCGGGCTAGGTTGAAGTGGCCTGGAACGAAGTCCGGGAGCGGAGCCAGAGCTCGAAGACGATTATGTTGATAGAGAATCCAATCCAGAAAGCGATGCCGAAGAACTGTCTTGGCGTGAGGTGGGTGAGACGGCTGGTAGCGAAGAAAACTCCCATTACTGGTCTGGTGGTCGCGATGCCGAGCAGGATTGCGATGGAGCGCAGCAGCCAGCGCCGTTTCAACGAAGGTTCACCGTGCTGCCTGTACCGATAGGCGCGGAACAAGGAATAAAGGAAAAGACTGTTAAAGAAAAGGACCGCTGACCGCTCGATCCATCCGCCTACGGAATAAACACTCATCGCATAGGCGGTCACTCCGACCACGGCTCCGAGCGGGAAGATGAAGCGCTCGGGCCATTCAGCAGTTTCGAATCTCCGGAAGACAACGAAGGGCGAGACTAGTACGAAAAGTAAAGCGGGTAGGATATGCGCCAGCGTGAGGGCCGTATGGGAGGAAAACCAGGTATCGAGCGCCGCCTGTTGGGATGGGGCAGAGGACGATGGAGCAGCCAGCGCAATGACACGTCGCAGAACCACGGCAACGGCAATTACGACGCAGACCCAGAATCCGATGCGCAGCCAGAGTGAAGGTGCCTGCTCCATCCTCCCGTCAGCCCGCTGCGTGCTTGCATGTGTGGCCATATTGACCCGCTTTTCTGAACCGACCACTATAATTATATTTAATTTTACCAATTGTCAAATTAAATTGATACCTGACATCTAGGATATTCACCGTGGCGAAGAAAAAAGCTGTCCCTTGCAAACGACCGTACACGCTCGGAAGACGGCTGGAACTGTCCGACCATAAGCGGACAGCGATTCTCAAAGCCACCAGAACACAGCTTGCATCTGGCGGATTTCTAAATCTCACGATGGATGGTCTTGCTCGCGAGAGCGGAGTGACACGCCAGACGATTCATAATCTGTTTGGCACAAAGGCCGGCGTTCTCGAAGCTCTTTTCGATCAGCTTGCAATGGACGGGGGTATGGAGCGAATGCGCAACGTGATGCAGCAGACGAATGCCGAATCCATGCTGGCTGCCTTTGTTGAGGTATTTACCGATTTCTGGGCGAAAGATAGATTGCTGATCCGGCGCATCCACGGCATTGCTGCGATCGATCCGGAATTCGGTGCGGCAGTCGCGGCGAGAAACCAACGACGGCAAATGGCCGCCACTCGGGTAGTCGACGTGCTGAGCAGAAGGAACGGCGAAAGAGAGAGGATGGACCGGGCGCAAAAGATTGCCGTGCTTTATGCACTTACATCTTTTGAATTCTTTGATGCTCTGGTCGAAAGCAGCGGCAGCGTAAAGGAAGCCGCTCTATACGTGCTTACGCTGGTCAAGAAGTCCTTGACATCCACGTCTTAATTATTCGGGAAGGCATAAAATCTACGGCGGGAGAATGCAATGCCATCTCGCCGTAGATTTTTACAGTCAGCCAGTATGGCGACTGCTGTGGCTCTTTCGCATCGTTCCTTCTTATTTGCCGATAAGGCAGACTCCGCGCCTCTGCAGGAGTTCAGCTATAGCCAGGTTGAGCTTGCGGAAGGAATGGCGCAGACTCAGTTTGAGCAGACGCAATCGGTTCTTATGTCGCTTAACGAAGACAGCCTGCTCAAGCCGTGGCGTTTCCGCGCCGGGTTGCCAGCTCCTGGCCCGCACCTTGGCGGGTGGTATGACGAAGTCCCCCTGGACAAGACGGAGAGTGGCGGTGATGGCTTTGCTCCCGGGCATTCATTCGGTCAGTGGATCTCGGCTCTGTCGCGAGGCTATGCAGTCAGCCGCGACCCGCGGGTTCGAGCCAGAGTGGAGCGGTTGCTTGCACTCTATGAGCCAGCCATCTCAGGGCGCTTTTACAGGAACTTTCGCTTTCCGGCCTATAACTACGACAAGATGGTGATTGGCCTGATCGATGCCCATCAGTTTGCCGATTTGCCGCAAGCCTTTGCGCTTTTGGCTCGCACGACGGATGCGGCGCAGCCGCACCTGCCGCCGCAGGCTCTCGAGCGCGACGAGCCGCAGCGGCGCTGGCGCGCATCGGTCGGCGAAAACACCACTGATGATTACACGTGGGACGAGTCATACACGATGCCGGAAAATCTCTATCTGGCATGGCAGCGCGGCGCGGGCGAGCGGTATAAGCAGATGGCAGGCCGGTATCTGCTGGATGAGACATATTTCAACCCTCTGTCAGAAAACAAGAATGTGCTGGGTCACCGTCACGCCTACAGTTTCTGCAATGCACTGAGCTCGGCCATGCAGGCCTATCTTTCAACCGGCAGCCAGAAGCATCTGCGCGCGGCCAGTAACGCCTTCCGCATGATCGCAACGACGCAGAGTTTTGCCACCGGCGGGTGGGGACCGAATGAAAGCTTCGGCGAGCCAGGAAGCGATGCACTCTATGTCAGCCTTACCGGCACGCATCACAGTTTTGAAACACCATGCGGCAGCTATGCGCACTTCAAGCTCACACGCTACCTGCTGCGCGTGACCGGAGACGGACGCTACGGCGACAGCATGGAGCGGGTACTCTACAACACGGTTCTGGGTGCAAAGCGGTTACAGACAGATGGGCATGCCTTCTACTACTCTGATTACAATTTTTCCGGCAGCAAATTTTATTTTCCCGATGCGTGGCCTTGCTGCTCCGGTACGTTGCCACAGGTGGCGGCCGACTATCGCATCCTGGCGTATTTTCATGATGCCGACGGCATATATGTAAATCTCTACATGCCATCCACTTTGAAATGGACAGCCACGGATGGAGCAGAGATGGCGTTGACGCAAACGGGAAATTATCCCATGACCGGCAACGTCATGATGGCTTTGAAAACATCACGCGCCTCTGATTTTGCTATGCGGCTGCGTATCCCCGCCTGGGCATCCGCGTCATCGGAGCCGGTCGTGATCCGCGTAAATGGCAATCGCGTGGCGCCATCTGCCAGCCTGGGCTTTGCCGCGATTCGCAGGAGATGGAAGGATGGCGATCGGATCGAGGTTACATTTCCTATGACCATGCAACTCGAAGCTATCGATGAGGCGCATCCTGATACGGTGGCGCTGCTTCGTGGGCCGCTCGTGTTGTTCGCGATCACAGAGAAGGCGCCGCATGTGAGCCGGCAGCAGTTGCTCGCCGCTCGTCCTCTTGCTGGTCAAAATGCGTGGCAGGTAGAGACGGCATCCGGGCCTTTGCGGCTGCTTCCATTTTCATCGATGCAGGAGGAGCCCTACACGACCTATTTCAATGTGAACAGGTCATAGTATGGAGGTCCAAGCCTGAGATGAGGAACATATTGCTTCCGTTTTGTTTGTGTTGTGGAGCAATTGCCTTCGCGCAAGATAAGGGTTCCACAGTAGGCGCTGATGCTTCACAAGTCCCGCCACCTCGGACGCTACGCGCGACGAGTGAGATTCCGCTGAATGTGCCCAACCTGGGTTTCTCCGGCGAACCGGTATGCGATGCGTCCGGTGACATGTTTTTCGAGATCCACAATGCCCAACCCGGGCTTAGCGAAACGGGTCCCTTTCTTGGCATTCAATCGAACGGAAGCACACATGTTCTATTTTCCGTACCTGCTGAATTGACAGCAGCCTCAAAGACTCCTGGAATCACGCTACAAGCCGTCTCGCCCGGCGGAGACTACTACCTCCTCAACACTGACTTCAAGCGCTATACGCTCATTGCCTACAACGCAGACGGATCGGAGAAGCGAAGAGAGGACTTAGAAGTTCCACCCGATATATCGCCCCAACGGCTGGCCGTGACAGATTCCGGTGTGTCGTATGTGCAAGGATACCTAGATACAAATGATCCACTGGACAAGCCACGAAAGGCTTTTGCTGCTCTTTTTTCCTCCTCGGGAAAGATGGTAAAAAGCGTGGGTTCAGGATGGCATGACATAAGCATTGTCACGATGGCAAAGTTTCCTCTGGAAGGAGCCGTGACTGCTGGGGATGACGGCCGCTTTTACATCTTGGAGGCAGGCGATGTTCTTGTCTTGAATCAGAGCGGAGAAGTTCAGCAGAAACTGATATTTCATAAACCAGACCCAAGCGCAATTGCCCTACGGATCGATGTTTCCAGTGGTGTGGTGGCTATAAAACTCGGCCGTATCACAAGAGAACCGAAAAAAGCTCCAACAGTCAGCTTGCGCTTTCTCGTCCTCGATTCACAGACTGGGGAGCAGCGCGGTGACTACGTGTTTGATCCAGAACAATACTTCAACGCAATCCTATGTTTCACGCGAAGTGACGGATACACTGTCTATGCCATCAAGGGTGGTCAGGCCGCGAAACAAACGCTTCCTCTGCGCTAGGATCGTCTGCTTTATCGAGGCCAACTTTCTTTGTATTAGCCGCCAACGAAGTCAAACGTTTTACTACTGCACATCGATGATGTTATTTTGTTTGCTTCAAAGGGGCAGACACTAAAATGGATCGTCGCCAGTTCATCAGCTATTCGTGCGCTGCAGCAGGCAGTGCGTTGTTTGCGGGTCGCGGGCCTGCCGCCGAAGCAGCAGCCGCTACTCTCGGACAAACTCCCGGCTCAGTTCCATCTTCTGAGATCAATCGCGCGCGTTTTCCCGATGGATTTATCTGGGGATTGGCCACGGCTTCTTATCAGGTAGAAGGCGCCTGGAACGAGGACGGGAAAGGCGAGTCGAATTGGGATCGCTTTTCGCATACCGTCGGCAAAGTCAGAGGCGGCGCTACCGGCGACGTTGCCTGCGACCAATATCACCTTTATCCGGAAGATATTGCGATTCTGAAGCGCCTGAACATGAAGGGCTATCGCTTTTCGATTTCATGGCCACGCATTCAGCCTACGGGAACGGGCGCACCGAACCAGAAAGGGCTCGATCATTACAAACGTCTGGTCGACACGCTGCTTGAGGCAGGCATTCGTCCGTTCTGCACGCTTTATCATTGGGATCTGCCGCAGGCACTGGAGGATCGCGGCGGTTGGCCGAACCGTGACCTTGCAGGTTTCTTTGCCGACTACGCTGGAATCCTGGCAAAGAATCTGGGCGACCGCATCACGGTCTGGGCTCCCTTCAATATGCCCTGGTCTTTTACCTATCTGGGATATGGCGTCGGTGTCTTTCCGCCGAACAAGTCCGACTATGGGTTGTTCCTCAGAGCCGCGCACACCGTCAGCCTTGCGCAGGGCGAGGGCTTCCGCGCAATCAAGGCCGCACCTTCCAAGGCTACTGTGGGCAGCGCGTATGGCATGGCGCCGGCCTATCCAAAGACGGACAGCGAAGCCGATCGTGCCGCTGCGGCACGCTATCACGCGATGAACAATGTCTACTTTCTGGAGGCCGCGATTCACGGTCGATACCCAAAAGCATTTGTCGGTGAGACACCGTACGAGGCAATGGGCTTTCGTTCCGGTGATGACCAGATCATGAAAGTGCCGCTCGACTGGATTGGCTTCCATTACTACACGCGCCGTATCGTTTCCGATGCGAGCGATGCTCCTCATACGGGCAGCGGTGCCAGTTTTGGCACCGAGATTGAAGATACTGCTGCCGGCCGCGATCCCTATACTCGTTTTCGTGCCGTCATGCCTACGGAAGGCCCTTTGACCGAAGCGGGCCTTGAGGTGTGGCCGCGTGGCATCTATGACCTGGTCATGCAGATTAGCCGCGAATACAACCATCCCATCATCGAAATTACCGAGAGCGGTTGCAGCTACCTGGATGCGCCGTTTGAAAAAGAGAACGGGCGCGTTCCGGATGCGCGCCGTATCGACTTCTTCCGCGGAGAACTCGCCGAACTGGCGCGTGCGATTGCTGATGGCGCAAATGTCCGCTCCTTCCATGCATGGAGTCTTCTCGATAATTTCGAATGGGCGGATGGTTACAGCCAGCGCTACGGCCTAACCTATGTGGACTTCCGGGATCAGAAACGCACGATAAAAGACTCGGGACTCTGGTATGGGAGAGTTGCTTCTGCGAATCGTCTGGATGTGTAAGTGAGTTATTTACACGACCGGTTTGGATCTCGCAAGGCGAGACATTGTGAACTAAGAGTGAATTTCCATTTTTGACCAGGGCCTGTGAATAGGCCCTGGTCTTTGTCCGCTTTTTGGCGTCTTCTGCCACTGTATTGGCCAATATTCAGGTGCGTCTCGATATCCTCGCGCGGCTTTATTTTTAGACAGGCACCGAGGGTGAACATTAAGATGTCGCCATATGTTCGTAACCCGCCGAAACTTCATACGCAATAGCGCCATGACAGCTGTCGTGGCTTCCACCGCTTCCCATTCAGCTTTTGCTTATGCAAAGCAGCATGCCTCCGCGCATTCGCCCATTCAGTTGGGCATGGCCAGCTATACTTTTCGCAATTTCGACCGTGCCCATGTGATCGGCTTCATGAAGGAGTTGAAGCTCTCCTTTCTGAATGCGAAGGATGTAAAAGACCATCTCCCGATCACGCCGCCGGAGGCTACGCAGCAGGCCGTCAGCGATTACACTGCCGCAGGCATCAAGCTGACTGCGGTCGGTGCGGTCAACTTTCTTAAGGATGAAGACGACGACATCCGGGCGAAGTTCGACTACGCAAAACGCGCTGGCGTCCGTGTCATCGTCGCTAGTGATCCTTCACCCCAGACCTTGCCGCGCATCGAGAAGTTTGTGAAGGAGTACGACATCAAGTTCGCGATACACAATCACGGACCGGAAAATAAATTTTGGCCATCGCCGCTTGACGTGTTGAAAGCGGTGAAAGATATGGACCCCCGCATGGGCAACTGCATTGATGTGGGACATACCGCACGTACCGGCACCGACGTGGTCGCGGCGATCAAGGAAGTGGGTCCGCGCCTTTTCGATATTCATATGAAGGACCTCACCGATTTCCATAGTAAAGAGAGTCAGGTGGCCGTAGGCGATGGAATTATGCCGGTGCGGGGTATCTTTGAGGCGCTTATTGCTATGAATTACAAGGGCTATGTCGATCTCGAATACGAGGTGCATGCTGACGATCCCATGCCGGGTGTAACCAGGAGCATTGCATACATGCGCGGAGTGCTGGCAGAAATGGGTTATCAGCCTTGATGCCGTGAGCAGCACACACACGCGATTCCATACAGTTTGTGTTTGCATAGTAGCGTCTTCGTCCCTCAGATTTCTGTAAATAGGCTCTATCTTGGGGGATAATTGCTAGCGCTATGTTCAAACCTATGTTCAAGCTATTGAAAGCGGCAGCATGCGGAATGGTCATAAGTGCAGGGCTTGTGTCTTCTGCGAAATCTCAGGACACGAAAGTTCCAGAGAGCAAAAGGCCGAAAATTGGCCTGGTCCTGAATGGAGGAGGCGCGCTCGGCCTGGCGCACATCGGTGTGCTGCAATGGCTGGAAGAACATCACATCCCCGTGGACCTGGTAGCCGGCACGAGCATGGGTGGGCTGGTGGGAGGAACATACGCCACAGGCAAATCGCCGGAGGAGGTTCGCGATTTAGTTGAGAGTATCGATTGGAATGCGGCTCTGGCTGATACCGTACCGTATCGTGATTTATCTTTCCGGCGCAAAGAAGACGCCGCTCGCTATCCCATCAACCTTCAATTCGGGGTAAGAAGAGGGCTGGTTTCCCAGGGAGGCTTTCGAGCGGGGCAGCAAGTACAGCTACTTCTGGATAAAATTGCGCTGCCTTACTCCGAAGTAAGAAACTTTGACGACTTGCCGATTCCATTCGGCTGCGTTGCTACCGATCTCGTCTCAGGCAGGATACGCGTCTTCCGTACGGGGTCGCTCGGACTCGCCATGCGAGCCACCATGTCTCTGCCTGGCATCTTTACGCCAGTGAGAACCGATGACGCGATCTACGCTGACGGTGGACTGCTGGATAATCTCCCCGTAGATGTGGCGAAGGGGATGGGCGCGGACATTATTTTGTCAGTCTATTTGCAGACTGCGTCCATCAAGCCTACAGACCGGCTATCGGCCGTCGGGGCCCTGGGCCGCAGCATCAGCGTTATGATTGCCGCCAATGAATTGAACAGCATACAACAGAGCGACGTTCTGGTCAGCGTTCCTCTTCAGGATTTCGGAACCATGCAATTTGAGCGAGGCCCGGAGCTGATCAAGAAAGGATATGATGCCGCGCAGAGCAAAGCGACCATTCTGGAAAAGCTTTCCGTCGATGATGCGACATGGCATCAGTATCTGGCGCAGCGGGCAGAACGTACACGCTCTGTTCCGATTCCACAGTTCATCGAAGTGAATGGAGTGAGTCCGGGCGATGCGAAGCAGATTAAACAGGATCTTGCTTCCAACCTGCACCAACCGATTCAGCCCGAGAATATCAGCCGCCAGCTTACGACCATCTCCGGTGATCAACGAGTTTCAAATCTCAGCTATGGGCTGACGACGAATTTGTCCGGCGTACCGGGTATCGTGGTCAACGGCCAAGCAGATGTCATCGGACGGAACATCCTCCGGCCTTTGATTATTGTGGATGGGTGGGACTTCAAGAACGTGACCTTGAGTTTAGGTGCGCGCCTCACGATGATGGACCTCGGAAAATTCGGGTCTGAGTTGCGGACTGACATCCTGTTCGGTTCCGAATACCTGCTCAGCTCTGAATATTTCCGTCCACTTACATCTTCACGCCGCTTTTTCGCTGCCCCTGCCTTCTTTGGAGGAAATGCTCCGCTCAATCTTTATACGAGGGATGGTTTAATTGCCGAGTATCGAAACAGGATCGTAGGTGGCAGAGGCGATCTCGGATACCATTTTGGCCGTTCGGGTGAGCTTCGCATCGGCTACGAATCCGGCATTCAGAATCTTTATCCGAACGTGGGTGACCCAACAATCTATCCTCGGGTGGATGGCAGGGTGGGGGATTCGCACCTCCGTTTTGTTCTTGACCGGTTCGACGATCCGATCACTCCAATGAGCGGCTACCGACTGCTGGCCAGATCGGAATGGTGGGACGCGAAACCGGCGGCGGGAGAGGCTTTTCCGCTCGCGGAGCTTTCCATGCTGGGCTTCCGAAATTTCAGAGACAATTCGTCTTTCTATCTGGGAGCATCCGGCGGCAGCACTCTCTGGCAAAATCCAAGTGGACTGCCGCCGTTTTCTCTTGGCGGCTCATTCCGTTTGCCTGCTTACAATACGAATGAACTCCTCACAAACCAATACTTTTTATTTCAGGGTGGTTATGTGCGAAAGCTCGGTGCTCTGTCTCCTCTGGCTGGAGGCAGGATCCTGCTATTCGCAGGTGTTGATGTAGGCAAGGCCTACTACGTAAAGGATGCCTCCCATTTGCCATCGGACGGTTCAGCGGGTCTGATCATTAATACCTTGTTCGGGCCGATTGTCGTGGGCGGCGCCATTGGAGACACCGGCCACTACAAACTCTTCTTCGAGATTGGCCGTGCTTATTTTTAAGTTCTACCCATTGGATGCGAACTGCAGCTTGTAACGGTGTCCCTTCTCGAGCGTGGTGTGGATTCTGCCGTCATCTTGCTGGACAAGTTTCAGGTCTTTAGCACCCTCTGTCACCGATGTTATTTTCTGGTTTTGCGGCGCACGAAATACAAACTCGCCGGACGAAGTCGGACGTACCTCGCATCTCGTCGCTTTTCCGGCAGACCAGCTCAAATCAATTTCGGCTCCCGCGCGTGCGCGCAGGCCTTTCACCTGCCCATCGGGCCACACAGCCGGAAGCGCGGGCAGCAAATCAATCGTGTCGTGGCTTTGCAGGAGCATTTCCGCAATGGCTGCGGTCGTTCCAAAGTTTCCGTCGATCTGGAAAATCGCGCCTTCAGAGGCCGGATGGGTATCGAAGAGATTGATATTCGTACTGTGCTGCATCAGCATGGAGAGCGATTCCCATGCCTTGTCCCCGTCTCCCAGGCGCGCCCAGAAGGCAATGGCCCAGGAGCGGCTCCATCCTGTATAGGCTCCCCCGTGCGCGAGCCTTCGCTCCAGCGAAACTCTGGCTGCCTTTGCCAGCTCCGGGGTATTGCGCGGCGTGATCTGGCTTCCGGGATAAAGAGGATACATGTGAGACATGTGTCGCTGCCCGGGCGTGGATTCGTCGAAATTAATCGACCACTCCTGCAATTGGCCAAACTTGCCGATTTGATAAGGAACGAGCCGTCCGCGGGCCGTATCAAGCTGTGCTGCAAATTCGCTATCAATGCCGAGTTCCTTTGAAGCAGCAATGCAATTGGTGAAAAGCTCACGGATGAGCGCCATGTCCATGGTGCAGCCGGCGCTCGTCATTGCCGGCTTGCCATCGGGAGCCATAAAGTCGTTTTCGGTGGAAAAGGAGGGACATGTGGTCAGATGCCCTTTCCCATCTTCAATCAACCAGGCAAGACAAAACTCAGCAGAGCCTTTCATCAGCGGATACGCGCGTGTGCGCAAAAATTCTCGATTGCGCGTGAACAGATAGTGCTCATAAAGGTGTGAACAGAGCCACGGACCGCTCATCCCCCAATTCGCCCAAGTCGGCGCGCCTACGCCCTCTCCAACTGGGTTCGATGCGCGCCAGAGGTCGATGTTGTGATGCGAAACCCAGCCCGGCAGGCCGTAATTTACCTGTGCCGTCCGAGCGCCATTCCTGCTCAGATCCACCATCCAGTCGAAGAGCGGTTCAGCGCATTCGCTCAGGTTGCAGGTTTCTGCGGGCCAGTAGTTCATCTGAACGTTGATGTTGGATGTCCAGTTGCTGCTCCACGGAGGCGTGACCTGATAGTTCCAGATGCCCTGAAGATTCGCCGGTTGTGTGCCCGGACGCGAACTGCTGATGAGTAGGTAGCGTCCGTATTGAAAATAGAGCGCCAGCAGCGAAGGGTCCGGCGAAGCTGCAAATTGTTTGAGCCGCTGGTCGGTTGGTTGTTGCGACAGATTCGTTTGACCGAGTTCGAGAGAGACGCGACGAAAGAGAGGCTGATAATCGTCGATGTGGCGCTTGCGTAATTCTGCGAACGGTTTAGTGGTCGATGCATTGAGCAGGGCTGCAGCTTTTGCGGTCACATCATGCAGTGGTGTGTCGGGCTTGGATTGGAAGTTGCGAAAGCCGGTCGCGGCGGATAGAAGAATTGTGAATGCAGATGCATTTTCAAGGATCAGTTTGTTGCCACTTGCCTTGATGCTGCCATCTTGAACTTGAGCCTGAAGAATTGCCGCGAAATACATGCCCTCGCCCGGCTCATTGGAAAATATGACAGGTTCTTCGCTTCCCGGATGACCAGCTCCAGCGACGTGTGCAGCAGCTTTGCCGGTAAGAAGCAAGCGATCGTTGCCCATCGTTTGCACTGACTTTTGCAGCGGTCCGTCGAGAGCGATCGTGCAGTTCAATTGTCCCGGCTTATCGGCGCTGACACGCAAAACGATTGCCTGATCGGGCGCTGAGACAAATGCCTCGCGTTCAAATTGCACATCGCCAGCCTTGTAACGTGTGTAGGCACATGCTCTATCGAGGTCGAGCTCTCTGCGGTAGTTCGTGATTTGACCGGTGTGCGTGAAGTCTATTCTCAGATTACCGAGCGGCTGATAGGCTTCCGCGAAAAGCCCTTGCATCTTATGGCAGATCTGATCGGCGAGATGGTAATCCTGCTGCTCGAGCACTGCGCGGCGAACGTCTGTGAGATGATTCTTGGCGTCAGGATTGTTGCCGTCCCGCGGTTTGCCAGACCACAGGGTTTCTTCATTCAGTTGAAGAAGCTCTTTGTCGGCGGAAGCGTCCTCTCCGCCGCCGAAAACCATGGCGCCGAGCCGTCCATTGCCGATCGGAAGGGCATCGACCCACTGTGCGGCGGGCTTGTCGTACCAAAGCGTCAGGTCATGCGATGAATCCGCAACGGTCTTTTTTCCAAGATTGCCGGCAAATCCAAAACGTTTTGCGAGAGAGAATGTGCTGACTGCCGCGGATACTGTCGAGAGAAAACGACGGCGAGTGTACTTGCCCATATAGACAGATGGCCCCACTTTGTCATTCAGGATAGGGGTATTGTAGGTCAAGTTGACAGCTATGTACGCAATCCATTCTGATCCATAGCAATTGCGGAATGATGTGCGCGCGCTTATCCCCGCTCGAAATAGCCGCTTTTGATCAGAGCGGCAGCGTCCTTAGCATGTACGCGCTGTGTGGACGTTGAGCCATGAAATTGATAATGCCTTCCAGTCACCGGGCCACGGATGAGGACAGCGGCCTTCTGCGTAAAGCGAAGGTTCACAAACGCGCCTTCGATGTTTAACTCTTGCGATCCGGTTGGCTTGCCCTGAACGAGCACGGCGCGTTGTTGACCACAGCAGCTCATAATTCTCCTTAGCGATCCTTGCCATCCAGAGGCTCAAAGATGACAGGCTCCTGACTGAATTTGTTCGCCAGCGATGCAGCTCCTGAGAGCGCAAGCCAGACGACGAATCTGTCCAGCGTTCCATTCGCAACAAAGAATGCGAACGGAACGCTGATCCAGATGCTGAGGCAATAGAAGCAGTCCATCAGCTTACCCCAGTTGGTGGCTTCCAGTCTGCGGCGGAATCGCACGATGAAATTCCAGGGTCCGTCTTCCGCTGCCAGCAGATGCGACAATCGCCATACGGCAAACGCCGCGATCACGAATCGAAACCACTCATTTGTCTCCATCTCAGTTACGTTCCGATGTCGTTGATGATATTGATTGCGAACAGAATCGGTCCTGTGCTGTGGTTGTCGCCGCCATCTCCCACCCAGGTTGTGTCGCCTACAACAAGCTCGATCACGTAGGCGCAGCGGCAGCCGCGCGGCAGTTGCCAGGGATTTGCCGCCACGCATGGGTTGTTGGGGTCAGGTGGAGCGCCGCCATCGAGAGCCGTAACGATATCCCATGAGGCCAGTAACGCAGCCTGCGGAATTGTTGGCGGTACGGCTTGCCATAGATTAGGTACGCGGACGGTCGGCGGCGTGCCAGCAGCCGTGCCATTTGGAGTGTAGTCCGATGCGAGGAAGGGCTGCATCGATCCGCCATTCTTCTGGTAGCTCAGCGAATAAGAGCCGAAGTTGTCGTTCGGCAACTGACGCGCTGCGGTGACGTCGATCGGATAATCCCAAGCGATGCCGAGGACGGAGGCGGTAGTCCCTACATAGTCCTTCAAATGCAGGTCGCCGCAGCCAACGACGTTGCCGATTTGTGTTAGAGCCCCGACTACAGGATAGTTATCGATCCACACCGCGACCTGGTCTTCTCCAGCAGGAACAACCGGCGAGTGCGGCAACACAATGGGAGCCTGATCTACTTCGAGGAAGATACGGTAACGTCCGCTGGCAATGCTTGCCCACTTCTCGGTGGAGCTGATCTTCGGCACCGGATGGGTGTGCGGCGGAATAGGCGACCAGCAGGATTCTGCCGTTGACCAGGATGCGACAAGATCGCCGTTCATGATGATGTTCGTTGTCGCCGGGCATCCGGAAGACCATGGATGCGCAGGAGTGTTGTCATAAATGACGGGAGCGATCAGGGGTGAGCCGCCCAAAGCCGTTGGGCTCGGAACGGGGTTAGGCAATGGTATAGCTCCCGGCACCGGACCGAATGCCGAGAGTTGATACTGCGTCATCAGATTTCCGCACCCGGCGGCATAGGCGCTGCCTGTGACGCTTACGCTTCCGCCAATCGATTGCTCGAATGCAGGGTTCGAAACATTCTGCACCATCTTGATGATCGAAGGACTGCCATTGAATGGGTCTTGATTGATGGTCGTTGGCACAGTAGCCACGGCGGAAATTTCATAGGCGTTATTTTCCAATTGGAAGACCGCGTTGACCTGAAGATGCAGTCCACCGCTGCCGTATACATCCAGATACACAGTCACCGAAGTGGTAAGAGGCGGCAGCAACCCGATATCCAGATAGCCCAGAATTCCGCCCGATACCTGAGTGGTCGACGAGGGATGGAGTGGAGGACGCGAGCAGTCGGGGTAGACGACTGCATCGTTGATTGCAGGACCGCCGACGCTATAGGTGAGTGTGTAGCTGGTGAAGGCAGCTCCCGCGGCGGTTCCGTCAATCTCAATGCCCGAGAGATCGCCGCATGCAGCCACGGAGGTGATCGATGAGCACGCAGGCGGCGTGTCAATGATGGCGGTCAATGGCTCAAAGCACCGCCGCAGGCTGAGGAAAAATCCTTCGAGGCATTCCAGCGCCTGGATCAGTGTGCGTGCTTTGCCCAGGCAGCAGCCGAATTCCAGGGCCGCAACGCAATAGCAGCAGCAACTGCGCGATATCGACACCGCCGCCCCAGCCTGATTGAATGCATCGCTCCCAAACAACGCAGTGGCCGACTCCGGCGTGCACAGGCGCGCAAAGACTGAGCTGGCGGCATTATCGTCCACCTTGCAGTCGATCTCACCGGATTCAATCTCTCTGGGAATATCGATTGGATACTCAATGTCTTTGATCTGCTCTTTGAGGGAAGGAGCATAGGCGCTCGCGAGAATTTTCACCAGCGTATTGAAATCGCGCTTCTCTTCCACTGTCGGAGGCACCGATACGGGCTGTCCGAGAGCCTGCCGTACGCAGCGCCAGTATTGATAGAGATAGTATGCAAAACCGCGAAATGTGCGTGGCCCGCGACAAACCAGCCATCCGAAGATCAGGCAACATAGAATACGGCGGTAGCACCAATCCCATTGATCCGGCTTGCCAAAGACCTGGCGTCCCTCATCGGGAAGCAGACGAAACGCGACATCCTTTGTGAAAAAACGCTCGAATAGACTGACGGCCAGTTCGATTTCGTCGTCGCAGGTTGGTGGATGCGCCTGCGCTTCCTTAACCAGTGTTGCCGCTGATGTTGAGAGGCTTAATTCGTGTTCGAGAATCGGTCGGTAGGCGGCGAGAAGGGAATCGAGGACGGCCTGGAAATCCGCGTTTTGTGTGAGGCTGGATTTGTTGGTGTCTGGCATGAAGAAATCTCTTTCCGGTACGCGTCGCTGGAGGAGATTTCCGATACGTAACATGCATGGTGCCTGACTGTACCGGGTCGTTACAGAAAAGTTACGGACGCAAGCCTGCTCTTAGAGCGGCGTTATGAAGACAAAAGAGCGCCTAGAGATGGCCAACAGGTTTTCGTTGACAGGCACGAGTGATCTCAATTATTTATCCGCACGAATCACTGAATGAGACGTCATACCGAAATGCGGTACAGGTAGGAAATTTTTTATGCGCGCGCACGGCACGAAAATTATTGCTTCTTCGTGCTGGCATGAGAAGACGGAGATTCTTTTCGCTGGCGTACCACAATATGAAACACGACGTACCGTTTGCCGCTAAACACAGTAGAGTCTACTTTGGGCTATTTGAATAACGCATCTGAGGGAGGACAATGCAGCCAATCGTTTTGAAGACAGAAGCATGCCGATGGGACAGTGTGAGTTTAGGCGAGGTCATGCTCAGACTTGATCCCGGAGAGGGCCGAATTCATACAGCAAGGCAATTTACAGCGTGGGAAGGGGGCGGCGAATACAATGTGGCGCGCGGCCTTCGCCGCTGCTTTGGTCTGCGAACCGCAGTTGCCACCGCACTCGCGGAGAATCCGGTAGGCCGTCTGGTCGAGGACTTTATTTTGCAGGGCGGAGTCGATACATCACTCATCCGCTGGGCGAAATATGACGGCGTAGGGCGAACCGTGCGCAACGGGCTTAATTTTACCGAGCGCGGCTATGGAGTTCGAGCCGCGGTGGGCTGCTCGGATCGAGGCCATACTGCTATCTCGCAGACAAAGAGCGGAGACTTTGATTGGACGGCGATTTTCGGTTCGCAAAATGGTTCTCGATGGTTCCATACCGGGGGGATTTTTGCCGCGCTGTCGGAAACAACCCCGCAGGTAGCTGCGGAGTCGATGGATGCAGCGAGAAAGTTCGGGACGATTATTTCTTTCGACCTGAATTATCGCGACTCGCTGTGGAAGGCGATTGGAGGAAAGGCCAAAGCGCAGGAGGTGAATCGCGAGCTGGTGCGCAAAGTCGATCTTCTACTCGGAAATGAAGAAGACTTTTCAGCGATGCTGGGAATTGAGCTTGAAGGTGTGAGCGAAGACTTCGATGAGCTACCCATCGCAAGTTATGAAAAGATGCTGCGCGATGTGGCCGCCGCCTATCCCAATTTGAAAATGATTGCCACCACCTTGCGCACCGCCCATACGGCAAGCCGCAATGCATGGGGCGCAATTGCGCTTTATCAGGACGAAATCGTGCACGTTCCACAGCGCGAAATCGACATTCTGGATCGTGTTGGCGGCGGTGATTCATTCGCGTCCGGCCTGATCTATGGGATGCTCGCGGGCAAGCCGGTCGATTGGGCCGTGCGTTGCGGTGTGGCGCACGGAGCTTTAGCGATGACCACTCCGGGCGATACCAGCATGGCAACATATGCAGAGGTGGAACGCGTGATGAAGGGCGGCTCCGCGCGGATTGCACGGTAATACAGGAGAATCATGTCAGTCGAAATAAAAGCGGAAATTGAACGAGTCGGACTCGTGCCTGTTCTGAGGGCGCAGTCTGCTGCGGAAGGCCACGCATTGGTGGAAGCGATGCTTGCGGGCGGGGTGACGGTGGTAGAAGTCACCATGACAGTTCCTGGAGCCGTCGAGCTGTTGCGCGCCTTGAAAAAGCAGCATGGCAGCCGGTTGCTCCTTGGGTCGGGGACGGTGACCACCGCTGCGCAGGCAGCAGCAACCATTGAAGCCGGTGCGGAATTCGTTGTCAGTCCGAGCCTGCACCCGGAAGTCATTGCAAAAACCAAAGAGCTTGGCAAAGTTTCCATTCCAGGCGCGCTTACACCTACGGAAGTGATCACCGCCTGGAATGCAGGTGCGGATTACGTGAAGGTTTTCCCCTGCTCCGCCGTAGGAGGCGCGAGCTATCTGAGAGCCTTGCGCGCGCCTTTTCCGGAGCTGCAATTGATTCCAACGGGTGGAGTCACGCAGCAGACAGCGGCAGATTTTTTGAAAGCTGGAGCCCGTGCTCTTGGCGTAGGGGCTGATTTGGTCAACGCCAAAGCGATTGCTGAGGGCAAGCCCGAAGTTGTTATGAACGCGGCGCGAGTCTATATGGAGATCATTCGTCAGGCACGTGCAGCTGCTACTGAATAAACGTGAGTACCGTATAGCGGTACACCTGACCTGAAAATGGGATGCATCTCTTTGTGGATCATTGACAAGCGTTTCTCCCATGAAAAACAATCCTTCTCGTTGGTGCGCAGAGCAGAACGGCGTACCGCTTTCAGAACCTCGATATTTGAATGGGAATACTAGACCGGTTTCGTTTGGACGGAAAGGCCGCGCTTGTAACAGGCGCTGCCAGCGGGTTAGGCGCAGCGATTGCCATTGCCCTCGCCGAGGCGGGCGCCACGGTAGCGTGTCACGGCAATCGCCGGCCCGCGGATGCAACGGCAGAACAGATTCGGGCAATAGGGAAGCAGTCGCAGAGCCTCTCTGCCGATTTAAGCATGGCGGATGGCGCAGACAAGTTGTTTAGCGCTGTGGTTGCAGCAATCGGTCCCCCGGACATTCTGGTAAATAATGCCGGGACGATTCACCGCAACGCTGCCGAGTCCTTTGAAAGCAGCGCATGGGATAAGGTGCTGCAGGTCAATTTGACGAGCGTTTTTCGGCTTTCGCAACTTGCTGGAAGTGAAATGCTGAAGCAAAAGAAAGGGAAGATCATCAACATCGCTTCACTGCTCTCGTTTCAGGGTGGCATTCGCGTGCCTGCCTATGCCGCTTCCAAGGGCGGAATGGCGCAGCTGACCAAGGCACTGGCGAACGAGTGGGCGGCTCGCGGCGTGCAGGTCAATGCAATTGCACCGGGTTATTTCCGGACCGAGAACACATCCGCCTTGCAGCAGGATGAAATACGCAACCGACAGATTCTTGATCGGATACCGGCGCAGCGCTGGGGTGAGCCGGAAGATCTGGCGGGCGCTGCTGTATTTCTGGCTTCCTCCGCGAGTGATTATGTGAATGGCGAAGTGCTGGTCGTCGATGGCGGCTGGATGGCTCGTTAGGAACCAAACATGAGTGAAATCAGAGTATGTCCGCTGAGTAGCGCAGAGACCAGCAACCCCGAGCTCGGACTTCAAAGACAGGTGCTCGCATTCAATGAAAATTTGATGCTCGTAAGACACCTGATGAAAAAAGGATGGCTGGGCACGCGGCACAGTCATCCGAACGATCAACTGGTGTACGTCATCCAGGGGCGTCTTCGCTTTACCGGTGGTTCTTCCACGTTTGAAGTGGCCGCGGGTGACAGCTTCGTCGTTCCCGGAGGCGTTGAGCATCAGGCCTCTGCCTTGGAAGAATCGGAAGTGCTGGATGTTTTCAATCCTTATCGTGAAGACTACGCGCCGGTAAGAAACCAGGAGTAGTTGTTGATGAAAAGCGCTGGGTTGCTTATTCGGGCTATGGAACAAATCAGGCTAGTGCTTATTGGGTTCTGTCTCCTGTTGATTCTGCCATTGCATGCCGAAAGCAAACTGCGCTCGCCTTGGGATGGTCATCCAATCAAAGTCACTGACGCACCCTACGCGTGTCCCTCTGTCGTCCATCTTTCTCCTGACCTGACCACCAACGGTTTCTACTCAGACAGTAAGTCTTCCGTGATCGATCCTGAAAAGTGGAAGGCGTATGCGGCGAGTGCCGGCCCGTATAAAGACCTCGGCAACCATATTGCGGATGCTGCCGATGCCTATCGCACAACGGGAAGCAGCGCCGCGCTTGATTGTGCCATCCAGCATATGGAAGCGGCAGCGAAGGATGGCGTGTTTACGGGAAAGATGTCGTCCGGCCAGGCCTATTACGTTCAAGGATGGACGATTGGCGCGATTGCCATTGCGTATCTCAAGATCCGGGAGAGTGGACGCATCATCGCAGATCAACAGGAAAGCATTCTTCACTGGATTACGCAGGTCGTTTCTCAAAGCCAGAATTATTATGATTCGCGTCGCAAAAACTCTACTGGAGATACACAGAACAATCATCTCTACTGGGCGGGTGTGGAGGTCGCGGCAGCGGGAATTGCCGCAAATGATCGCAAATTATTTGACTGGGGCATGGAGACATACCACACCGGCATATCCGAGATACAGCCGGATGGCTCGCTTCCGCAGGAGATGCGGCGCGGCCAGAGAGCGCTGCACTACCATCTGTATGCTCTGGCTCCGCTCGTCTATCTGGCCGAATTTGGCGAGGAGAATGGATTGCACTCGTATGCCGAACGCGATTATGCCATCAAGAAGCTGGCAGCCCTTTCAATCCGGGGGCTGCAGGACAACAGTTTCTTCGTGAAGGCTACAGGGATTCCGCAGGACACGCCGAATGGTCCACTGGCTGCGGAGCAGATCAGCTGGGCCAGGATTTATCTTGCGCGGTTTCCCGATCCACAACTCGCAAAGCTTTTAGCTCAGGCAACGTCCATGAGCTACATGTACCTGGGTGGTCTGCCGCCCGGATAACTTCTCACAGGGCCGGAATAACAAGCCTGGAGGAACCCTTATGAGTACAGTCATCATGCCGCAAACCGTAGTCGAAGCCGGTAAGCACGCCGACCCGTATCAACTGCAAAGCATTGATCGCATAGTTGCCATGCTGGATATGCTGAGTGAGAGCGATGTTCCGCTGAGCCTCGCGGAAATCTGCACGCGGATGGGTTTGCATAAAAGCACGGCGCACAGATCGCTGATCGTACTCGAGCGTACCTCGATGATCGAACGCACTCCCGAAGGACGCTTTCGGCTCGGACTCAAACTGTATGAGCTTGGCAACAGGGCCGTTGAGCAGATTGATTTGCGCGATCGCGTGCAGCCTTTTTTTCGGCGCCTCGCTTTGGAAGTAGGCGAAACTGTACATCTGAGCGTTTTGCAGAAAACCAAGGTGGTCTATCTCGACAAGGTCGAGCCCAATCGTCGAGTGTGCATGACGTCGAAGTCAGGCACCTCCAATCCCGTCTATTGCACGTCGATGGGAAAGGCAATGCTGGCTTTCCTGCCGGCTGAAATGCGTGAAGAGGTTCTCAGCAAAATCAAATTCAAACGGTTCACCGCTAAGACCCTTTGCTCGCGCGAAGCTTTACTGAAGTCGCTTGAGCGCGTTAAAAAACGCGGCTTCGCCATCGACGATGAAGAAATTGAGGTGGGTGTGCGCTGCGTTGGCGCCCCGATTTTCGATGAGAACCGTCATCCCATTGCCGCAGTCAGTGTTTCCGGCCCGGCTTCGCGCATTACGGTACAGAGCGTACCTGGCATCGCGGAGCGCTTGATCCGGTGCTGCAATGAAATTTCGCGGACATTAGGTATCCACGACAAAAGGCGGTCAAGGTATAGCTCACCGCTGTTTCACCACTACAGCAATTAATTGACGCACAACAATCCAGAAGCGCAGGGGTGAGGAATGAATCGTTCGATTTCACGGCGCGATATGCTCAAAGGCACGGGAGCATCTCTTGCCGCTCTGGGCGTTCATGGCGCAATGCTGCATCCGGCAGCCGCACAGGAAGCGGCTTCGACAGAAGTTACCGATAAAACCCAGGAAGCAACGCGCGCAGAGCGCATGCAATGGTGGCATGCCGCCAGATTCGGCATGTTTGTCCACTTCGGCGTTTACAGCACCATCGAACGACATGAATGGGTTATGGAAAACGAAGCCTGGCCAATCGGGCCTTATACACGGCATGCGGCCAGCTTCAAACCTGCTTTGAATTGTCCTCGCGCATGGGCGAAGTTAGCGAAGCAGGCAGGCATGAAATACATGGTGTTTACAACAAAACATCATGAGGGATTCTGTCACTTCGACACAAGGCTGACGAACTATAACGCGCCCAAACAAGGCCCCGGCCGTGATATTGTCCGCGAATATGTAGATGCCGCTCGCGCTGAAGGTCTACATGTAGGGTTTTATTATTCGCTCATGGATTGGCATCATCCCGATGGAGCACTTTGCGCAACCGATGAAGCAGCCCGGCGCAGATTCGTGGACTATACGCACGGTCTCATCCGGGACATATTGACGAACTACGGAAAGATCGATGTTCTCTGGTATGACGTTGCGTGGCCGCTCGATGCAAATGGCTGGGAGTCGGAGAAGATGAATCAGATGGTCTTTCAACTTCAACCTAAGATTATTGTTAATAACCGCAACAAGCTTCAGGGTGACTTTTCCACTCCGGAACAAGAAATCGTTGCGGAGAAAAATGGCCGCGCGTGGGAATCTTGCATGACGCTGAATGACAGCTGGGGCTATCAGCGGGCAGACGACAACTGGAAGTCATCCCGTACCGTCATCCGCAATTTGATCGAATGCGCGAGCAGCGGCGGCAATTACCTGCTGAATATTGGACCCAGGCCAGACGGATCGATTCCCGAAGAGTCGGTGCGAATTCTGAGCGAGGTTGGCCGCTGGATGGAAGTAAACGGCGACACGATCTACAAATCTGATCTGTGCCAGGTGCGGCGATCGAACTATGCCAGCTTTACACGGACTGGCAATACGCTCTACATGCACGTTCATTTCTGGCCCGGCGAATATGTGGCAATCAGTGGATTGAAAGTCAAAGTGAAGTCCGCTCGCCTGTTAAAAACGGGATCGGAAGTTAAGTTCACGCAGGATGAGTTTCAGACCAAGTTTGTAGATTTGCCCGATAAGGCGCCGGACGATCCCGTGACGACTATAGCTATTGAATGCGATGCCGAGCCTGCGCAGGATACAGACTTCGTACGGAAGAATAAGCCGAGAGGAAGCGTGTAGTGAAAAGATCGAGCAGGTTTAAAGACTCATGCCTGCCCGATCTTTTTTATTCTGAATGTCTCTACTCTTTTACTTTCACTACAAGAGTGCTGAACAGCATTCCCGGAGCAATTTTCAACTGATGTGGCGTGCCGGCAGGGATGTGCACAACGTCACCCGCTGAAATTACCTGTGTATTTCCGTCGCGAATGCTGGGACCCTTTGTTTCTCCATCTGCATCGGTCTTGGGGTCTTCGACCGTACCCCCAGTGATCAGAGTTGCATGGCCTTGTGTGACAACGAACACATCGTCATAGTGAGTGTGAATCTCTGCACCGCCGCTCGATGTGCGCACCGACAGCTTCAGTTGATGGCTGGTGTAATCGCCCAGTGTTGATCCGCTACTCCCGGAGGATTGAGCCCCAGGCGCCAGATCTGCCAGTTGTTTCTGAATGTCCTGGGCTGAAAAGTAATCGACTTTACTGGGATTGGTCTGCGCATGTGCCGCCGTCCAAAAAAGCAGCAGCATACACACGGCTAAGAATCGTCTGTTCATGGTCTCTCCATTTATCGCAGGCTGTTGATCGTCACCGGATCCATGTCCGCATAGTCTTGATTTTCACCGCCCATACCCCAGCAAAAGCTGTATGCTCCAGTTCCGACGCCGGCATGGATTGACCAGCCCGGCGAAACGATTACCTCCCGGTCTTTCATTACGATATGCCGTGTCTCCTCCCCGGGGCCCATCAAATGAAAGATGCGGGTCTCCGGAGCAAGGTTGAAATACATGTAGATCTCGGAGCGTCTCATATGTACGTGGGGGGGCATGGTATTCCATGCGCTTCCGGGGTGCAGATGCGTAACGCCCATGACCAGCTGGCAGCTTTTAGCGCCATCCAGAAAGACATACTTGCACACGGTCCTCTTGTTGCAGGCTTCCGCGGAGCCCAATTCCGTGGGGTTTGCATCTTCCTTGCGGACGAGAGTGGTTGGATAGCTCGCATGCGCAAGGTAGCTCAAGAGATAAAAGACTGCGGGTGTCGATGCATCATTTGACGCAAAGGAAATTTCAGGATTGCCTCGTCCAATGTAGAGACAGTCCAGATGGTCGAGCGTATAGCTTTTTCCTTCTACCGTGAGGCTGCCCTGTCCACCTATATTCAGAACGCCTAATTCACGGCGTTCCGTGAAATAGCTGGCCTTCAATGCGTCATCGGTCTGCAGTTTCAAGGGAGCGGCATCAGGCGCGGCAATACCTACGACCGCACGATCAAGATCCACATATGCCAGCTGAATGGATCCGGGCTGATAGAGAGAGCCAATCAAAAAAGACTCTCGAAGCTCTGACGTTGTCATGCGTAAGTATCGGACTGGATCAGCGAGGATGCATGTTTTCATGTATATTCCTGACAATTTCCCAAATTCTATAGAGGCGGATCAGCGTTTTTCAGGAAGCTGTTCCAACAGCCAGCGAACATATTCTCTTCCGCCCCCAAGATTGTCGTATGGCGGCGGCAGCTTTCTTCCATCGGTGTATTCGTTGTAAAGCCACGGATCGACAAAGCCAATCACTGTACCTTTGCCATACTTGGCTTTGGCCAAAAGGATATCTCCTTTATCGCGCCAAATGGCAACGGCAGGATCTTTGAGCGCCAATGTACTGATTTCTTTCATGAATAGAACATGTGGAGCGTGAAAGATCGGGCCGTCCCCGTTGACATCAATCCTGCCCATTTCAAACTTGTCGCCGTCTACGGTATTGCGCGCCACGCTGTTGAAATGCATGCCAAAATGTTCAGCGAGAATATTGAGATGTTCAATGTCCGCATGGCTCGGATCGTTTTCCATAATCACAAGCATGCCGCCCTGCTTCACCCATTCGATAATCGGTGAAGCCGCCTCAGCCGTCATGTAATGTGGGTTTTTATTCCAGGCGGGGTTGTCCGGCGAAACAATGAGATAAATCTGCGCCTTATCCAGGTCCTGCACTGTGGGTGCTTTATAGAGTGTATCGGTCTCCAGTCCGAATTGGCGCAGCACGTGGCCGAACAGCGAGTATCCACTATTGCTGAAATCGTTCCATTTGTAGTGATAGGAAACCGTCTGGCCGGAGGCATCTTTCCGTGTCTGGCTGTTGAACCAGGCATCGAGCAATATGGTTTTGCCACGTCCAAGGGGCACAGTCGGCGCCGCTTCCATTTCTGTGCTGGCCATTAGAAAGGCGCCGACACCCTTCGGGTCGTTACTGATCACTTCCTGGCTCACATAATAGGAGTAACTTCCATCGTGAACGGCATCGGTGGCCAGCCCAATCGCTCTTACCGTGCCGGTCAATGTAACTTCTCCAGCGGAATCGGTTTTAACGAACTGCTTCAGAATGCCCTGATAAGCGCGCGATGCATTCGATGCATAGCTCTGCGGCAGATAGCCGAGCCGGACGCCTTTGGCCAGAGCATACGTGAACATGCAGGCTGCGGATGATTCGAGATAATTGCCGCTGGCTCCAGGTTTGTCTACGACCTGATACCAGAGACCGCTATCTTTGTCCTGATACTTCGTAACAGCCGCCGCCAATCGTTGCAGAATGCCCAGAAGCTCTGCTCGGCCGGGGTCATTTTTGCTGTAGTAGGGAAGGGTATCGACGAGAGCCATCATGTACCAGCCCATGCCGCGCGCCCAGAAAGTCGGCGAAATACCCGTTGTTCTGTTCGCCCACACCTGCTGCTTTGTCGCGTCCCACCCGTGGAACAGCAGGCCGGTTTTGGGATCACGGGAATGTTGTTCCATCAACACAAACTGTTTCGTAATATCTTCAAAATCCTGCGGCTGGTTGAAGGTGGCAGCATATTGCGCATAAAAAGGTTCGGCCATGTAGAGGCCGTCCAGCCACATCTGCTGTGGGTAGCGCTGCTTGTGCCAGAAACCGCCGTCTGCGGTGCGAGGGTGTGAGATTAACTCCTGGCGCAGCTGGGTAGCGGCCTTGTAATACTTCGCGTCCTGGGTGACGCCATAGAGAAGCAGTAATTCCCGTCCCAGCGCCAGATCGTCCAGAGTATGATTCTCCGGCTTGTACGTCGATATCAACCCGTCCGGCTGAATGAATGGATCGACTGATTCCTTGATGTAGGTATAGTAGGCGCCGTCCGCCGTGCGGTACCATGCCGCATTCATGCCCTGAAGCAGCACCCCTAATTCATAGTTCCAGATCCATGGCTTGTCTTCCGAAAGAAACCTGCCATTTGGCCAACGCTTGATTGTCGAATCCGCCATGCGCTGCGTCCACGACAGATCATCAGCCCTTGCTTGTTGGAGTGACGCTGCCATCAGCAATATCGACAGGCCGGAGAATATCCGTAGTGAACATTTGAGGCGTCGAGACATTCCGTCTTTCATTCGTAAGGACATATGTATGTGGGTGCCGGTATTGCATTCTTGCGGGCTTTATGCGGCTACAGAATGTGTATCAAATGCGGATGATACGTGTCTGCAAAACCCTGGCTGCTTCGTCTCGCTAGCGGAGACAGGCTCCGGTGCAATGTGGAATCAGAAGGCAAAGTACCGGTTGGAGGTACAAGGTCCGGCGTTGCATTCATATATAGTTCGTAGATAAAAGATATTCAGGATTGGGAGTGATTTCATGACCGTTCATGAAGCTGGTTTTATGCAGAGCGCAGCAGGGGGTGGGGTCGATGTCCGCATCGCGTCGTGAGTTCCTGTTTGGGCTGGCGGCCGCAGGCGTCCTTGCCAAACTATCCACAGAAGGCGGCCATGCGGCTATGAGCTGTCCGTTTCGATTGTCAGTGATTAATGACGAAATCTCCCAGGATTTCGATCATGCATGTCATGTTGCGTCCAACGATTTCGGCCTGCATTGGATTGAATTGCGCGGCATGTGGGATAAAAACATCACTGATCTCAACGCTAAAGAAATTGCGGATGCCCAGCAGATTCTTGAAAAATATAAGCTTCGCGTCACCGATATCGCGAGCCCTCTATTCAAGGTCGACTGGCCGGGAGCGCCGTTATCTAAGAACAGTCCGAAGCGCGACCAGTTTCACGCGGATTTCGATTTCAAGCAGCAGGATGCACTACTGGAACACTGCATAGAGCTGGCGAAGGCATTTCGCACAGATCGCATCCGTTGCTTTGACTTCTGGCGCCTTGACGATCAAAAACCGTATCGCGAGGCCATCAACAACAAACTGCGCGAGGCTGCGGAAACCTGTGCAAAGAGCAATATCATTCTTCTGCTGGAAAACGAGATGTCATGTAATACCGCAACCGGTGAGGAAGCCGCAGTAGTCCTGGCGGCAATTCCCAATAAGAATTTCATGCTGAACTGGGATCCGGGCAATGCAGCCACTTTTCCAGATAACACGCCGTATCCAACAGGGTACAATCTGCTGCCGAAAGAACGCATCGGACACTGCCACAGCAAAGACGTGAAACGAGGGCCGGATGGCAAGTACGAGTGGGCTCCGGTAGGTGCCGGTGTAGTAGATTGGGTTGGCCAGTTTCGCGCGCTGGAGCGTGATGGCTATCACTATGCGGTGAGCCTGGAAACGCACTGGCGCGGCGCAGGCACTCCGGAAGCATCGACGCGTATCAGTATGCAGGGTCTGAAAGGCGCCCTGAAAAAGGCCGGCATCGAATGTTGAACCCAAAATCAGTTAGGCCCTGGTTCGCACGGCAGCTTATGATCCGGCGGCAGCGGCATTCAGCTCTTTCACAATGCCGGATACAAAGCTTTTAGCGTCGCCAAAGAGCATCAGCGTTTTGTCCAGGTAATAGAGATCATTGTCGATGCCGGCGAAGCCGGGACTCATGCTGCGTTTGATCACCATCACCGTCTGCGCTTCGAAGGCATTCAGAATCGGCATGCCCGCGATGGGACTATCTTTCTCAAAGCGAGCGGCGGGGTTAACTACATCATTCGCGCCAATGACGAGCGCTACGTCCGTTCTGGGGAATTCGGAATTGATGTCGTCCATTTCGATCAGGCGATCGTAGGGCACGTCGGCTTCGGCGAGCAGAACGTTCATGTGTCCAGGCATGCGACCAGCAACAGGATGAATGGCAAAGCTGACCTCGATGCCACGCTTTGTGAGTATGTCGTGCAGCTCGCGGAGCTTATGCTGTGCTTGAGCGACGGCCATACCGTATCCCGGGATAATAACGACCTTGCGAGCCGCATCCAGAATCTCTGCTGCTTCTTCGGCGGAAGCGGAGCGTACCGGTCTTTCCGTAAGTTGTTTCGTGCTCGTCTGAATGGTGCCGAAGGCGCCGAACAATACGTTGCTGAAAGAGCGGTTCATAGCGCGGCACATAATCACTGCGAGAATGAACCCGGAAGATCCGTCAAGCGCTCCGGCAACGATAAGCAGCTTGTTATTAAAGGCGAAGCCCATGGCGCTGGCGGCGAGTCCCGCATAAGAATTGAGCAGCGCAATGACAGTCGGCATGTCTGCCCCTCCGATGGGGATGATGAGCAATACGCCGAAGACGAGAGAGAGGACCGCGAAGATGGGGAAAAGCCAGGTGCGTTCCGGTGAAATGATGAGCGCAATGCCGATGACGATGGCGAGAATAAGAATGCCGAGATTGACGAAGTTCTGGCCCCGGAACGTGATGGGGCGCTGGGGTAGTGTTTCCTGAAGTTTGCCGAAGGCCATCATGCTGGCGGTGAAGGTTAGAAAGCCCAGCAGCATTTCCACGATCAGTGCGATCATGACGACACCGTGCGGCAACTGGCGATAATATTCAGCGGTTCCGATCAGGGCCGCAGCCAATGCGCCGCAGGCATGCGAGAAGGCAGTCCGCTGCGGCACGGCGGTCATCGGCATGTAGTAGGCGATAGGAACACCGATGGCAGACCCGATGAGGAAGGCGATGAAGATCCACTGGTAGCTCACCACTTCAGCGCGCAACAGTGTGCCTATCACTGCGAGCAGCATCCCGATCTCGCCAATCAGAACGCCACGGCGGGCCGTCGTGGGCGAGCTCATCCATTTGATCGCGAGAATGAAGCTGGCTGCGGCTAGAAGGTACAGGGCCGGGAAGATACTTTGCATCATTTCTTTTCAGCTCCCCGCTTCTTGAACATCTTCAGCATGCGATCTGTAATGAGGTAGCCACTGACTACGTTGATTGTGGAGAGCACAACTGCGGTAAAACCAAGTACACGCGTGAGCGTGGAAGCTTCCTTTGCACCTGTGATGAGGATTGCGCCGACGACGGCGATTGCCGAGATAGCATTCGTCAGAGACATGAGCGGCGTGTGCAGTAAGGGAGACACGCGGCGGATCAATTCGAAGCCTAGAAATGCGGCCAGCATGAACACCCAAAGAGCGACTTCGTAGGAACTCATTGCTTTACCTCGCCGGATAATTGGGACGTGCTTAGCAATTCTGCGACTCGCGGATGGACCACTTTCCCCTCATGTGTGACAAGGGATTCACGGATAATTTCATCTTCGAGGTTGAGGGAAATGTTGCCTTCTCGTAACAGCAGTTTGGCAACTGCAGTAATGTTCGCGGAAAGCATCTGGCTCGCGTGATTCGGAATCATGGAGGGGATATTCAGCGGTCCGAGAATCGTCACGTTGTTGTGTACGACAGTTTCGCCAGGCATAGTAAGCTCGCAATTGCCGCCGCGCTCTGCGGCGATGTCGACGATCACAGAGCCCGGGGGCATGGCAGACGCCATCTCGGCTGTGATCAGAATGGGAGACTTGCGCCCAGGCACAGCTGCTGTGGTGATGACGACGTCCTGCTCGCGCAATATCTCGGTCAGCAGCTCGCGCTGTCGGCGGTAGAACTCCTCGTCCATGGCCTTTGCATAGCCGCCTTTGTCTTCTGACGCTTTTGCATCGACGTCGAGCACGATAAACTTTGCGCCGACGCTTTCCACCTGCTCTTTGACCGCGGGGCGAACATCATAGGCGCATACAACTGCGCCCAGACGGCGTGCTGTGGCAATGGCCTGCAGTCCGGCAACCCCTGCTCCAAGCACAAATACTTTTGCCGGGGTGATAGTGCCTGCCGCTGTCATCAGCATTGGAAACATCTTGGGCAACTGGCTTGCTCCCAGCAGAACGGCGCGGTACCCGGCGATGGTTGCCATGGAAGAGAGAGCGTCCATGCTCTGCGCTCGCGTAATGCGGGGAATCAATTCGAGCGCCAGCAGCGAAACACCGGCTGCGGCCAGATCAGAGCATTCCCGTAGCGCCGTGAGAGGCTCGCCAAAGCCAATCAGGGTTTGGCCGGGGCGCATAAGTGGAATATCAGAGCGGCCAATCTCAGGGTTTGCACCCAGACAGCGCACCTGAGCGATGATATCGGCTTCGCGGAATACGTCTTCGCGGCTGCCGATGCGCGCGCCTCGTGCAACATACATTTCGTCTGGAAAGCCGGCTGCAACACCGGCCGATTGTTCGATGATGACCTCAAGACCAGCCTTTTTCAGCACCTCACATTGGCGGGGAATGAGGGCGACGCGCCGCTCTTGAGGAAAAGTCTCGCGTGGAGTTCCAAGGGTCCCAGGCAATCCAACCTCCGGCTGCCAAGTTATTCATTTAGACGACGGTTGGCAAGTCTTTCTTGTTTCAACCCCTGTTGATCCCTTGAAATTCGAAAAGGGTTATACGATCACTTGCCCAATTTCGCTTCAACCAGGACAAGTGCGTTGACCTGCAACGTCAAATCCAGGCGGTTTTCTTCAAGATGCAGCTGCTCCGGAGGCGGAAGCTGTGTGGCGGCATTCAGTTTTTGTATCTGTTCGAGTGTGGGGTTGCGCGGGCTGCCCATTGCCTTATAGGCCGCGAGCGTATTTCCGTGATCGTCATCCACGCGGCTGACGGAAACGGCCGCGTTTGACGGTAGACCGTGAAACATAAGGCTGACTTTTTTCTCGCTTCCCGTCTCGTCCGGGGCGACCAGATTCCATACCGCGATGACCAGCGTCCCGTCATTCCGTTTGGTCGCAAGTACATTCGGCGAGGGGTTGGCAAAGCGCTGATCGCCAAGCTTATGCAGCAGGGAGAAGCCGTAAAAACTTGGCTTGTTGATACCTCCCTTGGCGCGCAATCCGAATTCGCCTCCAAATGGCTCCGGAATGGGGCCGCCTTCTTCAAAGACATCGGAGAAGGTCCAGAAAGACATCATGTCCACAAGCCCATCGCATTGCCGGACTGTATTTGCGACGGCTGGACCGACAAATGTGGTGTCGCGCGCTTCCTTCATCCCTTGCACATTCCACTCCGTCCAGAAAAGGGGGAGCTTCGGCAGGGGAGAGTCTTGAATCTGCTTTCGCACTTTCCCGATGGCGCGGCAAACGCGCTCGTTCATGGGAATGTCTTCATTCGTGCCAAAGAGATTTTCTACGGTGTCGTCGGCATAGCCATGGCTTGTTACGAAATCGATTGGCACATGGTTTTCTGCAACATGTTTCAAGAAGTCATCGACCCATGAAGCAGCGGCGGTCGCCGGGCCCCCGACACGTAGGCGCTGGTTGACACTTTTCAGAGCGCGGGCAGTATGGTCGTAAAGCTCGAAATAACTTCCCTGCCGCGGAATGCCGTTCCAGAAATCGATGTTCGGTTCATTCCAGACTTCGAAATACCACTGCGCCACTTCATCGATGCCGTACCGGTCAATCAAATGCTGAGCAAAATGCGTGATTAAGCCATCCCATCTCTCCAGGCTCTTTGGCGGGGAAACATTTTGCTTGTACCAGAAGGCATGCAGAGCATCAGGGTTAAAGGCCAGCTTCTTTGGCATAAAGCTGATTTCGACAACCGGCCTTATGCCATTCTTCAGAAGCCCGTCATAAATTTCATCGATATAGGCAAAGTTGTAGACCGGGTTGCCGCGCTCGTCCTCGTTGTAGACTCCTACCTCATCATGAAAAATGGCGTGAAAACGAACGTAGCGAAAATCGGTCACCTCTTTTACAGCGCGCAGGTCGTTGCGATAGCTTTCCCGCAACGTAAGGATGGCGCGACCTGAGCCGAACATTTCTTCCCAGAAATGAGGAAATGGGGTGGTCTGCGCATGAGCATCGATCTCAATCTGTTCCTGTGCCCTTACCGGAAGAACGGTAAACGCACTCAATATCAGTGCGATCGCTGCTGCCCAGTTCACAAAGCGCAATCTCATAGATCTCTCGCTTTCCGAGGTGTCAAAAATGTTGTGGAGACCGCGGTAAAACAGAAGAGGGTGCATTTTGGGATGCACCCCCGGAGTTGCTCAATATTTATCAGAAGCTGAATCTGGCCTGAATCTGAACTGTGCGGGAACCGAGAGCCTTCTGGGCTTGCCCAAAGGCCGGATTACTGTTCACGCCATCCGAGCTGATGATGTTATTAATACTGCCACCGTTGTCCTGGCCGCCTCCCTCCAGGTTTATCTTATTGAAGAAATTAAAGACATCTGCGCGGACTTCCACGCGCGCTCCTTCTCCCAGTCCCGGGATGTGGGGCAAGCCAAAGGCTTTGGCTAATGTCACGTCAAGGTCGTTGTAGCCTGGAGAGTTGAACGAATTGCGCGCCACGAGCGCAGGTTCGGGTGCAGGACCGGTCCCAGGAAATGCTGGCGCGGGCGTGAAGGTTGGCACGGTGAAGTAAGCCAACGCACCTTTGGAAAAGTTCTGATTGAAGGCGGTCGTTGATGAAGGTCTTGGGCCTGACCTGAAAACATCATTGCTGGTGTTAGAACCTGCGCCGCCCTTGTATGCAGCCGCACGGAGTGTCCCATAGCCGTGGTTTCCGCTTCCCTCAAAATATATATTGCCGCCAGTGTTGCTGTACAACGGTGTCCACGGGAAGCCCGAATGGAGATTGTAAATTCCGCTGAGGGACCAGCCGCCTGCGACTTTTTCAAGCCATGCGTTGTTTCCGTGGAACAGCACAGGCTGCCACAAGCCATAAATCTTGAAGGCATTCGCTACGTTGTAATCAGATCTGCCCCACGACGCGCGCGGGTCGAAGGGATATGGGTCTTGGTAATAAGGTTGCGATCCATTGTCCATGCTCTTGGCCCAGGTATACTGCGTATCCAGCAGAAATGAACGCGAGAACTGGTGCTTCAGGCCTGCGATCAATGCGTTGTAGTTTGAGTTACCGGTGTTTTGGTAGAAGTCCACCGAGTTTACTGCTGGATTTAGGGAAATACCGGCAGCCGCGCCAAGCGCATTCTGATCATTTTGATTCAGGAGATGGCGCCCGGTGCTTCCCTGGTATCCAAGCGAAAATACCCAGTTGAAGCCGATATCGTATTGCGTATCAAAGGAATAGTGGTACGTATATATCGTCGAAGGATGCGACGGGAATCCCGTGACCGCAATCGGGCCGCCGCTCAAAGGAAGATTGTTTGGTCCAAATGCTGACTTTGCAGCGGGGTTGGGTGGAAAGCCGAATATCGACTGCGGATTGCTCGCAGTTCGATAGAAAACATCTGGATCTGGGTTGCCGAAGGTACTGCAGCAGAAGCTCACACCAACCACATTCGGCGGATTGTTGATTCCGTTTGCTGTAATCGCTATCTCGTTTTGGTTGTAGTTGATGCCGAACCCGCCTCGAACGACAAATTTGCCCTGTTGCGCCTCTGGACTCCAGGCGAAGCCGATCTGTGGACCGAAGTTCCACTTCTGCGCGTTATAGAGGTTGCCACCCACGCGCAGGGAAAGATCGGTCAAAGTACTTGCGCCGGAACCGAGCTGAACGACGCTGAGGGTCTGCTGTTTGGCAGACAGCGGGCCAAAATATGACCACCGCAGTCCCAGGGTGAGGGTGAGGTTTGATCGGGCCTTGAAATCATCCTGAGCGAAAAATGCCCAAAGATTCGACCGTTGGTCCTGTCTGTTTTCTGTTACCTGGCCCGTCAGCGGGTCGTAGGTTCCGCTTTCCTGGTAGGGGGCATCGTTGAGGAAGTCCCAAACGTTGCGGAACGTAAACGATGGTCTCGCGTTATAAATAGCGTTGTTAAGGTAGTAAAGACGCGTGAGCTGTCCGCCACCCTTCAAAGTGTGCCGCCCCAGAACTTTCGTCAGAATGTCCTGGTAGCTATACGTCCACTGATTGAAAACGCTCGGCCCGGGAGCGCCAAAGAACTGCAGCCCTGCGCCGCCCCCCGCTGTCCCGATCGTATCGAAGTTATCCTGCGGCAGGCCGAACGGCTCTTGTGGGTTCGTATTCACTTCATTCCAGCGCCATCCCGCCGCGTTCACGCGAGCTTCATTGAGCAAGGTTGCGGAAAATATATGGTTCCAGATGCCGGCAAACGCGTCGTTGATGGCCGAATGATGATACAGATTTGCCGGACGAACGGGGCCGTTGAAGCTGGTCGTATCTACGGGCACCCAGTAGATGGTGAAAGTGATCCGGTCTTTACTGGATACATTTGCGTCGACGCGTCCGTTATATTGCGCTTGTGTAACGGTGCTGGGATTGGATGTGTTCACAAAGGCGATATCAGGGATGCCGTCCAAACCGCTGCCAACGCCCGGGGTACCACTGCCTCCGCCGTAGGTAGGGTCCTGTGTTCCCAGGGGCGACTTTAAAGGCGATCCAACGTCCAATCCCTGACCGGGAATCGTACCGCATTGGACGCCCTCGACCAAACCGATATCCGCGCACGTTCTTGACAGAATGGAGGTGAAAGACGCCCCTTCTCCGTGAAAACCAAGGATGGTTGCAGCAATGCTGTTGGGAGGCGCCTGTGTGAGGAACTGAGGTGTTTCATACCAGTTATTCACTCCGGTAATCACCGAGTCGTTCCGCAGCGTTTCATAGTTGAAAAATGCGAATAATTTGTTCTTCCAGAGAGGGCCGCCGAGGCTGCCTCCGAACTGGTTAAACCGGCCAGAGTCTCTGCTTAGTCCTCTTGCCGATGGAGTGCCGGAGATTTCTGAACTGGGTCCGTTCCAGCGCTGATAAGCATTCAATCCTGGACGGCTCGCCTTGAAGAAGAGGCTGCCGTGGATATCGTTGCTGCCCGCCTTGGAGGTGACCTGAATTTGCGCGCCACTGAAGCGGCCGTTCTCAGCGTCATAGTTATTGGAAACGATCTTTACGTCGCCGACAGAGTCTTCGCTGGGAGTGATGACGGAGGTTCCGCCCCACACTGCGCTGGCGGTGCTGATGCCATCGATGCTGATGCCGTTTGCATTATTTTGTCCACCATTCGAGACAATCTGTGGACCATTCTCTGTTTTGAAGATGCCGTCTGTAGAGCCTGATCCTCCGATTTGTGTGCCAGGCAGATTCTGACTTCCACCGCCCCCCGCTTGCGCGCCATTCCCAAAAACTCCGGGCGCAAGTTGTGCAAGTTGAAAGACGTCACGCCCGAAGGCCGGTAGATGTTGTATCTCATTGCTGCTAATGGTGCCGCTCAGCGAGGCGGTTTCCGTATCCAGTATCGGCGTTGCGTAGGCGTTCACCGTCACACTCTGTGACGCGTCACCAAGATCAAGCTGCACATTCACCGCATTTGCCTGTTCTGGAATTACCTGCACGTCGTTAAGAACTTTTTTCTTGAATCCGGTTTTTTCTACCGTCAGCGAGAAGTGGCTGGGCGGGAGAGCGTTGAAGTTATAAATGCCGCTGCCTGAGCTAGTGCTTGTTAGAGTCTGGTTCGTCGCTGTGTCAGTGAGTGTAACGGTCGCGCCTGGAATAACCGCTCCCGCAGGGTCCGTGATGACACCTTGAATTGAGGCGCGATACTGCGCGAATGCCGGGATCGTCATGGCGCACACGCACGCTAACACTATGAAGTAATGAAAGCTCTGAGATTTCCGCGGAATGGACAGCTGCTGTCCAGAAGATGTGCGTTGCATATTGCCTCCAAGTAAAGAGCTACCGCTGGGATGTTCGTCTCCCAGACAGGTCTTACACCGATGCGTATATGTAACCTTTTCGTTATCGCACAAATTACAAATTGTGGGTGCATAATTCAGGCCGTATTGCGGCCAAAACTATACAGAACAAGAGGATTAACACCTGAGTATATAGAGAGTCAATAGGATGATTAGGAAGTAAGGTTACCCAGATGTATACATTCGGGTTGCTCACTCATCCCTGGAGGAGTGAGCAAAGCCAGTTATGGTTTTTGGGATAAGACGCGAAACTGTTCGCGATCACTTTCCTGGGAAAGCCTGTTTTCGGATGAAAAAGCTCTTACAACGTTGAGAGACTGACCGGGGTCAATAAGCAGCCAGAGACACGCTCCTATGAGCGCCAGAGTGGCTGCAACAAAAAATGCCGCATTCCAGCCGTATCGTCCGGCAATGTACGGAGTGAGCGAGGCAGTAACGGCGCCGCCAAGCTGACCCCCCATATTCATGACGCCGGAAACCATACCGGAACGCTTCCCGGATATATCGGCGCTTACTGACCAGAAAGAGCTCTGTGCGAGATAGAGTGCGCCTGCTCCACCGGCAAGAATGATGCTGGCAAGTTGAGGACTCTGCGCGCGTGGGCCAAGTACCAGAAATACAGACGTGAGCGCTAGCGCGAATGTGGCGATCCCGCAGCGCCCGAGGCGCAATCCGTAGCGGCGGGTAAGCGCATCGGTGATCGCGCCTCCTAGCAGGCAGCACGCAGTCATGGCGAGGAAGGGAATCATGGAATAGAGCGCGCTCGACTTCAGGTCAAGTTTGCGCACCTGTGCAAGATAGATAAAAAACCAGCTGAAGAAGATCCATGCGACATAGCCAAAGCTGAAGTAGCTCAGCGTCATTGCAAGCACGTTGCGATTCAAGACCAGAGCCTGCCAAGGCAGAGTATTTGTAGACGGAGCATTCAGTGCAAGGTCAGTCGACCGGCCGGCTTCAATCTTTGTCAGTTCTTCTTTCGTAACCAGTGGATGCTCCTCTGGTGTATCGCGCGCGATGAGAAACCAGATGGTTCCCACAAGAACGCCAATGAGCGCGCTAAACCAGAACGAAGCACGCCAGCCGAAGTGTTGAATGATCCAATTCAACAAAGGAGGCGTAAGACCTGCGCCTGCGCCCACTCCGGCAAAGATCCACCCGTTTGCCTTGCCTCGCTCCGCTACTGGAATCCAGCGCGCGACAAAATGGTTTGAAGCCGGATACACGACCGCCTCGCCCATGCCAAGTGCCACGCGCACTAGAATCATGAGCAAGAGAGCGTGCGGCAACCGCGGCGAGATCGCTGCTGTAAGAGCAGTAAACGCGCCCCACCACAACACTCCAAATGCAAGAATGCGGCGCGATCCCAGGCGATCGGCGAGCCATCCTCCGACGACCTGAAAGCCGGCGTACCCTATAAGGAAGGCACTGAATACCCATCCAAGACGCACATTGTCGATGCCAAGTTCGCTGCGTATCGCTGGACCGGCAATCGAAATATTTGTACGGTCAAGAAAGGCAACAGCGCTCAGAACAAAAAGCCAGAAGACGAGAAACATTCGCACTGGGAAACGACGCACAGCTGCCATTCTTATCCTCTTCGCTTTACAGACGCCCGAACTTCTTCACTGCTTCAACAATCGAGCGTAGCTGTTCAATGTAGGCGTACATGCTGTGCTCTTTGAAGTCGAGTTGACGTGCCAGTTCCAGCACCTTCACGGCTTCTTCGCGAGGAACAACGACGACTCCGTCTTGATCTGCAGTGATGATGTCCCTGGCTCGCACAGGAACTCCATCGACGGTCATGGCGATATTGGAGCCGGCGAAGCGGTAATGTCCCACAGAGGTGGATGGCACAACGCCGGTAGCATACACGGGGAAGCCGATCTTTTTCAGATAGGCAACATCACGCACGCCGCCATCAATGACCGCACCCGCAAAGCCACGGGCGAACATGGCGGTCCCCATCAATCCACCCATGCCGGCGATATTGGCGCCGTCTTCGATGCTCATGACATACACAGAGTCTTTGCCGCCCGCATCGATGGCAGACAGCATACCGTCTAGTGCATGAGGATCGCGATTCTCTTCTTTTGCCAGGCGTACCGTTGCGGCAAAACCGGCAAATTTAACAGGAAAGATTGCCTGCATGCGATGCGAGAGATACATCTGCTTACCGTAGAGCTGTTCAATCGCATCCGAGACAGATGCAACTTCCACATGACGATATGCAGTTGCCAGCGCTGAAGGATCTTTTTCCAGCGAGGCTTCATCTTCCGTTGATTGCGCGTGCAGCGCAACCAGCAGGCCGAACGTGAGCGCTGTGACCGCCACAGCGCCAGAGGAAAAGAGAATGCGTTTTACTTTCACATAAACCTTCTGAATAGAGATTGACTTGTTTTGCGACGGCGTTCAGCGCCACTCCCGATGGCTATGCGAATCGATTCCGCGAAACGCATACCCGCTCTCTCGCTGAATCGCGCGTGCACAGTGCTGAAGCCGCTGGACGATCTCTGGCACTTTCTGTTTTGTAATACGAAATGGCGGACCCGAGATGCTGATTGCGGCGATCGGCAACCTGTCTGGAGCAAGGATCGCAACACCCAGGCAGCGAACTCCCTCTTCCCGCTCCCCGTCATCGATGCCGAATCCGCGCCGTCTGGTGCGGTCAATTTCTTTCAGCAATTCTTCGTGTGTGCGGATTGTCTTCGCCGTAAATTGCCGAAGCGTGACTCGTTTCAACCGTTCCTTGACCGTATCCGGCGCATAGGCTGCCAGCATCGCCCGACCTGCCGCCGTGCAGTGAATGGGACTGGTTGAGCCGACGCGAGAGATCATACGGATGCTGCGGCTGGGCTCAATTTTGTTCAGATAGACAATTTGATCCTGATCCATCACACACAGATGAGCCGTCTCTTCCACTTCGGCGACAAGGCGGCGCAAGTGCGGCTCAGCAGTTTCGCGCAGGTCATGCTGCTCGAGGACATGGGTACTGTATTCCAGCAGTCTCAGTCCAAGCCTGAATTTGCCGCGCCCTGTTCTCTCGATCATTCGATGGTGCTCAAGAACCATCAGGAAGCGGTGAACCGTGCTTTTGTGAAGCTGAAGCGATTCGGAAATCTCTGCGAGACTCTGCGGTGTCCTGCCGCTTGCCAGCTGATCCAGCACTGCGAAGGCACGATCTAAAGCCTGCACTTTATATCCTGCCGAAGACACTGCCTGCTCTTTGATTGGGCTTCCCATGTTGTTTGTGATTGGCGAAAGTGTACTCCAAAAAAAATCCCGTTGAAACTCTGGTTTTGCCGGCGCCCAGTCGAATTTCACAATATGGTACGCCGTCCTAAATTTGTTGACACGGCAGACGGTCATATCGTACATTCCGCCAATATCGAAAAAACTGATGTGTGCACATGTTTTATATTCCCGGCCACCGGGGCAACAGGTGCTCAGGTTCAGAATTTAAAACGATTCGATATGAGGATACATGAAGACACCAAGCAGACGCAGTCTTTTAAAAGGAGCTGCCGCTACAGCTGGCGGCGTTGCTCTTGCAGCCGTTCCGGCACAGGCAATGCAAATCGCGTCGCCTGAACGAAGGGCGCACACGATTGGACCGAAACCTGATAAAACTCCACTCTTCAATAGCGCCGTGTCCTACGGGAACCTGCTGTTCCTCGCGGGCATCGGAGCGCATTTTCCTGGAGACATCAAGGCCCATACTGCTCATGTGCTCGACGAGCTGCAAAAACAGCTTGAGAATGCCGGATCGTCGATGAGCAAGGTGCTCAAGGTCAATGTCTATCTGAACGACATTAAAGATTGGGAAGCGATGAACACCGTCTATGCAGGGCGCTGGGGCGATACACCGCCCGTCCGCACGACCATAGCGGCCGCGGGTGGAATCCCAGGAAATTCGCTGGTTGAAATGGATTGTATTGCGTTTATCTAAGGCTAAAGGGACTGACAGAGGATCAGGATGCAAGCACCGGAAAAAATATTTGGATTGAGCAGACGTAACTTTCTTCAGCGATCTGCTATAGCCGGTGCGGCCGGAGCAGCAGGCTCATTATTGCCCGCTTCGGCCAAAGCCGCGGTTGCTTCGGTAGAGACCGGCCCCAACATTTATGAAGCAATCGGTGTGCGCCCGCTGATCAATTGCAAGGGAACCTACACGATCATCAGCGGCTCGCAAACATTGCCCGAAGTAAAGAAAGCAATGGACGAGGCTTCGCGACACTATGTCAACCTCGACGAGTTGATGCTCGCCGTGGGCGCCCGACTGGCTGAGATCACGCAGGCCGAGTGGGGCATTGTGACCGGAGGATGCGCCGCAGCGATTACCGCATCTACGGCGGCTTGTATCGCCGGCGCTGATCCCGAAAAGTCGCAGAAACTACCGTACCTTTCTGGATTAAAGAATCAGGTCATCATCCCGAAGCATTCCCGCAATCCATACGACGTGGCGACGCGCATGCTCGGAGTGGAAGTGGTTGAGGTAGGCACGCCAGAAGAATTAACTGCAAGCATGGGTCCTCGTACGGCGATGATCTACATTCTTTCGTCTCCTGAAGCCGCGTCCGGTCCCTTGAGCATCGCCAATATCTGCCAGGCCGCCAGGGCGAGGCAGGTTCCAGTTTTTGTCGATGCTGCGGCAGAGACGTTGACGATTCCCAATATCCATCTCAAAGCAGGCGCAACACTGGTGGGATATAGCGGCGGGAAGTGTATGCGCGGCCCGCAGTGCGCTGGCCTGCTAATCGGACAAAAAGACATCGTGCAGTCCGCCTGGTTCCAGGCAGCTCCTCACCACAATGTCGGGCGCTCAATGAAGGTGGGCAAAGAAGAAATCATGGGCATGTTGACTGCCGTGGAGATGTGGACCAAGCGTGACCATGAGGCCGAGTGGAACACCTGGAAAAGCTGGCTTGCTTACATTGAAGCGAAGGTGAAGCCGCTGCCTTCAGTCACCACCGAATACATCATGCCCGAAGACCTGTCGAACCACGCGCCGCAGCTGCGAATCAAGTGGGATGCAGATACTCTGAAGATTACCGGCACCGAACTTGCGGAGGCTCTCGATCAGGGCACACCGCGCATTCAGTTTGACAGCGCCTCGGGAAAGCGTCCGGATCAAATGCAGAGTTCAATCACCATCATGCCGTACATGATGATGCCGGATGACTACAAGGTAGTGGCGGACGCCATCTATAGCGCGCTCAGCCATCCAAAGAGCTTTACGGCGCCCGTCCTTCCACAGGGAGAGCCTGCAACTATCGCCGGTATCTGGGACGTTCAGGTGGACTATCTTCGCGGGCGCGGTGTGCAGCGTTTTTTACTTCAGCAGTCCGGGGACAAAGTCAGGGGTGCGCATCAGGGAGAGATTTACAGCGGCAACATTGCAGGAACAGTGCATGCCGATCAAGTCATACTACGGAGCGCCCTTCCGGTAGGGGGAAATGAAATTCCTTATAACTTTACCGGAACCGTGCAGGGGAATTCGATGAGCGGCACTGTGGCTCTTGGCGAATATGGCCACGCCCAGTGGAGCGCTACTAAAAACACTGCATAGAACGATATGCAGTGTTGGTTTGCAACTTAGAGCAGGAAGAGTTTAGAGGCCAGTTAGAGAAGTGGCAGTATGCAGTTATTACAGACAAAAAAGAGGAACGCCATGCGAATTTTACGGTCTGTTTTCCCCATCGTATCGATTCTTGTCCTATGTACCACACAACTGTATGGAGCGATCACGGGCACCATCTCCGGAGTTGTCTCTGATCCAACCGGTGCAGCCATGCCGGGAGTAACAGTGACGGCAACCGACCAGCTGACCGGTGTTGCCAATACCGTTGTTACCGACTCCAAAGGGTTTTATAGTTTCCCAGCTCTGGCGGTAGGTATCTACACCGTAAATGTAAGGCAGTCCGGGTTTCGGGATTTTTCGGAGCAGGGCATTCGTATCGACGCTAACTCATCCATCCGCACAGATATCCAGCTGCTGCTGGGCGCCGTTACAGAGACAGAGACTGTAAATGCCGATGCGGTACAGGTAGAAACCCAGAACACGCAGCTCGGCGAAGTGATTGATAGCGCCAAAATGACGGCGGTGCCCCTGGATGGTCGTGCCTTCACTGACCTGTTGGCCCTGCAGCCCGGCGTCTCGCCTTATAAAGCATCCTCTGAAGGTGGTGGCGATGATTCCCGCCCGGTTTCCGGAGGCCTGAATACCGGCAATCAGTCAGTCAATGGAGGCCGCGAATCCTCCAACGGCTTCATGATCAACGGGGCCGATGCCAACGAGGGTGTAAGCAATGGCGCCGCAATTATTCCCAACCTCGATTCGATTGCGCAATTCCGCATTATTACGAACAACTTCGATCCAGAGTATGGAAACTTCAGCGGCGGTCAGATCAACGTAGTCACCAAGTCCGGGACGAATAGCTACCACGGCAATGTATTCAACTTCCTGCGCAACACCGATCTTGATGCGAGGAACTTCTATGCCCCCAGTCGTGGCGTCTATATCCAGAATATTTTTGGCGGGACACTTGGCGGCCCTATCAAGAAGAACAAGCTTTTCTTCTTTGGAGATTTTCAAGGCACAAAACAGACTCAGGGGCAAACGCAGAACTTCCCGGTTCCTTCCGATTCGAATCGTGCCGGTGACTTAAGCAGCTTTTTCGGCGACTCAACGCAATATAGCGGGCAGACAGTACAAGGCACCAGCTGGGCGAACTCTCTGACGCAGAGACTCGGTTACACGGTGAATGCGAATGAGCCCTACTACGCAGCGGGATGCTCTTCGACCGCCGATTGTGTATTTCCAAACGGACAAATTCCTGTCTCCGCATGGGATCCAACCGCCGCAAATCTTCTGCAATTTATCCCGCGACAAACGAATACTGGTCTCGGCACCTTTTCGACCTCTGCGTATTCTCAGAAGCTCACAGACTACAAAGGCAGCATCCGGGTTGACACGACGAGCCGCTTCGGCACTCTCTTCGGCTATTACTTCATCGACGATTTCGATCTGACCACTCCGTACTATAGCGGTATCAATGTCCCTGGGTTCGATTCGCAGAGTAAGGGACGAGCACAAATGGTGAACGTCGGATTGACCTCTACCTTTAAGAACAATGCCGTAAATGACTTTCGCTTTGCTTATATGCGGGATGTCAACCTGTTGGGTCTTCCTCAAGGCGGAGTTGGCCCGTCACTTTCCTCCCTCGGCTTTGTTTCACCGTGGGGCCCCACCGGCGGGATTGGCCCGATCAATCCTGCTTACGAAGGGGTGCCAAATATGAATTTCAACAGTTTTCAGTTTGGTGTTCCTGCCGATACTTTGAACCAGTTCAACAATGTGTTCCAATGGCTTGATAGTTACACCAAGATCGTCGGCGAGCATACGTTGAAGTTCGGTATTGACTACCACTACGATCAGATCAACGAACGCAACTACTACGGCGAAAATGGATCATTCACATTTAGCGGTCAGGAGACAGGGAGCGATTTTGCCGACTTCCTGCTTGGAGCGCCTGCGAATTTCATCCAGGCCAGTAAACAGATTCTCGATTCGCGCAGCCAGTATTTCGGAGCCTATGGCCAGGATAGCTGGAGGGTGACGCCAAACCTGACTCTGAATTTTGGATTGCGCTATGAGATAAGCACTCCCTGGTATGACACGCAAAACAAGCTGGAAACGATCATCCCCGGTGTTCAATCTGTAGTCTTTCCAGGGGCTCCACAGGGATATCTGGTGCCCGGTGATCCGGGTGTAGCAAGAACGCTGGCTCCTATTCGCTGGAATAACTTCGGGCCGCGCTTTGGCTTTGCTTTTGCGCCCAGTGGTGACGACTGGTTTACGCACATGATGGGTGGCCCAGGCAAGAGCAGCATTCGCGGCGGATTTGGCATTGCATACACTAACATCCAGGATGCTACTGGATTTCTGGAAGTTGGCGACGCTCCATTCGGCCTCTTCTACTCGAGTCCAGTGCCATCGCTTATGAACGCGCCATTTATTGATCGGGCTACCGGAAACAACGAAGGACAAAGATTCCCATTTACCTTCCCATCGACAAATGTATCTGCCAAAAATCCTGACACTACCTTTGATTGGGCTTCTGTTCTGCCGATTTCCGGATCACTGGTCTATGACGTCCACAATGTGCTCCCTTACGTACAGAGCTTCTATCTTGGCGTGCAGCGTGAGCTGACATCGAGCACGGTTATGAGTCTGAATTACGTTGGCAATCTCGGTCGTAAGTTGCTCACATTGGAAGAATCGAATCCGGGTGATCCAGCTTTGTGCCTGAAGTTGATGGACCCAACCCTGCTCGCTCCCGGCCAATCCACCTGCGGACCCGGCCTGGAAAGCAATACGTTTACGCTTGCCGACGGCACGGTCGTCGAAGGAACCCGTACGACGCTCGGCATCGATTTCGCCAGCAATCCTTACATGAAGACGATTGGAAGCTCAAACTACCACTCGTTTCAGGCCACGCTGCAGCACTCAAACAAGTATGCCGACTTTCTCATCGGTTACACATACGGACGATCGTTTGACAACTCTTCCGCGCATAACGAGCTGACGAATGTATTTAATCCTGAGCTCAGCCGCGCCATATCCAGTTTCGACGTGCATCAGAATTTTGTGGCCAGTTATACGGTTCCGTTGCCATTCGATGGATACACACCAAGGCCCGGGTTGCTGCACCAGGTGATCGGAGGGTGGGAGCTATCGGGCATAACAACTTTTGCGACCGGATTGCCGGTGACAATATCGGAGAATGACGATAACTCACTCACCGGTTCCCAGGCTGATTTACCAAATTATGATCCTCACGCCGGTCCTCTTTTTATCAATAAAAATCCTCGTTCGGGACAGATGTACTTCAACACGAATGTCTTTTCGCAGGAAGAACTGGGTAGATTCGGGAATTCTCAGCGGCGCTTCTTCTATGGGCCGGGACTGAATAATACGGATCTTGCGCTGCTGAAAACATTTAAATTCAAGGAAGATGTCAACCTGCAGTTCCGTGCTGAAGCCTTCAACGTTTTCAACCACACGCAATTCCAGGGTCCATCAGGAAACTTCAACAACACCGGTCAGGGTGGCTTTGGGTATGTCACATCGGCCAACGATCCGCGCATCATGCAGATTGCCTTGAAGCTGTATTTCTAGGAACGCTTTTGCAGTGCGACTAAACAGGCATGAAGCCCAGAGAAGAATTTGCTCTGGGCTTCGTAATCTGATGATGACTGAGCTATGAATTTCAAGTTTGCCTTAACTGGTTGTTGTGCTGCGTTCTTATTCATTCACCTGCTTGCGTTCAAACCAGTCAACGCGCAGGAAAATATCAGCGGGCGCGCGATTTTCGCCGCGAACTGCAGCGCGTGCCACGGAAGCGATGGCCGTGGCGGCGAGCGTGCTCCCAACATTGTGACGCGGCGTGAAGTTGTATCGCGTGCGGACTCTGATCTGATTCGCGCTGTGCAGAACGGCGTTCAAGGGACGGCGATGCCGGGCTTCGGGTATATGGGAGCGGAGAAAATCAATGCGGTCGTACATTACCTGCGCACTCTGCAAGGGATTGGAGTCGCGGTGAAAGTTCCGGGCGATCCGGGCCTTGGCGAGCAGCTCTTCTTTGGCAAAGCGGAGTGCTCGAAGTGCCACATGGTAAATGGACGAGGGGGTTTTCTAAACAGCGACCTTAGCGGTTACGGTTTTGGCCGCTCCGTCGAAGACATAAGGTCGGCAATCATATATCCCGATCGAAGTCTGGATCGCAGGTCTGAAGCAGTAACCGTAGTTACATCGGACCAGCAGAAATTCATGGGCATGATTCGCAATGAAGATAATTTTTCTTTGATTCTGCAAACGGAAGATGGAGCCTTTCACACACTCTCAAAAGAAAATATCGGACGGGTGGAATATAGCGGCCATTCTCTGATGCCGGATGATTACGAAAAGGAATTGAGCAGCAAAGAGATCGATGATCTCGTTAGCTATCTTTTAAAGACAAGCACATTAGAAAAGAGTGCCAGCCACGAGCACGATTCGGAAAAAGAATGATCAAAATTGAAATGAAGACTTCAGCTCGGCGCAGGAGCCTGCTCCGTACCAGTATTTTTTCTTGCGGCCTGTTCTTATTCTTGGCGGTCTTTTTCTGTGCGTCTTCCAGTATCTGGGCGCAGGATTCTGGGCCTCGACGTCCATTTAAACTCGTTGCGAATTCACCCGCCTTCTGGGATCTGGTGAGCCGCGATGCAAAGTTGGAGACGATGGCTACCGGCTTCGGATTTACGGAAGGCCCGGTCTGGGATCGATCCGGATTTCTCTGGGTCAGCGATGAGGAGCTGAATAAAATTTTCCGCGTGTACCCTGATGGGCATCACGAAGAAATGGTCGCGCTCGGCGATCCCGATGGCAGCACCTTTGATCATGAGCATCGTCTAATCAATACGGCAAGCGTGCTGCGGGCACTCATCCGCCTGTCCAAAGATGGCAAGAGCTTCACCGTGCTCACAGATCGTTATGAAGGGAAGAAATTTAACAGTCCGAACGATGTGGTTTTAGGCCCGGACGGCGCATTCTATTTCACCGATCCTACACTTGATCTGCCGAAAGGCGAGAAGCAGGAAATTCCGTTTCAGGGAGTCTACCGTCTCGACGCAACAGGAAAGGTTACTCTGCTGACAAAAGACCTCACGCAGCCAAATGGATTGGCATTTTCTCCTGACGGCAAGCGCCTCTATATCGATGACACGGAAAAGAAGAACATTCGTGTCTATGATTTTCATCCGAATGGAACTATCTCGAACGGCCGCATCTTCGGAAATGAAGATGATGGCACCAAAGACGGGGTTCCGGATGGTATCCGCATCGATCAAAATGGAAACTTGTTTGTCGTAGGGCCGCGCGGCATCTGGGTATGGAGCCCGGAGGGTGTGCATCTCGGAACCATTGAAGTACCCGAACAGCCTGCGAACCTGTCGTGGGGTGGCGCAGACAATTCGACCCTGTACATTACAGCGACTACGTCGATATACACGATCCCAACTAAGACGCGCGGATTTGTACCTTATGACTAGACTGTGCCGATTATGGATCGTCACACTTATCTCGGCTATCGGTCTGCCGCTTGTTGCTCAGATACCTGAGAAAGGTTGTCATATCGAGGCCACTCAGTTCGACGGTTGGAGCGCCCAGCAGCTTTCAAACAACTGGGTAAAGCTCACATTCGTTCCTCAACTCGGAGGCCGGCTCATGCAGGTAGAGTTTGATGGACATCCGTATTTGTTCGTCAACTCGAAATTCGAGGGAAAATATATTTCTCCTGAACAGGCGGCAGGCCGCTGGATCAACTATGGTGGCGACAAGATCTGGCCTATGCCGGAAGGAAACAAAGACGAACAGCATTGGGTATTGGAGTCAAGCGCTCTTGATGATTCCCCTTATGCTTTTATGATTGTGAGTCAGGACGAGAAGTGTACGGTTGAATTGGATGGGCAGGTGGATGAAAAAACCGGCCTGCAATATGCACGACAAGTCAGCATTGACAGCAGCTCGCCGGCAATTCATTTCCATGCGGTGATGCGGAATGCGACAGCTCATACGCTGCAATGGTCTGTCCAGTCGGTCTCTCAATACAACTTGGCGAACGCCAAAGAGCCAAGCCAGTTCAACCGCAATTTTTGGGCATATACTGCGGCTCGCGACGATTCCGCATACATGAATGGTTTCCATGTCCGATCGGGCCTGGCCGATGATCCATCTTTGAGCGTCCGCGACGGACTCTTTTGTCTTCACTGGATGTACTTCTCAAACGAGACATGGGTCGATTCGAACGGAGGGTGGCTGGCGGTTGCCGATGGTGAGACAGGCTACGGGATGATTGAACGATTTCACTTCGATCAGGCTTCTACGTATCCAGGGAAAGCAACCGTCATCTTTTACAAGAATGGTCCGTCCGTTGAGTTTGATGAGACAGGCCGGCCAGAATTATCCGCAGGCAGCGAGCAGGAGACGCCTTATTACATGGAGGCAGAGGTCAACAGCCCGTTGGTGACTCTCGATCCGGACGCAACATACTCTTTTGACACAACATGGTTTCCGCTGCGTACCGGCGCAGCTGTGCAGCGGGTCACGGAAGCTGGCATTGTCACAGCAAGATTGCAGGCCACCGGCAGCAAACAGCGCCTCAGGCTGATAGGATCCTTCGGCGTCGTCGCTCCAGGGCATTTACAGTTGCGGCTTTTCGACAAAGCCGGAAGAGACAAGAAACATATTGTGCTGGATCCAGTCAGTCCCCGACAGCAAGTTAATTTAGACCGGGAGATCGATATCGATTTCACCGTATCGCGTGCTTCCTTATACGTGATTGGCGACGATGGACGCGACCGGGGAGTGATCGACGATGCAGAAGTGCGAGGCAACCAATAATGTGGGGGACTTTTTCCAGGCTCTGGACCGCATGCATTTTTCTGGCAAGTGGAATAGCGTGCGCTCAGGTCAGCGGAGGCCTTAATGCAGCGGCCGTCAATGTCAAATCCAGTGAGCTTGAAACAAAGGGTATTACCGATAACTGGCTTTCCTACAATGGAGACTATACGGGCAGGCGTCATAGTAGCCTCACGCAGATCACGCCTGCCAATGTAAGCCAGATGCGTGCGCAATGGGTCTTCCATACTCGCAACGCCGGGGTGCTTGAAGTCACTCCGGTCGTTGTCAACGGCATCATGTACATTACCGGTTCAAACGATGCCTATGCTCTCGATGCCCGCACGGGCCAGATGCTCTGGCATCACGCGCGCGAAGTGACGCAGGGATTGATCGATGATGCCTCCGGGCACATTAACCGCGGCGTCGCTATTCTCGGTACGCGGCTCTATATGGAAACCGACAATGCGCATCTGCTTTGTCTGGACGCGCGCTCCGGAAATCTTCTTTGGGACGTCGCTTATGCGCCGGGCAACAAAAACTACGGAGCTACAAGCGCCCCCTTGGTGGTCAAGAATAAAGTTCTTGTTGGAACTTCAGGTGGTGATGACGGTGTGCGTGGATTCGTCGCCGCATTCGACGCGGAAACCGGCAAAGAAGCGTGGCGCTTTTGGACCATCCCCGCTCCCGGCGAAAAAGGTTCTGCGAGCTGGCCCGGAGACATGTATTTACACGGTGGGGGAACGACCTGGATGCCGGGAACCTATGACCCGGAGCTGAATACAGTTTACTGGGGCACAAGCAATCCGTCGCCAGACTTTGAAGGCACAGTTCGACCCGGCGACGATCTGTACACAAATTGTGTACTGGCGCTCGATCCGGACACAGGCAAATTGAAATGGTATTTCCAATTCACGCCGCATGACTTGTTTGACTATGATGCGACCGAGACACCAGTGCTTGTCGACATGGCGTACCAAGGCTCTCCCAGTAAGTTGCTTATCGAGGCAAACAGGAACGGCTTTGTTTATATTCTTGACCGCACAAGCGGGAAATTTCTCTCGGCATCTCAGTTTTCGTTAAAGCAAAACTGGGCAAAGGGAATTGACGAAAACGGCCGGCCGATACGAACCGATCTGATACCGAATGTTGAAGGCGCTCGTATTTGCCCGGGTTTTGCCGGAGCCACCAACTGGTTTTCTCCTTCTTACAGTGAAGCGACACATTTGTTCTATTTCATGTCGCTTGAGGAATGCAGTGTCTATTCAGCGGGCATTGAGAAGTTCGAAGAGGGTAAGGCCTATTACTCGACTGGAGTGAAGCACAGCACGAACGACGATGCGGAAAAAGTGCTGATTGCCTATGACCCCGTACGGAATCAATTTGTATGGCGTGTGCCACAGGTCGGAAATACGCACTCTTTTGCCGGAGTGATGACAACAGCGACGGGTCTTGTGCTCTTCGGAGACGATACGACTTCCTTTGAGGCGGTAGATGGTCATACAGGGAAAACTCTTTGGCATTTCAACATGGGGCAGAGCGCGCACGCGTCGCCGATGGCCTATGCCGTAAACGGCAAACAGTATTTCGCAATTGCGGCCGGTGATGACGTGTTCGCCTTTGCGCTCCCCGATTGAATCCGATCGAAACGAAGTGCACTTTGTAAGGGATGATGCATGAAACGAAGGCAGTTTCTCGCGCTTGCGGGCGCCACGGCGACACATACCTTTCTCAATTCAGCGCTGGGCAATGCCTCGCTTCTTTCTACCGGAGCACAACACGAACGAGCTGACTATTCTCTGCGTATACAGCAACTCACGCTTGAACTCGCACCCGGTGTGCATGTCGAAACCATCGGCTACAACGGACAGGTCCCGGGTCCCTTGCTTCGGCTCAAGGAAGGCGTGCCCGTAACCATTGAAGTCACCAACGAAACGAACATCCCAGAGCTGGTACATTGGCACGGCCTCAAAATCGATTCACTCAACGATGGAGCCATGGAGGAAGGTTCTCCCATGCTTGCGCCGCATAAAAAGTTGACGTATCGCTTCACGCCTAAGCCATCCGGCACTCGCTGGTATCACACGCATACATCGGCTGAAAGCAATCTTTCGCGAGCCACTTATACGGGCCAATACGGATTCCTTTCTATCGAGCCAAAACATGACATTGGCGGTTACGATCAGGAAATCTTTCTGGCGATTCATCATTGGGAGCCATCCCTGATGCATATGGGACCGCCGATGAATGCACTTGATGTGACCTACAAATATGCCTCGTTTGATGACAAGCTGCTCACCGCTGCAGAGCCAATCCGCGTGCGCCGGGGCGAGCGCGTGCTCTTTCGTTTTCTCAATGCCAGCGCCACACAGACGGTTGAGCTCGCTCTTCCTGGACATACATTCACCGTGATCGCGATGGACGGAAATCCAGTTCCGCAACCTCGTGCTGTTGAATCGCTCGTACTTGGCGTCGCCGAACGCATTGATGCGATTGTCGAAATGAATGCGCCCGGAGTGTGGATCCTGGGATCCGTCGATAACGATGAGCGCGCGAAAGGGCTCGGCCGCGTGATCGAATATGCGGGGAGCTCCGGCGAGCCGCTGTGGGTAGAGCGCCGCCGAAAGCCCTGGAGTTACCTTGACTTCGCAAATACCGCGAAGCCTTCAAACGCCGATGAAGAAATCCCAATGGTTTTTGCCCCGCTGCCGGCTGGTCCAGATGGATATCAGCGCTGGACCGTGAACGGGAAGTCGTATCCGGATACTCCGGTAATAAAAGTAAAGGCAGGAAAACGCTACAGGCTTGCCTTCGTCAACAGCAGTAGCGAGTTGCATCCGCTGCATCTGCACCGGCACAGTTTTGAAGTTGTCAGTATCGCCGGAACGCCATGTTCAGGGCTCGTCAAAGACGTTGTCAACATTGCCCCTTACAGTTCGATGACGGTGGACTTCATCGCTGACAATCCGGGAAAAACTCTCTTTCACTGCCATCAGCAATTGCACATGGACTACGGCTTCATGCAGCTAATTGATTATGTATAAGCGACGCTAATCCGCTTTTCCTGCATAGAATCGGTAGCGAATGCTCCAGTGCGCCGTCTGGCCCGGTGGAACGACCAGATGAATATATGCCTCCGGACAGATGGTGCTCCTTATCGACCATAAGTAAAAACGGGAGATTGCGGAATCGGAAGTTTGCTCAACACCCGCACCTGTATTGCGATCTTCGACCGTGGTGTCATAGTCTGCGGGACTGGAAGAGTAGCCTTGCAGGTAGCCGGAAACTGTCTGGTGCGGTTGCAATTCCTGCTGGTAAAGGATCTGTTTGCCATCTATCTTCGCGTTGGGTTCAAGCGGTCCATCGGCCTTTGGCGCGAATGGAAAACGAATCACCATACCGGGCCCTGTTGGCTTTCCGTCCAGCATGAAGAAATCGTGATCGTAAACTTCCGTGTCGATCGTCTTGCTGCCCGTGTTCTTCAAACTGTGTTCCAGCACCATAACCGGATCGTTTTTGCTGAGCCTTAGCGTTTTTTCGTAGATGTACGAGATGCCGATCGGCGAGGAGAGCTGCTGTTTGAAAGAAATGTGATCATGCTTAACGCGCGTAGACCAGCGGCCGCCATCAATAAGCGGATAAGGGGCGATAAATTTGTAGGGCGAATCATCCAGCTTGCGTAAGACGCCTACGCCCACTTTGACAAAAGGGTCACCGGGCTTGGCTTCGCCATAGCCCAGTGCGCCATCGGCGGATCGAAATTCTTCCACCGGGCCTGTAATGGAGTCGTGCAGAAGCGGGTCATAGTTTGAAAACCACTCACCGAAGTAAGTGTGCCCCTGGTACGAAAGGCACCCGACGACACCTGACCAGTCAAAACGCGCGGCACGGTAATAGCCGCGTTGCGCATCCGGTAAGAACACCACGGCTTTGACGAGTCCATTGGATAGAACACTCTTTGGGTGATCGGCATGCGGAAGATTGTCACACTCCTCGGCCGTCAACCGCTTGTGAGCTGTCCCAACCAGTAAAAGAGAAACGAACAGGAATCTGCTTAGCTGAAATTTTGTCATCATTCTGATGAAAGCGTTTGATCTGTCTCGGGCGCGAAGAGCGGAGCAGGAAGAGCTACCATCAAAAGACAAGAAGGATATTCTTCACGGCATCGTCCAGCGTTTAAGCGTGCCTCGATCTTAACTGAAAACACAGACAATAGAGAACCTACTGCGGTCATCATGTCCGCACGCATCGGTTCAGTCATGTAGAAAAGTGGAATTGTCCGATTAAACCGGCTATTTCCCGATCGAACCGCAATACGCGAGTGAGATGAAGGATGGGCCCTTCATCTTAGAATGTGGTAAAGCGCGATCCAGAGGCGCCGGACTGCAAGCTGCGCAATTGCAACGAAAGCCACTTTTGGTCCATGCTTTAAGCTAGTGGCCGCTTATGTTTTATGACAGGGCTGACGCGGGGCTACGCCTCGCAAAAAGACTGATCGGATACACAAATCGTGATGACCTGACAGTTCTGGGCCTTCCACGCGGTGGAGTCCCCGTGGCGTTTGAGATTGCCAGGCAGCTGCATGCTCCTCTGGATATTCTTCTCGTGCGCAAAGTAGGAGTGCCGGGCCAGCCTGAACTGGCGATGGGCGCGATCGCTTCCGGCGGCATCACGATTCTTGATCATCAGCTCATCCGGCACTTCAATATCGGCGAACAGGAGCTTGCATCGATCCTCGCAAAAGAAGAAGAAGAGTTGCGGCATCGTGAACACCTTTATAAACATGTGCACAGAGATGACGTGATCAAAGATCGTTGTGTGATTGTTGTCGATGATGGCGTTGCGACGGGATCCAGCATGCTTGCAGCGATCCGGTTGCTTCGGTCGCAGAAGCCGGCCAAAATCATCGTCGCGGTGCCTGTAGCGCCACCGCATGCAGAACGTGAAATCAGGATGGTGGTGGACGAGTGGATCTGCCTGATCGTGTCAGACTATTTTCCCGCGGTAGGCTTTTTTTACCGCGATTTTTCACAAGTGGGAGATGAGGAGGTCCGCAGCCTTCTTTCACATTCAACACACTGGATGAAATCGGTTCCCAGCTTGCGCCATGAATCATGACTGAGTGCGCAGAAGCTTCGAAGTATGTCTTTCGAGCCGAGTTTGGTATGAGCCCCCATATTCATCGGGAACGAGATTTATGACGGTTCCATCGTGACATCCAAAATGTTTCATGCAACTACGCCTGCACGCATACACTCATTCCATGCGAGCGATTCTCTTTGGGGCCTCCGGGATGGTAGGGCAAGGCGTTTTGCGAGAATGCCTGCTGGATCCCGAAGTGGAGAGCGTGCTTTCCGTGGGCCGCAGTGTATCCGGAATCAAGGATGCAAAACTGCGCGAAATTCAGCGTAGCAATCTGTTCGACTTTTCCGATATGGAGCCGGAGCTGAGAGGATATGATGCGTGCTTCTTTTGTCTGGGCATCTCATCATTCGGCATGGCGGAAGAGCAATACCGACGCATCACCTTCGACATCACACTAGCGGCAGCGCAGACATTGGCGAAGCTTCATCCGCAAATGACATTTATCTATGTCTCAGGTGCGGGCACGGATAGTACGGGGAGCGGACGCGTCATGTGGGCGCGCGTAAAGGGCAACACGGAAAACGCGCTACTGCAACTGCCTCTCAAGGCATATATGTTTCGTCCCGCTGGAATTGTGCCCATGCATGGCATTCAGTCGAAAACAAAAATGTATCGTCTCTTGTATCGTTTGGCGGCGCCGATTATGCCTCTGCTCTACGCATGGTTTCCGAAGTATGTGACGACGACCGAGCAGGTGGGCCGCGCGATGATCAAAGTGGCGAGAGAAGGCGCACAGAAGCCGATTCTGGAGAATATCGATATCAACCGGCTCTGAAAGCTCACTCGCGTGGCGGGGCGCACGGGCCCAGTACGGACAAAGTCAGAGCTGGAATACGGATTCCGTCAAGGCGATCTGTGATGCAAAACAGGCTGGATAGCTATCCAGAAAATCGAGAACGTGTTCGATCAAAGAGTTATCTCCCGTTTGAGAAGCATTTTCCGTGGAAATAGTGCGATTTTCGGACGATTCCGGAGAATCGGAAGAGGGATGGTTTGAACTGTGGCTGGCATTGTTGCTCTGGCTACGATGCTTTGCACTGAGAGACATTTCTCCTCCTGTGAATACTTCTTGATCCAACTCAAATCTACGGAATGAACCGTCGATTCCAAATGAGAGAACCATGCAGAAAAACTTGACAGCAAATAGAGACGGCAAGACATGGTCCGCCGCCTCCAAGTCCCGAACCGGTCTTCTATTTGCAAAATGGTGACGAACGTAATGCAAACGTTGCAAAGAGTTTGTAACGGCGAAGCCCCGGCTTTTACGCTCCGCCGTAAAGTTGAAACGTCGCCCAGTAAAGCGGCTTACGGAAAACGCCTTGGGAGTGAAGCATGGAAAGCTTCGCGTCCCGTAGCGCCGCACCGGGACTGCGTCCCGCCTCCAGCTCGCCATACATGCGGTCCATCAGTTGAGGCGCAGCCGCATCGCTGACCTCCCACAATGAGCCGACAACGTAGTGCGATCCAGCGCGGAGGAACGCCCATGAGAGGCCGATCAGCCCTTCGCCGCCATAAACCCGCGATCCTGAGCCATAGCACGCAGAGATTGTCACAAGGTCCGCATGCAGCGGTTGTTGGACCACATCCCGCGCATAAAGCTTAAAGGAGTCGGGATTGGAGGGATTGCGCGTCAGCACAATCGCCGAGTCGAGCGGGCTGGCGCTGCTGCTCGTGCCATGCGCGACGAAGTGGATGTAGGAAAACGCTCCGGGCGCGCTGCTGGTGTACGCGGAAGGCAGAGCCTGCTTCTGCGTAAAGACGCTCTCGTCTGCTGTAGGGAAGTGTTTGGCGACGCTCGAAACTTCCGCGGCGGCATTGGGAAGATCGGGAAACTTTTGATCCGGAGAGATGGGATTGCCGATCAGGAGCAGCTTTTTCGGTGCTTTCGCATGCGTCTCTGGATGGAACGCCGCAAGCAGCTTCAGCGAGCTGGCGTTGGTGACGGTTGCATCCTCGATCCAGTAATGAATACCACCGCCCGGCGCGAGCAGGGTCTCAAAATTAAGCGTAGTGAGGCTGCCGTCGGGGATGATGAAGACTGGAGAGTTTTTCGGAATCAGATCCTGCGCCGGTTCTACCAGCATGTGGTACAGGGCAATACCATCGGCATAGTTGTTCGATAGTGTGTCCTTCGAGTCGAGAATCGCGCGCTGATACTTCTTAACATGTTCGTTGATCGCGTCCTGCGCAGGCAGCTTGAAGAAGTGAGCCCCAGACGAAGTGATCGCCCAAAGATACGATTCACCCGGAGCAAGGCTATAAACCAGAACTGTCCCGTGGAGCTTGCGCGCAATCGCACGTGCATCGAGCGGATGCCTGAGCGTAGCGCTGAAGTCAGGGGAAGCGATGCCCAAACCTTCTTCGAGTGTTCGCGCCCGCCCGATATCGAGCCACTGCAATGCATTGTCTGTTTTCTTGCTGTTCACCAGAAAGCGAATGTAGTCGTCATAGAGCTGATCCGCATTCGTCGAGAAGGGGAGCTTCGATTCTTCTTCTTGAAGTGTCTGCCTTTGAGTTTCAAATGTCGTGATGGATTGGCGGTACCATTTGTCCGCTGAACCGGGCTGATCTGCCTCTGCATACAAATTGGCAAGTGCGCCCTCGACCTGCCAGCGCTGTGATGGCTGAAGGGTGGGGTTTGTTTCCAGGTTTGTGAGGATTTTGAGCGCCTCTTCTGGATGATGCATATTGGCAGAAATCAGGCTCTTCAGGTAGAGAGCATCCATCTCGTCCATGAGCCTCCCTGAGGATACGGCGAGAGCATATGCCTGTTCTTCGTGCCTGCTTGCATCGTCCAGCTTTTGTGTTCTGAAATAAAGGGAAGCTAGCGCCAGGTGTGCTTCTATAATTTCCTGCTGATATCGAATGGACTCGGCGATTTGCAGCGCACTCTTATAGCAATTTTCGGCTTGTTGATAATCTTCGATCCGGTATAAAGATAATCCTGCATTATTCAGCCACTCGAATGCGTCGTTAGGCGAACCCAATATTTGGGCCTCTTGGAAGGCTTCGCGAAATCCATTAAGGGCTGCATCAAAATTTCCAAGTGCGTAGTTCGCATACGCTACGTTTCCCTGCGCTTTTTCCTGGATCAGTCTTGCTCCTATGGAGTGAGCAATTTCAGCTGCTGACCTTGACCATTCCAGGGCTTCATCAAAATGTTCTTGCTGCAATGCGATGACGCCAATATTCAGAAGTGCGGTAGATTGGAGAAACCGGTCCTGTTGCTGTCTGGCAATTGCAAGGCTTTGACGAAACATTGCGCTGGCATGCGTGAGATCATCTCGTTCGACATCAATCACACCCTTTGTACGGACAAGTTCGCCTGTGAGCGGGGAGTGCTGCTGGTCAGACAATGCGTCAGCCCGGTGTAAGGCTTCATTTGCCTGATCGATGTTTCCCAGACGGGCAAAGGCGACTGCCTGGATCATGGCTTGCTGAATAGCAACATCGCCGGTCAGCGAGGCAGGAGGCAATTCCACTGTGAGCAAAGCTACGCTGTCTGCATTTCTACCTTGCCAAAGTAGATATTTGGCTTCGAGAACACGAAAACGCCATTCCCATTGGGGCCTATCTTTTGCGAACCTCTGGCGTTCCTGTCTTGCCTCGGTCTCCGCTTTTACAAGATCACCTTGCATGAAAAGTTTTTCGATGCGAGCGGATGCGATCTCAGGATCGGCCCTCCAGCGATCATTGCAGCTCGCAAGAAAACTACATGCAAGTAGGAAGACAATTAGGGGGCGGTTTTGCCGTTGGACCGTGCCGTGGCGACGGAGATAGCCCCTCCGACAGGAGAGCCTAGCTTTGCCCTGACCATGGAGAGCGAATAAGTACCGCCCTGAACGATGACTTCTCCGAAAAAGACTCTTCCAAAGTCGCGCACATAGATGGAGTGCGCAAATACCTTGCCGGGGAAGTTCTTCGGTACTCCTTCGAAGCCGTCGACCATTGTGCATATGAGACTGTCACTAGTATTGCTTTTCTGGCCGGATTCGAGCCAATGGAAATGATGTTTTACCCAATCCGGAGTCTCGTCCTTGCCACCACCGGCTTCGCGATATTGTCTCTCGACATGTTTTTGCAGGCTCGGCTGCTCCGCCCAGGGTTTCACTGGATATCCTGGAGCGCCCTCGTAACCTTCAAAAATGTCATAGTTGAGGATCGGCGTGATTGGAATGCCGCTGATCCTCAGATCGACGAATTGTGAGCCCGTTAGAAAGATTTTCGGAATGTATCCTTCGTGTGGGTGTTCCACCGAAAGCTGCGCGACGATCCTCTTGGCCGTGATGACTTCGCGGATATTAAGGTCATCGATGGCCGCTGTCACTTCCGTGACCCAGGGACCGTCTGTATCCTGCTTTTTGCCCGACACCGTGGTGCTCGTATTCGAGTAATTCACCGTGTTCTTCCACTTGCGGCCTTTTCGTTCCTTTTCAAGGGCCCCGCCAACCAGCGGTAATGAAATCGAGGCGAGGGAGGGGACAAATCCGGTGAAGGGACGAGTGATGTAGCCGCCAATCGCGCTGGCATCGGCGTGGAAGTAATGTGTCCTCTCAATGTCTTCTGGCATCGCATCTCCGTTTCAATTCAATTTCTGTTTGAGTCAGTTAGCGAATCTGTAAAAGAAAACGGTACCGGACGAGGTCGACAGGGGTGCCGTTCTGCGCGTCAACAGGAATTCCCTGAACCAGCAGGGTGTTCACTCCCGGCTCTGCGTTTCTTGACGGTACCTGAATCGGAACCGTATCCGCAGCCTGTTCCGGAGAAACCGTGACCTGCCAGATCATCTTTCCAGAAGGAGAATACAGCGAACAGAGATATCCGGAGAAGTGGTTTTGAGACGGTATGTCCACAAAGAGCATAAAAGGCTCATTGGCATTGGCTACCACGGTGCGCAATTCCGCGCCGCGGCTTCCTCCATCGACCAGATTGACCGATGGCAGGACTTGCGGACGCGATGCTACAGTTGCTGCTTCTCTGAGATGTGGAACGGTGACGGCATTCTGGAAGCCGATGACGAGCAGCATCGCTGCCATGGCGGGGACTGCGAATGCCGGACGCAGAAGTGCAGGGAAGCTGAAGAGCTTGCGTTTTGGCGCCGCCTCGGCCGGAGCCTGAGCGAACGATGGCCGTGCAAGTTCCTTCTTTGCCTGCGAGATGAACACTGTGGCCGCGTGCAGATCGATAGCGCACTCTTCGCAGCCGAAGTAGTGCTCCTCAAACGCTTCACGCGCCTCCGGGCTCAACTCCCCAAGTAGATACTTTTCTACGGCGTACTGACTGACTGCTTCAGCGTGTTCCATGGATTTCGAGCCTCAACTGAATAGTGCAGAAGAAAGCCAAACGTATCGTCCGAAAGTGCCGCCCCCTCCCCCTGAAGGCCCGGATGAAGCTACATGTTTGACATAAAAAGACTTAAATGACAATTTTGCGCGATGCAGGAGCACGCGGAGATACTCCCGATCCACGCCGAATTCCTGGCAAACCTCATCTTTATCGCGGTCTTCGAGGAAAATCCGTTTCAGAAGCTGGCGGTCGCGTTCGCTGAGCTTTTCCAGAATCTGCCGCACAGTCTTCTGTGTATCTTTGGACACCATTGCGTCCAGAACATCTGTATTTTCCGCCTGGATATCCATCTCGGAGGCATCTTCCATGGCATCGCTTTTGGAGTGAAAACGGTAGTACTCGAGCAAGACATGATTACAGATGGAGTTGACCAACGCGCCAAGCGCGGAGGCATTGCGCACGCCTTCCTTGCCGCGAAGCAAGACGAAAATACGGGCAAAAGTCTCCTGCCGGACATCCTCAACGGCATCCTTTGAGTTCAACCGGGAACGCAGCTTCAGGTGAATCAGTTCACTGAAATAGTGGACAAAGTGCTCCTCAGTGCGGAGATCGCCCTTGCGGAGGTTTTCGAGGTAAGTGTCGTCGAACTTTTGGAACTGCAAGCCATCATCCTCAAAATAAAGTGCTTTCCAGCCGAGCGAGCGAACAGCCAATGGCAAAACTATACATCGCCAACGTCTCAGCCGCAGAAAATTTAGAGGAAATCCGCCAGAACGGCATCGCTTGAGAAGATCAAGAGGGGGAGAAGCGACCGGTAAAGGCCGCTCCTTCACAGGATAGCAATTATTTGCTGACAACGATAACGACGAAGCTGCCAGGAAGGACAGCCGGACGCGGGCGGGGATTCTCGGGAGTGGCAGCCGGGCGAGGTCCGAACTCGGCAGCAACCAGGTAAATCTTTCCTGTTTTTGGATCAAGAGCCATCGTCCGAGCGCTCTTCTGCGTCTCCAGGTTTTGCAGGACGGAGTAAGTGTCAGGAGAATCCTGATGAACGACCGTGAGCGTGCCGTCGCCGCCATTCGAGCTGAAGGCATTCCTGGTCTGAGGATCGAAGGCGGCAGCGTCCGGACCGTCCCCGATGTCCGGGGTCGCCACAACTTTTCCAGTCGTGGCGTCAACGACAGCCATTTTCCTGCCGTCACATACAGCAAAGAGCCTGCTATTAGCTGCGTCTATCGCATGTCCCGATGGCGATTCGCAGCTAATCGACCACTGGGCCAGGAGTGTGTGCGACTTCGCATCCAGATGAGCGATCTCGTTTTTATCTTCAATATTCACGAAGATTGAACCTCTGCCATCTGCCACAGGAAACTCGGGTTTGCCGGGAAGCGGCACAGTAGCGATTACCTGCTTGGTCTTCGCGTCGATTACGGTTGCGTTCTTGCTACGTCCGTTGAAGGCCCACACGGTTTTGGTGACCGGTTCAAAGAGAATGCCGTCCGGATTCGTGCCGGCGGGGATGGTCTGCGTGATCTTATTACTCTTCCGGTCAAATACTGCGACGGCATTGCTGGCTCCATCGCTGATATACCCGTCTTTGTCGTTGCTGTCGAAAGCAATACCGTGCGTGCCCTTCAGGCCGGTAATATCTGCAACTGCCTTGCCGGCGGTCGTATCGACGACCATGACATGATTACCGCGTGTAATGTAAAGAAGACTTGATTGCGGATCGACAGCCAGGTAATCCCACCCGCCGTCTCCGCCAACTTTCCATTTGTCTTGAACGTGATATGGTCCTTCCGCCAACAAAGTGGAGCAGCCGGCGAAAGTCAGGGCTGCGCCAACGGCGAGACCAGCCAAACGGAACCATGCGTACTTCTGCATTCTTTATTCCCCCTCCGGATCGACGCGATCCTCGAACTGATCCTAGTCCGCTTAGCTGAAACGAATCTGAAGAAGCCGTAGTTTCGATGATAAAGGCCACAATCCAGAACATATCGACAACTCTGCTCGCACGTGCGCCGCCCAATTTCCAAATGTTCTTTGTGTGGCGCACTTTTAGTCCGGTTCCGGATTACTGTATGATCGCGTCGAGCACCCAGCGTATTCATTCCTAAAGGAGATGACCTATGGCGACGCAGGAAACTACCGTGCCATCGATCATTGGCGCGGCAGTTCCTCGCATCGATGGCCGTCTTAAAACCACCGGCGGAGCCATATATTCCTCGGATTACAACTTTCCCGGAATGGTTTATCTTGTGCCGGTCTGCAGCTCATTTGCTAAAGGAAAAATCACAAAGCTTGACGCTTCCGAGGCGGAAAAAATGCCGGGCGTGCTCCGTGTGATGTACCACGGGAATGCTCCCGCGCTCTATCGTCCGATTCCCGGCGATCAGGACGCCGTTGTGGACGAAAGCCGACCGCCTTTTGAAGACGAAATCATT